>JACCDZ011319977.1_pt1 | contig 28030 bp, 25 predicted proteins | sample 7449551 | NCBI WGS metagenome assembly JACCDZ01 (sample SAMN15323452, study PRJNA562643) | freshwater metagenome | isolation source: river surface water | place: USA:Blue River Watershed | collected 2017-08-18 | reverse complement strand
CGAGGAACGGAAATACTTTTCCCTCGTCATTCACTACGGTCGTCTCAATTACGACCCTGGCCAGCGCCTCTTTCTTGAGGCTTTCATCGAAACGCGGATAGTCGTTCCGATGTTGTACGAGAACAGCGAACGCTTCTCTCACCGTTTCAACGGCGGCGCTCCTGTCTGCCTGAGTCAGACCAGTCTCTGCTGCGGCATCGTTGCCTGGCCCCATGAAAATCTGAAAGGACGCGCCTGGAATCGAATGCCCCGCTCCCACCGCGGTATGAGCCTCGCCATCGGAATGGCTTAGATGCCCTTGGTGGTTCGCATGAACCGCCGGCACGAATAAGAGAGCGCACGCGACCGCCCCGGCACCGATTGCCCATGACGCAGCCCGGGACAGCATGATGATGCGACCCGCCCGGAGGAGAAGGGCAGCCGGGCGCAGAACGCTCACCTGTCGACAATCGAGCGCCGGCTCACTCTGTAGGCCGATCGTTTTCATCCGAAGATCCCACGACTCACAGCGCTCGCCCCGCTGAACACTCAGCCCGCATACCCCTTTGGATTCGAACTTTGCCAACGCCAGGCATCGGCACACATCTCATTCAGCCCACGCGCGGCCTCCCACCCTAACGACTTCAAGGCTTGCTTGGGATCGGCATAACAGGAGGCCACGTCACCGGGTCTGCGGGGGGCGATTTTGTAGGGAACCGGCTTTCCACTCGCTGCCTCAAACGCCCGCACGATCTCCAGCACACTGTATCCATTTCCAGTCCCGAGATTCACCGTCAAACATTCTCCCGGACGTTCCAGCCGATCGAGCGCTTCCAGCGCCTTGAGGTGGCCCAGTGCCAAATCGACCACATGAATATAATCCCGCACCCCGGTGCCGTCCGGAGTCGAATAATCATTGCCCCACACGTTCAAACATTCCCGCCGCCCCACCGCCACCTGCGCCACGAACGGCAAGAGATTATTCGGCGTCCCCTGTGGATCCTCTCCGATCAGTCCGCTGGCATGCGCCCCGACAGGGTTGAAATAGCGGAGAATGCAGATTCGCCAGGAGGCATCGCTGCGCTGAAGATCGCGCAAGATCTCCTCCACCATGAGCTTCGTTCTGCCGTAGGGATTCGTAGCCGACAACGGATGGTCTTCCGTAAGCGGGAGGCGTTGGGGATCGCCGTAGACTGTGGCAGAGGAGCTGAACACCAGCCGCTGCACACCGCACTCCCGCATGGCTTCCAAGAGGCGTAGTGACCCGACGACATTGTTGTCATAGTAGGCCATGGGCTGCTGCACCGACTCCCCCACCGCCTTCAGACCGGCGAAGTGAATCACCGCCGTCGCCCGGGACTCACGCAAGGCCGCTACCAGGGCTGCGCGATCACGGCAATCCCCGCGTATCACGCGCAGAGATTTTCCGGTAATCCGTTCCACACGAGCCAACGCTTCGGGATGGCTGTTGGAAAAATTGTCAAAGACCGTGACTGCACAGCCGGCGTTGAGCAGTTCCACACAGGCGTGCGAACCGATATAGCCGGCACCGCCGGTAACCAAAATCATGAGCATCGCCTCCGATGGAATCTACAGAAGGAATAACCTGCCTTGACCTACGATACACCGTCGACAATTTTCCCACAATGCCGAACCCGCAATGCGCGCGCTGAATCCATCCACCGACTCATACCGACCCCGATCATGCGGGCTAGCGCTTCGCCGTCTCGCTCCGCTACACTTCATCACATTAATCAGGGACACCGCATGCGGGACGAACGGACCACGAACTACTACGCCATCCTGGAACTCTCTCCCGGCGCGTCAGACGCGGAGATCAAGCGAGCCTGGCATGAACACATGCAGGTCTGGCATCCCGATCGCTTTGTGCATTCGCCGACCCTGCACCGGAAAGCCGAGGCCCGCACGCAGCTGATCAACCAGGCCTATCAGACCCTCAGCGACCCCGCAGCCCGCGCCCGGTACGACGCCGGCAGACAACATCCCTCATCACCGACACCGCCTCCACGCCCCTCGCCGACGCCCCGTCCGCAAGCCGCTCCACGACCGCGCCAGGAACTGCGCGGGCCCCAAACGATGCTGAACGTCACCCGGTTCAGTCATCCCAAAATCATGGTGCCGGCCATCCATATGCTGGTCGACAGCCGCGAACATCTGCCGTACGAATTCAAGGGACTCGTACGCATCGCCGGAACGATCACACAGACACTGCCGGCCGGTGACTATGCGATTGCAGAAGCCCCGGCCATTTTTTGCGTGGAACGCCGTCGCGTAGAGGAGTTCAACACCATCTTCTCCAACCCGTCCGACAATCGTCCGCGCTTTCTCCGTGAGCTCGAACCGCTTCTCGCATACCCGCATCGCTTTCTAGTGATCGAAGGCGCTATTCAATACAACAGCGGCGGAGGGCGGCTCGGCCAATACCACCGAAACGGCATGGTGGATTTTCTGGATGCCCTGACGGCCAGATTCGGACTGCAGATCATCTATTCAGATAGTCGCGAAGCGGCTGAAGAACGGGTTGCGAACCTGGCGGCCCTGCACTATGCCTACCATCTCGCCGAACAACAGGGTCTCGGTCGCTGCCTCACGGAGAACGACGCCTAGGCGGAAGAAGCTCCGCCTTGCCAGGATACCAGGATGTAAGATATCCTTACTTTGTAGTGAGGGTCCCCCATGTTGGCAAAGAAAACATCGAAGAATCAGGTGACATTGCCCAAGAAAGCGTTGCAAGATATTCCTGAAACCGACTATTTTGATGTCACGGCTAAGGGCGGAGTCCTGATACTAAGGCCGGTGACCATGGCGGAACCGGGCTCGCGCCTCACAGCGGTTCGCCAGAAAATCAAAGAGCTCGGGATCGAGATGAAAGACGTGGATCGCGCCATTGCCTGGGCGAGAGGACGTCGCCGCCGGTGATTCGAGCCGTTCTCGACACGAATGTCGTCGTCTCGGCATTGCTATTCTCTGGACCACCATCACGACTTATTTCTGCCTGGCAATCCGGCCGGCTTCGCCTGGTCGTATCCGCTCCTATCCTCGACGAATATATCCGCGTCCTCGCCTATCCAAAATTCAAGCTGACGAATACCGAGATACGAGGGCTACTGGAAGAAGAGCTGATCCCCTTCATGGAAACGGTGACTGCGGTCCCAACGACCATTCCCGACTTACGCGACCCGGACGATGCCAAGTTCATTACCTGCGCGGTGGCCGCCGGCGTCCGATGGCTCGTGAGCGGCGACGACGATCTCCTCAGCCTTCATCATGTCGAATCGGTCGACATCCTCTCCGTCACAGCCTTCCTTCAACAACTTAAACGGAGATCCTGATTGGGCTGGTAGCCGGAGTGAAGAACCGATGGAATATAGCTCGTTGCTCGGAAGAAGCGCCGATCCTCGAAATTCCTATCCCACTCGACACCATCGTCATTAGCCATCGACGATTATACTTGCGGCGCGGCACTCGTTGGCTCGTCGATCCTAAGTCGCTTCAACCATTCCCCAAGAGAATGCACGAACGCTTTTGTTGCTCGTGCGTGTGAGATCATGATGTCATAGCCATAGGAAATCACTATCGACACCTGCCCAACATCACGAACGCCGGACAAAGACTTGAACATCGCCATGGCAATTTGGTCCGCCACCATCTCGGAATCCTCTGGTTTTACCCACACGGACACGCCGATACGATCCTTGAAGTAGCGGTCTGCCCAATCGTTGATGCGTTGGCCCTGGTTGTGCCCCCCTGCACGGAAACATCGGCATCCGGCACTGCAGACTCAACCACCCGTCGTACCTCAGCCAACTGTTGCACGAACTCAGGCTGCTCAGAAGTGTCAGGCATTAACACTACTCCAAGCACTGCAAGACAAAGCCCTCCAGCAATTGCAAAATGAGGTTTCCAAATCTCTTCATAAATCTCTGAAGTGCTCTCCGCATTCCTCACAAATGTTCCACCCGCTAAATCGTGAATGGATTGTCTTGTTCGTCGATTACAGGAGTAGAGATACACGCCTGCCACACTGACACCAAAAATCAAGATACTGAGAACAATGCCCCAAAGTTGCTCATGTTCCCCCGCAGGCACGGGCATTCCATTGAGCGCTACTGGCAACAATAAGATCGTCGCACGGAAAGCCGAGCGAGGTAGGCTAACCAGCGCGGCCTTGGCATCTGTGACTCGGATCTTCAGGAGACGTTTGCCGAGAGTCTGCCCCTGTCCAATTCGGCTGTTCAACGTGCCGAAATACACCAATGCAATGGCACCACCAATGAATCGCCCCGTTCGTCCGAGTGCGGCCAACTGATCGAACCACAGAAAACCTAGACACGCTCCGATCGCGCCAAGGAGGGATGCATCCACCACAGCAGCTCCAATACGTCGCCAGAATGTAGCGATCCGAGGCGCCAGCTTGTCTTCGTCGTCGCAGGGATTTTCCGGATTAGATGTCATCCCAATTCCCTTCCAAAGAATTCTTCTGCTCAGGTGATTGTTGCCTCAGTGGAATCACCTGTCAATTTGATCCGCACAATATGAATAAACTCTCGCCAGTTTCCTTCCCACTATTTATCATCAGCTATCGGCCATGAGCGTCTGTCCCTACGCTCATTTTCCCGCCCGGTCACAATCGCCCCTTTGCTTGGTGGGGTGAAACCCTCGTGCTAGCATTTCACTCCTATGTCACTCTCGACGAGCGTGCATGATCTCCGCACACTGATTCGCTCCTGCCACCCCCTGATCGTCGTCGAGACGGTCGAAGAAGAGCGAGTGCTGGCGTTGCTTCAATCCGTGGCGGCGCAGGAACGCATGCCGCTGTTCGAATGGTCGATTACCAGAGGCCTCACCAGGCAGGACGAGGGGCAGAGCATCAGCAAGATGACGGCCACCCCTCTGGCTGTCCTTCAACACCTCAATGGACTGACCGTCGAGGCCCTGTTCTGGCTCAAAGATCTTGCGCCACACCTGCAGGACGCCGCTGTGGCCCGCCAGTTACGGGAAGTCAGTCATCATTTCGGCCGTTCTCGTACGACCTGTGTGCTCACCGGCCATCCCATCACCCTTCCGTCCGACATTGAACAGATTGCGGTCCGGCTCGACCTGCAGCTGCCGAATCGTAATGAACTGCAATCCATGCTCCAAAGTGTGCTGCAGTCACTCGGTACGAGAACGTCGCCGCGCCGCCCCGGCTCCACCACCGTGGTACAGAGCATGCTTCACTCGCTCGCCGGCTCCAAACCGACCCAGGCAACCCCCTCGACACAAGAATCCGACGCCATCCTCCGCGCCCTGCAGGGATTGACGTTGCATCAAGCCCGGCAGGTCATTACGCAATGCCTCGTCGAGGACGGCAGACTGTCTGCTGCCGACGTACAGACCATCCTGAAACGCAAGGTCCAGGCGATCAAGGACGGCGGGCTGTTGGAATATTATCCCCTCGAAGACAACCGGTTCGAATTGGGCGGATTCGTGAATCTGAAATCCTGGCTGGAACGGGCGAAGGTGGGATTCACGGCAGAAGCCAAGGCGCTCAACCTGACGCCGCCACGCGGCATCATGCTGGTGGGTGTCCCGGGCTGCGGCAAGTCGCTCGCGGCAAAAGCCATTGCACGCGAGTGGCAACTCCCGTTGCTCAAACTCGATGCCGGGCGGCTCTTCGACAAATTCGTCGGCGAATCGGAGAAGAATTTCCGGAAGGCGATCGAGATGGCCGAATCCCTCTCGCCGATCGTGCTCTGGATCGATGAAATAGAGAAGGCGATGGTGGCCGGCGGCGGAAGCGGAGATGCCGATGCCGGATTGAGCCGCCGGCTCTTCGGCGCCTTTCTCACCTGGCTGCAGGAAAAGAAACAGGAGGTGTTCGTCGTCGCCACGGCAAACAACCTCGCCTCCCTCCCGCCGGAACTGCTACGCAAAGGACGGTTCGACGAAATCTTCTTCGTGGACTTGCCGGACGACCACGAACGGGCCGCCATCTGGAAGATCCACCTTGCGCTCCGCAAACAGGACAGCGCGGGATTCGACCTCGAGAAAATCGTCAGCGCCAGTGATGGGTTCAGCGGCTCGGAAATCGAGCAGGCGGTGGTCACCGCACTCTACCGGGCCTTACATCACAAAACCCCGCTGACGACCGATCTCCTGATTCAAGAGTTATCCGGCACCGTGCCGCTCTCGGTCACTCGCCACGAGGACATCGATCAGCTTCGAACCATGGCTCACGGCCGCTTCGTCAACGTGCGGTAAGCGGATTCGATTCCGCTCCATCGAGACAACCGCTTCGGTAACCACACTCACCGGCCGACCGGGAGCCTCCCGACAGGATACGCCTCGTACCCCACCCTCAGCCGGATCCGTCCGGGGCACCTCGCAGAGCCGGGCCATCGTACAGTAAGATCATTCGTTGTGCCTGGAACCGCTGAGGGCGACGAATCCTTCTCCCTCAGGGTGTCTCTAATCGAATACAGGCAGGCAGGTTTGGAGACACCTCTGCCTGCCCGGTGTCCTGCCTGACAAGGGAAGGGACTTGTTCACCTCAACCAGAGACCTATCTCATGCTTATCCATACATGTTCGCCCGTTCGCGCGCCGCAGCCGTTCATCCGGCTGACCTATCACATCATTGGATTCCTCCTCCTGCTCCTGCCCGTCACGCTGACCGACGCCCCCAGGGCCATGGCAAACGACCAGGGCCTCCACTCGGAAAGCCAGGTCGCCCAACGCGCCAAAGCCGCGTGGGAGCAGGGTACGACAGACCTGGCCCTCGGCATTCTGGACCAAGGCATTCATGAGAACCCGCAGGCGTTCGCGCTACACCAACTCCGTGGCGACATGCTGGCCACCTCACGCCATACCGAAGCGGCCCTTCAGTCCTATGAAACCGTCCTGGCGAGTATTCCCACGGCACTGGACGTGCGATGGGCCAAGTGGAGCGTGCTGGTTCGTTCCGGGCAGGTGGAAGAAGCGGTCATCGAATTGCAGCGTATTGCCGCCATCGATCCCCAGAACCCGCTGATCCATTTGCGATTGGCCCGTGAGCTCCGGAAACTCGACCGGCTGGAAGAATCCTTCAAGTCCTATCAGCAGGCCGTGGAGCTGGGACCCGACATGCTCAACTGGCGGCTGGCGATGGCCCGCGCACGATTCGACATTTTGGATTACGAAGGCGCAGATCGCGAGGTGCAATCTGTGTTGCAACAGGTCTCGCCCGGTTCCCCGCTGGAGCTGTCCGCCAAGAATCTGCTGACCGTGTTCTACGGATCGACGGAGCGAGGCCGCCGCTTTGCACCCATGATGAGCCCGGACGCGAACCCGAAACAACTCAAAGACTGGTCGATGATTCGCCACGATGCCTACGCGCTCTTCGAGGCCGGGCGCTATCAGGAAGCCGAACCGATGTATCGGCAACTCCTACTCCTCAATCCGATGGACCCCCTCGCCAAGCAGCACCTCGGACTGATTCTCATGAACCTGGGCCGGTGCAAAGAGGCGATCAGCATCATCCCCAAAATGGAGGGACTTGATCCCCTCGATGAAGACTATGCGGCCACCGTCTATCGCCTGGGTCAATGTCTGGTGGATTTGGGGAAGTGGGAAGACGCGTACATTCAATTCAAGATCCTCTACGACACGACCGTGGCATTTGAACAGTCGACGAGGGAGGTCGAACTTCCGATCGGAACCAGAGTGCTGGATAAAAATAAACTGCTGCGATGGTTGGACAAGATTCGTCCGCATGTCCCCGAACTGGCCAAGGCAATCGAGATGGAGGACGCCGCCCCGGTGACACCGGCGGCGCCGGTGGTTCCCTCGGAAGCAGAGCTCGCCGCGAAGGCCATGGAGAACTTGAAGCCACAGAACACCCTGGACACGGCGGCCTCCCTGGTCGGACGGGATGCCGATTTTGCCTGGTTTCGATTCGTCATCCCGGCGAAGAAAGTCATGCGGGACGATTCGCCCACCGGTGCCCATGACTTCATTCCCCTGGACCCTGGAATCAGCTTTCCCGCTACCCAGCAGGACATTTACCTGGTGTTCGGATTGGTGACGGCTTCGTACGATGAAGTTCCGCTGGCAGCGCGCTGTTTCAAAGAACGCACGGAGCTGACTGGCGCGCAGCCGGCGGTGGCGCAGGATCAGCTCATCATGTCCACCAACGACCAATCCGGTTACTTTGTCCTGTCACGTCCATCCACCGGCTGGACGACGGGACTCTACCGGTGCGGGTTATTCGCAGGGGAACAAACCTCGGCCTACACTCAGGTGGATGAAGTGCGATTCCGCATCGTTGAATCGACGAAGCCGTCGTAACGGAGTCTGCGCGGACAAGAGCACATGGCTGGTCGCGTGGAGCGGGTGACAGGAGAGGACGACACACACCGGACAAGGAGCCTTACAGAAGACGATGAGTGACGCGATACCGGCCGGTGAAGGTTTCATCGGGCTGCAGTCGCTTCAACCCCCACTCGGGATGATTGAAGGCATCGGTCGCGCAGGTCATCGGCTCAATCGCCAGCGCGCGGCGCGGCGCGGCGACAATCGCATCGCCGGTGTAGACTACGATCGCGGAAAACGAACGATCCATCACCACCTCGATCCTGCGGCCACTCCCCTGGTGCTGCAGTGTGGCCGTCGCCATTCCCTCCGCATCACGCTCCAACCCGACATAGCAGTGATTGAAGCGGAGGTTGCCGATCCGGCGACACTCGCGAAAATCCCACTCGGTATCCTGCGCATCGAGGACCTTGCCGGTCGGCGCAAGCCGGTCATTGAACTCAAGGTACCCGGAAGCGGGGATCCGGGCTTCCGCTTCATCCACCAGCGCAGTCCCGACCGTGAAATAGGGATGAAATCCGACTCCGACCGGCGCAGCCTCACGCCCTATATTGTGAACGGCGAACGAGCAGGTCAATCCCTGCCTGTCTAACCGATACGCGACACGAACCGCGAGCGAGAAAGGATAGCCTCTGGATGCATAGTTGGCCGCTTCCAGCTGGACCTCAAACGCGACGCTATCCGAGTCGGCCTGCGGCGTGGTCCACGGCAGGGTCCGGACAAATCCATGGATCGCATTCGGGCCTTCTTTATCGTTCCGTTCAAGCTGCAACTGCTGCCCATCAAAGGAGTAGCGCCCCTCCGCCACACGCCCGGGAAAGGGAATGAGCACATCGCCCTGCCCACCCTTTTTGTGCGCGCCGCCTGCATAGCCCCAGACAATGTCGGTTTCGCGCCCGTTGTCTTCAAGCAGGTAGTACCGGCGTAACGCCGCGCCCCAGGGTGAGACCAGCGCGCGCTGCTGTCCACATGCGAGAGCAATTTCTGTATCCGGTGTCGCTTCACTCGTCATGACGCCCTACGTCACAGCGGATGGGGCGATGTCCAATCCCTCGCCCCTCTCTCACAGATCCTTGCCCATCAGATATTCGAACCGTTTCCGGAAATCATCCGCGGCGAGACCGGCCGTGGTGGCCAAGCGGACCAGCGCCTGAGGCTGATTGAAATCATCCGGAGCCAATCGAATCATGTACCGCCTTGCAATGACGTACGACTCAGACTCCACATCCACCATACGCACCCTGGTACGGCCGGTCGCCGGGTCCAGAATGTCGCCGAACGGAATGGGAATGAACCGGCCGTTTTGAATCGACACCATCGCGGCATTCCCGCCCTCCAGGAGAAACTGGGCCGCGCAATAACCGAGATCGCGGGTATATTCCATATCGAACGAAATGGGATCGGCACAGCGAAGCTCGTACCCGATGTTCTTCTCGACGATGGTGGTCTTAATGCCGAAGGAACGCAATTCCTTCTCGACCGCCCGCTTGAGCACGAAGCCGAAGTTGATCTCCGCCAGCCGCACATGTCCGTGCTGGTCTCGCTCCACATCCTGCAGACCGTCGAGATCCTGCTGATCGAGGATTTCCACGAGACCTTCCGCCAGGACCGCCACGCCGTCCGATCGTCCGGCATTGAGCCGCTTGATGAACGCGCCGGCCAGGACATCGACCAGCGTTTTCAGACGAAGAGGCTTCTGTCGAAACTCCTCAGGAATCACCGTCAACGTCGCACCGGCCGCCTTCCCGATCCCAAGTGCCAGATGCCCGGCCTTACGCCCCATCGTCACCACGAAATACCAGCGTGAGGTCGTCTCCGCATCCACCATCAAACTCTTCACGAGCTCCACGCCGATGTGGCGCGCCGTCTGGAATCCGAATGTCGGAATCCCGTGGGGCAGGTCCAGATCGTTATCGATGGTCTTCGGCACATGCACGACCTGGAGGCGGCCGGCGGCCCGCTGCTCCAACTTCAGCGCGGAGAACGCGGTATCGTCCCCTCCGATCGTGATCAATCGAGTCACGCCGAGTGCGTTCAGACTCGTCAGGCAGGCATCAAGATGCTCGACTTTCTGGGTGGGGTTCGCGCGCGCCGTGCCGAGGCAGGAGCCGCCGCTGAAGTGAATCCGGCTAATGTCCTCGATCGACAGGCGCTTCACCTTGCTGGTCTGGCCATCCATGATCCATTTGAAACCGTCTTGAATGCCGATCACGTCGCACCCACCAAGAATGCTTCGAATCGTGGCGGCCCCGATGACACTATTAATGCCGGGCGCCGGACCGCCACCCACCAGAATTGCCACCACCGGTCGTTGCTTGATGGTTCCCATCTGCGCTGGATCTCCTCTAAGCCGTGGAAGGTTTCCTTGCCCCTACTCAACAGCGCGTCAGCCCTCACACCATTCTGGAACGTCTCGTGCTGGGACCCTACACGGAGACGGAGAACGCGTCAAGAACCGGGACACGCCCTTACTGAGCGACAGAACGATCGATGTGGTTCGAGGACTCGTGACGACGATTCAGCACAGAGCGGCGGGAGCCAGCCGGCTTCAAGCCGGCTGCCCCGCCGCTCTGGTGAAGAGAGAGCGTTTAGGGGGTCTTGCTTGCAGGGGCGTCCGCGGCATCGCCCTTTTCGACCTTGAGGACATTCACATCGAAGGTGAGCGTCTTTCCAGCCAATGGATGGTTGAGATCGATCAACACCTTCTTGTCATTCACTTCGAGGACCTTCACCAGCCGGTTATCCGACGCCTGCAAAATGTCCCCGACCTTGACGTCCTTGGGAAGCTTCTCTTTGTCCACGCTCTGGCGTAGCTTGTTGTTGTAGGGACCGTAGGCGTCCTGCGCCGCCACCTCGATGCGCCGTTTCTGTCCGGCCTTCATGCCGTCGAGAGCCTTTTCGAGGCCGGGGACAATTTCATGCGCCCCCTGCACGAAGATGATCGGCTCCTGACCGACATTCGAATCGGCGACGGACTTGTCGGGAAGCGTCAGAATGTACTCCAACGACACTTTCACCCCGTCGGCAATGGCGAGATCGCCTTGCGCGTAGGCGCCCGCCCCCATCAACTGACCTCCGACGGCCAGCAGCATGCCCAGCAACAGACTCCGTCCAGCTTTCATCGACGCGTCCTCCTAATCATGCCGGTCCAGCAATCCCTGCCGAACCATGCGGTTCTTCAACTGTTGCCACGGCGCGGGGCGGCGGGACGATCCGCACGCCAACCTCGACGGCCCTGCCCGCCTCTCGCATCCTGAGGCATGGAGTTTTGGCGCTCTCCGGCACGTCGCGGTCGGGCATCGCGCCCCCGCCCATCATGCCTGGATTGGCCGTTCGACTCAGGCTCATGAGCAGGAGGCGGCAGTACCGCCAGTGCGGGCAACGTCAGGCGCTTCGTTTGGATTCGCAAACGGCGCACCATCGCCAAGTATTCATGCTCTTCCTGCGGAGAGAGAATCAAGAGCGTCGCGCCGGATCGTTCAGCCCGACCCGTTCGGCCGGTGCGATGCACGTAGGACGTGGGGTTGCCGGGCAATTCGTAATGAATGACCTGCGACACCGACGGCACATCCAATCCGCGTGCGGCGACATCGGTCGCGACCAGGGTGCGCAACCGGCCCGATCGGAACGCCGTGAGGGTCCGTTCCCGCTGGGCCTGCGAGTGGTTTCCGGTGATGGCACCGACCGAGGCCGGCTCTCCGCCCAGACGGGCAGCCAACCGTTTCACTTTGTATTTCTGATCGCAAAAGACCATCGACTGATCACCGGACTCCGGAGACTGGAGCAGTGTGTGAATCAACTGCACCCGCGAGGATTCGCTTGGCACCACGTAGTACGCGTGGGTAATCGTGGTCGGCGTATTCACGCCGGGATCCACCGCCGTTCGAGCCGGATTCTTCAGCATCGATTCGGCGAGCGTCAGAATTTCCGGCGAGAAGGTTGCCGAAAACAGCATGGTCTGTCGTTGGGTGGGAAGCAGTTGCAGAATACGCTGAATGTCGCGCAGGAATCCGCGATCCAACATTTGATCCGCTTCATCCATGACCACATATTCGACCCCGCGCAGGTCCAAATGGCGGGTCCCCGCCACGTCCAACAAACGCCCCGGCGTTCCAATCACGATCAACGGCGGTTGGCGCAAGGCGCGGTAGTGCCGCTCGATGGGGACACCACCGTACACGGCCAGCGACGTGACTGACGGCGGCGCATACTTGCGCAATTCCATTTCAATTTGAAGGGCCAGCTCACGGGTCGGCGCGAGCACGAGCGCCCGCGGCGATCTGGCAGATCCGGCATGCGACGCGGAGGCATGACCGGCAGGCTTCCAGCCCTCTTTGACGGCCCGTTCGATCAAGGGAATAAGAAAGGCCAGCGTTTTCCCGCTGCCAGTCTTGGCCTGGGCCAACAAATCGCGCCCCTCTAACGCCAGCGGAATCGCCGCGCTCTGAATGGGAGTCGGCGCGGTAAACCCGGCCTGTTGTAAACGGTCAGCGAGAAACGATGTAAGAGACAATTCGGCAAACGACACCATGCAACGACACTCCTAAATCTCAATCTTGGGAAAACAGGGGCAGATAACCTGATGGCCCTGCAGACCAGAGAGAGGACAACACGGTAAGAAAAACGCAGGGGCTACCCTGTCGGCAGCCCCTGAATAGGTATAGCGAAACGAGCGCAGCTTAGTGCCGGCCCCCGCCCATTCCACGTCCTCCGCCACCACCGGAGCGGGGCTCCTGCGGGCGGGCTTCATTCACAGTCAACGTGCGGCCCCCGAATTGTGTCCCGTTCAACGCGTTGATCGCCGCCTGCGCCTCGGAATCTCCCGACATTTCGACGAAGCCGAAGCCCCGTGACTGGCCGGTGAATTTGTCCGTGATGATGCGCGCCGACGTCACCGCCCCGTGCACCGCAAACAGGTCACTCAGCTGTTGCTCGGTGGTTGAATATGGCAAGCCGCCAACGTAGATCTTCGAACCCATTGGGTTCCTCCTTTGAGAATAAAATGGTGTTGTCTGGGACTCGAGAAAGAAACGAGGAAGGAATGGGGCGAAGATGCAAACACAGCGGCAATCTTAGCTCTGGCTTCCGAAATTCCCGGGAAGAACCCAAAACAACATCGAAATCGAGCCCTGTAATTCTTTTTCTACTTCACCGCCAAGGCTCTTCGCAATGAAGCACCTTCACTGTATCCTACCGAAATAGGAAAGGCAAGCGTGAAATGGTCTCCGAGTCGAGCAGGCCCGCCGGCATCGCGCCTAGTAGGCCGCGGGCGCCGACAAGGGACGGCTGGAATACAATGGTGAAGCGTTGAAATTATCGAATCGCGCAGTCGCCTGCCCACGCACCAGAATCCCCACCTGTCCGACGCCAAGCGTTTGATCCTCAACAGAAAGCGCCAGGCTCCCGTCGAAGAAGGTCTCCACAAAATCCTTACTGATGATGGTGTTCCGTTGGACCCGGAGCGTATGCCATTCAACCGGCTTCGACTTAATCGCCGCCCGGCCTAAAATCGACTCTTTGCCTTCGATCACCCGCACCACCTCTATGGACTTCTGCGACAAATCCACCACGGTCGCATAATAATTCTTCGGATCTTTCAGGCCGAACACCACTCCTATCTGCCCGGATGTGGCATCGGCTCCCTGACGAATCCTGACGACCAGCTCAGGGTACTCATACTGAAATTCTTGCGCGACCAACAACTCGACACAGGCGGGACAGGAAGATGCCCCCAGCACGACATTGGGCGAGGAAGGTGCCGCCGATTGCGCTTCAACTTTCCAGTCCCCGCCTGGTTGATCGCCCGAAGCCACGGCGAGAAACCCCTTTGGAACCCCTCCCGCCTGATCCTTATCGAACGTCCAATTGTTGAAGAGCTGGGGATTCGCCTGTTGCCGCAAATGCTCCGCCTTTTCCGTAGACGTTTCCTTCGGCACCGCCAGCACCGATTCCACCCCGCTCACCGACATCAGGGTCAACACGATGACACCGGCGTATCTCCTGATATTCCTGAGATGCGCCATAGCAAGCGACTGACTGTCACGTAGGAACTCTATCTGCCTTACCAGCTCGTGTCCATATTGCACGGGAGCACTCCTCCTTCGAGCGGATCTTACGATTTCGGCTGGGTCTGCTTGATCCGGATGATGTCCTGTTGAAATCGATCGCGTTCAGCCAGGATCTTCTTTCGTCGCCAGCCGCGCAACGTCCACCACTTTATCTTGTCCATGAACGTCACCACGGGGGGAGGCACGCTCCCCGCAGGCCCGTGCTGAAATTCATAGCCTTGATGCGTACCTTGATTCTCGCGAAACCGTCCGTACTGATGGTCGTACAGACCCTTTCCCTGCTCTGCCATAGATCCTACCTCTTGCCTCGCTTGGTGATCCCGACCTGCCCTCACGGAGGATCAGCTCCTGAAGGAACGGCCCCGACGCTCACCTGATGGCCGATAGTACATTGAGCCCTCGGCTCTCTGCAATGGGATCGACCGGGTATGCTATAGTGCCTACGGTTCGCAAGAAACCTCTCCTACCCAGGATTATGAGGCACCGCATGGACCTATCCCAGCAGCCGCCGCGACGATGGAGTGACACCCTGGCAGGCATAATGTGGCTGCCACGGTTGATCGACAAGGTGCGCGCCTTTCAGGCCGGCACGCTCGGAACCTATGCCTACCCCTCCGCACTGGACCAGTCCTTCATGCGCCGGTTCCAGCTGACGCCTGCCTACATCGAACCGCTGGTCCGTGAAGCGGCATCCGATGAGGCCATCGGAACCGCGATCCGGGCGCGCATCCAGCTGAGCGACGAGGAGGTGCAACACCGCTGCGCGATCTTCCGTGACAAGTACCGGCTGGCATTCGCCGTGCTGGACCGGGATGACGGCTATGTCCGCGGCCTGGGGTATCCGATCCCCCGCTTTCTGCAGCCACCGCTCTGGCGATGGTATCAACGCTGGTCGGCACAAAAGGCCTCTGCCACGTCTATCTGATGCCCTGCGATCGCTCCATACCACTTGCGCCTTGCCGGCGAGACAGCAGGCGCACTGAATCGTCATACATTGATCGACTCCCGTTCTACCTGCTGTTCATCTTATGTATGGCCCTGGCCACCGGCCAGAGTATCGCCGCAGAGACGGGCGCCCCGTCCACGGCGCTGACACAGGCATTGAGTCAGATTTCCAGTGAGCGCATGCTGGCGGATATCCGCGCGTTGAGCGGACCGGCATTCAACGGACGCCAGACCGGGACGCCTGACGACCTTGCTTCCGCGGAGTTCGTGCGGCAACGATTCCTGGAGCTACAACAGCATCGCTCACCGGGCTCCGAGTCTCCCGCCCCGCCCGATCGACTCCCCGCGCACACCCAGATTCAGTCCGCCCCCGTCCGCATAACTCAGATCGACGATGATTCACTGCTCCAGATTGGAGGGATCGCTGAGAGTCAACCTTCCGTGGTCGGCACCGACTACCTACCAATCCTCGATTCCCCTTCAGCAGAGCTGGAGACCTCGGTTGTTTTTGCGGGATACGGAATCTCCGATCAGGCCGGCGGACTCGATGACTATGCGGGGATCGACGTCCGGAACAAAGTCGTGCTGTTTCTCCGGGGAAAACCTGAACGGTATGCCAAGCAGGTCTCCCACGCAGATAAAGTGCACATGGCCCACGCACATGGCGCCATCGGCTACCTCACCGCGACAGGACCGATCCTCAATGCCTATGAAACCCGCCGTGGGGTCACGGGTCGGCCGAGCGCCTTCTACGGACTCACGGACCCTCACCGGACGATTCCCGGCGCATGGATCAGTACCGCTCTCGCCTCAGCTATCCTCAACGCACACCAGCCCGGCGAGGACAACCGGTTGCGGCGCCTTCAGCAGCAACTCAACGACACCATGGCCCCGCAGTCCACGACCACCGACGTCTCGATTGAAGTGCGGTGGCGCAGTACGCAACAAAACGGCACGCTTCAGAACGTCGTCGCACTCCTTCCGGGACAGGATGCCGCACATCAACACGACGCCATCGTGATCGGAGCTCACCGCGATCATTTTGGAAAACAAGGCGGGCTGCTCTTTGCCGGAGCCGACGACAACGCATCAGGCACCGCCGTGATCCTGGAGGTCGCCCGGGTACTCACCTCCATGCCCGTCGGCCCGAAACGTTCGATCATAGTGGTGTCGTTCAGCGGAGAAGAACAGGGCTTGCTGGGATCGAAACTCTACGTGACTCAACCAATGGTGCCGCTGACCGCTACCGCGGCCATGATCAATGTGGATCATGCGGCAGTCGGAAACGGACGGCTTACGATCGGGGTGACCGGTTTAGAAAAACCCGCTGCGCAGCAGGCCGGGGAACGGGCCGGACTTGCGGACCGTATCGATCTGTTCGGTTTTTTCCCGGGGGGAGACCATGTGCCGTTTAAGGAAGCGGGAGTTCCCACCGTAACCGTGGTGAGCGGCGGAATCCATCCGCACTTCCATCAGCCGACTGACACGGCGGACACCGTCAACGCAGATATTCTCTCAGCCGCCGCGCGCTACATACTCGCCATAGCCTGGCAACTCGCCGACGCGCCCTAACACTTCAGCGGCTCACTGGCCGTTCTGCCCCCAACCGGATGTTATCGAGCCGGCGCTCACACCGCGGCCGAGCCTTCACGCAGGCGCCGTTACTTCACCGACACCACTTCGACTTTTCCGGCACGACGAATGACCGTGATACCCACATCGAGGTCATGGCGCCGAAGCAGTAAATCGACCGATGCGGTCCCCACCTTGAGGTTCTTGATCTGCATCTTGTCGATGAACTCCGGCAGGATGGGGTAATTGAACACCACTTTCTGCTCCGACGCGATAATCGATAGGCCAAGACAGGCCTGTAGCGCCATGAAGGCCGAGCCAGCCGCCCAGGCTTGAGGGTTACAGGCGACCGGATACCGCGTCAGGCCCTGGCCCGGTCTGCGTACGAATCCGCAGAAGAGTTCCGGCAAGCGATGAAAGTCGAGCACGAGACTGACCTCGAACATGCCGGTCATAATTTTTTCCACACCGGACTTGAGGCCGTACCGGGCCAGACCGACCGCAATCATGGCGTTGTCGTGCGGCCAGATCGATCCGTTGTGGTAGGACATCGGATTGTACCGGCGCTCCGAATCGGCGAGGGTCCGCACACCCCATCCGCTGAACAGTTCATCGGACATGAGCGTTTCCGCCACACGCCTGGCATGCTCATCGCTTGCGATCCCCGTATAGAGACAATGGCCGGCGTTGGAGGTTTTCACCCGGCACGGCCGTTTCTGGCCATCCAGGGCAAGCGCATAGGTTGACGATTCCTCGCACCAGAATGCCTCTTCGAAACGTTCCTTGAGCGACCGCGCCTGACGCCGAAGCTGACTGGCACGATCGATATAGCCGAGCGCATCTGCCAGCTTCGACGCCTGCACTTTGGCGTCGTACACATACCCTTGTACTTCACACAAGGCGATCGGTCCTTCAGCCAGCGAACCGTCCTCGTGCGAAATCGAATCATGGGAATCTTTCCAGCCCTGATTGTCCAACCCGGTGGGTGATTTCCGTACATATTCTACAAACCCGTCACGGTCGGGATCGCCGAAGGTGTCCATCCAGGTCAGCGCCGCTTCCAGGTTGGCCCATATCGACTGAATAAACGCCAGATCGGCCGTCCGTTCGTAATAAGCGCCGGCCAGCATCACAAACAGCGGCGTGGAATCGACACTGCCGTAGTAGAGGCCGAAGGGAATCTCGTTCAACGCCGCCATCTCACCCTTGCGAGTCTCGTGGAGGATCTTCCCCGGCTCGGCATCCTGACCAGCGTTCACCTCTTTGGCCTGCGTCGATGCCAGATAGGCCAGGACGCCGCGCGCCAATTCCGGCCTGATCCACAGACACTCGAGCGCCGTGATGACCCCGTCCCGGCCGAAGGGTGTGCTGAACCAGGGCACGCCGGCATAGGGATAGGGGCCCTCATTCGTGTCGGTGACCATCATACGGACATCCAACACCGAGCGATTCCACCATTCATTGAATTGGGCGTTGGATGTCTGAATCGTGCAATCCTCGGTCTGCTCCGCACCGAAGGCCAGGCCCGCTTCGGCCATTGCCGCATCGTATGCCAACAGGGGCCGATGGCTGTCCCCCACATCGCAAGCCACCATCACCGCCACCGTCGTTTCCCCCTTCGGGTCGAGTTCAATATCGAAGGTGGCTTGTGAGGCCGTGATCTCCAGCGGCTCCGGAGAAAACTGAATCCGCGCCTCCCGGGTCACCTCATCGAGGCCTTCGTACCTCAACACCAGCAGGTCCTTCCGCAGCACATTCGGCAGCATCCGCCCCTTCCGCTCACGCTTTTTTCCGCGCACCTCGAAGATATCCGCAAAGTCGGCCTCAAACCGGATGGACAACGTCATCTTCACGGGCGCCAGACTGTAGTTGGACAGTCGGAAGCGTTCGTAACTCACCCCGTTCCAAAGGAAGCGCGACCGGAATACGTGCACACTCCCGCGTGGAATTGCGATCCGGCCGTCCCGATACAAGTCCGGATTCGTGAGGTCCACGGCCAGCAAGGCATTGTCCTCCTTGACCGTTGAGCTGAGCAGCATCGGCCGGTCATTATTCAGAAACAATTCCTGGCGCGACAAAAACCGCGTTCCCTGGTGAAAGACACCCTGGGTTCCCCGGCCCACCGGCTGAATATCCCCATATCGATCGTAGACGCCGAACGTCTCCCCATGCTTGAGCACGCGCGTGCGATCGTCCGCCATCGATGAACTGGCCAGGATATAGAACTGATCATTGACACTGATAATTTCTTCCACGTCTTCCTCCGCTGCTCCCAGAATCACCGACGCGACGAGTCACGACCGACATCACGACGCCCTCGTCCCGTTTTTTCGCCTACTCAAGCTGCGCCTCGTCCGGCTCCCCTTCCAGAGAGGGCCGATCCCCTCGACCTCCCGCTGAATGCTATTAATGACTCGTGGGCTGCGTGACCATGACCACAGACTGCGACTCCTCCTCAGAAGGAACAGTCGCCCCCGCCCAATTGGTCTGCACCCAGCGCGCCACCCGCATCGAAACCAGCGCCGACAGGAATAACCCCACACCGATCCCGAACACGCTGGGACGCTCGCCGAAATCCTGCGTCACCCAGCCGAAAATCGTCATGCCGGCAATGGCGGAGGTCATCGCGCCAAGATTATAAATCGCCAGCACCCGCCCCAGCAGCGATGCCGGGGCAATCTCCTGCAACACGCCCCAGGCCACCGGCGTGAGCGTCCCGGCCCCCATCCCGATGATGACCATGAGTGCCGCCGCGATCAACCGATTCGACGTCACAATTAAACCGAGCAGCGCCAGGCCGCTGATGAAGCTGGAGAGCGCCATCAACTGGATCCGCTTAGGCAACGACCAGGCCGACAGGGACACGAGCCCCAGCGACACCAGTAACAACCCGATGCCGAATGCCGACCAGAGGTACCCGACCTCGATAGGGCCGAGGTCCAGCAACTTCTTGCCGAACACCGGAAAGAGCGTGCTGAAGGCGCTCGTGGCGAAGGTATACATGGACGCCGCTCCGATGAGCATCAAAATGACCCGTTGGCGATGGAGCACATAGTGGAAGCCATCGAGCACATCGCTGAAGGTTCCCGCCAGGGAGCCGCCGCCGACCGGCTGAGACTCGGCCCGTGGAAAGCGAATGAACGCAAAACAGGCGGCGGAAATGACATAGCTGACCGCATTCACACAGAGCACTTCCTGAGAACTCATGGTCGCGATCCCGACGCCACTCAGCGCCGGCCCGACGATGATCCCGATGCTGGTCGTCGTCTGCAGCAGCGCATTGGCGGCGGTGAATTCGTGGCGGGAGACCAGCGACGGAATGGCGGCAGTCAATGCCGGACCAAACACCGCGGAGGCGACCGCATGGACGAACACCATGAGATACAGCCGCTCGATGCTGAACGAGTCTACCGGCAACAAACAGGGCAGCACGCCTAACACCAGCGCGCGAATCAGGTCGCTGCTGATCAGCAAGAGTTTCTTGGGAACGCGATCGACGATGACGCCGATGAAAGGACCGAACAGAATGGGCGGCAGGGTCTGCAACAGCCCGATCATGGTGGTCTTGAGCGGAGAACCTGTGATGGAGTAGACGAACCAGAGCAACGCGAGCTTCGACACACCATCGCCGACTTGCGAGACCATCTGGCCCCACCAGACGAGCGTGAAGTCGCGCGTCAGCAGATGCGGCGACCACTTCACGTTGGGGCGTCCCGTTCCTCCTCCGTTCACGTGCCGTGGCTCCATGGTGTCAGCAGACTGCGTGTCGGACCTCCTGTGCCCCTGTCGTCACAACCGTTCCTATTCTCCGGCCACCAAACGCACGGCGTCGGTATTCACGGCGCGCACGCCCGGAACTTGTCGGGCGGCTTGCGCCGCTTCGAGTACGATGATCTGGAACCGCGTCGCCCCGTTCAGGGTGACGATGCCGTCCTCAGTTTTCACATCGAACTTGACCGATTGCAAGGTTTTGCTCTTCTCGAACCGTTCTTTCACCAATTGCGTGATGATTTTGTCGCGTTCCGCGAAGAGCCCATGGGCCGCGTCCTGTTCAACTTTGAGTCGATTCTCGACGGCGTGCACGCCGTCGAGACACCGCACGATGTCCGTCGCCACGCGCTTATCCGATTCCTGCGACACCTTTCCGAGCAGGACGAGATCCTTGTCCTTGGCATCGACCTCGATGTCATAAGGAAACAGGTGCGGATCCGCCATGAGCGCCAGCTTGGCCGTCACCATCGACGAACGTATCGGTTTCTTACCTTCCGGCTCCGCCGCTTTGGGGCGCTCTCCTGCACCGGGCTCTCCCGGCGGTGCCTGCGTCTCTGCCGCCGGTTTCACCTCTGCCGCATGGGGCACCGTTGGACAGGGATGTTCAGCCGCCGCATCAGGCTCTTTTGCTTTAGACTCCGGCTCCTTGGACTTCGGCTCTGCCTCTTTGACCTTGTGTTCGGATTCCTTGGCCTTCGCCGCTGGCTCCTTCGCTTTCGGCTCCTGATCCTTGGCCTTGGTCTCCGGTTCCTTTACTTTCGACTCCGGCTCCTTGGGTTTCGCCTCCGCCTCTTTGGGCTTTTCAGGAGGCTTGGCATCTGATTCCTTGGGTTTCGAGTCAGCCTCCTTCGTTTTCGGCTCCGGCTCCTTCGGCTTTGTATCGGGATCCTTCGGTCGTTGCACCGGCGGGGTTTCAGACTTTCCCTCAGGCGTCGATTCCGCCAAAGCAGTTTCATTCACATTTCCCACTCCCGACGCCGCTAACAGCGCCAGGACACCTGTCACGTAGACGGTTCGAATCACCCGCATAGGCATGTGCCCCTCATGTATTGAATGAAACCGAGACTGCGAAGCCGATCGCCGAGAGCCCGTCTTCACCATCGTCTCGGAAAACGAAACATCCCCGGAAGCAAAGACATACGTGACGGAAGAGCAGAAAGCAACACCGACAATGCCCCGCTAGACAGCCGGCGCAAGGGCAAGAAAAAACCTGCAAGCGCCGCCTGGATGACCTGCAGGCTGACAAAAACGGGATGTAAAGGGAGAGTATTACGCAACAGCCGGACTCACCACGTGGCCACGGCGGCTTACCTGCACCGTGACCATCGCAGTGAGCAAGAGGAGCAGTCCGATCCCGATGAGGCTTACAGCTGGACCTAGCGTATCAGCGGCCCATCCGAACCCAGCCATCCCGACCATGGCGGAGGCCATCCCGCCGACGCTGAACGTGGTGAACACACGTCCCAGCAAATGTTCCGGAGTGACTTCCTGGAGCATCGCCCATACGACCGGGTAGAAGAGAGACGTACTTCCGCCGATGATGACGATCAGCAAGAACGTGCTGAACAGCACCGGTGTCTGAATTAATCCCAACGCACAGACCGCAATACCGCCGATCGCCAGAGAACGACCGATCTTGCCGATGCGATCCTGGAAGGTACCCTGGGGCGTCCGTGCCAGCCAAATGGAGGCTGCCAGCATCCCGATACCCAAGGCCGACCACAACCAGCCCAGTTCCATGGGGCCGACTTGCAACAACTCCTTCGCCACCACCGGAAGAAGGAATACGAAGGCGCTGATCGCCAGGTTGTAGAGCACGGCAGTAATCATCAACGCGAATACCACCCGATGCTGGAGGAACACGAAGCGGAATCCGACCATCATATCCTGCATGACGGGTGTCGCCAACACATCGAGCCCCTTCACCGTCCGGCTGTCCCGCACACGAATCGGCAGGAGGAAGAGCGCGGACACCAGAAAGGTCGCAGCATCCACATAGAGCACATTCTGAGCGCCGATCAACGCGATGCCCAATCCGCTCATGGCCGGTCCCAGCAAGACGCCGATGTTGGTGGTGCTCTGGAGAAACGCATTCGCCGTCGTCAGTTGCGACCGCTGAACGATCAGCGGGACCGCAGACGCCAGAGCGGGCCCGAACACCGTTGAGACGATGGAGATGAGGAAGACCAACACATACAACCGCTCAAGCGTCAGCATGTCGAAGGTATAGAAGAGCGGTATCAGGAGCACCATCAATGCTCGCAAGAAATCGACCACGATCATGACCGTCTTCTTGGGGAGGTAGTCCAGATAGACGCCGATCAGCGGACCGAACAGCAGGGGGGGAATGGTCTGTAACAACCCGATGGCGGTCATCTTGAGCGCCGACCCGGTCATTTCATACACGAACCAGAGAAGCGCCACCTTGTTCAAACCGTCACCGATCTGAGAGACGACCTGGCCGGCCCAGAGACAGCCGAAATCACGGGTGCCTAATAACCGCCACCCGTCGACGTTCGACTCAGGGGTAGATTGCGACTCAGCTGCCATGCTTGTCCTTCCGCGAGGTTAATGTCGCGCTGACTAGAGGTTCGAAGCGTGCTGCTGCCCGGACTTGCCAGGGAGCGCAGCGGCATCAGTGATTAGCTGTTGGTAGATCTTTACGTAGTCGGTCGTCATACGCTGGGCAGTGAATCGCTCGTCAAACACCTGTCGGCACCGATTGCGATCGATCGTGCCGAGCTTGTCGACCTGACTCACCATTTCGTCGAGGTTTTCGCTGATGAAGCCGGTGACACCGTGACCGATAATTTCCGGGATGGATCCCCGTCGGTAGGCGAGAACCGGTGTGCCGCATGCAAGACTTTCGATCAACACGAGGCCGAAGGGTTCCGGCCAATCGTAGGGGCAGATCAGGCCGATGGCGTTCCCGATAAAATCGCTCTTCTCCGCATCGGTAATCTCTCCCACAAACTCGATCAAGGGATGGTCGAGGAGAGGCTCGACGACCCGCTCGAAATAGGCCCGGTCCGCCGGGTCGACCTTCGCCGCCATCTTCATAGGTATTCCGACACGTTTAGCCAGTTCGATCGCTTGATCCGGACATTTTTCCGGCGAGACCCGCCCCAGGAACGCCAAGTACTTACCCGGTTCAGGATGGAATTTATAGAGGTCGTGCGGCAGGCCGTGATAGACGGTGTTTTGCCAATTGCACCAAGGCAACGGCCGACGCTGCGAATCAGAAATGGAGACCAGCGGCAGCTCCGCAAAGTCACGGAAGACCGGCACGAGTTCGGGCAAATCCAACCGGCCATGGAGCGTCGTCACGACGGGCACCCGACATCGGCGAGAGAGAGAAAAGGCCAGAAAGTCGAGATGTGAGTGAATCAGATCGAACTGGTCGGCGGAAGCGAAGACCTGTTCCATCATCTGAATGAGCGGGGCTTCGCGGTTGAAGATCCCGGTGTTCAAACGCAGGGCCTGCTGGCAAGGGGCCTCCAGCTTTGCCCGCGTGACCGAATCACCGCTGGCGAACAGCGTCACCTGGTGGCCTTGACGGACGAGTTCTTCCGTCAGGTAGGAGACGATGCGTTCCGTGCCTCCGTACAACTTTGGAGGGACGCTCTCCCACAGCGGCGATACCTGGGCAATCCTCATAAGGACAATCTCCTTTAGTCTTGAACGGTCAGCGGCCGGTGCCGGAAACGGCGTCGAATATTACACCACGCCCACCACCATCTGCCGCATTCTTTCTGTTCTGCCTATCCGATTCAATTGACATCTTTGACACGGGCTGATTGTTTTTGTCGTCTTGATGCCGATGGAGTGAATGCTCGCGATGACCGGAGGGCAAAGCAAGCGTTGTACCGCCACGTGCCTCAGGAGTGAGGCTCACGCAAACAAGCATTCAAAACAATTATTAATCAATAACTTAGCATAACCACCGCAACATTTCATCTGGACATCGATGGATTTGTGGGCTGTGGATTCTGTTGATAATTCAGCTCCCGGCCCGAATCGGCTGTGACAGGCTTGCGTCGACAAACCAAACCGCCACAGAGATTTACTGCTTCGCGCTCAGAAAATGTCCTCCGTCCGATTCCCGCTACTTCGACGAAGCCTTGCGCACGCATCCATTACGACAGACGCGGGGCGCCACAAAGAAGAAAACCTTCGTTCAGGGAAATATTGAGTATCGAAAGGCGAGACCATCCGCCGCAGGGGATGATCCGCCAACGCGGCCGAGCGGGTGATCCAACATACTGCTTAACCCGGACTATTCATGAATGCCGTCGCGAGGCGTTCGAGACGGAAGCCCGCCGAGGCGGCTCGCACGTCAGGCCGACGCAGGCGTACGTGCAGTCCGTCGAGGAGGCCGAACGAGAACAGCCTCGCCGGGCGACAGGATCGGACGCCGAAGCAGGTATTTATGAATAGTCCGGACTAGGGAATGAGGTCGTCGAGCAGACCCGACTGAACGGGAGAAAGCGGCCCCGCCTCACGCGGGACGGGAGGAAAGACCACGGGCGATCCAGCTTGATTCGCACCCTGAATCAGCCCCACCGAGAGTTGCGGACCGAGCGTCATCAGGGCGCCGCTCCAGGCCTGCCCGGTCGCCGGATTGCGGAAGTTATACGATTCGAAGTTATTCCCGAAGTTATATATGTACCCTTGCGTCCCCTGGTTATCGATATAGAGGTTTCCCGGCCCCACCAGACCAAACAGCGGCGCGACCCCTCCCCCCAGACCTCGTACACTCGAGACGGATTGCGCCGCTGCCGGGGAAGTCAGCAGCAGCGTCAGACCAGCCACCGACAGGATCCTGTTCGCGCGATTCGCAGCCACCGACACGCTCCTCAGCATGGACACTGACTTCTGTTTATGGTACCACGCCAGCATCATTTTGAATTCAGTATGGCCCAACGCAGACCTCGCATCAAGGAGTTTGTTATGACGAATGCAATCCTCCGGGGGTGCCTTTTCATCGGGGGCGCAGCGGCGCTCCTCCTCTGGACGGCACCCGATTCCTTCGGCCTGGAAGTGAACAAGCCGGTCCCGACGGAACGCCGGGAGGCCATGTCGCTCGCCGACGCCGTCCTGAAAGCCTTGCAGAACAATCTCGATATCAGTATCGGTCGCCAAACGAGAGAGAGCCGCCTGGCCGACATCGTGATCGAGCAGGCGAAGTTCGATCCGACCGTCAGTTTGAACGGGCAATACAACCGTCAGGTCTCACCGCTCAACCGGCCGATCCTGGGATTCACCGGGGCAAACCTGCAGGAGATCACCAAATTCGACCAGAACTCCCACTCGCTCACCGCCGACATCACACAGAATCTCCCGACCGGCGCCAACTACGATTTGAACTACAGTCCCCAACGCAGCTACGTGAGCGGCCCCAACACCTTCCTCTTCAACCCGGCCTGGACCGGCGGACTCGCCTTGACGGTCACCCAACCGTTGCTGAAGAACTTCGGAACCGACATCAACAAGACGTTCATCTCGATCGCGCAGAACAATGCCACGGTCGAGCAACATGTCTTTCTCGACCGTGTGCTCACCGTCATTGCCAGCGTTGAACAGACATTTTGGGAGATGGTGTTCGCGAATGAAAATCTCAAAGTCGCGCAAGCGGCGCTCAAGGCGGCGGAAGAACTGCTGGCCAGCAATCGCGCCAAAGCCAAAGCCGGGGTCATGTCGATCGTCGATGTGCTGCAGGCCGAAGCCGCCGTCGCCTCGCGAGTCGAGCAGATCCTCGTCGCGGAAAAATCGATTCGCGATCAGGAGGACCAGTTGCGCCGCCTCCTGAACCCCGTCGAGGAGGAACTCCGGCAGGACTTGCGCCTGATCCCCACCGATCCACCTGTCACATCACTGGAGGCGATCAGCTTGCAAGAAGCCATCGATATCGCCATGGAGCGCCGGCCGGAGGTGTTACAAGCAGGGAAGAATGTGGAGAGCAGCGACCTGAATGTGAAGTTCGCCAAGAACCAACTCCTCCCGACCCTGTCCGTACAGGGCACGATGGGACTGTCGGGGCTCGGCGCAGACTACGGCGATGCCACGAGACGGAATTTAGGCGGTGACTTCTACAACTACGGCGCCGGCCTGGTCCTCAGTTACCCCATCGGGAATCGGTCGGCGTACAGCACCTACAACAAACGGCAATTGGAATCCCGTAACGCCCAGTCGTCGCTCCAGAGCGTTCGCCAGCAGGTGATCGTCGGTGTCCGGGAAGCGGTCCGTCGCGTCCACACCGATTTCAAGCGCATCGAAACCACCCGCTCCGCCCGTATCATGGCCGAGAAACAACTACAGGCCGAACAGGAACGGCTGAAGGTCGGTCTCAGTACGACGCGCTTCGTGCTCGACTTTCAGCGCGACCTGGCCACCGCCCAAGGCAACGAGCTTCGAGCGGTGTTGGATTACAACAAGTCGCTGTCGAATTTGGCCCGTAACAAGGCCACCACCCTTGAGCGATACAGTCTGCGGCTCGACTAACCTGTCCATGATCAAGCCTGACGACGCGTCCTCGACTCATGCGACTCAGGCCAGCGAACGGGGAGCAGCCCTCGTGCTGCTCCCCCTGACTGCCACTATCCTGTTTTACAGCTCACCGACCACACTCCAACAACACAGCCTCTTCCAGTTTTTCCCGCAAGCCTGTGCCTATGCCGCCTTCATTGCCTGGAGCACGATCAATGGATCCGTCGCCCGTCGAATCGGGCTCGCTCGCCCGCTTGTCCCGCAGGGCCTCCGTTGGGGCCTGCTCACCGGCCTGACACTCGGACCGATCAATGTGCTGGTCATCCTCTACCTCATTCCCATTCTTGGGGGAGACTACCGATTTCTCGCCGATACCCCCCACGCCAAAATTCCCCTGCTGATCATGGTGCCCTGGTTCATCCTGCTCATCGCCACCATGGTCGAGTTGAACTTTCGCGGCTTTCTCCTGGGGCGGCTCCTCGCCCTGGGGCTCCCGGCTCCGATTGCCGTGCCGGCGAGCGCCCTGCTGTTTGCGTTCGATCCCTTTCTGGTGGCAACCTTTCAACATCTGCATTGGATTGCCGTCTGGGACGGCTTGGTGTGGGGTACCCTATGGGTCATGCTCAGAAACCTCTACGCGCCGATCGTGGCCCACGCCGTCGAAGTCATCGTCCTCTACAGTGTCATGCGAGCGATATTGACCTGATATTGCCCTCTTCCGGCAGCCAGAAGAACCTAAAGTAACCGTTGCACTCACAATGGATTCACCGCTCCTGACAAAGTAATACAGCACTCCATGAACCCTTCCTTCTCAGGTCACCTCGTCAATGATGTCTTCGGCGATCCAGGCCTGTTCGT
>JACCDZ010053189.1_pt1 | contig 28033 bp, 29 predicted proteins | sample 7449551 | NCBI WGS metagenome assembly JACCDZ01 (sample SAMN15323452, study PRJNA562643) | freshwater metagenome | isolation source: river surface water | place: USA:Blue River Watershed | collected 2017-08-18 | reverse complement strand
TTGCACACATCCACCCATTGCCCTTGGGTGATGGTCGCCATTTGCTCGGGGGTGACGCGCACGCCGTTGCGTGTGCCGCCAGCGGCGGGGAGCAATTCGGGCCAGGCCTTGAGCGACACATCGAGGTAAATCGGCAAGGGGGTGGCCAGGCCAAACGGACACACGCCACCCACCGGATGACCCGTGAGTGAGGTCACCTCATCGTGCGAGAGCATCTTGCCCTTGCCCAGTGCTTGCTTGAGCTTGCCGTTGTCCACCCGCGCCTCGCCGCTGGCCACAACCAGCACGGCCTCGCCTGTAGCCAGGCGAAACGCCAGGGTCTTGGCGATCTGCCCCGGTGCCACACCAAATGCCTCAGCGGCCAAGGCCACGGTGGCTGTGCTTTGTTCGTGTTCGATGATGGGCAGGTCCAAGCCCAATGATGCAAAGTGGGCGCGCACGGATTCGGTGGTCATGGTCAGAGTGAGAAGTCGTAGTCAATGGTGATGGGGGCGTGATCAGAAAAGCGCTCGGCTTTGAAGATCTCGGCGGCTTTGGCATGTGGGGCCACATTGGGCGTGGCCAGGTGGTAGTCCAGCCGCCACCCCACGTTGTTGGCCCAGGCCTGTCCTCGGTTGCTCCACCAGGTGTAGCAAGCGTCGGTGGTGTCGGGGTGCAACTGGCGGTAGACATCGACCACCGTGCCACTGCCCAGCAACTGGGTCATCCATTCCCGTTCCTCGGGCAAAAAGCCACTGTTTTTCTGGTTGCTGCGCCAGTTTTTCAAATCCATGGCCTGGTGCGCGATGTTGATGTCGCCACACAAGATGTAGTCGCGCTCGCCAGCCAGTGCGTCCAGGTGCGGGCGCACCACATCGAGGAAGCGGAACTTGGCGGCCTGGCGGTCCTCGCCTGAGCTGCCACTGGGGAAATACATGCTCAGGATGGAGAGCTTGCGTCGTGGGGTGTCAAAGCGCAGCTCCACCGAGCGGCCTTCGGCATCGAATTCGCCGCCGTCAAAACCCATGCGCACATCGCTGGGCTCGTGGCGGCTGTAAATGCCCACGCCCGAATAGCCTTTTTTCTCGGCGCAGTGGAAATGGCCCTTGAGGTCGGCAAGGACATCGAAGGCACCTGCGAGGTCATCATGCTGGGCTTTGAGTTCTTGCACACACATACAATCCGGCGCAGTCTTTTCCACCCATGCTTGAAGCCCTTTGCGCGAGGCCGACCGAATGCCGTTGAGATTCAGGCTGGTGAGTTTGAACAAGGTAGATCTCCCATGACGAAGGCAAACACCAGCAACACACTGGCTCAAGAATTTGTTCAATTCTCGCTGGACTGCGGGGTTTTGAAATTTGGCGAATTCAAAACCAAGGCCGGTCGCCTGTCGCCTTACTTTTTCAACGCGGGTTTGTTTGACGATGGCGCCAAGCTCAGCCGCCTGGCGAGCTTTTACGCCCAAAGCCTCATCGCACACCAGGTCCCCTTTGACATGATTTTTGGTCCCGCCTACAAGGGCATTCCGCTGGGGGCGGCGGTGGCGATTGAACTCGCGCGCCTGGGTCGCTCGGTGCCCTTTGCCTACAACCGCAAAGAGGCCAAGGACCATGGCGAGGGCGGCTCACTGGTGGGCGCGCCGCTCAAGGGGCGGGTGTTGATCGTGGACGATGTGATGAGTGCGGGCACGGCGGTCCGCGAGTCAATTGCGCTCATCCAGCAAGCGGGCGCCACGCCCAGCGCGGTGGCGATTGCTCTAGACCGCCAGGAGATGGCCACCGAGGTGCAAGCCGATGGCCGGGTGGTCGATGTGCCGCACAGCGCCGTGCAATACGTGCAAAGCCAGTTGGGTCTGGTGGTGGACGCGATTGCCAGCTTGGAAGACTTGCTGGCTTATTTGAAAACCCACAGCGGCGCGGGCATGGCCGAGCACCTGCCCCGCGTGCAGGCTTATCGCGAACGCTACGGCGTGCACTGACCCCAAGCGCCCGCCGGCCTCACTTGGCGCGGCAGGCCTGGGGGTGCGCTCTTCTCACTGAACCATCACGCGATTGCTTTTTTGGGTGACCAGTTTGGGCAGCTCCAGCGTCAGCACGCCGTTGTCGAATTTGGCCTTGGACTGCGTGGCGTCCACCGATTGCGGCAAGGCAAAGCTGCGCGACACCGAGCCATAAAAGCGCTCGCTGCGCAGCAACTGGCCGTCAAGCTGTTGCTCATCGGATTGCTTGACCTCGGCGCTGAGCGTGACCACGTTGTCCTCCACCGTGATGTGGATGTCTTCCTTGCGAACGCCAGGCAATTCGGCTGCGACCGTGAAGGCCTCGCTGCGGTCTTTGACCTCGATGCGGATCTGGGACGGGTCGGGTAAGGGGTCGCCATGCAGGGGCTTGACGTAAAAGCCCGGCGAGAGCTCGCGAAAGAAATCGTCAAACAAAGAGCGGCGTTGGATGAGAGCAGACATGAGTTCCTCCTGATGAATGATGCAGCCCAGCGAGGGTTGGGCTACGCATGATCGGGAGGTGTGGGTGAGCCCAGACCATTTCAAGAGGCCCACCGCACAAAGCTGACTCAGATCAAACGCCAGCGCCGTTGAGGTAGTCGGTCTTGCCCAGTGCCACGCCGTTGTGGCGCAAGATGGCATAGGCCGTGGTGATGTGGAAGAACATGTTGGGCAAGGCCCATTGCTTCACATAGTCTTCGCCGGGCAGAGTTCGGGTGGCGGTTTTGCCCACCGGGAACGACACTTCTTTGGTTTCAAGGCCGTCGAGTGCGTTGGCGGGCACGCTGTTCAACCAGTTCACCGTGTTGTCAATGCGGGTGATGAGCTCGCCGAGCGTGTTTTCGGTGTTCTCGAACTTGGGCGAGTCCATGCCGGCCACGCGTGCCACGCACAGCTTGGCCGCGTCGCAAGCGATGCAAATCTGGATCTTGAAGGGCAGCATGTCGGGTGCGAGGCGGTATTGCACCAGGGCTTGCTCGTCGTAGCCGCGCGCTTGCACATCGGCCTGGGCCTTGGTGAGCACATGGCGCAAATTGCCCAGGAATTTGACGAAGACGGGGATGGAAGCGGAGGACAGGGAAATGGACATGGAACGTGCCTTTGAAAGAGGGGGTTAACGGACTGCGGGCCAGAGTATGCCCGCACTCCAGGGCGGGCGCAGTCCCCGGCTGGAGGGGCGGTGAAGCGCAAAACAGCCATTTACGCTTCAAGAATGAAGCGTAAAACATGGAAGCGACCCTTCGCCGCATGCGCTAACCAGAGCGCGAACGGCTGATTAACCGCCCAAGGCCTTTTTCAACAACTCATTGACCTGCTGGGGGTTGGCCTTGCCCTTGCTGGCTTTCATGACCTGGCCCACCAGGGCATTGAAGGCTTTGTCTTTGCCGGCCTTGTATTGCGCCACGTTGTCGGCGTTGTGGGCGATCACCTCTTGGACGATGGCCTCCAGGGCGCCGGTGTCGTTCATCTGTTTCAAGCCCTTGGCTTCAATGAGCGCATCGACGTCTTGGCCTTCGCCGCCCCACATGGCTTCAAACACTTGCTTGCCCGCGTTGTTGCTGATGGTGCCGTCGGCGATGCGGGCAATCAGGGCAGCGAGTTGGGCGCTGCTCACCGGCAGTTGCGCCAGGTTGACCTCGCCCGTGTTGAGGCGGCGTGAGACTTCGCCCATCACCCAGTTGCTGGCCAGCTTGGGCTGGCCGCAGGCTTTGGCCACCGCTTCGAAGTAAGCCGCCATGTCTTTGCTTTGGGTGAGCGTGACTGCATCGTATTCGGGCAGGCCATAGGCTTGCTCAAAGCGTTGGGCCATGGCGCGGGGCAACTCGGGCAATTCGCTTTGCACCTGTGCCACCCATTCGGGGGCAATCATGAGCGGGGGCAGGTCGGGGTCGGGGAAGTAGCGGTAGTCGGCCGCGTCTTCCTTGGTGCGCATGGCGCGGGTCTCGCCGGTGTCGGGGTTGAAGAGCACGGTGGCTTGTTCAATCGCGTGCCCGTCTTCGATTTGTTCGATCTGCCAGCGGATTTCGTAATCGATGGCCTGCTGCATGAAGCGAAAGCTGTTGAGGTTCTTGATCTCGCGCCGCGTGCCCAGGGGCTGGCCGGGCTTGCGCACCGAGACGTTGGCGTCGCAGCGGAAGGAGCCCTCTTGCATGTTGCCGTCGCAAATGCCGATCCAGGTCACGATCTTGTGCAGCTCTTTGGCATAGGCCACGGCTTCGGCGCTGGAGCGCATGTCGGGTTCGGTGACGATTTCAAGCAGCGGTGTGCCCGCGCGGTTGAGGTCGATGCCGCTGTGGCCGGGGATCTGGTCGTGCACCGACTTGCCCGCGTCTTCTTCAAGGTGGGCGCGCACCAGGCGCACGGTCTTTTTGTCGTCGCCCAGAAAAAAGCTGACGCTGCCGCCCTGTACCACCGGGATCTCAAACTGGCTGATCTGGTAGCCCTTGGGCAGGTCGGGGTAGAAGTAGTTCTTGCGGGCGAACACGCTGCGCTCGGCCACGTGCGCACCAATGGCCAGGCCAAAGCGGATGGCACAGGCCACGGCTTCGCGGTTCATCACCGGCAAGGTGCCGGGCAAGGCCATGTCCACCGCGCAGGCCTGGGTGTTGGGTTCAGCGCCAAATTGCGTGGACGCGCGGCTGAAGATCTTGCTCTGGGTGGCGAGCTGGGCGTGGGTTTCAAAGCCGATCACGACTTCGTAGCCTTGGATGAGGGGCGCACTCATGTCAGATTCCTTGCGGCGTTTTCAGGTGCCAGTCGGTGGCCAACTGATACTGGTGGGCCACGTTGAGCAAGCGGCCTTCTTGCAAATGATTGGCGATGAGCTGCATGCCCACAGGCATGCCACCTTCGCCAAAGCCCACGGGCAGGCTCATGGCGGGCAGGCCAGCCAGCGATGCGGGCAGGGTGAAGATGTCAGCCAGGTAGTTGGCCACGGGGTCATCGGCTTTTTCGCCCAGGCGCCAGGCCACCGTGGGCGCGACCGGTCCGGCGATCACATCGCATTGGGCAAAGGCCTTTTGGAAATCGTCGGCCATGAGGCGGCGAACGCGCTGCGCTTGCAGGTAGTAGGCGTCGTAGTAGCCGTGCGAGAGCACATAGGCACCCACCAGAATGCGGCGCTTGACCTCTTCGCCAAAGCCTTCGGTGCGGCTTCGCACATACATGTCCATGAGGTCGGCGGGGTGCTCGCAGCGGTGGCCGAACTTCACGCCATCAAAACGGCTGAGGTTGGAGCTGGCCTCGGCAGGAGCAATGATGTAGTAGGCCGGGATGGCCAACTCGGTCAGGGGCAGCGACATCTCGACGGTGGTGGCACCCAGCTGGCGCAATTGATCGACTGCCGCGTCCAGGGCAGTTCGCACCTCGCGCGCAAGGCCATCACCGAAAAACTCTTTGGGGATGCCAATCCGCAAGCCCTTGATCGATTGACCCAGCGAGGCGGTAAAGTCCTCGGCGGGCACGTCGAGGCTAGTGGAATCGCGGTCGAGGTCGGGACCGCACAAGGCCGACAGCAGCCACGCGCAGTCTTCGGCGCTGCGCGCCATGGGGCCGGCCTGGTCCAGGCTGGAGGCATAAGCAATCATGCCGTAGCGCGACGCACGCCCGTAGGTGGGCTTGATGCCGGTGATGCCGCAAAAGGCCGCGGGTTGGCGGATGGAGCCGCCCGTGTCGGTGCCCGTGGCGGCTGGCGCGAGGCCAGCGGCCACGGCTGCGGCGCTGGCACCCGAGGAGCCGCCGGGGATGCGGCTCGTGTCCCAGGGGTTGGAGACCGGACCATAGGCCGAGTTTTCGTTGGAGGACCCCATGGCGAACTCGTCGCAGGAGAGTTTGCCCAGCGTCACCATGCCTGCACCCGCCTCGCCCTGGCCTAGACGCGCCACCACGGTGGCATTAAACGGTGAGCGATAGCCTTCGAGGATGCGCGAGCCAGCGGTGGTGGGCCAATCGCGGGTGACAAAAATGTCCTTGTGGGCAATGGGGATGCCGGTGAGGCGGCCAGCCGTGCCCTGTTGGAGGCGCTCATCGGCGGCCTTGGCCTGCGCGAGGGTCGCGGCGTCGTCCAGGGCCAAAAACGCCCCGGAGGTGTCGGCCTTGGCGCGCCCCAGGAAGTGCTGTGCCAGCTCGGTGGCGCTCACCGCCTTGCTGTGTAGGGCTTGGCTGAGTTGCTTCAGGCTCAGGGTGTGCCAGTGGCTCATGTGCGGGTCCTCACTCAATCACCTTGGGAACCACCAGCAGGCCTTCTTCGACCCAGGGGGCGCTTTGTTGGTTGGCTTCGCGCTGGTTGGGTTCGCTCGCCTGGTCGGCGCGCAGGCGCAAGGCCATGGGCTGAGTCACATCAAAGGGGTGGGCCAGGGGAACCACGCCTTCGGTGGGGACCGATTGCATCTGTTCAACCAGGTGAAACAGGCCGTTGATGGGCTCGAGCAGCTTGGGCACGTCGGCATCGGGAACCGAGAGCCTGGCCAATCGGGCCAGTCGTTGCAGGTCTTGGGCGGTGAGTGACATGGCTGGGAAGGCTTTGGGGGACGGTGGAGGGACCAAAAAAACGGTTCTTGCGTGGCCCAAAACACTCGGGCTGCAAGGTGCATCGGGTATTATCTCGCGATTGATTTGACTGGCTTTTAAAGCCTTGAGAGGAATGTGATGTTTGGAGCGTTTCGTCGGTACTTCTCATCCGACCTGGCCATCGATTTGGGCACCGCCAACACCCTGATCTACGTGCGCGACCGTGGCATTGTGCTCGATGAGCCCTCGGTGGTGTCCATTCGCCATGAAGGCGGTCCCCAGGGCAAGAAAACCATTCAGGCTGTGGGCCACGAGGCCAAGGCCATGCTGGGCAAGGTCCCCGGCAACATCGAAGCCATCCGCCCCATGAAAGACGGCGTGATCGCCGACTTCACGGTCACCGAGCAAATGCTCAAGCAGTTCATCAAGATGGTGCATCCCCGCTCGGTGCTCAAGCCCAGCCCCCGCATCATCATTTGTGTGCCTTGCGGCTCCACCCAGGTCGAGCGCCGCGCCATTCGCGAATCTGCACTCGGGGCGGGCGCCTCCGAGGTTTACCTCATCGAAGAGCCCATGGCCGCAGCCATTGGCGCAGGCTTGCCCGTGAGCGATGCCAGCGGCTCCATGGTGGTTGACATTGGCGGCGGCACCACCGAGGTGGGCGTCATCTCCCTGGGCGGCATGGTCTACAAGGGCAGCGTGCGTGTGGGTGGCGACAAATTCGACGAAGCCATCATCAACTACATCCGCCGCAACTACGGCATGCTCATTGGCGAGCCCACCGCTGAAGCCATCAAAAAAGAAATCGGTTCGGCCTTCCCCGGCAGCGAGGTCAAGGAGATGGAAGTCAAGGGTCGCAACCTCTCCGAGGGTGTGCCCCGCAGCTTCACCATTTCTTCCAACGAAATCCTCGAAGCCCTCACCGACCCGCTCAACAACATCGTCTCCGCCGTCAAGAACGCGCTGGAGCAAACGCCCCCCGAACTGGGCGCTGACATTGCCGAGCGCGGCATGATGCTCACCGGCGGCGGCGCCTTGTTGCGCGACCTCGATCGCCTGCTGGCCGAAGAAACCGGGCTGCCCGTGCTGGTTGCCGAAGACCCGCTCACCTGTGTGGTGCGTGGCTGCGGCCTTGCACTCGAGCGAATGGAGCGCCTGGGCTCCATCTTCACCAGTGAGTGAAGCCATCTTTTTTCACACCACAGTCATGACCCATGGTTCTGGGAACGATTGATCGCTCCCCGCCGCCATTTTTCAAGCAGGGCGTATCCGCCCTGAGCAAGCTGGTTCTGTTTGCTTTGCTCTCGGTGCTGTGCATGGTGGGGGATGTGCGTTTTCGCATCTCCGAGCCTTTGCGCTCGGCCATTTCGCTGGTGCTCTCGCCTTTTGAGTTCGCCATCGTCTTGCCCAAGGACACCTGGCACAACCTCACGAGTTGGGTGACTTCGCGCGACGAGGCGCTGGCCACGGCGGAAGAAGCCCGCTTGCAGTTGCTGCGTCAGTCGCTCAATGCCTCCCGAGTGGAGCAACTCGAACTCGAAAACCGTCAGCTGCGTGAATTGCTGAACCTCACCCTGCCCTCGGGCATCGAGGGTCGCGTGGCCCAAGTCATGTACGACGCAGCAGACCCGTTCACCCGCAAGGTCATCATCAACAAAGGTTCGACCAGTGGCGTCAAACCTTCGTCGCCGGTGCTCGATGCCAAAGGAGTGTTGGGTCAGGTCACCAAGGTCTATCCCTTCATGAGTGAGGTGACCCTGGTGTCGGACCAGGAGCAAGCCACCCCCATCATGAATGCCCGCACGGGTGAGCGTGGCGTGGCCACGGGCGAAGGGGGCAGCCAGGGCTTGCTCTATTTGCGATACATCGCTGCCAACGCAGACATTGAAAAGGACGATGTGCTGGTCACCAGCGGCGTGGATGGGGTGTATCCCGCCGGCTTGCCTGTGGCTAGGGTCTTGCGCGTGGAGCGCCGCGCCGACAGTTCCTTTGCGCGCGTGCTGTGCGTGCCCACGGCGGGCATTGGTGCGGTCCGCTGGCTCATGATCCTGCACCCTGTTGACTTGCCTGCCCGGCCTGACCCGGCAGCGGGTGAGCAAAAGCCATCATGATTCGCGACCGCCAGCTGCTCTTGCCGGTCAATCCGGGCTTTGTGGTCATGACCCTGACCCTGTCCTTCATGCTGGACATGGCCCTCACCTCCTGGTGGCTGGGCAACGCGGCCTGGCGGCCAGACCTCACCGCCTTGACCCTGGCGTTCTGGATCATTCACCAGCCCACGCGTGTGGGCATTGGCTGGGCGTTCATGCTGGGCTTGCTCATGGACGTGCACGAGTCGGCGTTGCTGGGTCAGCATGCGCTTTCCTACACGGTGATGGCCTATCTGGCCGTCATGATGCACCGGCGTGTGCTGTGGTTCAGCCTGCGCGCGCAAATGTTGCAGGTCTTCCCCCTTTTTGTGGTGGCCTGGCTGATCCAGTTGGTGATCCGCATGGGCATGGGCTTGTCCTTCCCTGGCTTTTCCCACTTGCTCGCACCCGTGCTGCAGGCCTTGGCGTGGCCGCTGGTGTGCGAGATGCTCCTCGCCCCTCAGCGTCGAGCCCCCGACCCTGATGAAAACCGTCCGCTATGAGCCTCATTCGCAACGTCGAATTCGACATCCGGCGGTTTCGGGGGCGAGTCCTGGTGGCCTCGGCGCTGGTGGCCGGTGCCTTCGTCGTGCTCATCTTGCGCCTGGGCTATTTGCAGGTGTGGCGTTACGACGACCTCAGCGAGCAGGCTGAACGCAACCGCACGGCAGTGCTGCCCGTGGTGCCCATTCGGGGCATGATCACCGACCGCAATGGCGTGGTTCTGGCCACCAACTACTCGGCGTTCACCCTGGAAATCACACCCTCCAAGCTGGAGGCGCCCATTGAGCAAGTGCTCGATGAACTCTCCAAACTCATCAACATTGGCCCACGTGAGCGGCGCCGCTTCAAGAAGCTGCGTGAAGAATCCAAGAGCATTGACTCCATTCCCCTGGCCACGCGCTTGTCGGACGTGGAAGTGGCGCGCTTTGCCGCGCATCGCTATCGCTTTCCGGGTGTGGACATCCGCGCGCGACTCTTTCGTAACTACCCCTATGGGGATTTGGCCAGCCATGTGTTGGGCTACATCGGTCGCATCAACCAGGCCGAAAAAGAGCGCATCGCCGACAGCGAGGACGAGGCCAATTACCGGGGCACCGAATACATCGGCAAGCTGGGCATCGAGCAAAGCTTTGAAAAGGAATTGCACGGCATCACGGGGGTGCAGGAGTTGGAGACCTCGGCGGGTGGACGGCCTGTGCGCATGCTCAAGAGCAGCCCTTCGCTGCCGGGCAACACCGTGGTTTTGTCCATCGACATCCGTTTGCAAAAGCTGGTGGAAGACCTCTATGGCGACCGCCGGGGGGCGCTGGTCGCGCTCAACCCCAAGACGGGCGAGATCCTCGCCTTTGTGAGCAAGCCCACCTTTGACCCCAACCTGTTTGTGGACGGCATCGACTTTGACAACTGGAAGATGCTCAACGAGTCCATCGACAAGCCCTTGCTCAACCGCGCCCTCAAGGGCACGTATCCGCCAGGCTCCACGTACAAGCCCTTCATGTCGTTGATCGCTCTGGAGTCGGGCAAGCGTACGCCCAGCCAGACCATTGCCGACCCAGGCTTTTTCATGTTTGGCAACCACCGCTTCCGCGATGACAAGGAAGGCGGACACGGCATGGTGGACATGAAGAAATCCATCGTCGAGTCCTGCGACACCTATTACTACCTGCTCGCGCGCGACATGGGCGTGGACCTGATCCATGACTACATGGTGCCGCTTGGCTTTGGCGGGCCAACGGGCATTGACATCCAGGGCGAGGCCAAGGGCGTGTTGCCCTCCACCGACTGGAAACGCACCACCTACCGCAAGCCCGAGCAGCAACGCTGGTATTCGGGCGAGACCATCTCGCTGGGCATTGGCCAGGGCTACAACAACTTCACCATGTTGCAGCTCGCGCATGCCACGGCCATTTTGGCCAATTGGGGCATGAAGGTGAGGCCGCACCTGGTCAAGTCGGTGATCGACATCGAATCCAAGCAGCCTGCGTATGAAGTCAAGGTGCAAACAGAAAAGCTGCCCTACAAACGTGAAAACCTGGAAGTGATCCACGACGCCATGGTGTCGGTGAACCTGGTGGGCACGTCAGCGAGCAGCTTTGTGGGCGCGCCTTATGTGAGCGCGGGCAAGACGGGCACAGCCCAGGTGTTCACGGTCAAGCAAAACGAGAAATACATTGCCAGCCAGGTGAGCGAGCGCCTGCGCGACCACGCGCTCTACATCGCCTTTGCGCCCGCAGATGATCCCGATGTGGCCTTGGCCATGGTGGTCGAGAACGGCGGCTTTGGTGCGCAAAGCGCCGCACCCATTGCGCGTCGCGTGATCGACTTTGTGGTCTCGGGCGTTTATCCGCCGCCGTCAGACATCGCGCTGGTGCAAAAGAGCCAGGCCACCCGCCCCACGGGCAAGCCCATTCCCGTGAGTGAAGTGCCTTGGCCGCCGCCGCCCACGGCCTCTGCGACGCCACAGTCCGATGCCGCCGCCAGTGACAAGTGAGGCCCTTGCCACCGTGGCGGGACAAGGGGCTTAGGTCAGCGCAAGTAAGCGTCCCACAGCGTCTTGAGCACCAGGGCTGAGACCACCACCAAAAAGATTTTGCGAACAAAGACCGGCCCCAGGCGCATGGCCGTGCGCGAGCCCACGAAGCTGCCCACCACATTGGCCAAGGCCATGGGCAAGGCCAGGTGCCACCAGACCTCGGCGAACTGACTGAACCACCACAAGGCGGCGGCGTTGCTGGCCGTGTTGAGCCACTTGGCATGGGCGCTGGCTTGCAGGAAATCAAAACCCATCCAGCGCACCAGGATGAACACCAGAAAGCTGCCCGTGCCTGGGCCAAAAAAGCCGTCGTAAAAACCCATGGTGAGGGCCAGGGCGGCCACGCGCCAGCGCAAGGCGGCGTGCTCAAACCGTGCGGCATGCACCAGCCCCAAATCCTTGCGGCGAAAAGCATCGATGAGGACGGCAAGCAGCATGAAGGGCAAGGCCTGACGCATGAGCGTCGGGTCGATGCGCGTCACGCTCCATGCGCCCAGCATCGCGCCCGCGAAGGACAGCGGCAACACCGCAAGCAGCAGGCTGCGTTGCAAGGGCACACGGCGGGTGTATTGCCAGCAAGCCATGGCACCACCCCAGACCGAGGCCGACTTGTTGTTGGCCAGTAAGACGGCGGGTGGGGCATGGGGATAGGTGGCAAAGAGGGCTGGCACCAGGATCAGGCCGCCGCCACCCACCACGGCGTCGAGGAACCCCGCCAAACCTGCCGCCACAATGACAAACGCCGCTTCCATGGCGGCGCATTGTCGTTCTCTTTGGGGGTCTCCTCGGACTCTGTTCTGGTGGGATGTCCGTTGAGAGACATGCTAGGTGGGTGCGCACGCACCGCTCCACAGGGAATACCCGATTCAAGACCTAGGGATTGACCCTCAGTCGTGGCGTGCGTCGCCCGCGATCCATTCGGCGGCCTTCTCGGCCATCATCAGCACGGGGCTGTTGGTGTTGCCGCTGGTGATGGTGGGCATGGCACCCGCATCGACCACGCGCAGACCGGCGATGCCGCGCACCTGCAAGCGCGGGTTGAGCACCGCTTGAGGGTCGTCGTCGCGGCCCATGCGCGTGGTGCCCACCGGGTGAAAGATGGTGCTGGCAATGTCGCCCGCCAGACGGGCGAGTTCGGCATCGCTTTGGTACTGCGCGCCGGGCTTGTATTCCTCGGGCTCAAAGCGTGCCATGGCGGGTTGCTGCATGATGCGTCGCGCCACACGCAGGCTATCGGCGGCCACCAGGCGGTCCTCGTCGGTGCTGAGGTAATTGGGTGCAATGGCGGGGGCATCCTCAAAGCGCGGGGTCTTGATGTGCACCGTCCCCCGGCTGGTGGGGTTGAGGTTGCACACGCTCGCGGTGATGGCGGGGAAGTTGTGCAGCGGTTCACCAAACGCGTCCAGGCTCAGGGGCTGGACATGGAACTGGATGTTGGGCCAAGCCAGCTTGGGGTCGGACTTGGTGAAGGCTCCCAGCTGGCTGGGCGCCATGCTCATGGGACCGGTGCGCTTGAAGGCGTATTCGGCGCCGATCAGCGCTTTGCCCCACCAGCTGTTGGCCAGGGTGTTGAGGGTTTTGGCATGCTTGACCTTGAACACGCTGCGGATTTGCAGGTGGTCCTGCAAATTGGCGCCCACGCCGGGCAGGTGATGCAAGGGGGTGATGCCGCGCGATTGCAAGAGTTCGGCATCGCCAACGCCAGACAGCTCCAGGATCTGCACCGAGCCAATGCTGCCCGCGCTGAGGATGACCTCTTGCGTGGCGCGCACCTGGATCATCTCCTTGCCCGTCCAGACCTCCAGCCCCACGCAACGTGGCTGGCCATTGGCCTGGGTTTCAAACAACAGGCGACTCACCTGGGCTTGGGTCCACATCTCGAAATTGGGGCGGCCATAACAGGTGGGATTGAGGAAGGCCTTGACGGTGTTCCAGCGCCAGCCGTCTTTCTGATTCACCTGGAAGTAACCCACGCCCTCGTTGTTGCCCCGGTTGAAATCGTCGGTGGCGGGGATGCCAGCTTGCTCGGCTGCCTGGGCAAAGGCATCGAGCACGTCCCAGCGCAGGCGCTGCTTGTCCACGCGCCACTCGCCGCCCGCGCTGCGCGCGCGCAAGGTGTGGAAGTGACTGCCCTCAGGCCCAGGCGACTGCAGCAGGGGGCTGCGCGCACCCTTGGCCCCGTGCAGGGCATTGGCGCCCTGGTAGTGGTCTTCGTGCAGCATGAAATAGGGCAGGCTGTTGTCCCAGTTCCAGTTGGCATCGCCCGTGACCTGTGCCCACTGGTCGTAGTCACGCGACTGGCCGCGCATGTAAATCATGCCGTTAATGCTGGTGCAGCCGCCCAGCACCTTGCCACGCGGGTAGCGCAGGCTGCGGCCATTGAGCCCCGCTGCCGGTTCGGTCTGGTAGAGCCAGTCGGTGCGCGGATTGCCAATGCAATACAGATAGCCCACGGGGATGTGCACCCAGTGGTAGTCGTCCTTCTTGCCCGCTTCGATCAGCAGCACGCGCTTGCGCGCATCGGCACTCAGGCGGTTGGCCAGCAAGCACCCTGCAGTGCCTGCGCCAATGATGATGTGGTCAAACGTGGTGTCGGTCATGGATGGATCTGGCCTGAGTTAGCGCAACGCCACATGTTCTTGCAAGGCTTCAAGGGCGAGCGTGTTGATGCTCTTGCCTTTGGCCTGGGCGACGATGGCAATTTGTTCGTGCAGTTCGGGCGTGATCCGCAAGTTGAACTTGCCTGAGAACTGCCGCTTGGGCTCAATGCCCTTTTCCTTGCACACCGCCAAAAAGGTTTGCAATGACTTTTTGAACTCTGCGCGCAACTCCTTGGGGTTCTTGCCGTAGAAATCAGCGCCGCCATTGAGACCAAGGATTTCGCCTCTAAACAAATCGAGTTCCTCGTCGTATTCGATCTTGGCGCGATAGCCATCAACAGACATCACATTCATGGTGCTACTCGGTGCAAGGGATGTTGGCACTGGCCGGTCGGGCATGAAGGAGTTCAAGCGTGCGCTGGTGTTTTCGCCTCATGCCTGGATGGTACTGTTATTTGGTACCCCAGACAATGACTCACTTGCTGGTGGGCATCACAAATTCAGCGCCCTTGCCGATGCACTACGGCTTGCGCACTCATCACCCGAATTGACGACTTTGGGTTCGTGCAATATACAATTGCTATATACATTTCTTGGGGGACCATCATGGCCATCGGCACTGTATTCGTCAATAACCGCACCCAGGCTGTTCGCCTGCCCATGGACGTGCGCCTCCCCGAGGGTGTCCAAAAGGTTGAGATACGCGTCAAAGGCAACGAGCGCGTCATCTCCCCGCTGGGCCAAACCTGGGACAGCTTCTTTCTGGGCGGCCCCACCGTCAGCGACGACTTCCTGCCCGAGCGCGCCAGCCAGCACCAGCCAGAGCGGGAGCCGCTTTGATGCTGCGCTACTTGCTCGACACCAACATCGTCATCTATGTGTTGAAGCGTCGACCTGTTGAGGTGCTTTCCACCTTCAACGCCAACGCCAGCCGCATGGCCATTTCTGCCATCACCCTTGCCGAGCTCTTGCACGGCGCGGAAAAAAGCAGCCGCGTGAGCGAGAACCTGGCCGCCATCGAAGACTTTTGCAGTCGCCTGCAAGTTTTGCCCTATGGCCCCAAGGCCGCGCAACACTACGGCGCCATTCGCGCCGCCCTGGAAAAACTCGGTCAGCCCATCGGAGTGAATGACATGCACATTGCAGCGCACGCCCGCAGCGAAGGCCTGGTGCTGGTGACGAACAACCTGGCAGAGTTCGCGCGGGTGCCTGCGATTGAAACAGAGAACTGGGTGGACGCAGTGCAATAGTGGGCGAGTTGTTGTGCAACAACCTTGAATCGCCAAAGCCTTGCCGCACAAATGGACTGCTGCGCTGCGCTCGCAGTGATGGGGCTTACTTGGAGGTCGGCATCACAAATTCAGCGCCCTTGCCAATGCTCTCCGGCCAGCGCTGCATGATGCTCTTTTGCTTGGTGTAGAAGCGCACGCCTTCTTCGCCATAGGCGTGCATGTCGCCAAACAGGGAGCGCTTCCAGCCACCAAAGCCATGCCAGGCCATGGGCACGGGGATGGGCACGTTGATGCCCACCATGCCCACCTGGATGCGGCGGGCAAACTCGCGCGCCACGTTGCCGTCGCGTGTGAAGCAGGACACGCCATTGCCAAACTCGTGGTCGTTGATGAGTTGCACGGCCTGGGCAAAGTCCTTCACGCGCACACAGGAGAGCACGGGGCCAAAGATCTCTTCCTTGTAGATTTTCATGCTGGGGGTCACATGGTCAAACAGTGTGCCGCCCAGCCAAAAGCCTTGGTCGCATCCAGCGCCAGCCTTGGCGCCGTCAAACACGCGGCCATCGACCAGCAGCTTGGCGCCTTCGGCCACGCCTGCATCGATGTAGCCCGTGATGCGCTGGCGGGCCGCATCGGTGACGATGGGTCCCATCTCGGCGGCGAGGTTCATGCCGTCGAGCACCTTGAGGCTGCGCGCGCGCTCGGTCAGCTTGGGCATGATGCGCTCGCCCACATCGCCCACCAGCACCGCCACGCTGATGGCCATGCAGCGCTCGCCAGCGCTGCCATAGGCTGCGCCAATCAGGGCATCTACCGCCTGGTCCAGGTCCGCATCGGGCATGACCACCATGTGGTTTTTGGCACCGCCCAGGGCTTGCACGCGCTTGCCGTGGTGGGCACCGGTTTCGTAGATGTAGTTGGCAATCGGTGTGGAGCCCACAAAGCTCACGGCCTTGACATCCGGGTGGACCAGCAAGGCATCCACCGCCTCCTTGTCACCTTGCACCACGTTGTAAACGCCATCGGGCAAGCCAGCTTTCTTGAGCAACTCCCCCATGAACAGCGAGGGCGTGGGGTCCAGGGGGCTGGGCTTCAAGACAAAGGTGTTGCCGCAGGCAATGGCCACCGGGAACATCCACATGGGCACCATGACGGGGAAGTTGAAGGGCGTGATGCCCGCCACCACGCCCAGGGGCTGGCGCAGCGTCCAGTTGTCGATGCCGGTGGAGACTTGGTCGGTGAAGTCGCCCTTGAGCAGTTGCGGGATGCCACAGGCAAATTCGACGATCTCGATGCCGCGCGTGACTTCGCCCTGGGCATCGGTGAAGACCTTGCCGTGTTCGGCGGTGATCATGCGCGCGAGGTCGTCGCGGTGCTGGTTGAGCAGCTCCAAGAACTTGAACATCACGCGCGAGCGGCGCAGCGGCGGCGTGTCCGCCCAGGCGGGAAAGGCGGCCTGGGCAGCGGCAACGGCCGCTTGCACGTCGGCGGCATTGCCCAGGTGGACCTTGGCGGTGACGGCGCCCGTGGCGGGGTTGGTCACGGCCTGGGTGCGCTGGGTCTGGCCGGGTGTGGCGTGGCCGTTGATGAATTGGCCAATCGATGCGGTCATGGGGGGCTCCTGTGATTCAAATCGGTGAAATGGGTGGTGAGGCCGTGAGGGGCGTTAAGCGTCTAGCCTGCATTCTCATCGGCGCGATGGCGGCGGCGGAACATGGACCAGCTTTGCATGTGCAGCACGGCGTCGTTGTGCTGATTGAACATCTCCCACTGGGTGCGCACCAGACCGACATCGGGGCGTTTTTGCGAGGCGCGCTTTTCCAAAATGGTGTGGCGCAAGGTGAGCTGGTCGCCGGGGAATACGGGTTTGGGCCATTTGACCTGGTCCATGCCGGGGGAGCCCAGGCTGGTGGTGTTGGGCAAAAACTGGGTGGACATGAGCCGCATGGCCAGCGAGCAGGTGTGCCAACCGCTGGCGCACAGGCCGCCAAACACCGAGGCCTTGGCGGCTTCATCGTCCAGGTGAAAGGGCTGGGGGTCAAACTGCTGGGCAAAGGCAATGATGTCTTCGCGGCTGGGTGAAATGGGGCCAAGCGTCACGCTGGAGCCCACTTCGAGGTCTTCCCAGTGAATGCGCCCGGCCTGGGTGGCTGCGCTCATCAGCGGCCTCCTGCCACGTCGATGATGGTGCCGGTGCAATAGCTGGAGGCCTCCCCGAGCAGCCACACGGCCGCCTGGGCGACTTCGTCGGCTGTGCCGGGGCGTTGCAGGGGGACCAGGTGGGACAGGTCGAATGCGCGATTGGGTTTGCCGCCGCTGGCATGGATTTCGGTGTCGATGAGGCCAGGGCGAATGGCATTGACGCGGATGCCGTCGGGCGCGAGCTCTTTGGCCAGACCCAGGGTCAGGGTATCCACCGCGCCTTTGCTCGCGGCGTAGTCCACGTAGTCGTTGGCACCGCCCAGGCGCGCCGCCGCGCTCGAGAGGTTGACGATGCTGCCGCCCGTGCCCCCATGCTCGCGGCTCATGCGTTTGACGGCTTCGCGGCAACACGCGAGGGTGCCCAGCACATTGATGCGCATGATGCGCTCCATGCGCGCCCAGGTGTAGCCTTCAAGGCGCATGCCGGTGGCCACGATGCCCGCGTTGTTGACCAGGCCGGTGAGGCGCCCAAGTTGGCGATCCACGGCGTCAAAAAGGCGCAGGATGTCAGCCTCCTCGCCCACATCACCCTGAATGGCCACCGCACGCCGCCCCATGGCCTGGACCTGGGCGACCACCCGCTGGGCTGCGGCTTCGTCGCGGGCGTAGTTGACGGCAACGTCCCAGCCTTGCTGGGCGGCCAGGGTGGCGCAGGCCGCGCCAATGCCGCGACTTGCACCCGTGATGAGCACGACACCTTGCATGATGATTTCCAGGTTGAAAAAAATAAACCTTAGCATGAGATCATTCATCAGGCAGTCGCGGCCTGGATCTTTTCCCGGCTGACGCACTGTTTTTAATCCAGGGTGTTGAAAGGACGTGTATGGGCGAAATGATTCAACTCAAATCAGGCGACGGATTCATCTGCTCGGCCTATGTGGCCAGACCCAAGGCCAAGGCCAGGGGCGCGGTGGTGGTGCTGCAGGAAATCTTTGGGGTCAATGCCCACATCAAGGCTGTGGCCGATGGCTTTGCCCTGGCCGGCTACTTGAGCATTGCGCCGGCCACCTTTGACCGGGTGGAAAAGCAGGTTGACCTGGGCTATGGCGAAGCGGATCGCAACAAGGGCTTTGCACTCAAGAACCAGGTCGAGGCCTTGGCTGCGCCAGGCGCGCTGGCTGATGTGCAAGCCGCAATTGACTGGGCAGCCCTCAACAGCCAGGGTCGCGTGGGCGTGGTGGGGTATTGCTGGGGCGGCCTTTTGACCTGGCGTTCAGCCTGCCTGCTCGACGGCGTGGCGGCGGCGGCGCCCTACTACGGCGGCGGTGTGACCAGCGATGCCGAGCGCGGGCGCGTGCCGCGCTGCCCGGTGATGGCGCACTTTGGTGAGCGCGATGCCTACATCCCCATGGATGGAGTTGAGGCTTTTGCCCAAGCCCATCCCGATGTGCAGGTCCATGTCTATGCCGCTGACCACGGCTTCAACTGCGACCACCGGGGCTCTTATGACGAGCCCTCCGCCCATTTGGCGCTGGAGCGCACGCTCGCGTTCTTCCTCAAGCACCTGGGTTGAGCAGGCGCGCAACGCGCGGGGCAAAGTAGGTGAGGATGCCGTCAGCCCCGGCGCGCTTGAAGGCCAGCAGGCTCTCGAGCATCACCGCGTCGCCGTCGAGCCAGCCGTTTTGGGCGGCAGCTTGCAGCATGGCGTATTCGCCCGAGACCTGGTAGGCAAAGGTGGGCACGGCAAAGGTCTCTTTCACTCGGCGCACCACGTCCAGGTAGGGCATGCCGGGCTTGACCATGACCATGTCTGCCCCTTCTTGCAAGTCCATGGCCACTTCGCGCAAGGCCTCGTCGGTGTTGCCGGGGTTCATCTGGTAGACCTTCTTGTTGCTCTTGCCCAGGTTGCCCGAGGAGCCCACCGCGTCGCGGAAGGGGCCGTAAAAGGCGCTGGCATATTTGGCGCTGTAGGCCATGATGCGGGTGTGGATGTGGCCATGGGCTTCGAGCGCCTGGCGGATGGCGCCAATGCGCCCGTCCATCATGTCGCTGGGCGCGACGATGTCCACACCGGCTTGGGCCTGGGTGAGGGCTTGTTTGACCAGCACCTCGGTGGTCTCGTCGTTGAGCACGTAGCCGGTGTCGTCAATCAGGCCGTCTTGCCCGTGGCTGGTGTAGGGGTCCAGGGCCACATCGGTCATGATCCCCAGGTCGGGAAATTCGCGCTTGAGCGTGGCCACCACCTCGGGCACCAGACCCTTGGGGTTGGCGGCTTCCAGGCCGTCTGGGGTTTTGAGCGACTGCGAGATGACGGGGAAAAGCGCCATGACCGGGATGCCCAATTTGACGCAATCCTCGGCCACCGGCAAGAGCAGGTCCAGGCTCAGGCGCTCCACGCCAGGCATGGACTTGACGGGTTCGCGCCGCCCCTTGCCTTCGAGGACAAACACGGGGTAGATGAGGTCGTCCACCCGCAGATGGTGTTCCTGCACCAGTCGACGGGTGAAATCGTCGCGGCGCAAGCGACGGGGACGGTGCGCTGGGAATTGGGGTTGGTATTGCATGCCAATGATTCTGCACCAAGCTACACTCGTTCGCATGCTTTGGGTCAAGTCGTTTCACATCGTTTTCGTGGCCAGCTGGTTTGCAGGCCTGTTTTATCTGCCGCGCATTTTTGTCAACCTGGCCATGGTCGAGCCCGACTCCCATGCCGAGCGCGACCGCTTGCTGCTCATGGCGCGCAAGCTCATGCGCTTTACCAACCTGCTCATGGTCCCCGCTGTTGGCCTGGGCGTGTGGCTATGGCAAGGTTTTGGCGTCGAATGGACCCAGGGCAGCGGCTGGCTCCACGCCAAGTTGGCGCTGGTGCTGGTGGCCTTGGCCTATCACCATGCCTGTGGCCGTCATCTGCGACGCTTTTTGAAGGGTGAGGTGCCCCACGGCCATGTCTGGTATCGCTGGTTCAACGAGTTGCCCGTGGTGGTCTTGACCCTGACGGTGATTCTGGTGGTGGTCAAGCCTTTCTAAGGGCCGGGACGGAGACCCCAGGCCATGCGCACCTACAGCACCGCCTGGTCGTTTGCCGCCTTTTTCGCGGCGCTCATCATGTATGCCAGCCTCTACCCGTTTGAGGGTTGGCGCAACCAGGGGCTGATGCCCTGGGAATTCCTGAGTGAGTCTTGGCCCCGCTACTGGACGGTCTTCGATTTGTTTTCCAACTGGCTGGCCTATGTGCCCTTGGGCTTTTGTCTCGCCTTAGGGTGGCTGCGCAGCCGGGGTGGTGCGGCCTGGTTGTGGGTGGGGTGGCTGGCCATGTCCTTTCTTTCGCTTGCGCTCGAGGGCGTGCAGACGTATTTGCCCATGCGCGTGGCCTCGTGGGTGGATTGGCTGTTCAACAGCCTGGGCGGTGGCAGTGGCCTGGTGCTGGCGCTGGTCTTTCAGCGCCAGGGCTGGATCATGCGCTGGCATGAATTCAGCACCCGCTGGTTTGACCCCGAGTCACGCAGTGCCATGGTCTGGCTGGGTTTATGGCCGCTGGCCTTGCTGTTCCCCGTGGCGGTCCCTTTCGGCTTGGGTCATGTGCTCGAAAGGGTGGAGGATGTGTTGGGCGTATGGCTCAACGAAACCCCTTTTCTGGACTGGATGCCGTTTCGCACCATCGAGCCTGAGCCCTTGCTGCCAGCTACCGAGGTCTTGTGCATGGTCCTGGGCCTGATGACCCCCATCTTGCTGGCCTATGCGGTGGTCAACCGCCCCATGCGGCGTTGGCTGAGCGCTTGCTTCATCGTGCTGGTGGGCTTTTTGAGCACCAGCCTATCGGGCGGCCTGACTTTTGGTGCGTCCCATGCCATGGGCTGGTTCACGTTGCAGGCGCAGGTGGCTGTGGGTCTGAGCCTCATCATGGCTGCAGGACTCACTTTGCTCTCGCGGCCCTTGGTGATGGCGTTTTTGCTGCTTGGCCTCACCATCAACCTCATGGTGCTCAACCAGGGGGCTTCCGATGTCTACCTTGCCCACAACCTGCAAACCTGGCAGCAAGGCCAGTACATCCGTTTCAACGGCGTGGCCCAGTGGATAGGATGGATGTGGCCTTTTGGGGTGTTGCTCTGGGCTTTGACCAAGTGGTCCTCGAGCGCACGCTCAGGCTGAGTTTGCCGGAGGTCTTTCGCAGCCTTCTAGAATTCGGGGATGAACGCCACGTCCCAGCCCTATTTCAAGCGACACATCTTCTTTTGCACCAACCAGCGGGACAACGGCCAGGCCTGTTGCGCCGACCATCAACCCCAGCAAGCGTTTGAGCATTGCAAACAGCGCGTCAAGAACGCGGGGGCTGCGGGTCCTGGCGGTGTGCGGGTCAATCGCGCCGGCTGTTTGGATCGGTGCGCGGGGGGTCCTGTGGCGGTGGTTTACCCAGAAGGTGTTTGGTACACCTATGTGGATGCCAACGACCTCAATGAGATCGTGGACCAGCATTTGCTCCGTGGCGAAGTGGTCGAGCGCCTGGTGCTGCCATCCAGCGTGGGGCGCTGATCGGTGAATTCGTCAACCCAGGCTGTGAGTTTGCAAGGTGCTGCCGGGCGCATCCAGGCGCTGAGCGATGCACCCGCTACGCCCGCGCGCGGCGTGGCCCTCATTGCCCACCCACACCCCTTGTTTGGCGGCACCATGGACAACAAGGTGGTGCAGACCCTGGCTCGTGCGGCGGTGGCCACGGGCTGGCAAGCCTGGCGCTTCAACTTTCGCGGCGTGGGCCAAAGTGAGGGCGTGCACGATGCAGGGGTGGGCGAGGCAGACGATGTCTTGCAGGTGATCGAGCAAATCCACAACCCTGGGCAGCCCCTGGTGCTGGCGGGTTTTTCATTTGGCGCGTTTGTCATGTGTCGCGCACTCAAGGCCTTGGAGACTTTGCAGCCTCATGCTCGCCTGGACGATGTGGCCCGCTTGGTGCTCGTGGGCACTGCTGCGGCCCGATTCGAGGTGCCAGCGCTGCCCCTGTCGGTGGCCGAACGCGCGCTGGTGATCCACGGCGAGCAAGATGACACGGTGCCGCTCTTGGCGGTGCTGGATTGGGCCAGGCCACAGCATTTGCCAGTGACGGTGGTGCCCGGTGTCGAACATTTTTTTCACGGCCAGTTGCCCTTGCTCAAGCGCTTGGTGACTGGCCATTTGTCGCATTAAAGGGAGACGGCATGCGTTGGGCAATCAAGGCGTTGGTGGGATGGGGTTGGGCCGTGGTGCTGGGCATGCAGGGGGCCTGGGCGCAAATGCCGCAGCCGCCCGAAATCCAGGCCAAGGCCTATTTGCTGATCGACGTCACGGCCAATCAGGTCCTCGCCCAGTCCAATGCCGACATGGCTGTGGAGCCCGCGTCGCTCACCAAACTCATGACCGCTTACCTGGTCTTTGACGCCCTCAAGCACAAAAAAATCAGCCTTGATCAAAAACTGCCTGTGAGCGTGCGGGCGTGGAAGATGCCGGGCTCACGCATGTTCATTGACCCCAAGATGGAAGTGCCGGCCGAGGACTTGATCAAGGGCATGATTGTTCAATCAGGCAACGATGCCACGGTGGCCCTGGCCGAGGCCGTGGGGGGCTCGGTGGAGCGCTTTGTCGAACTGATGAACCAGCAGGCCAAGGCGTTGGGCATGAACAACACCCAATATGCCAACCCAGAGGGCCTCACCGCCCCTGGGCATCAGACCACAGCTAGGGATTTGTCAGTACTGGCTTCGCGTCTGATGCTTGATTTTCCGAAGGAAAAAGATTTTTACGCCATCAAAAAATACCGCTATCCCGGCACCCCGGCGGCCAATGACACCAACCGCAACCTGCTGTTGTTCAAGGATCCCACAGTGGACGGTCTCAAGACCGGTCACACCGAGGCCGCAGGTTTTTGCCTGATTGCCACCGCCCATCGCCCCTTGTTTGCCAACAAGGAGCGGCGATTGCTGGCGGTGGTGCTGGGCGCGCGCTCCGAGTTGGCCAGGGCTCAGGAAGCCCAGAAATTGCTCAACTGGGGCTATACCGCCTTTGATGGGGTGCGCCTGTTTGAGGCGGGCAAGCCCGTGGTGAGCGCCAAAGTCTGGAAAGGCAAGCAAGACGAGGTGGGGCTGGGGTCGGTGCAAGACATCATCGTGGCCGTTCCTCACGATGCGGCTTCCCGCATCAAGACCGAGGCGTCTTATCGCACCCCGGTGGTAGCGCCGTTGACCCAGTCCCAAGTGCTGGGCGAGCTCAAAGTCAGTCTGGACGGGCAGCCTTGGACCACCGTGCCCCTGGCTACGCTGGGCACTGTTGATCAGGCCGGCTGGTTTGGCCGGATGTGGGATAGTTTGCGGCTTTGGATCCGCTGAAACCAAGGCCGGTTTGGCTTTTGCTACACTAGCGGGCTTTTCGGCTCATAGACGGATGCGGCCGAATTGTGCTTTTTGAATCAACGAAAAACGTTTAGGGACTTTTTCAATGCCAACCATCAACCAATTGGTGCGCCATGGACGCACGGTCGAAAAGACCAAGTCCAAGAGCCCAGCCATGGAGAACTCGCCGCAGCGTCGTGGCGTGTGTACCCGTGTCTACACCACCACCCCCAAGAAGCCCAACTCCGCCTTGCGTAAGGTTGCCAAAGTGCGCCTGACCAACGGTTTTGAGGTCATCTCCTACATCGGCGGCGAAGGCCACAACCTGCAAGAGCACTCAGTGGTGCTCGTGCGCGGCGGTCGCGTCAAGGATTTGCCCGGTGTGCGCTATCACATCGTGCGCGGTTCGCTGGACTTGCAAGGCGTGAAAGACCGCAAGCAATCCCGCTCGAAATACGGCGCCAAGCGCCCCAAGAAGGCCTGATCCTGTCAGGTGTGTTCGGTGCCTGACCTGCATGGCTGCAGGGTAGGCGTAGTGACCTGAAGGTGCCATGGGGTGCCTGGGTCGAGTAAGTGAGGGTTGATTGGCCCTCGCGGCAAGCTCCAAACGGGCTGCCAACTGAAGCAAAGAGGTGAAAAAATGCCACGTCGTCGCGAAGTCCCTAAACGTGAAATCCTGCCCGATCCCAAATATGGGAACGTGGAACTCTCCAAGTTCATGAACGTGATCATGGAAGGCGGCAAGAAGGCCGTCGCCGAGCGCATCATCTATGGCGCGCTCGAACAAATCGAGTCCAAGTCCGGCAAAGACCCGCTTGAACTCTTCAGCACCGCCATCAACAACGTCAAACCCATGGTGGAAGTCAAATCCCGCCGCGTCGGTGGTGCCAACTACCAGGTGCCAGTTGAAGTGCGCCCGGTTCGCCGTTTGGCCCTCTCCATGCGCTGGATCAAGGAAGCTGCCCGCAAGCGCAGCGAAAAGTCCATGGCTTTGCGCCTGGCCAACGAATTGCTCGAAGCGGCTGAAGGTCGTGGCGGCGCAATGAAAAAGCGTGACGAAGTTCACCGCATGGCCGAAGCCAACAAGGCCTTCTCACATTTCCGTTTCTAAATCGCCTCGGTCTGGCTGCTGGCGCTGACTTGCGCGGCAGCCCAGGCTCTGTGCCCCACTTTAAGTAGGTAAAACAAATGGCTCGCAAGACCCCGATTGAGCGCTATCGCAACATTGGCATTTCTGCCCACATCGATGCTGGCAAAACCACCACCACCGAGCGCATCCTTTATTACACCGGTGTGAACCACAAGATTGGTGAGGTGCACGATGGCGCCGCCACCATGGACTGGATGGAACAGGAACAAGAGCGTGGCATCACCATCACCTCGGCGGCCACCACCTGCTTTTGGAAGGGCATGGAGCTGCAATTCCCCGAGCACCGCATCAACATCATTGACACCCCGGGCCACGTGGACTTCACCATCGAGGTGGAGCGTTCCATGCGTGTGCTCGACGGTGCGTGCATGGTTTACTGTGCCGTGGGTGGCGTGCAGCCCCAGTCCGAAACCGTTTGGCGTCAAGCCAACAAGTACAAAGTGCCTCGCTTGGCCTTTGTGAACAAAATGGATCGCACGGGCGCGAACTTCTTTAAGGTCTACGACCAGATGAAGACCCGCCTCAAGGCCAGCCCCGTGCCCGTGGTGATCCCCATCGGTGCCGAAGAAAACTTCAAGGGCGTGGTCGACCTGCGCAAGATGAAGGCCATCGTCTGGGATGAAGAATCCCAGGGCATGAAGTTCAACTTCGAAGAGATTCCCGCTGACTTGGTCGAAGAGGCCAAGAAGTGGCGTGAACTCATGATCGAGGCCGCCGCCGAAGCCAACGAAGAGTTGATGAACAAATACCTCGAGGAGGGCGATCTCACCGAAGAAGAGATCACCCTGGGCTTGCGCACCCGCACGATTGCCAACGAGATCCAGCCCATGCTGTGTGGCACCGCCTTCAAGAACAAGGGTGTTCAGCGCATGCTCGACGCCGTGATCGAGTTGTTGCCCTCGCCTGTGGACATTCCTCCTGTGGCGGGTACCGATGAGAATGAGTCGCCCGTGACCCGCAAGTCGGACGACGGCGAGAAATTCTCTGCCCTCGCATTCAAATTGATGACCGACCCCTTCGTCGGCCAGCTGACCTTTGTGCGCGTCTACTCTGGCGTGCTCTCCAAGGGCGACACGGTCTACAACTCGGTTCGCGGTCGCAAGGAGCGCATTGGCCGTATCGTTCAGATGCACGCTAACAACCGTGAAGAAATTGATGAAATCCGCGCTGGCGACATCGCTGCGTGCGTGGGCCTCAAGGACGTCACCACGGGCGAAACCCTGTGTGATCCTGATGCTGTGGTGACCCTGGAGCGCATGGTCTTCCCCGAGCCGGTGATCCGTCAGGCCGTGGAGCCCAAGTCCAAGGCCGACCAGGAAAAGATGGGCATTGCCCTCTCCCGTCTGGCTGCAGAGGATCCTTCCTTCCGCGTGCAAACCGACGAAGAATCCGGCCAGACCATCATTGGTGGCATGGGCGAGTTGCACCTTGAAATCATTGTGGATCGCATGAAGCGCGAATTCGGCGTCGAGGCCAACGTGGGCAAGCCCCAGGTGGCGTATCGCGAAACCATTCGTCGCATCGTTGAAGATTCCGAAGGCAAATTTGTCCGCCAGTCTGGTGGTAAGGGTCAGTACGGTCACGTGGTGTTCAAGATCGAACCCAATGAAGCTGGCAAAGGCTTTGAGTTCGTCGACGCCATCAAGGGCGGTGTGGTTCCCCGTGAATACATCCCCGCCGTGGAAAAGGGTGTGCTCGAAGCGCTCAATGCCGGCGTGCTCGCTGGCTACCCTGTGGTCGATGTCAAAGTCACTTTGCACTTTGGCTCATACCACGACGTGGACTCGTCCGAACAAGCCTTCAAGATGGCCGCCATCTTTGGTTTCAAGGAAGGTTGCCGCAAGGCCAACCCCGTGATTCTCGAACCCATGATGGCCGTTGAGGTGGAGACCCCCGAAGACTACGCCGGCAGTGTGATGGGCGATCTGTCCTCACGCCGTGGCATGGTGCAAGGCATGGACGACATGCCTGGCGGCGGCAAGGCCATCAAGGCCGAGGTTCCCCTGTCGGAAATGTTTGGTTACTCGACCATCTTGCGCTCCATGAGCCAGGGTCGCGCAACCTACACGATGGAATTCAAGCATTACAGCGAAGCGCCCAAGAACGTGGCAGAAGCCATCGTCGCAGCACGCGCCAAGTGATGATTCAAGGCAGGGGCATGCGGCTCCTGCCCGTCTGCGATGCAGCGCCGACTTGAAAGCCGCGCAAGTCGAACCAGCAGTTGCATGCAGACGTTAACTTCAAGCGGACTGTTCTTTGGAGAAACAAATGGCAAAAGGCAAGTTTGAGCGGACCAAGCCGCACGTGAACGTGGGCACGATTGGTCACGTGGATCATGGCAAGACGACGCTGACGGCGGCGATCACGACGATTTTGTCGGCGAAGTTTGGCGGTGAAGCCAAGGCGTACGACCAGATTGATGCGGCTCCTGAAGAGAAGGCGCGCGGCATCACGATCAACACGGCGCACGTGGAGTACGAGACGGCCAACCGTCACTATGCGCACGTGGACTGTCCTGGTCACGCTGACTATGTGAAGAACATGATCACGGGTGCGGCGCAGATGGACGGTGCGATTTTGGTGGTGTCGGCAGCTGACGGCCCCATGCCCCAGACGCGCGAGCACATTTTGTTGGCCCGTCAGGTGGGCGTGCCCTACATCATCGTGTTCATGAACAAGTGCGACATGGTGGACGATGCCGAGTTGCTCGAGCTGGTGGAGATGGAAGTGCGCGAGCTGCTCTCCAAGTACGACTTTCCTGGTGACGACACGCCGATCGTGAAGGGTTCTGCGAAGTTGGCGCTTGAGGGCGACAAGGGTGATTTGGGCGAAGGCGCGATCATGAAGTTGGCTGAGGCTCTGGACAGCTACATTCCCACGCCCGAGCGTGCGATTGACGGAGCGTTTTTGATGCCTGTGGAAGATGTGTTCTCGATTTCTGGTCGTGGCACGGTGGTGACGGGTCGCGTGGAGCGCGGCATTGTCAAGGTGGGCGAAGAGATTGAGATTGTTGGTATCAAGGACACGCAAAAGACCACCTGCACGGGTGTGGAGATGTTCCGCAAGTTGCTGGATCAGGGGCAGGCTGGTGACAACGTGGGCATTTTGCTGCGCGGCACCAAGCGTGAAGACGTTGAGCGTGGTCAGGTGCTGTGCAAGCCCGGTTCGATCAAGCCGCACACGCACTTCACGGCTGAGGTGTATGTGCTGTCCAAGGACGAGGGCGGCCGTCACACGCCGTTCTTCAACAACTACCGTCCCCAGTTTTACTTCCGCACGACGGACGTGACGGGTGCGATTGAGTTGCCCAAGGACAAAGAGATGGTGATGCCTGGTGACAACGTGACCATCACGGTCAAGTTGATTGCGCCCATTGCCATGGAAGAGGGTCTGCGTTTTGC
>JACCDZ010412178.1_pt1 | contig 28077 bp, 25 predicted proteins | sample 7449551 | NCBI WGS metagenome assembly JACCDZ01 (sample SAMN15323452, study PRJNA562643) | freshwater metagenome | isolation source: river surface water | place: USA:Blue River Watershed | collected 2017-08-18 | reverse complement strand
TTGTGTGGGAGGAATTTTACGCCACCGCTCTTGTCGACTTGCTTGGATATGAACGATATTGGATATTTTTAGTCTATATTTAGTGCGGAAGTTTTGAAGCTTTGCATAAACAATCAACCACATTTCAAACCTCAAGGAGCCCACATGAGTTCACGCACCACCCAATTCCTGATGGCCGCAGTGGTCAGCGCCTTTGCATGCTCGGCTTTCGCCGCAGACCCTGTGGTAAAAAAGTCTGAGACGGGTATTTGTCACGACAAATCTAGCGCCTCTTTTGGCAATACCAAGAATTTCACCCCCTTCGCGTCGATGGAGGAGTGCATCAAGAGCGGTGGCCGCGCGCCCGCTGGACAACCCGCTGCGGCAGCTGAGCCGATTGTGAAGAAATCGGACTCTGGGATTTGCCATGACAAAAACAGCGCCAGCTACGAGCGCACCAAAAAATTCACTGAGTTCAAAACTCTGGATGAATGCGTGAAGAGTGGCGGCACCTTGCCAAAGAAATAACGTACGCAGACAATGAAAAAGCCCCTGCAACATCTGTTGCAGGGGCCTTTGATTTGGAGCGGGAAACGAGGCTCGAACTCGCGACCTCAACCTTGGCAAGGTTGCGCTCTACCAACTGAGCTATTCCCGCGTGACTTCGTCAAAAACGAAGCCACAAGTATAGAGCAAATTCTTATTGTTTCTGCCCGGCAGGTGAAAAAAACTACGCCGACAGGCTCAAGGCTTTGGCAATTTTGTGCCTTGGCACCGTGGGCTTCGGGCACTTGCCTTTTGGCATTTCAAACCAATTGCGCACATCAATCTCCAAGCCAACCCCATGCATGTAGTTGTAGATGGCTTTCTTCAAGCCAAGCCCCAAGGTGTCATGGTCTGTGCCGGTTGGATCGATGAAGGCGATGTCGTTCTTGGCAAAACTGACCGGAGGCAGTGGCACCGTTTGCACCCCAAACGCTTCTGGATTTTTGCCTACGGGTGAATGGACGGTGCAGGCAAACCGATGGAAGAAGCCACTTTGGATACAGCCGTTTTCAAACAACTGACGCACGTACTCCAACGCATCCACCGTGTCTTGCAAGGTCTGGGTGGGAAAGCCGTACATGAGGTACGCATGCACCAAGATACCTGCGTCCGAGAAGCCTTTGGTGACTTGCGCCACTTGAGCCACGGAGACGCCTTTCTTCATGAGGTTGAGTAAACGGTCCGAAGCCACCTCTAAGCCACCCGACATGGCAATGCAGCCACTCTGAGCCAATAACTCGGCCAACTCGGGTGTGAAAGTTTTTTCGAAACGGATGTTGCCCCACCAAGAAATATGCACCTTGCGCCGCAGCAACTCTTCGGCCAAAGCTTTCAACGCTTTGGGAGGCGCAGCTTCGTCGACAAAATGAAAACCCGTTTGTCCGGTTTCAGCCACGATGCGCTCAATGCGATCGACCAAGGTGGCGGCAGATGCAGTTTCGTACCGCGAGATGTAGTCCAGACTCACATCGCAGAAGCTGCACTTTTTCCAATAGCAGCCATGGGCCACCGTGAGTTTGTTCCAACGCCCATCGCTCCACAAGCGGTGCATGGGGTTGAGCATGTCAAGCAGTGACAAATAGCGGTCCAACGGCAGCCCGTCCCAAGTAGGTGTTCCCACCTCTTCGAAGGGCACATCGGGTTCAGGCCAATTCATCAGCGTCACTGCGCCTGCCTCTGAACGCACAAACGTGCGCACCAACCGTTGGGTGCTGCGATGTCCCTGCAGATGCTCTAGCAAGGCCAACAGCGGACGCTCGCCTGCATCCAACGTGATGAAGTCCACATAGTCAAACACGCGGGGCTCTGTGAGCTCGCGCAGTTCCGTGTTGACAAACCCTCCGCCCAAGCCAATGCGTATCTGCGGGTAGTGGCGTTTGATGGTTTGCGCCATCCGAAAGGCTGCATACACCGCGCCTGGGAACGGCACAGACAACAAGACCAAGTGCGGCTGGTGTTTGGCAATCGCTGCCAAAGTCAGGGCATGCAGGGTGTCGTCGACCAAGGTGGGCGCGGCGGACAAGGCCTGCGCCAAGGGCTCGAAGGTGGCCTGGCTACCGGCCAACTGTTCGGCGTAGCGCACAAACTCAAAGCGGGTGTCTACGGCGTCACGCAGCACATCGGCCAAGTCGTTCAAATACAAGGTTGCCAAATGACGTGCGCGGTCGTGTTGCCCCAACGCGCCAAATGCCCATGCCAGCGGGTCACCCCCCTCTTCACCGTCATAGGCATCTAAGGATGCAAAGCGAGGGCCTTCTGGTAGAAAACCACGCCCGGCAATTCGGTGACTCAGCGTTGAATCACGCCCTTGCAAAAAAGAAATCGTGGGCGCGATGGTGGATTGGTAGTCGCTAAAGAAATCTAAAAAATAGTTCACACAGGCGCTGCGCTCTGCTTCGGGTTGGGCCAATGCACATTGGCGAACTCTGGCCAACCTCTCTGGCGTGAACAAGGCCAACACCAGGGCCAAAGCCAAGTCTTCTTGCACGGCATCCACGCCTTGGGCGCGCAAAAACCCAGTCAAATACGCCGTTGACGGATACGGCGTGTTGAGCTGCGTCATCGGAGGGATGAGGCTCAGCACACGCCAAGACGGCGCAAGAAAAGAAGATGATTCAGACATGGATCTGGAATTATCGCGTTCGTCTTGGATCTTCCCAATTTTTTAAAATAGAGAAAATTCACGTTGCGCACTCAAGATGAGAAGTTTCAAACCGATTCTCGACTGGCAATTCTTTTATTCATCACAACAAGGACAACTCCATGAACAACACCCTTCCCACTTGCGCCTGCTGCAGCCCCCTCAAATTGGCGGGTGACCACTCACGCCGAGGCTTTCTAACAGCAGGTGCAGCCACCGTGGCAGGCGGCCTCATGGGCATGATGCCTTTCCAAGCCAAAGCAGCCAGCGGCAATTACGAAGCCATGTTGGTGAACTGTATTGACCCTCGCTTCACCACACTGAGCTGGCAATACATGGGCCTGCTGCAAGGCATCAGCCGCGAAAAGCTTTCTGACAATTACAGCCAATTTGTGATTGCGGGCGGCCCTATCGGCGCGGTGCACCCCAAGTTCTCGGCTTGGCACAAAGCTTATTGGGACAACTTGGACATCACTGTGTCTTTGCACCACATCAAACGCGTCGTGGGCATCACCCACCGCGATTGCGGCGCAGCCAAGCTCGCGTTTGGGGAAGACAAAGTGTCTGACAAACATGTGGAAACCGAATCTCATGCAGAGGCCCTGAACGAGTTCCGTCGCCAAGTGATCAAACGTCACCCCAAATTGAGCGTCATCACCGGCGTGATGAGCCTGGATGGTCGCGTTGACTTAATTGGCTAAGTCACTAAAGCCTAGGCACCTGGGACCGATATAGAGGGTTCAAGGTTGCTTATGGTTTACGACCGCTCTCGCCACCAGTCTGAAGATTTAGGACGCGTATGAATTTCATTCATCGCCGAGAGCGGTCCCCTTTTTTATGGACCTTATTTACAAGCGACTTCGGCCATGCGGAAGTGCTTGATATCTTCATAGTGAATACGAGTTTTCAAAAACTGCCGCGCGAACTCTGAATTACTTTGCTGAATGAACGTGTCGTTTTGGTTGTGCGTGATGAACGGCACTTTTCCCGCGCCATCGCGATAAAAAATGCGCGTCATCAACTGAATCGTTTGATCTTGGCAGTTGATCTCATAGGTGGACTGCTCTGACGCGAACGGGTACAGCGTCACCTTGACCACAGCCTTGGGCGTATGGAACGGCACCTTGCCCTCTAACGGCATGTAGGTGAAGGTGCGCAACACTTTGATCTTGCCCTTGTCCTCTACAGGCGAAAAATAATATTCGTTGCCCGAGCTGTTGTTGTTGGTGAAGAACACCCAGCCTGCCCACGCTGAGGATTGAAGTGCCAGCACGCAAAGTACGAATAAATATTTAGCCATGTGCCGTAGATTTTATTTGCAAACGAGCGCGCCTGTGGCCATCGAAACGGCCTGCCAAATCAGGGAAAATTGCAAGATGACTGATGCTTCTACAAACCGCCCCGCCCTACCCGACCACCTGTCCATCGACCCACGCAGCCCGCACTATCTGGCCACGGTGTTCGATCACGACATTGGCATTCGCTTCAACGACAAAGAGCGCCACGACGTGGAAGAGTATTGCCTCAGCGAGGGCTGGATCAAAGTCCCCGCTGGTAAAACGCTGGACCGCAAAGGCAAGCCCTTGCTCATCAAGCTCAAAGGCAAAGTCGAAGCGTTCTACAAATAAAGGTCTCTCACCATGACCAAAGCTTATTTGATTGGCCACATCACCATCACCAACCCAGAGGGATATGCGGCATATTCGTCGCAAGTACCTGGCACCTTGGCCGCCTTTGGTGGCAAATATTTGGTGCGCGGAGGCCATGCCACACAGGTGGAAGGCGAAGCGCTAGGTGAACGCCATGTGGTGATTGAATTTGCCAACCGTGAAACAGCGGAAGCTTGGTATGCCAGCGAGGCTTACCAAGCCATTGTTCAACACCGCACGGCCAATGCCACGGGGTCTCTCGTGTTGGTTGACGGCTACGCGGCATGACACTGACCCGCTTTCAAAAAATGGGGGTGGCGTTTTTCGTCTGCACCCTCTTGCCTGCCTACCTGATTGCGGAATGGCGCCATTCAGCGACGTTGACCACTCTCGATTCGGCCTATGCGCGTGAGCAAGACCTGCATCAAAGCACAGACAAATTACTGAGCAACTGCGAACGCAACGACACACCGTACGACGCCAACCAACAGATTTGCAACCAAGGTCAGCGCATTCACGCGCAAACTTCACAGGCGATGGAAGCGTTGTCGAAAGAAAAAGTACACAACGACAGACAATGGCACCGCAATTTTTGGCTGTCGGTTTTGTTGTTCAACCTCTTGGGTTGGATCCTCTACAAAGGTCGCATTGCGCTTTCGCAGGAGTAACTGATGCGGTATTTCTTAGCTTCGTTGTTGTTGTGTGTCGCCTCTTGGAATGCGCACAGCCAAGACTTAGAGGCGCGATTGGTCCAAATTGATTTGGGCCGAGAGTACGGCTGGTTCAGCAAGTCGCCGGCTGTTTTACGAGCAGTATCGATCGCGCCTACACAAGCGCCACCGAAAACAGCCCTGCTCTTTTTCCCAGGATGGCCCGGCATCTTGTGGTTGCCAGAGAACATGCAACCGCAGCAGATGATCAGCAACAGTCCAAAAAGCCGTTTTTATGCCACACGGCACATCGATCTGTTTCCATCCAAGGGCATCACCTTTGTGATGGTTGACTGCCCCACCGACCAGTGGGGCACCAGCCAACGCAGTCGAGATCCATATGGTTGCAGCGACACCTATCGATCTTCAGAACAGCACGCGAATGACGTGCAGCAGCTCATTCAGCATTTGCGCTCAACCCAAGGAATTGAGAAGTTTTTTGTCATGGGACACAGTTATGGCAGTGTTTCCTCGCGTTGGCTTGCTATCAGGCTCGGTCAACAAATACAGGGCAGCATTCACTCTGCATCCATGACGCAATATGCGGGACCGCGTTTTGCAGACTACGGCAGCAGCGTAGCCCGCATGAACATGGACTTGGCCACTGCACCTTGGATTTACGTCCACAACCAACAAGATCAATGCGCCAATACGGCCTACTTGCCTAATAAAGCTGTGGCTGGCTCTCGCTTGATCACCCTAAGAGGCGGTACACCCGAGGGAGACCCATGTGGAGGTGGCCACTACCACTCTTACCAAGGACGAGAGTTAGAGGCACTGAATGCGATCGCACATTGGGTGCTAACCGGGGAGGTCATCCCCTTTGCAGGAGAACCTTAGATATCGCGCTCAGGCGGCACTTGCATCAATGCAGCCAATTCATCTGCGCTGATAAGTGGCGCATTCGATGGCAGCCGGGTTTCCACCGCTGCTTGTCCTGTGATCTCGGCTTGCGTTTCAAGCACCGACGTCCTCTGCAACTTGTACAACGCTTGCAACCGACTTAACGCGTGCTGGCTATCAGCCATCGACCAAGAACCTGGTTGTCGCGCAGAGGCGATGAGGCGCACTTCCAACTCCTCCATCGCCGATTTGATCGTTTGATTCTCAGCTTGAATTTGGTCAATTTTTTGCCGAAGCGCCGCGTTCGCGGCTTGACGACGTTCCAGAGCAATCATGGGTGTATCTGTTGGAAAAAAGTGATGGCTAGAAATTATCCGAGATGCACCGTGTGCGTTTCAATCACCTCAGATTTTGTTGAGAACTCATAGGAAAATAGGCGTCATGAAGTACGTCAATCTCACGCGCCAGGACCAAGTTCGACAAGCGCTCGAATCGGCAATTGCGCATGAGCAACTCTATCTTTGTTACCAAGCACAGACTCGCCTCTCCGACCAGAAGCTGCTCGGGCTGGAGGCCCTTTGCCGACTCAGCGACGGCCAACTCGGTGATATTCCTGCAGACGAATTCATTCCTCTGGCGGAAAACACCGGCCTCATCGTGCCTCTGGAAAAACTGATCCTCACACAGATCAAACGCGATCTGCCTTTGTTGTTGGCACAGCACCCAGGGATTCGCATCAGCGTGAATCTCTCGGCACGCCATATGACGGCGCCCGGATTTTTTCCATTCATTCACGATTGGCTTGACAGTTTGTCACCCCTTGCTGTGCCACAGCTTGATTTTGAAATCACAGAAACCTGTTTTCAGCTTTTCAACGAAAGCCATATCGAAGGCCTGAAACAGTTGCGTCACCGAGGCCCCCGCATCGCCATGGACGACTTTGGCTCCGGTCAATCCAGCTTGAGCCGTTTGCACACCCTGCCTTTTGACATCATCAAACTCGACAAACAGTTTGCACAGCAAATCTCGCACCCGATGGTCTACGCCATCATCAAAGCCGCTGTCGACTTCACACGCCAATTCAACATTGGGCTGATCGTCGAAGGCGTCGAAACACAGCAGCAATGCGCAGCGCTTGCCGACCTGGGATGCGACACCGTTCAAGGCTATTACTTTGGACATCCTGAACGTCTGGCGCATTGGCTGAATTCGAACAACACATAAAAATCATGCCGTACATCTCGATCCGCTGGAAATTCATCATCACCGTTGCTGCCTCTACCGCTTGGATGCTGCTCTCGATCTGGCTGTCCATTCCTTGGTATGAATCGCTCAGCGAACATACGTCGCCAGCAATTGCCGCTTTTCTGATCGGCTTCATCGCCATCGTTCCCGGCTTCATGAATGCGTTCATCATGGTGGCGCTGGCTTTGGACAAGCGCCCGCCCGTGCCTGTGCACGCCCATTACCCCAGCGTCACAGTGCTGGTCGCGGCCTATAACGAAGAGTCCTCCATAGAAGACACCGTGCGCAGCTTGATGCGTCAAACCTACCCCGGCACCCTACACGTCACCGTGATCAACGATGGCTCGGCCGATCGCACAGCCAGCATCGTGCGCGATTTGTTGCCAGAGTTTTCAAATCTCACGCTTTTAGATTTACCAAAAAATGGCGGAAAAGCCAACGCGCTCAACCAAGGTTTAGCCGCTTGCCAGAGTGAGCTGGTGATCACCGTTGATGCCGACTGTTGGATCTGGAAAGATGGCATTCAAAACTTGGTCGGTCGTCGCTTGGCAGACCCACCCAACACGCGTGCAGTGGCAGGGGCCATCCTGATACGCAACTCGCGCCAAAACTGGCTCACCAAAGCCCAGGAGTGGGACTACTTCTTAGGTATTGCCGCCATCAAACGCATTCAATCGTTGTTTCAGGGGACGCTGGTGGCACAAGGTGCGTTTTCAGTTTACGACCGCGCGACCTTGGTCGAAGTCGGCGGCTGGCCCCACACCGTGGGCGAAGACATTGTGTTGACATGGAAGATTCTGCGCGCCGGTTACCGCGTCGGCCATGCAGAAAATGCGATTGCGTTGACACGCTGCCCCGACAACCTCACCCAATTCATTCGCCAGCGTCAGCGGTGGTCACGCGGTCTGATTGAAGCTTTCAAAATGACACCCGACATTTTGTTGCAGCGCCGTTTGCCTGTGTTCTATATCTGGTGGAACACGCTGTTCCCGTTCATGGACTTGGCCTACACCCTTGGCTTTATTCCTGGCTTGGTACTGGCGATGTTTGGGCATTTCTGGATCGTCGGCCCCATGACCTTGGCCCTGTTACCCATCAGCTTTGCAATGAACTCGTTGATGTACACACGCAGCAAGGCCACTTTTGATGAGGTGGGGCTCACCGTACGCCGCAATCGGTTAGGGCTGTTGTCGTACACCTTGGTTTACAGCATCATTTTGCAACCAGCTTGCGTCTGGGGTTACATCAGCGAGCTGTTGAATTTACGGAAAACATGGGGAACCAAATGACATCTAGAAGCACTCGGTTCACACTCGCCGCGCTGCTCATCGTTGGCAGCGCTCACACGATGGCGCAAAACCAGTGGGCGTTATCTCCGGCTTGGAGCCAGGCGCGCGACAGCGACGGATTGGTCGTCGACAAATGGGCAGCACGTGCTTTCCCACAGTACCGCTCCGGCTTGGCATGGCAAGGCGTGGAGTGGCAACAACAACGCTACACACAAAATGGCACGACATTGACCGGTCAGGGCGTCAACTACGTGGCGCAAAGCCTCAGTGCGTTATCCGGAATGGGTTACGCCTACAAAGTTGGTGTCAACCAAGGACCACAGCGCACGCTGATGACGGCTGATGTGAGTTGGAATGAAGCGCTTAACGAACAAGTGCAATGGGGCTTATTTGCAAGCCGCGATTGGGTGGAGTCGCTACCCGCACTGCAAAACCATGTGCATTACGACTTGGTGGGGGGGAACGTGGATTACCGTTTTCACCCACGCGTCACCGTGATCGGCTCGCTGGCGCAAACCCGTTTTTCAGACGGGCAAGATCGACAACAACAACGTACGCGCGCCATCTGGGACGCTTGGCCCGAGCAAGGGGTGACTTTGCAGTGGTCACAGAAACATCAGTTAGGTGAAAAGGACGTGGTACAGCGTTTGTACTTCAACCCTGAACGGTTGGATGAATCAATGGGACTGGTAGGCTGGCGCCGTAAATTTCAAGGATGGCAGTGGTATGCACGAGTGGGACGCGGCCAACAACGCATCGCCAACGAAGGCAGCACACCTGCACGCCTGACGGAGTTAGAACTCAGCAGTCCGATTCACGGTACCTCATTTTTCAAAATACGTGCGGGTCAAAGTGAAACATTCGGTTACTTCCAACAAGGCAATTACGGGCCAGGTTATGTTTACCGCTATGTCGACGCACAGTGGGTTGTTCAGCTAGGCCGGTGATGCAAAAGTAGACACACGGTTACGACCAGCACGCTTCGCCTCGTACATCGCTTGGTCAGCGTGTTGTTGAATCGCTTGCATGGTTTCTTGCTCAAAGTTCTTGCTAGCGACGCCAATGCTGGCGGTGATTTTTAAAAATACACCGTCAACTTCGATTTGGATTTTTTCAACCGCACTGCGCAAGGTCTCAGCCAATTGCTGGGCACCCATGACGTCCGTGTTTGGTAAAAACACCGAGAACTCTTCTCCGCCGATGCGCCCCACCACATCGCTGCGGCGGATGGTTTTTTGAATGGTTGCTGCTACTGCTCGCAACACATCATCGCCCACGGCATGCCCATAGGTGTCATTGATCGACTTGAAGTGGTCCAGATCAATGAACAAGACGGCAAATAACTGATTCGCACGTTGGCTAGCGTGAATCATTTGGTCGCATGCGCGGTAATACGCCCCCGCATTGAATACCCCTGTCAACGGATCATGACTGGCAAGATCTAACAACTGAACGTTGTAGTCACGCATACGTTTGAAGTACGAAATGGAACGGTCCACATATGCATGAAACGAGACGCCAAAGTAAAGCAAGGCCAGTACGCCCGTCGCCACTGCATTGGGTGAATAGGGGCGCTCCAAATGGGCGTTCCCCATCATGAACCCTAAGATAGTGAGGGCCGTCACACCCCACCCCGCACGCTGCCCCAGCAGGATGAACACGCACGGCACATTGGTGTAAAACCACAAAATGCGAAGCTCATCCACCGATACAAAAATGGTCGACGATGCGGCCTCGATCAAGCTCAACACCTCATAGGTCCAGCCAATCAATTTGAACCGTTCGGGGGCACCTCTGAGCAACAACCACAACACCGTGGCCGTGGCTGTAAAAACCACCATCATGTGCCCATGGTTCCAATCGATCGGGTTGATTTGGCTGAGCGTGCCCAGGATCACCAAACCTGTTAACAAAATGGCCGAGAGCATCAACAGGATCAGGAACTTGTAACGAAATTCCAAATACTCTTCGCTCTCAGAAAACTGCACGGAACCAAAGGCCACCCATTTCAAAGCTGCTAGTGGGCGCGAGAGATGACGGAAAACCATAAAATTTCTAGAGAAAATGGGTTGAGTAACTATGATAAATATTAATATCTAAAGTCAAACACAGATGCCGAATACAACGTCAATCGCTAAAAAAGCAAAGTTTGTCGACATGGACTTGCGCGTGGGCCAAAGAGTCCAGCTGATCCAAGACGGTGAAGGCGCACACAAGCACTACACCAGCGTGGTGGGCTATGTGGAAAACGAGTTTTTAATGTTGCGCGTGCCCCAAGATGAAGGCTGGATTGTGCACTTACGTGAAGGCATGCACGTTGAAGTCAGGCTATTTTCGGGCTTGTCAATTTTCACCTTCAAGAGTCGTATCAATAGCTTGCTGGTCAGTCCTCGCAACTACATGCTGATGAGCTTCCCTGAGGAAATTTTTGAGGCGCCCATGCGAAGCCATCTCCGCGTTCGCACCTCTCTTCCCATCGAAATTGTGTCATCCCCTTCTGGGTTCCATAGCTTGAATGACTTTCACCTGCACGATCTCAGTGGAGGTGGTGCGGCCATCATGGGCCCCAAGAGGCTTGGAGAAGTAGAGAGTGTGATTCAAGTGGGTCTGCGGTTTGACTTGCAATCGACTGGTAAATCAGAGCACGTGGAACTATCAGCCACCATTCAATCGGTAGAGCCCGTGCATGCCGCAAATCAAACCAATGCCTCATCTGAGTTTCAACACGGCATTAAGTTCAATGAACTTGATGCAAGAATTGTTTTACTCGTTCATGAGTTACAGCAACGAAAACGCTGATGTAACGTTTGCATTAAGGCATTAACCATGTTGCGCGCTTTGATCATCTTGGCGGTCAGTATCGGCTTGACGGGATGTGCATTTGTCGCGCAATACCCACTGACATCGCTCAGCACAGGCATTTGGGGCACGACAGGTAAAACACCCACCGACCACGCGCTGAGCAACGTCACGAATTCGGACTGTGTATCCACGCGGCTAGTTGGAGAAAAAGAAATTTGTCAGCCGATCAAACCCAAAGACGCGACGCCTGTTGAAGATCGGTCTTTGAGGAACTCGAAGAAATAGTCGCATTGACTTGTTGAAAGAGTTGAGGGGTGCACTCTGTCCAATTACGGACTAACTGAGCGTTGGCAATCGAATCTAGTGGGCTGCTAATTAATAAGCTCCTCAGCTTTCTCTTTGATCCTCAGATGATCTTTACATCAGCAGTATTAAAGTATGACTCATTCATTGATCTCTCGTAGGCCATAATGGCAGATTCGATTGAAGGCACAAAGATTGGCATAGCATCTGAGGAGTTGCACATTTCTCGAAGAGAGCCTCATATGCTCGAAAAACACAGATAGATTATTTTTAATAGCCTTAAAGTCAAAAAATTGAGGAACGAAAATGAGTAATTTTTCAGGAAAAAAATTCTTCTTTACCGGGGAATTCACCTTTTTTTCGAAACAACAACGAGATGATGCTCTAAATTTTCACGGTGCTTGTCTGTCTAATACTATTTCAGATAGGGCTGACTTCATAGTCATTGGCAATGAGTTTGATCAGGCAATCCTCGATCAGCAAACGAGTGAGACTGTCTACAGTGAATGGGACTTTACTAAATATGTGATACGCCCTACATACTCAGAAGAAAAATCTGACAGTGAAGCCCAATCTGACAATGAGAATTCAGTATCTGTCGCAGTCGATATCAGAACTCTAATATCTATTATTAGCGAACTTGAAAACGGAAAAATATACACATGTCTATTTACATACCCAAGAGTTGAGAATGAGAGTCCGATAATTCGATGCCTTTTTTCATATATTAAAGATGGAAAACAAGTCTTATTCGCATGTAGAGGCCTGACTGACGAATCTAGTGGCTATCCACTTAGCCAATACGGAATGCTATCCATAGCAAAAAACGTCACCGCAGCGGCATTTGAATCATTTGAAGATCAACCAATTACTGATGAGCTCTACTTCGCCAGCGCAGATGATCTTAATGGCACGGGATTCTATGAATTAACTGAAGCAGATAAGCCATTAAAACTTTCCAAAAAGGCTATTGCTGCGTTAGATAAATTAGATGCATTTCAAGAGCAATGCTACTTTATTGATGATTCGGATTATGGATACTATCGGGTTACGCCAAGTTTCTATTCGCAGCATCATGAAGAATTAGAAAGTAATGATTCATATGCTGACGAAGATTTTTCCGAAATAATTTACTATGCTGCCGAAAGTGTATTGACCACAGGGGAAGGCTGGCTATTCTAATTCATACAACATCCACAACATATTCTCTTTAAATTTTATTAAAAAAGAATTTCCCAAACACTAGGAGCTCCTCATGTGCGCATCAAAACTCAACGAAATTCGTGGCAAATTGCGTGAACAAATTCATTCAGAAGTGAATAAAACTTTATCATCAGAAGGTGTCGGAAATGCTTCAAAAATTAACAACTTAAGCTATGTCCGGAAACGCATTCAAGACAACATCCATGCCGAAATGGACACAACGCTAAACAAACTGACTAGCTCCAGCGAAAGTAATTTAAATTTATCAAAGGTCGATTCGGCAAATCAAACCACTCGATCTACATTAAATAGGTCATCAACGGATCAACATAAAGAATTAAATCGAACACCGAACGATTTTCCGGAAGCGCCAAAAGTTGCACCGAGAGCGAACTGTAAGGCTCTCTGCATTGGCATGAATAAATACGTCCATAGTGAACTAACAAATGCAACTAGAGACGCTCAAGACATGGCTGCGGCTATGACTCATCTTGGATATGAAGTCACAAGTATTTTTGATCGTGAGTCTGTTGAAGTTCGCGATTATCTAAAAAGGTTTCTTTCTACTATAAATCGGGGAGATGATGTTGTTTTGACTTTTGCTGGGCATGGCGCTTCATTCAATTCGGAACCGTACATATTTCCAATCAATGCCACAAGCCGTCATGATGCGATTAATCTTTACTCTGACTTCATTGACCATCTAAAAAGAACTGGCGCTAAATCAGCCATCATCATTATCGACGCCTGTAGGAATCAAGAACGTGTTAGCCTATCTGATGATTTGCAGCTAACTAACGCCGACATGGAACTAGAGGATTGGGTAAATGAGTTGATGATTTCATCAAACACTGCTGAAAAATCTATTCGCGGCATGTCATCAGATTCAGAGTTTGGATTTGCCATACTATTTGCTACATCACATGATGCAGTAGCAAGTGATGGAGGTAGCGGTGTTTCCAATGGCTTATTTACATATTTTTTCAAGTCTGAAATTCTTAAGCCAAATTTGAGCCTCAGTGAAATTTATGAAAATGTACGGACTAAGGTCCGTAACGCATCAGAAGGGCAGCAAATACCCGCTTTTTATGACGGGCTCCCACATAAATATTACTTTTACCCTAGCTAGTAATCTGACTGATGTTAGTCACGATCTAGAGTGGCTTAGGGAAGAGTCTATTGGACGCTATTTAAACAGACTAATTTCGCACTCAATCCGTCCCTAGATCACCAAACAAAAGCCCTTGCGGGGCTAAATTGTTGATTTCACAAGTGAAATCTGGAGGCGCGACCCAGAGTCGAACTGGGCTAAACGGATTTGCAATCCGGTGCATAACCGCTTTGCTATCGAATTTGCCCTGAAGAATCAACGACTTAGTCGTATCCGAATTAGATCTTGAACTTCGTTATGAAGGACAGGATAAGGACAGGATAAGCATATCACTTATCCCCTTCTCCGTAGGCCTAGGGGGGGGTGAGTGAAATCATCCACAGTAACTGCCGAGTACCCTGCTAGCCACATAAAAGGTAAATCTGCTGACACTAGTAATGCTTACCTAAATTACCTACCAACTTATTTGTTACTACTTCTTATCAATCCTTGTCTTAGCTCCTTCTTTGACATGCTTCATCCATTGAACATACATCAGCTCTCTAAGCCAATCTTCATGGGTTGTTAACGTAATGAATGAATCATGAACAGGAAGGACAGGGATACCAGCTTTAACTCCCTCAAACATGATGTCTAAAGCTATCTGACCTTCAAGGATTTGCAGCATAGCCCCCATATCTTTGAACAATGCCCCTTTTACCGAGGAAAAGGCAGTAAGGGTAGCCTCCTTGAGGGCATTGAACCGTTCTCTATTGATACGTCTACGTTTCAAAGCATTGAAGGCTGTATCTTCATTGTCTGCCCCAAATGATGCAGTCATAAACTCTTTGACCCTCTCCCTTGTGGTTGATGCCAGCGTTGCTAAGTCAGTGTATAGGTCAATTGGTAAAGGCTTGACATGACCGGCAAGAAGCATCATCAAATGATTGGCTTTGTAATCAAGTTCTACAGTTGGTTGTCTATTGATTGTTAGCTCTGCCCTGATGCTCCTAGGCATGTTCTGAAAGCGAGAATAGACTCGACCACCACGAACTGGACCTCCAGAGTAGACAAGCCTTATAGGACCCTTCTGAGGCCATATAAAGCCCTCCAAAAAGGTGTTTATTGCTCTCAAACGAACAAGATCATGATGATCATCAGGAAGCTCATCTGGGTCGTACGGAAAGCCTTTTAAAACGATGATCGCCGTATCTTCTACTGCTTGTAAATAGTCACCGATTAATGGTGCGTCTACCGCCTCTGATAGCGTCTCAGTTCCATAGATGCGGGTTACTCTGCCGAAGCCACCACCATGGTTGTAAAACCCCTTATAAACGGTGATAAAACCATCTGCATTTAAGCGTTCGATAGCTGCTTTGGTAAACTTGTAAGTATGGCCTAGGCTATGCCAGTAAGTTCCTTTGTCATAGGCCCTATTAGCTAGAAAAATGCCGGTATATGTTCCTCTAATGCTGTTGTAAATGACATTTAGCAAGATGACCCTGTAACAGTCCCTAAGCTTGTGTCGCTGATCTTTGGTGAGCTTTTTGGGGTGACTTTCTACAAGCGATGAAAGTAGATTTTTTAAGGCTTGCTGCTGCTCACCTACCACTTCTAACCTCATCGGTTCCAGAGGCATTGAGTAATCGAGGTCTTCCGGTGGCTTATTGAAGAAATACATGAAATCACCCCTAATTAAGTACGCAAATTCGCATCTTAGGGCAGGGGCTTCTCCGGCCCTTTCTTCTAATGTTTTGTATACAAATATAGGAGAAGAAAAGTCAGTTTTCTACTCATAAAGTGGCAGAGGATTATCCCAAAAAAGGGAAGAAAAATTTCACAGGCCGCGCTCAGTCGAATTATCACCTAGCTCGGATAAAGGATGCATTCTAATTAACACTGGCCCCTTTTACACAAAATTCAGTATACCCGCGGTTGAAGTCCAATTATTACTAATAGTCTCTTTCTATAAACTCTCTTACCAGAGCATCAACCAATAATCCACGTCCATATTCAGACAAGTGTCCCTCATCAGAATAAATAAGAGAACCCTTCAAATTTACATTGTAAACACCCGACACAGAAAATTTTTCAATTGGATCAAAAAACATTACATCTGGAAATGATTTTCTAAGCTCTCCAATAATAAAATTATACTTTAACCTATCCTCAAAATAGTCAGATGTTAGATTTTGACAGTAAGGTAAGTATCTTTTTAATTTCTCTCTCATTATTAGAGATGGAGCGGGCATACAATCTGCAGGTCTAAACTTAAGAGTAGGCACATCGATTATAAATATTACTTTCTTGCCGCTACGTTGAATGGTAGAGATTAAGTCTGAAAGCTCATTAAAGGAGTTTGGTATTTTTGAAACTACAGTGTTCCAGGATGTAACTACAACATATTTAAGTGATTTATCTGCCAAAATAGTGGGGAGCGATTCTGAAAACTGCAAGTCACAACGAATGCTGTCGCCTGCAAACGGGGGGCAATTACCGGCCCCAACACTTTTAACCCTACTCAAAATTGGATGATTGCTGTCATAAAACTGATCAAATAATTGTTCCGCATGACTATCTCCATATAATACAACTAATGGTGATTTAGTTGCTCTACACCATGAGTCCTGCACCCCTTTTACCACGCTACATTTATTAAAATCACGAACACGATTCTCTAATAAATTTCCTCCTTTGTCGTACAACGATGTACTCAGCTCAAAAGCGTTGTTATAACGTTGAGGCATGCCATTATTAGCGTATATATAATAACCAGAAAAACCAATCAATACCATTACAATGAGAAGAAGATATGTACTTAAGACACCTTTCTTATCTTTTCTTAGAGGATACTCTACTAACGTGTAAGTTAGAATAGAAAGAAAAAAAGCAATGAAAATGATTATGAAACCAATACTTTCATGCGCATTTTCAGAGCCGATTATCCGAGCAAATGAGAGCAATGGCCAATGCCATAAATATAGAGGAAAACTAATTACTCCAATAAAAACCAATATTTTACTTGATAAAATTCTTTTATTTACCCATCCATTAGGACCTGCAGATATAAGAAGAAATGCACCTAAGACTGGGAACAGAGCCAAAACCCCTGGAAAATTTGACGAGTTATTAATCCGAATAAATCCCAAAATCAAAAGGGACAACCCAGTGAATGACATTAAATTATTTAATTTACAGTGATCAATTCTTATTTTCTTATAAAAAAAATCGGAAAAACCCTGTGTATATCTAAATATTTTTTTATAAAATGTAAATTTTCTATACAAAGAAACATACGCCAAAGCGGCTCCACTCAACAACTCCCAAATTCTAGTTTGTGGAGAGTAAAAAGTAGCGGCCTTGTCTGTCCTTACTCCTTTCAAATTTAATAAAAAAGTAATTAGGAAAAATATGATGATAAATGGCAATATACTTGATTTATGCTTCCAAAGCATCCAAGTTACGATTGGCCAGAATATGTAAAATTGCTCTTCAATTCCTAAGCTCCAAAGATGTAACAGTGGTTTAAGTTCAGCGGATCTGTCAAAATAACCAGCCTCACTCCAAAGTACATAATTGGAAACAAACCCAGCACCTGCTGCAATATGTTTTCCCAACTCTTGATACTCTTTTTTATCCAATGTATACCAGCCGAAGAATAGACTAGAGGCTAATATAATTAATAAAGCAGGAAATATTCTTTTTACACGACGCGAATAGAAATCAAAAAAACTAAATGTTCCCTGATCTAAGTTTTGAAAAATAATTTTCGAAATTAAGAAACCAGAAATCACAAAAAAAATATCAACGCCAATAAAGCCTCCCCTTAGCCATGCAGGAAATGCATGAAAACCTAGTACAGCGAGAATGGCGATCGCTCTAAGACCATCAACGTCTGGTCGATAAGAAACTTGGTGCGTAGGACCGACCAATACGGGAAATACTAGTTTTTTATTCATAGCGTGGTTTCGATTACTAACCGGTTGAATAGATTATGCTTTAACGGTGCCCGACAAATGGGATCCAATGAAAATGAGAATGAGAATGTGTGTAAGTGGTGTTCATGGCGCAAGTCATGGAACCTTAGCCCACGCAGAAATGTCTCACTGTCCGACTGAGTCGCTTGAGCCTTGGTCACCGCCAGCTGAAATGTGTTAGGGATGGAGTGATACCCAGAAAAGAACAGCCGACCATTGATTGACGAGCAGCACATTGATAGCGTTTAGTCCTCTTGTCGACAGTGGAACTGTACTTGGGCTGGCGTTCTTGGTGTCTGGCAGGAAGATGGTGCGTTTCTCAAAGTTCACGTTTGCCAAAGTTAACGCAAGCATCTCACCAGAGCGCATCCCAGTCTCAATGGCCAGCACCACAAAGCTGTGAAGGTAATGGGAGCGTGAGGCTTTACGTGTAAAAAAGCAGAGAGCCTTCCTCACCTGCCTACTTTAAAATACTAAATTTTTATAGATTTTTTCCTGAAAATTAAAATTACATTAAAAGGCATTGCTCGGCCAATTAAATTGAGGAAATAACGTCCAAATTTATATTTTGCAAGTCTTTGCAGTAATGGACTCCTAGCAAAATCAACATCGAAACCATCTACCTTCTTATCTACAAACTCAAGACTATTATCAAGTGCAATCCTTATAAGCTCTTGTTCGTTATGGTGCCATCCGTGCATCGTCTTTATTACCTTAAAGCGACGCCCATGACGAAACGACTTGAACAATGCGATTATATTGGATTCAATTGGAATGAAAAAATTGTGAAAAATACTCCCAGAAGTTGTTTCAGCAGATGACACATCTAAATATAATCGACCATCAGAGTGAAGTGAATCGTATGAAAACTTAAAAAATGCTCCTAAATCTTTATTATTGAATAAATAAATAAGACTAAAAGCCAGAATTGCATCGTATTGGAATTTTGGGACATCGCTTAGCACATCAATTTCAGTAAATTTCAAATTTGGGAATAATTTTTTTGTTTGCTCTAACCATCGTGGTGCATACTGATCAGAGCAAACTATATTGCAGCCTGATAATTCTTCGTATTTTAATTCAACAGCAAAATTTCCGCTTGCTACGGAGAGTATATTTTTCTCTACTATCATCGATTTGCAAAGTCTATCTAATGCAGCAGTTCTTCCCCCGTGAAACTGATATAAAAATTTATCAAAAAATTCCTCTTTTGTTTTTGGAAAATCAATATCAGTATTCCCTGCTAATTCCTCGTGATGATCACGATATGGGGTTGCAGTAGTGCTAGATTCTACTATTTTATATTTGTAAAATATTTTCATATACTTTATCAAGAGTGATCTTTTGATTTAATGGTTTAGTAAGTTAAAGAAATAAAAGTCAATTAATCCCAAGCTGGTCCATTGTTAATTTTAAATACGTCATTTTAATGCTAGCTTCATTGATTTAACTGCATGTTTGAAATTATTTAAGTTAGTTTTGCAACTAACTCCTCTGCTCTCAGATGAGTGTACCTCTGAAGCATCGACACAGTCTTATGACCACTGACAATACCGACCTCGATGGGATTGAGACCTTTTTCAAAGAGCCGAGTCACAGCCTCATGCCGCAAGTCGTGGAATCGAAGCCCCTGTAAAAACGTAACATTGTCCCGTTGCGTTGCCTGCGCTTTGGTCACAGCTAGCTTAAATGCTTTGTGGATACTGTGATAACCAGAGCTAAACAACCGACCATTGATTGCCCTAGGTAGCGCATGGATTGCGTTTAGCGCCCTTGTCGAGAGCGGTACAGTTCTTGGGCTGCCATTCTTTGTGTCAAGCAGACACACAGTTCGGTTTGTTAGGTTCACGTGCTCCCAGCGCATAGCAAGCATCTCACCAGAGCGCATACCTGTCTCAATAGCTAGCACAACGAACGAATGCAAGTAGTAAGCACGTGAATTCCGGCATTCAGCCAACAGGGCATCTTCTTCACCTGCCTCTAGTCGCCGCTGTCTTGGTTTACCGGGCTTAGGCATTCTGATCTGCCTTACGGGGTTGCTGACAGCTAAGCCCCATTCCTTTCGGCACTGTTCAAACACCACCGACAAGAACGCCAACTCAAGCCTTACAGTGTTGTTCGAGACTTGTTTGAGCCGTTCATCGCGATACTGAGCAACAACTTCACTGCTGACCTTGTCGACAGACATTCCACCAAGCTTTGTCTTCATGAAGTGTCTAGCCCTAAAACGTTCCTGAGACTCTCCCTTCTTAGTCGGCGTGACCTCCTCAACATAGCGGTCCACCACAGTCTTCAGCCGAGGCATAACTTGCTTGGGAGCCAGTATCCCTAGGTCTAGCTGTGATTCAACGTTCCTAGCCCACTTTATGGCATCGGCTTTGGCGTTAAAGGATTTGGCTATTGAGCTTTGACCTAAGCGTTGCACTCTGGCTTGCCATTTGTCATTGCGTTTGCGAAAAGTCGCCATGTATTCACCTTGAAGGACAGGTGAAGGACAAGGGCTAACAGAGATACGAAAAAGCCCTCGCGAGGAGGGCTAAGTCGTTGTTTCATATGGAGGCGCGACCCAGAGTCGAACTGGGCTAAACGGATTTGCAATCCGGTGCATAACCGCTTTGCTATCGCGCCATTAACTTGGACGAAAAAGGGAAGCATGGTGTGCTTCCCTTGTCTTATTTGGAGCGGGAAACGAGGCTCGAACTCGCGACCTCAACCTTGGCAAGGTTGCGCTCTACCAACTGAGCTATTCCCGCATAAGACAGACATTCTAGCGCATTTTTGACCGCATTACAGTCTGCGCTAGAAAAATCTTAATGCTTCACCGCATCTGTTTTGGCAGCAGCCTCAGCCACCACTGGAGCAGTCACCGCAGGGACCTCATCAGGCAACGGGGTTGGCATTTTTTCAAGTGCAATCTCCAAGACTTTGTCGATCCATTTGACCGGCACGATTTCCAAACCGTTCTTCACGTTCTCTGGAATTTCTTGCAAGTCTTTGACGTTCTCTTCTGGAATCAGCACTGTCTTGATACCACCGCGCAAGGCCGCCAACAGCTTTTCTTTCAAGCCGCCAATGGCCGTGACTTCACCACGCAAGGTGATCTCACCCGTCATGGCCACATCGGCGCGCACAGGGATGCCCGTCAAGGCAGACACCAACGCTGTTGTCATGGCAGCACCCGCACTGGGGCCGTCTTTGGGTGTGGCACCGTCTGGCACGTGGATGTGAATGTCACGCTTCTCTAGCAAGTCCTCTGCGATGCCCAAGTGGCGTGCGCGGCTACGCACCACCGTGCGAGCGGCCTCGACCGACTCTTTCATCACATCGCCGAGGGAACCCGTGCGCGTGATGGTGCCCTTGCCCGTCATGATGGCAGCCTCAATGGTCAGCAAATCGCCGCCCACCTCGGTCCATGCCAAGCCGACCACTTGGCCCACTTGGTTTTCCGCCTCTGCACGGCCATACGCGTATTTGCGCACGCCCAAGTAATCGGCCAAGTTCTCGGCAGTTACTTTGACTTGCGGCGTCATTTGCTTGAGCAACAAACCTTTCACCACTTTGCGGCAAATCTTAGAGAGCTCACGCTCGAGTGAACGAACACCCGCTTCGCGCGTGTAGTAGCGCACGATGTCGCGCACCGCGGCTTCGTCCACCGCCAACTCTTCTTCTTTGACGCCGTTGTTCTTGAGTTGCTTGGGCAACAAGTAACGCATGGCAATGTGTGTTTTTTCGTCTTCTGTGTAACCCGACAAGCGAATCACTTCCATGCGGTCCAGCAACGCGGGCGGAATGTTCATGGAGTTCGAAGTCGCCACAAACATCACATCGCTCAAGTCGTAATCGACTTCCACGTAGTGGTCTGCAAACTTGTTGTTTTGCTCGGGATCCAACACCTCCAGCAACGCGCTGGAGGGGTCGCCACGCGAGTCCATGCCCAGTTTGTCAATCTCGTCGAGCAAGAACAAAGGGTTGCGGGTGCCGACCTTGGTCAAGCTTTGCAGCACCTTGCCTGGCATGGCGCCGATGTAGGTACGGCGATGGCCGCGAATCTCGGCTTCATCACGCATGCCGCCCAAGGCCATGCGCACGTACTTACGGCCTGTGGCTTTGGCAATCGATTGACCTAATGAGGTTTTACCGACACCAGGAGGTCCGACCAAGCACAGGATGGGGGCCTTGACCTTGTCCACGCGCTGCTGCACCGCGAGGTATTCCAAGATACGGTCTTTGACTTTTTCGAGGCCGTAGTGGTCTTCGTTCAACACGTCTTCGGCATTGCCCAAGTCATGTTTGATCTTGGTTTTCTTGTTCCAGGGCAAGCCCACCAACACGTCGATGTAGTTGCGCACCACGGTGGCTTCGGCCGACATGGGGGACATGAGCTTGAGTTTCTTCAACTCGGCTTCAGCCTTCTTGCGCGCCTCTTGAGGCATGCGTGCAGACTTGATCTTCTTTTCAATCTCTTCAATGTCCGCGCCCTCTTCGCCTTCGCCCAGTTCTTTCTGGATGGCTTTGACTTGTTCGTTCAAGTAGAAGTCGCGTTGATTCTTTTCCATTTGGCGCTTGACGCGGCCACGGATTTTTTTGTCGACGTTGAGGATCTCAACTTCACGCTCAATTTGCTCAAACAAGTTGGACAGACGCTCGCGCACGGGCGACAAGTCGAGCACGACTTGTTTGCTTTCCAGCTTCAACGGCAAATGAGCCGCAATGGTGTCGGCCAGACGACCGGGGTCATCGATGCTGGAAATCGACGTCAAGATTTCAGGTGGAATCTTTTTGTTGAGCTTGACGTATTGATCAAACTGCTGCATCACTGCACGGCGCAGAGCTTCCACTTCACTGCCCGCTTCGGTCGAGGCAATTTCGATCGGTGTGACATGCGCGGTGAAATGCGATTCACCGTCCTCAATTCCATCGACCTTGGCGCGTTGCTGGCCTTCGACCAGCACTTTGACTGTGCCATCTGGGAGCTTGAGCATTTGCAAGATGGTGGAGACGCAACCAACCTCGAACATGTCGGTCACCGCGGGTTCGTCTTTGGCGGCAGCCTTTTGCGCCACCAACATGATGCGGCGCTCCGCAGCCATCGCGGCCTCGAGGGCTTTGATGCTCTTAGGACGCCCCACAAACAAGGGGATGACCATGTGCGGGAACACCACCACGTCGCGCAAGGGCAGCAGCGGCAGTTCGATCGGGGTAGCGGGCAGAGGGGGTTGTCCAGACATGGTCAGCCTTCCAGTAAAAAAGGGACAGGCTGTTTGGCACTGTCCCCGAGGTCAATCATCAAGCCTTTTTGGCGGCCTCTCGGTACACCAACAAAGGAGGTTTGTTTTCTTCGATGGTGGCCTCTTCGACCACCACTTTCTCGACATTGGTCGAGTTGGGCAACTCGTACATGGTGTCGATCAGGGATTGTTCAAGGATAGAGCGTAACCCACGCGCACCAGTTTTGCGAGCCAAGGCTTTTTTGGCAATGGCACGCAAGGCTGCAGGGCGAATTTCGAGCTCGGCACCTTCCATGGCCAAGAGCTTGCTGTACTGCTTGACCAAGGCGTTTTTGGGCTCGGTCAAGATTTGCACCAGCGCATCTTCGGTCAGTTCGGCCAAGGTGGCGACCACGGGCATACGGCCCACCAACTCGGGGATCAATCCAAATTTGATGATGTCTTCTGGCTCCACCTCACCAAACACCTCGGTCAGGCTGCGGGTCTTCTTGCTCTTGACTGCAGCGCCAAAGCCAATGCCAGAGGCTTCGGTGCGGTTCTCAATCACTTTTTCAAGGCCAGCAAAGGCACCGCCGCAGATGAACAAGATGTTGGTCGTGTCAATTTGCAAGAAGTCTTGGTTGGGATGCTTGCGCCCACCTTGTGGGGGGATGCTCGCCATCGTGCCTTCAATCAGCTTGAGCAAGGCTTGTTGTACGCCCTCACCCGACACATCACGCGTGATGGAGGGGTTGTCTGATTTGCGGGAAATTTTGTCGATCTCGTCGATGTAGACGATGCCACGCTGCGCACGTTCAACTTCGTAGTTGCAGCTTTGCAGCAACTTTTGAATGATGTTCTCAACGTCCTCACCCACATAGCCGGCTTCGGTCAGGGTGGTGGCGTCTGCCATCACAAACGGCACATCCAACATACGCGCCATGGTTTGTGCCAGCAAGGTTTTGCCTGAACCCGTGGGGCCGATCAACAAGATGTTGCTCTTGGTCAGCTCCACGTCGTCTTTCTTGGAGCCTTCTTTGTGCTTCAGGCGTTTGTAGTGGTTGTACACCGCCACCGCCAACGTGCGCTTGGCGGGTTCTTGACCAATCACGTAGTTGTCGAGGTTGGCTTTGATTTCCGCCGGCGTGGGCAAATCAGTGCCCTTTTCTTTGGCGGCTTCGAGGCCGGGCAACTCATCACGGATGATTTCGTTGCACAAATCAATGCACTCATCGCAAATGAAGACCGAGGGCCCCGCGATGAGTTTTTTGACTTCGTGCTGGCTCTTACCGCAGAAGGTGCAGTACAGCGTTTTTTCGCCTGAAGCGCTTTTTTTATCAGCCATGTGCGTGCTTTAGTGAGTGGAAACGAGCCGTGGTTTACGCACGCTTGCTGATCACTTGATCAATCAAACCGTATTCTTTGGACTCGTCGGCACTCAAATAATAATCGCGTTCGGTATCACGTTGGATTTTTTCCAACGGCTGGCCGGTGCGCTCAGCCAAGATGCGGTTCAGCTGTTCGCGGGTTTTCAAAATTTCACGCGCATGAATCTCGATCTCCGTGGCCTGACCGCGGGTACCGCCCAAAGGCTGGTGGATCATCACTTTTGAGTTGGGCAACGAGAAACGCTTGCCCTTCTCGCCCGCCGCCAACAAGAACGCGCCCATGCTGGCAGCCATGCCGATGCACAGCGTGGACACCGCAGGTTTGATAAAGTTCATGGTGTCGAAAATCGACATGCCAGCGCTCACCGAACCACCGGGAGAGTTGATGTAGAGCGAGATGTCCTTATCGGGGTTCTCGCTCTCTAGGAACAACAACTGAGCCACCACCAAGTTGGCGGTTTGGTCATTGACCTCGCCCACCAAAAAGATCACGCGCTCTTTGAGCAAACGTGAATAGATGTCGTAAGACCGCTCGCCGCGGCCCGACTGCTCAATGACCATGGGGACCATGCCCAAGGCTTGTGTATCCAGTGTGCTCATGTTGTTTCCTTGTAGGTGGATCAGGATTGACCCATCAATTCGTCGAACGAAATTGCTTTGGCGTTGACCTTAGCTTTAGACAAGATGAAGTCAGTCACGTTGTTTTCAATGACGATGGCTTCCACTTCGCCCAAACGGCTCATGTCGCTGTAGTACCAACGCACCACGTCGGCTGGCTTTTCGTAGCTGGACGCCAACTCTTCGATGTGGGCTTTGATTTGCTCAGCCGTGGCTTGCAAGTTGTTGGCACGCACCAGGTCGGCCACCACCAAGCCCATACGCACACGCTTTTCAGCTTGTGGGCGGAACACGTCATCAGGAATCGGCGCCTTGTCTGCGTCTTTGATGCCACGTGCTTTCAAGTCAGCGCGGGCGCCTTCGACCATGCGCGCCACTTCGGCTTGCACGCTGGCGTTGGGCAAATCGAGCTCGGCCTTGGCAGCCACTGCATCCAACGCAGCTTGCTTGTTGCGCCCCAACAAGCGGAACTTCACTTCGCGCTCGAGGTTGTTTTTGATGTCAGCGCGCAGGCCAGCCACGGTGGCGTCGACCACGCCCAAAGACTTGGCCAACTCGTCGGTCACTTCCGGCAAGTGCGCCGCTTCGACCTTCTTCAACGTCACCAAGAAATCAGATTGTTTGCCGGCCACGTCTTTGCCGTGGTAATCGGCGGGAAAGCTCAAGGGGAAAGTTTTGCTTTCGCCAGATTTCATGCCGCGCACAGCGTCTTCAAACTCTTTGAGCATTTGACCTTCGCCGAGCAAGAACTGGAAGTCTTCGGCTTTGCCGCCTTGGAAGGGTTCGCCGTCGATCTTGCCTTCGAAGTCGATGGTCACGCGGTCGCCGTCTTGTGCGGCACCGTCCAAGCCACGCTGGGCAAAGGTGCGGCGTTGCTTGCGCAAGATCTCGATGGTTTTGTCAATGGCTGCGTCGTTCACTTCGGCAGACACTTTGTCGACTTCCACGCTGGACAAATCGGCAAATTTCACTTCGGGATAGGCCTCAAAGATGGCTTCGAATTGCATTTCGCCTTCGGGTGCGCCTTCTTTTTCAGTGATGCGGGGTTGACCTGCCACGCGCAACTTGGCTTCGTTGGTGGCGACGGCAAATGCCTCGCCCACTTTGTCGTTCATCACTTCGAACTGGGTGGAGTAACCGTAGCGTTGGGCTACGATGTTCATCGGCACTTTGCCTGGACGGAAGCCGTCAATCTTGACTTGGCGTGCCACGCGCTTCAAACGCAGGTCCACTTCTTTGGTAATCACGTCCACTGGCAAGCTCAGGGTGATCTTGCGTTCGAGTTTTTCCAAAGTTTCAACGGTCACAGCCATGTGGTTTCTCCTAAATTGGCAGGGTCAGCAGTGGCCTTTTGGCCACTTGCAGTGAATTTCAAGTGGTGCGCGGGGCGGGACTCGAACCCGCACATCCTTGCGGACGTCAGGACCTAAACCTGGTGCGTCTACCAATTTCGCCACCCGCGCGGGTTTCATCAAATAACAACGGGTGGTCAGGGAAGACCACCCGTTTGAAATCGGTCAACCTGTCATTTTAGACGGCTTTTCGACCCTAAACCACGCCGCGTACATCGCTGGCAAAGCGAGCAGCGTCAAAACCGTGGCCACGATCAAGCCACCCATGATGGCCACCGCCATCGGCCCCCAAAACACGCTGCGTGTGAGCGGAATCATGGCCAACACTGCGGCTGCTGCGGTCAACACGATCGGGCGCAAACGGCGCACCGCGGATTCCACAATGGCCTCCCATGCGGGCACGCCGTCGGCGCGGTCTTGCTCGATCTGGTCAATCAAGATGACCGAGTTACGTTGGATCATGCCCATCAACGCGATCACCCCTAGCAAAGCCACAAAGCCGAAGGGGCGGTTGAGCGTCAGCAAAGCACCGGCCACGCCCGCCAAGCCCAAGGGGCCAGTCAAAAACACCAGCATGGCGCGGCTGAAGCTTTGCAGCTGCAACATGAGCAGGGTGAAGGTAATGAACAGCATCACCGGCATGCCCGCAGAAATGGAGCTCGAGCCTTTGGAGCTCTCCTCCACGGCGCCTGCCACTTCAATGCGGTAGGCCCCGCCATCCTTGACAGTCCATTGCGCTTCAATTTTTTTCAGCTCTGGCAGCAGCTGGTTTGTCACAGTCGCACCCTGCAGGCCTTCGATGATGTCGGATTGCACCGTGATGGCGTATTCACGCCCTTCACGCCACATCACACCGGGCTCCCATGTGAATTGGGGCTTGGCGATTTGGGTCAACGGGATCATCCGCCCTGAGCTGGTCGGGATGTAGGCGTTGGCCAAGTCGGTGATGGCATCGCGCTCCTCCACCGGCTGGCGCAGCACGATGTCGATGAGCTTGTTGTCCTCTCGGAACTGTTCCACCGTCGACCCCACCAGCAGGGTGCGCACCGCCTGCGCAATCGACTGGCTGGTGACCCCCAGGGTCCTCGCCTTGGCTTGGTCAATGTCCAAACGGATAACCTTGACGTTTTCGTTCCAGTTGTCGTTGACGCCGCGCGTGGCGGTGTTGGTGCGCATGTAGTCTTTCACCTCGTCGGCGCGCAAACGCAGCACCTTAGGGTCCGGCCCTACGACACGGAACTGCACGGGATACGGCACCGGCGGTCCGTTGGGCAGCAGCTTGACGCGCGCACGCGCCTCTGGAAACTCTTTGGCCAAAATTTCGGGCAAGGCCAAACGCAGGGTTTCGCGGCGTTGCAAATCCTCCGGCACCACGATCAGTTGCGACACGTTGGTCTGCGGAAACACTTGGTCCAAAGGCAAATAAAAACGGGGCACGCCAGAGCCAATCCAGGTGCTCACCGATTGAACACCCTGCTCCTTGAGCAAGCGTTGTTCCACGGCTTGCGCCACGACTTCGTTGGCTTTGAACGAGGTGCCTTCGGGAAACCACAGGTCCACCAAAATCTCTGGCCGGCTCGAATCTGGGAAGAACTGTTGCTGCACACGCCCCATGCCCACGATGCCCAACACAAACAACAGCAAGGTGATGCCAATTGCCTTCCAGCGGTATTCCACACACCAGGTCACGGCAGCACGGAAGTGACGATAGAACGGGCTGTCAAACAACTCGTCCG
>JACCDZ011015466.1_pt1 | contig 28151 bp, 35 predicted proteins | sample 7449551 | NCBI WGS metagenome assembly JACCDZ01 (sample SAMN15323452, study PRJNA562643) | freshwater metagenome | isolation source: river surface water | place: USA:Blue River Watershed | collected 2017-08-18 | reverse complement strand
GAGTAGACAAACCTCTCAGAAGTCATTCTGAGACTACACTGAAACAGGAAATAAGCTTCAAAGTAAGAATATCTAACGGTGTCTAACTTTGTCTAAGTCTTATAGAGCGGTTGTCTATTTTAGCTACATCTAACGTTTTATTGAGGACGACGGGAACACCTAGAGATAGGGCAGAACCGACTAACATCTCTCCAACTGTTTGACCTAAGAATAATCCGATCGCCACCTCTGCACCGACTGTAAGTGAGATCGCAACTGCCAATGGAATGCTAGCTTTTATAAGATTCCCTACTAATTCTTGCTTATCACCGGGAACCTTGTCAATAATTTGTTTTTCAATCGTTTGATAGGTTAAAGCTGCTGATTCTAGTTTTTCGGTAAAAGACGTACCCAATAACTTAAGTGGACTTTGATCGATATCGTATTGAGCAACAATATCTTTTGAGATTTGCGTCGTAACTTTTTCTACCTTTGACTCTAGTCCTGTATCTTCTGCAAATATCTTTTTTAGGGATTGTAAGCTAGAGCTTGTGAATGAGCCTAAATTTGGTTTCGATACTTTTGGTTCTAAGCTACTACCAGACTTCTTGCCTACGGAAAACTGTCCACCAACATTCACTCCATCAATAATAGTTCCTGGGGGATGTCGCAGATATTGCCGTTCTTCTAGTGCAAGCGTTAGTGTTAATACTTGGCACTGAATTTGAAAGTAACTCGTGTCTTCAGTAAATTGCGTCATTGTCGGGAGGGATAAATGGATCGTGTTTTGGCCGATCGCCCACTTCGACTCGCCAAGGCTTAGGAAACTTTGTCAAAACTTTTTCTAAATTATCGAAGTCACTAAACCCCCAATTGGGTGGATCTGTTGCCAACGGATCTCCCATGCACTTACCGAAGGAACCCGGTGTAGTGCAGTAGTAGTATCGAAATTCATTGATTAAATCTTGATCTGTTACGAAAAACTTAGCGACGATGGGTACGATTTCCTGAGAAACCGTGATATCTGGAAGGGCGATCGAACACACCTTCGTTTTGTTGTTGAAAATTTCAAACATCTTAAGTGTCAGTTAAAAGCGTGGTGTTGCGGGCGATCGACTAGATGAGCTGGTGACTTAGGCTTAAAAATAACTTATGCTAGAGGCTACAGATCATGTACAGTACCAACCCCTAACCCGGAGGTCGAGCGAAACACAAACGCGCGACTTCCTTTTTTTATGGCAAACGCTCGCGGAAAACTGGTTTTATACAGACCTTCTCACCATAACATTCGACCGGGATATCCTCAAATAGATCCGGCGGCCGAGTTTCAACAGTCGATTCGCTTGAAAGCACGACCACCTTTCGATCTGCTCCGTACAACGACTAGGGTGGGTCCGGTGTCGAAATGTATCCAGCGAATTCAGCGTGGTGTCTCACTAATGCCCTGGCATATCAGCCCTCCCAAAGAAGATCGGGAGAAACCAGGAGCGATTCAACGCGCAGAAGAGATCAGGGGTAGCTTGCTCCGACCTAATTATGAGTTAGCTCAAAATACTTATACAAAATTCAGTAACGCAGTTGTAAAAGATCTTCTAACCCTTAATTATTCAGCTATTCAGCGGATGCCTGGGAATGGTGACACATTAAGGGATGAACAGGCACGTCGCTTCTTTTCTTTTTGTATTGATGCCGCAAAAATAGAATTTAATCCTGAGTGGGTAAACAAACCAGAAGAAGCTCGGTATTTGTACCGCACTGACTACAACACGCGAGAATTAATTGCAGACGAAGATATGTTTATCGTACAGATAGACAGTTCTTCCTATGAATTAATGCCGCCTTCGCCTGTTGAAATAGCTTTTCCTTACGTACTGTCGTGGCTTGCTCTCAGCAACTTCCAGCACAATACGACATCAAAAGTTTCGGCAAAATATATCCTTGATGTTGGAGATGTCAGCCAAATTGAACTCGATGCTTTTCGAGATTACTGGAACACGAAAGTAGAGCTTGAAGGTCAGACTCCGATCGCCGGCGGTAAAGGATTAATGAAAGTTGTAACCCTTGGGGCAAGCTCTGATGCCGAACTCTATATGGGTTATACAGAATTATTACTCAGGTTAATCTGTATGCCCTTTGGATTGACACCAAAAGACTTGGGTCACGAACAGTTCACTTATGCTACCGCTGGTGTTTCGGCTGATGCCTCCTACCAAGAAGGTGTAGTTCCGATCGCCAACATTTTAAACGAACACGAAAACCTGGAATTGGTAGATTTTTACGAACCAGGTTTTACCAAAGATTATGCCGACTTAGAGAAGCGGACAGAAGAACAAGAGGCAACTCGCGCCACAATGCTGTTCGAGAAAAATCTGGCAACGCGCAACGAAATGCGACTGGCGACCGGGCTACAACCGATCGGCCCTGCCGGAGATAAATTTATGGATGGTACAGGACTCGACGGAGAAGCTGCACAAGCACAAGCACCACAAATTCCCCAAGGTCAAGAAAAGTTACCTTCTGATGAAAAGGCAATTCCTGAAAAGGGAGAAGCTATCGAAGAAGCAGTTGTAGTTGAAGAAGAAGTGACGCCAACCACTCAAAAGGTTACGCCCGGTAAACCTGTGAAAGGAAAAGTTATCCCCACTCCCAAGAAAAAACAATGATCGATGAGCATTTTGAGTTGATGCAGCGACTCGAACAAGAGTCGAATCTGATTGAATCCCCTAAGCTATGGGATTACGATCCTGGTCAGCAGTTGGCTGGTTTTGTTAACCAGTTGGCGCAACCACTTGAGAACGGTCAACCGTCGCCATTCTCTTCAATGTCAACGACAAGTGGGCACGTAATTTTATCGTCTGCGATTATCGCGCAAATGACATTCCTTGCCTATGAATTGAACTTAAAACCAGACTGGGAATGGGTTCAGGATTTTCGGATGTTGGGCGTTGAACGTGAATTGGCAGAATATCCAGTAATCAATTTGGTTTTTAGGCGATCAAGTGAAGCGATGCGATCTGGTTTGTCCGTGGATATCCCTTACAACATGGAGATCCGTAGTTCTAGAGATCCGAGTTTAGCCGCCTATACCATAAAAGAAGAGAGGATTTTTGGTAGCGACGAATTCAAGGTGGTACCTGCCCGCATAAATCGTTTAGGCCGCATTCCTGGCTTGATTGTTGGCGAATTTTCTGTGATGCCCAGATTACTTGCCAATGTTAGTGGGGTTGCGAATGACGGGACGGCTATTTCCGAAGGGCGCGATCGAGAAACTTTGATTGACATGATGATCAAAGCCCGCAACCGATTTCGTCGAGGTAACGCACCAAATCTCACAACCAAACAAATCGGAAGGGTTGTATCAAATTCTGATTTCTACTTGGCAGCACAAGAATTTGGTAGTCAAAAAACTTTGGTACTTTCCTCGCAATACGGCACCGTCGGACACTGGTCAGATCTCGTAACGGTTGTTGTTTGGCCAGAGCAGCAACTCGCAGTAGTCGAAGAAAAAATTCGACCTCTAACTATGGAGTCACAACCACTGGAAGTACGCGCGGCGGACATTATTCCGATCGACGGCACTGTCACTGTGGGATTTGTGAGGGATTTAACGCAGCAGCAGCAATTCAACTTGGTCGCCCAGACGATCGTAGAAAATATCAACCCACCTTTTGGGCTTTGGGGCGATCTAGAATTCCACAAAACTTTATCAAGTGAACTCGAAAAGGCAGAAGGTATTTACTCGGTGCCGACGACAAATTTAAAAAATTCAATCACTGGACAGCCCCTTTCTGAGATAGAAATTAATCCTTGGACTTTGTTCGAGGTACAATCTAGCTTAGAAGTTATTCCTGCTTAAAAAATGAAATCAATAATTGACGAACTGCGTTGTGGTGAGCAAGACCAGTCATTAAGTGAAGCCGCAGTATCGCACATTACAACGATGAACACGCTATACAGTGCTGGACTTATTACGGAGAACGAGCGACGTATTGGACTTGGCGGAGAAAGTATTGGTGTTGCGGGCGATCGATTCACTTCCGAAGATATTAAGCCCGATCGCCCGCAATTTTAACATTCCTCAGTCCAAAGGCGTTTGGATGTCCACCACTTTTGACGTACAATTTAGTTACAACTCATCAACAGATAATCCTAAAAGGAGTCCCGCGCTTATTAAGTGGCGAGACTCCTTTCTTTGTTTGTCCGATCGCCCACCAATCCTCAAAATATATGCCTGAAGAAAAAGCCTCTCCACAAGCAGCTTACACAAATCAACCTTCCGAACCTTCCGAAGAAACCATAAAAGAACCGCCTGCTACGAAAGCGCCTGAAGCTGTTGTACATGGTTTACCGGAATCTCAGCAAGAACCAGAGAAGGCGATCGCAGTAGATATGCCAATGTCGATTCCTGTGGTTCAAGTAGACACAGGACTTCCTCAATCTGAAGCAAATGTAACTCCTCAGAATCCTTACGGAACCAACGATCCGGCAATTCTACCAAAGGATGTGAATCCTCGGGTAGTTCCAGTCCCTGGCGAAGGTGAAGTGGCTACACCAATAGTTCCAACTTCGGAAACGCATCTGTCGGGACAGCCTGTACCCGTAATTGCTGAAGAAACAGAACCAGTGGCTGCACCAGAAAGTTAATTCCACTTAGACTTCCACAAAAAACCGATCGCCCGCGATTAAAAGTAGGCGATCGGTTTTTTGTGGAAGTCTATTTTACGTTCTCAGTCAGCCACTCGCTAAAACGCATCCAAGTTCGTCGATCGCAGTCCATACCTAGAAATTCACTTATTTCAGGTGAATCCGTAGTATGTGCGTAACGCAAAGCACACACTACTATATTTCTAAATTCTGACGGCATCGTAAGTTTAGACAATTCACTTGGCATTGGATACCCTCGTATTTAGCTTGTGAGTCTCTGGTAAGACAAGTAGCGAATTCAGGATAGATGACCTTGGATCTATTACCACAGGTTTTGCCTGGGACAGCACTTGAACATCAAACACTTCATTTGCATCCAAAGCTAAGGTAGCTTCGATTTTTGCTGTATTTAAATTCACTGCTGCCAAACCGCACTGACCTGGACCGGCCGCCCAACCTAACTTGGTGTAGCGCATCTTCGATAAGCCGACGATCGCCCAATCTTTCCAAAATGTCAATCCTCGGACAAATTCAGGGAATTTTACGAATGGGTGTCGCTTTTTCGTTTTCACATCTATTATCGACAATTCGCCTCGCATAGAGTCACACACCCACAATTGATCTTGGTAAATGCGCGGCGAATGTGGCATCCGCAAGTTTGTGACGATCGCCAACCCGCTCTTAGCATCGATCACGCAACCTTCTATTGGTTCCGATCGCCAGCCATTCTTTTTGTTGCTTGTGCCTAGCGCTGTAACGTAGGCGAGATCCCGATTTTCATTCAAGGCAACCCCATTGACGTGACAACGATCCTCTGCAACAATCCTGTCGATCCATTTAGGTTTCCAGGCGGGAAGCACCGAATATTCTTCGTCTTGCGTAACCAGGCATGACAGTTTTGACGCAGCAATAAACTCACCCGCTATCTCTCGACTGCCGATATTGCCCGTCTCTTCAAATTTCTTGGGCAAAAACACACTATCGCAGCCATCACCGATTTGACTTGTCACATCAACAGATGTGTATTCCCTGAAAGTCCACACATTCCCCCAAGTAGCGATTTTTAGCCAAGGTGCGCTGTAGTAAATTCCTTTCGGGCGATCGAACCCTATCTTGCTCAATTTCCCGTCTACTATCACAAAGACTTCGTTCCCCCAATACGTTGATACGATCAAGGGTATGCTTATTCGCTCACACCATTCCGCTAAAGTTAAATTACTCATTATCCAGCTCAGTATTTGTTGATTACACCTAAACAAACAAAAACGTCGCGCACTTAACAATAAGTGCGCGACGTTTTATTAGAATAACGCCAGAATTTTATCTGGAACTATCAGGTTTAGGATGTACCCAGCGTCAAGTAAAGCTTGAATAGGGTCGCCTTGTTCCATTTTTTGAACAATTTCTTCCAATTCCAGCATAGACAAACCTGCTTTACTAGGTGTTTCCGCAAAAGCGAAGTTTAGGAAATTTGGAAATTTCCACTCAATCCATTTGAATGGCACCTTGCAAGTTATGCAATAATAGTCACCTCTTTTTTCCGCTTGTACGAGATTGTACGGTAAACTGTCATACTTAAGATGTTTCTTTGATTCAATCAACGCCTTCCACCGTCGCTTAATACGTGCGAAATCTCTATCTTCGCCTTTGGTATCTTCAGTCAGAAGTTGCTTAACTTCTGCGTTCGTCAAGACCCTATCTTGTGCACGATCCAATAACATAGTTATCACCTAACGTATTTGTACAATACAAATATACCATTGTCGTGTTAAACTTACAATAAATTATCAACTAAATTCATGATATTAAGTCAACATACTGAAGTCACAACAGTTCACCCTGAAATCGTCAAGTTAACGGTCGCTGCTTTTGAGGCTCAGTTCCAACCGGGTGATCGGGCTGATGTAAACTGGGTGACAAAGTTTTTGTATGAATACCAAGAGTGTCCCAACCAGGACTATCTTGTGGGAGAACTTGAACAAGACATCGTATGGCAGGCTCAAAAAATCAATCCTGATACCACTTCTTGGGGTATAGCACGAGAAAATTATGACGCAGCTATGGCGATCGTTAATCCAAGATGGGCAAGTTACGTGCGTTAGACGCACTTCAATTAAAAAGCTAAGCTTTGTCCGATCGCCAGCTACCACCAAGAGAAATCACCACCCCTAAACTCGGAAGATGCTTCTCCGAGTTTTTTTATTTAAATACTCAATTCTCATAAATGTGTTAGTGTGGCAATAGTATATATTTTTCAATAACTAACATGGCTAGAACACCATCATCTACCGGACTAACAGGACAAGCACTATTAGCGACAGTGCAAGCACCTGAGAACCAACACTTGTCAAGCAAAGCATTAGCTGTTAAGTGCGGATTTGTCACCCCAAGTGGCAAACCAAAAGAGAAAGAATACGCTTTCGCGTACTTAGATGCTTTGAATATCTTCGCTGGAGCATCGGAGCAAGGTGTACGTACAGAAAGAGGTGACACCGGAAATACATTCAAGATGCAAAAAGCTGGCTTGCTGACGCCGCGACGATTCTTGAAACAGGCTGGTTGCAATCCAGGTGAATTTGCCAGTATTTATAATGTGCAGGTGATCGATGGCACAATTGATATCACAGACTTGGACGTGGAGGAAGGTATTACTTCATTCGTCTTGATTGCTAAGAATATTACAAAGACTGAAGAAGCAAAACTTGCCGGCAAAGTCAACGAAGATGACGAAGAAGGTGAAGACGAAGAAGACGACGACAACGAGGAAGAAGGCGAAGAAGGCGAAGAAGGTGAAGACGAGGAAGAAGTAACTCCCGTACCGTCCACCACTGTCAGGATCGCGCAGCCTGCTTAATAAGGTAGTCAGGCGGGCGATCGAATAAATTAAAAAATCCACAACTATATAGCTGTGGATTTTTTTACGTTCAAGCACTTACTTTGACGATCGCCTAAAGATTCCCCACGGGCGACCGTATAGATTGATAACAAACCCAGGATGTGTAGGATCTGCTTCTAGCACTAGCCAACACTGAGTAAGCTTTTGACGAAAATCAGAAATACTTAATTGAAAAGGGTGAGGATTTAATGCTGACACTGAACGCGCACTTACCAGCTCTGCCTTTACCTCGTTTTTGTACAAACACAGATATGCGTCCCCTGCTAACACTCGATCACGCACCTTCCTTATATTCGCCCTCAGATCCGTTAATCCAATTTTTTTTATTTCACGCATAACTCATTTTGCTATCCATTTTACTAAGTTATCAAACTTTACCATAATTTAGCTTGACAAACCTTACAACATTTTGCTAGCTTAGTGTAGTCGCCAAGCAGCGGTAACACGAGCTAAAGCGATAAGCGTAAATCAACGAAACCAAACGAAAACAATGTCTAAATCTAATCCAGTGCAAGCAGAAGTCGTCGATAGCACCGAAATCACCGAAACACAGGTGTTTCAGCCACAGAAAATGGATTACGACTTTGATTCCTCGTTGTTTGCTGAAGAGTATTTTGCGCCCATCGAGGAGACATTGCCGTATGCTATCAGTGATGCGACTGGTCGCTTACTGATTCCAGAAACGGAAGTAGAAAAAGCGGAATGGCTTGACTTGCCCACTGAATACGAAGAAGTTGATATCAGAGGTGGAGACAAGTTTCCTGCACTTATTTTTCCAAAAATTCACGTTTCTATCCTCAAAAAAGATGGTCCGTTTTGGTATTACGCCAAAACAGATGCAAATGAAGCCAACAAACTGGTTAACCAACCAATCTGCTGGTACAACAGCCCCAGAGGTCAAGAAATTAAAGTCGAGTTCGACAATGCGCCAGCAAACGATCGTCCATACAATTACGCGATCAAACTACAGATCGTACTTCTTGACGATAACTTGGCACCGATGCACCAAGTACCTCTTTCGGTTAAGTTCCGGGGAACTGCGGTTTGGAACCTGCTAACTGAATTGCGCAAGTTTTACACGAGCTGCGACAAATTGTTTTCCGCGATGAACGGACAACCAAGAACGGGATTCGATCACAGAATCCATGCCTTATTTGCTCCAAAAATTGTTTTTGGCTCAGAATCCGTAGGTAAACCAGGAAAGAGGTCGCCTTCGATCCGCATTAAGGAAATCACAAAGCCAACAAAAGAAAATGTCGCTGAATGGTGCTTAGCGAAAAAAAGTGAACGCGCTCGTAATGAAATGCTTTGGGTAATGCAGCAAGATTACGCTGCTGCTGATATCAATAAGCTGCCAGCACCGATCGCCACGCTACCCCCAGGCGCGTCTATCTCAGAATTATCGGCTGGTTCTGATTTACCACAACTCACGCCTAGTCCTGACGAAGAATTCAACGGCGACTTGTTCTAAATCTAAATGACCTCGATCGCCCACTATTTTTCTTAGTGGGCGATTTTTTCCATTAGCCTGTCAAAAAAAATGCAAAAAACCACAAAACTACGACCATTACTAAAGTGGCCTGGTGGCAAGTTCAATACAGCAGAGCGCATAAAACCTTATTACGATCGCCAGCGCAGATGGGTATCTTTGTTTGCCGGCGGACTCGGAGAGATAATGGCACTGACTCCCGATCGGGTTCTTGCTAATGATTGCTGGCCTCCAGTGATCAACTTGTACCAGCAAATTCAAAATGGTTTAGTACCTCATTTTGAGATGGTTGGCACAGAATCTGAATTCAAAAAAAGGAGACTCGAATTTAATCAACGGGCGATCGATGCCGGTGAACAAAGTGCTGAAACTGCCAATCTACTCTACTACATTGCCAGAACAGGTTACAACGGATTAATCCGTTGTAACCAAAAGGCTGGCTGGTACAACGTCTCGCACGGCAAACCTGACAAATCAAAATGGGGTTTATACAAGGAGGATTTCTCGGACTATCATAAGTATCTTGAAAACTTCGATGCCTACCGAGAAATATTCAAAACCTGGGAATTTACCAGCTTGGATTTTGCTGATGTCCCGATCGCCCAAGAGGACTTTCTGTACGCTGATCCACCCTATGATCCGGTGTCAGATACTGGCTCATCCTTCTCTTACACCAAATCCTTCTCGTGGGCAGATCAGGTGCGGTTAGCTAAATTCCTGGGTAATAAGCCTAACCCGATCGTGGCTTCCAATTATGCGACCGATCGCATAGTCGAACTTTACTCAGGGTTAGGGTTTACCATCGTCACTTTTGATACAAAAAGCTCCATCAATCGGGATGGAAAAGGGCGATCAACTCCTAATACAGAGATGTTGGCGGTCAAGAACATCTAATTAAGAGGACCTGCAAATGGCAATACTGTATGTCGATCGCCTATTTCAAGCCCTACCCAAAGGCAGCCAAGCAAAACGACATGGGAAATTATGGTGTCACCTCTGGCCTGCGGAGTCCACTCCCGAAGGACTCCGGGAATTACATCGTGTAGCGCAGGTGATCGGATTAAAGCACTTGTATTTCCAGGATCGCAACGGTTTCCCGCACTATGACTTGACTCCAGCAAAAAGGGTGCTGGCGATCAAACAGGGGGCGATAGAAAAAGAGTTGGCGGAATGGATTACAGAAAAGGGTGGTCTACGCGCACTTTGTAAACCAAAAGGAGATGAAACATGACATTAGATCCGTCAGGCAGTATCCCCCACATCATTGAAGGCGCAGATCCTTTTGACGAGCAAGCTTCACAAGCACAATATCTAGCAGAAGTACCTGCATCAGATCCCAAAAAAGACGAGTTAATTCGCGAAATATACCAAGAATTAATGGCGTTAGTTCCTGGTATGTCTCCAGAAGAAGCTCGTGACGAATTTATCTTTAAGTTCGGGGTCGCTTTGAAAGACATGAACTTTATGGGATTGTACGAAGCCAAACAATGGGTTTCACGATTAGGGATTAGACCAGTATCAGATGAGGAGGTAGAATCTTGAGCTTGTTAGTGGGTACAGAATTCAGTGGTGGAGGCGTGGTCGATTACGCCTTCAAGAAAATGGGAGCCAAGCTTGTCTTTGCTGTCGAATTCGATCGCACAAAAGCTGAGCAAGTCTACATCCCAAATCACGGCGACCATATAAAGATCGCCCCGGTGCAAGAAATAGATCCAACTCTCTTAGGTATTGAGTCTGGAAAACTCGATATCTTTTGGGCGTCTCCATCTTGCGTAAATTTTTCCAACGCCCAGAAAGGGACAGAAACAGAACTCGATAGAACGGCTGCCGCAGCGGTTGTTCGACATATCGAATATTTGCGCCCAAAATCAGTGGTTATTGAAAACGTTGAGGATTATGAAGGATCTGTTTCTTACAACATAATTTTCAATGGATTGAAAAAGTTGGGATACAACGTTGAACGTTACAAACTCAATTCTGCGGACTATGGAACTCCCCAAACACGGAAACGCCTTTATCTCATTGCTGTACGGAAAGATGTTGGTCAGGTTCCACCAGTTCCACCCACTCATACAGAGTTTCCAACACCAACTTTGTTCGGTCCAGCTTTAAAGCCTTGGGTGGGTTGGCTAGAGGCTGTTGTTGACCTAATCCCCGATCGCCCACAATATCTTCCATACTGGGACGAAAACGGAAAGCTAAAGTGGAACATCTACGAAGAAGGGGTAATCCGTCCCACAAAAAAACGTGAGAACGGTTTAGCTGAGTGGCATGAAAAACGTGTGAAGGAGGCTATTCTCTACGGGAAACTCGAAGGGATTTTCGATTATATTGTGGACGGCAAGAATGCCGGGAGGGAAATATCGATCAAAGCGGGCGATCGGCCTTGCTGGACATTAGTGGGCTCTGCACAATCAGAAGCTCACTGGCCACGAGCATTCATGGCGACGACTCAAGAGTTCTCCATGAAAGAAGCTCGTCAAGGTCACGAGCCTTGCACAACAGTAACCGGGCAAAGACTGTCGGCGGCACAGCTCCGTGCAGTGTTGCTTCCCGGTGCCAATGCCGGAAACAATACACCGACAGTCCGCATGGGCGATCGCCCAGGAGTCACTTTAACTCCAAACACTTATCCTCGCGGTCTATTCGCAAATCAAATGAACTTGAAAAATGCAACTGTCGATCAGAAATTCAAAACTCTCATCGACAATTGCGTAATTGTTAAGTTCAACGTCAGGATGCTGGCTAGGCTACAAGGGTTGGGCGATGACTATTACCTGTGTCCAAAGAATGATTTGGCGTCCGAGTGCATCGGTAACGGTGTAGCCGTTCAAGTTGTTCAGGCTATTTATCGGGCTATTCACCAAACAATACATGGAATAAGCAATTAGTTCATGTATTGGAGAAATAGCCAGCCTAAGTGTTTTTAACACTACGTTTCGATAGTCATGACACCTACGAGTGCTTTCCAGCTTGTAGCCCTGTCGCTAGAGATTAAACAGATGTATTTGGTTAAATCAGTGTCTCTAGCCTAAAAAGCCATCAAAACATTGGCGAGGAAAACATAACCCGATTATTCGGAGGACAAATGTCTAATTTTGTATTCGTTTGTGACACTAATAAACAACCGCTTGCACCTGTGCCACCCGGACAGGCAAGAAGACTTTTGAAAAAGGGTCATGCTGCGGTATATCGTCGCTACCCTTTCACTATTATTTTGAAATACGTCGTTACCAATCCAGTGGCACAACCCATCCAATTAAAAATCGATCCTGGTTCTAAAACTACTGGACTTGCTGTTCTACAGGGTGATCTAGTTATTTGGGGTTCCGAATTGACTCATCGTGGACAACAGATTAAAAACGATTTGGAATCTCGTCGAGCTATTCGTTGTAGTCGGCGCAAGCGTAAAACTCGATATCGCAAGCCAAGGTTTCTTAATCGCGCCAGAAAATCAGGATGGTTAGCACCCAGCTTAGAGTCTAGAGTGCGAAACATTATGACCTGGGTCAACCGTATTCAAAAGTACGTGCCAATTACAGGCATATCTCAAGAATTGGTCAAATTCGACACGCAAGCAATGCAAAATCCTGAAATATCTGGCAAAAAATACCAACAAGGTGAACTTGCGGGATACGAAGTCAGAGAATATTTATTGGCAAAGTGGGAGAGAAAATGTGCTTATTGCGGTGCTGAAAATTTACCTTTTGAGATAGAACATATCCAACCAAAATCAAAAGGAGGTAGTGATCGCGTTTCTAATCTTACCCTAGCCTGTCATAGGTGCAACCAAGCCAAAGGTAATCAAGATATTCGGGAATTCTTATCTAAAAAACCTGATATCTTATTCCTTCTTTTGAATCAGGCAAAACGACCGATGAAAGATGCCGCTGCCGTAAATTCCACCCGCTGGGCGTTGTTCCACCAACTCAAACAAACAGGCTTGCCGATAGAAGTTTCAACAGGAGGTCGAACAAAATACAATCGTACCCGCCTAGGACTGGCTAAGACTCATTGGTTGGATGCCGCTTGTGTAGGAAATGTAGGAACACTACAAATCTATACTAAGCAACCCTTACTCATTGCAGCCAAAGGATGGGGCAACCGTCAAATGTGTACCACTAACAAATACGGATTTCCTGTAAGACACAGGACACGGTGCAAAATATTTTTTGGGTTTCAGACAGGAGACATGGTTTACGCAATACTTCCTTCAGGGAAGTATAAAGGTACTCATGTAGGTAGACTGACTGTTAGAGAAAGTGGCGTTTTTGAAATGAGAACGCCACTTGGTAAAATTAGTCCAGTGCGTCACAAATACTGCAAATCAATTCACCGTAATGACGGATATATGTATGCGTTTCTTGGCAATCCATGATACTTTGGTAATCAAGACTACGGGCGATCGAAGCTGTAATCAAAAAGTAAACACAACTAAGGAGAACAAAATAATGCAATCAACTGCACGTCCTGAATGGTTTCAAACTGTACCTTTGATCGAAAGAGCAGACACTGACTTTGACATGGTTGAATACTTTGGTAGTTTTGAGATCGATGAAGATGCAACAGATGATATCAAGAAAATATTGATGTTATCTAAACTTGCAAAAATTTCAATTGAAACGCACAAAGGCAAAGCGTTCACGCATGAGCGAAAGCGTGAGCGTTATCTAACGCTAATCGAAGAATTGTCTCACCTTCCCCTTCTCGACAATGAGTGTACTCTGAACGACAAGATCGACGAAGTAGATAATACAGGTTGCGGAACCTTTTGGGAGCTACTCACAACCTACAAAGGATTCCAGATTTACGAAAACATCCAAGATAAACACATTCTAGTCTCTCAACCAGACGGCCCCTGCTTTCAGACGCGAGATGGTTTGGACAGGTTGTATGAACTAGATTCGGGCGATCGGACAGATGTTGCCGTCGCTAACGCTCAAGAATTTATTGATGCGTTCGTGATGTCAAAACGGAATGACGACCCCGAATACGATTGGGATGTTTTAGGTCGCCTTCAACTCAGTCTAAACCTCTAAAACAAAAGCTCCCTAGCCTCTTACTAGGGAGTTTTCTTTGTCAACAAGTCACTAATCATGGAGAAAACTATGAACGATTTATTGCCAACGAGTATCGAAGCCGAAGAAGCAATTTTAGGTGGCATTTTAATTGACCCGGAGGCGATCGCCCGCATTTCCGAGCAGTTACACCCTGATTTTTTTGCAATCACAGCTCATCAAATCATGTATAGGGCTGCACTAAATTTGCACCACAAAAACAAACCTATTGATTTAATGGTTATGACAGATTGGCTTTCCGATCATAATCAACTCGAAACAATAGGCGGTTTAACAAAGCTAGCACAGCTAGTCGATCGCACGGTATCCGCTGTCAACATAGATGAATACGCAAAACTGGTTGAGCAAAAATATCAGCGACGCCGACTTATAGAAGCTGGGAACAATATCACACAACTTGGTTACGAGACAGCGACACCATTAGAAACCGTACTAGACCTCGCAGAGCAAGCGATTTTTAATATAACTCAAGCACGAGTCCAACAAGATTTGGTGCCGATCGGAGAGACGTTAAATGAAACATTCCACCAATTAGAACAACTTAGTGAAGGACTAACAGCGCCTGGTATTCCATGTGGTTTTCACGATTTAGATGCAATGACTGGCGGTTTCCAACGATCAGATTTAATTATTGTTGCAGCTCGCCCTGGTCTAGGAAAAACGAGCCTGTGTACGAATATTGCACATCATATTTCAGTACAGAAAAAACCTGTTGCTTTCTTTAGTTTGGAAATGTCAAAAGAACAGTTAGTGCAGCGCATCCTATCCGGCGAGGCGAAAATAGAAAGCAACCGCATACGCTCTGGTCGGATTGGGGAAGTCGAATGGGGGAGAATTAGTCGGGCGATCGGTGAACTATCGGAGTTACCTTTATTTATTGACGATACTCCAAGCATTACCGTTAATGAAATACGATCGAAAGCCCGTCGCCTTCAGTCAGAGCAAAATGGAGAGCTTGGAATGATTGTGATTGATTATTTACAGCTAATGGAAGGCTCATTCCCCAATAACCGCGTACAAGAGGTGTCCCAAATCAGCAGGAGCCTCAAAGGATTAGCTCGTGAACTCAATGTACCAATCATTGCTCTGTCACAATTAAATAGAGGTGTTGAGGCAAGGCAAGATAAGCGTCCGCTAATGTCAGATTTAAGAGAAAGTGGATCTTTGGAGCAAGATTCGGATTTAGTTATCATGCTTTATCGTGATGAATACTACAATCCAGATACGCCAGATCGGGGAATTGCAGAAGTAATTATCACCAAGCATAGACATGGACCAACAGGAACTATCAAATTAGCGTTTGACGCACAGTACACCGCATTTCGGAATTTGGGTACACCAAAACGAGTGATAGGTTAATTTCCGATCGCCCCCAATCCAATTCCCAGCTACAATAGAAACAGTTTCAATATCTCACTGTGAACTCTTACGAGAGCGCCCAAAAAGGCGCTTTTTTTGTGTCTAATGGCAGAAACCAAGCCTATTAAACCCACGACAGCGGCCCCGGTAGCGACAGCTACTCCAACAACGCCAACTACTAATCCAACAGCAGCTCCGGCTACACCACCTGCCGCTAGTCCGGGCGCAACTCCAGTAGTGAAACCCGCAGGTCCCACAAATCCTCTAGATTTTTTCACTAAATTATTTGGTGGCGACAACCAAGCTGAGGATGCTACAAAAAAAGCTGCGGGCGATCAAAAACCGGATGCAGCAAAACCTGGCGAGGCTGCAAAAAACTCTCAGCCCAGTATCAACTATCCGCCGTCGCCAATCTCAAAGCAGCATCGAGATGCAAAAATTCAACCTGCTGCTTCACCTATCTCTATCCGGTTTCTCAACGGCAAGCTTTCTGGAAAAGTTTTAGACCTAAAGGAATCGGGGAGTTCATTTTTAGGTGTCGCTGTTTCTCAAATGTCAGAAGATCAGGCGGCCGAATGGAGCGATCAAGATGGCGATCATATTCGTGGTGGTCAGAACTTTAAATCGATCGGCTCTCGGAATTTTCGGTTTGCCGTCACATTCTACGATAAAGAACACGACGTATCTCACCTTGTCGAACAACTCTACCAAATGCACGAGTTAAGTGACAGGCAGGAAAGTAAAAACGTTTATACACCGCCACTACTGTATGTGCAAATCGGGGACAAGATTATTGCGCCTAGCGTTTGCACCTCAATTTCACCACAGTATGACCACCCCATCACTGGCGACAAAGGTTATCGCTACTGCCAAGTAGACCTGAACTTTAAGATGCTGGGTGGCAGAGGTTCACCGAATATGCTGGCACCACCCTTGACTTCTACTCCCCTGGGCGATGATGTTGCCAAGCAAACAACTTCTGAGCGATCGCGAGAAGCGATGGTGGATAAAGCCAAAGCGGTTTTGGGTGAATGCTTGAAAGAGGACGGCAAAGCCAGCTTAGACGAAATCCTTAATGAAACTTTCGGAGAAGGTGCGCCTCAAGGTAGCAAAGGCTTAAGCGACAAAAATGCAATTCTCAAATTAGACCCGAACACTAGAGTCCAGATGGCGATCGCCGGCATGATTCCTGACTCTGTACTCAAAGCCAAGGAACTTCAGGACAAAATCAAGGAAGATGTCGCTACACTCCTAGCAACAAATGAACCTGGTGTAACAATCGAAGCTAGAGAAATTTCAGAAGCATTGCAGTCTGGTAATCCTTCTCGACTACCGTCGAGGTTCCAAGAGATTTATCCTCAAATGAAGATCGACTACGACTTGATTGCTGCTTCGATCCAAGGCGGTAAGCTTGACGGTAAGGACGAAGTTTTCAAAGACACAAACAGATCTGCGACTGAACGCCTACAGAAATCTGGCAAGTGCGGACTAACAATGCGACAAGCCGGCGGAATCGGCACGGCTCAGGCAGTAGAGAAAGATCAAGCGGAAATGCTCAAAAAGCTAAACAACACAATCAAAGATGGCAAAGAAGAAGATATCAAAAAAGCCTTCGGTTTAACCACCGAATCACAGGTTCGCAGCGTCAAAAATGGTGGACCCTACCAAACTCGCGAAGACTTCTTCAATCACTTAAATCAAAACGGTAACGGTTTAACCGGTTACGCTGCCTGGGGAAGCTTTGGCGAATGGAGTAAGAAAACTACTCCCGCCACCCCTGTTCCCGACACAACTCCTACTACACCAAACCCCTAAATAAATGAAGTTACAAGATATTTACGCTCGAAAAGCCTCGATAAATTTAAAAGAACTTGCACACGATCGAACGCTAGCGTTCCAAGTTCAGGCCCGTCTCAATTCCCTGGGATTACCCGTCAAGGTAGATGGTTTATGGGGTCCGCTTTCAACGACTGCTTATCAACGGTTTGCCAAAAGTTTCAATTATCCAAGTAATTTGATTACCCACGAAGCAGCAGAAACCTTGATCGAGTGTAAAGCAATCCCAGGCTTCGATCGCCGACGAGAAGCTGTACTGCCGGAAGTCGCGGCAAAAATCATGGGCTGCACTATTAAAGAAGCGACCACAAACCTACCCTACATCGTAGAATCCCTCGACAAGCGTTACCTGTTAGATCGCCTCACCTTAATTGCTGCATTGGGAACCATAAAGGTTGAAACAGGTGGCTTTCGTCCGATCTGCGAATATGGTGGTGACAACTATTTCCTTGAAATGTATGAAGACAGGGGCGATCTAGGAAACAATCAACATGGCGATGGTATTCGCTACAAAGGTAGAGGTTTTATTCAAATCACCGGACGCACTAATTACGAATACTACGGTCGTAAGCTAGGGTTAAATCTTGTCCAAAATCCGGATCTGGCTCTACAGCCAGAAACAGCTTCTGAAATTCTGGCTGAATATTTCCTCGATCGTCGTGTATCCCAAGCAGCAAACGCCCATGATTGGGAACGTGTTAGACAGATCGTAAATGGTGGCATGAACGGCTGGGATGAATTTTGGGGAGCTGTATTAAAATTTGATGCAGTAATTGCTAAGTGGTAGAAAGGTGGGCGATCGAACTTAATCGATCACTCACTTTTCTTTGACATAGTTAAACGCATTGACTAGAATAACTTAGTAGTTTAAAGCTTTGGTGCAACATGAATAATTCAAAAGTCATCATTGATATACAGGATTTTCAGCACAGAATAATTTGCAATTTTCTTGACGATATCTCGATCGAACTACTGAATGCTTCTCGCTTGAGATTCCAAGGATCGGGTTATTACTCTGTCGATTTCGGGATAAATCGAATAGAAGGTGGTATGGATAAAAAAACTCTAGAAATACTTTATGGCGGAAAACAAGATTTTCGTAGTGTTACGAAAAAACTGGACGTATTTCTTCGTAATTTAGGCTTTGACGATATCTTTTGGAAAAGAGATATTGAATATGCCACGCTGAGTTCAAATGATTTAAACGTAGTTTTGAGAGAAAGTCGCGAAACTCCAGTTAAACCTCTTCCTGTTTTTTCGGGAAGAAAAGACCCCACAAATATCGCTATGACAATAGATTACCGCAAAGAATTGCTCAATACGATTGATGATTTTTTGAATAAATAGAAAACAAAAAGTGAGCGATCGGATTAATATAATCCGATCGCTCACTTTTTGCCACCCTTTCCTGTACAATCAAGAAGAAGTACGGAAAAAGACAGATATCGAAAAAGCCACCACACCCAAATCTGGATGCGGTGGCTTTTCTTTGTCTAAATGGATTTAACCGTGATGAACTGCTGTACCATTTACTATTCCTGTCTCTGTAGCAATAGCTTCCATCACAGCCCTTATTTTGCTGTATTGACTCAAGCTAGCATCTGAGATATCAAACTTTGGCTCAAACACAAAACTAATCGCCAATGTTTTAACGAGCGCTTCGTGTACGGTTTCACCTCTTGCTTTTCCTTCTAGTGCTATCACTTCAGGATGCGTCACTCGAACCACTATATGACAAGCATACGGAGTGTTGCCACGACTCTTAAATATCTTTAAGTTAATAGCCTCAGACGACAAATCCCTAGGATCGCGCAAGCTAAAACTTTCTATCAATCGATCACTCACTCGTTTATCTTTTTCGCTTAACCATTGGAGTTTCTTTTGTTTCAAGTATACTTTCATATTTTCTGTCTCTAATAGGCTACTTAATTATTTTATAATAAATTACTTAAATAGTCTATCGCTTTATTCGATCGCCCACTATACCTTTAATTCTGTCGCGACTCCACCTACCGAAGTAAATACGCGACCCCAGCCATCGCCATGTTTTACCCAAATTTTGCGCATAGTCTTAAAAGTGTAAGTATCAAGCTTGCCTGCGCCACCGCCTGTTACAGCATAGTAATTCTCACTGCCGGCGCGAGCGCCATAAGGGTCGTTAATATAGATTATTTCACGCTCTAAATTGTACCCAACAGCGCAAATGATATGCCCACTACTGCTATATTCAACACCAAGAGGCATCGGTAAGCGCTTATTGATACTAGCAACAATATCGTCAATCTCAAGAGCGGTACTCCAGTAACTATCAAGCTTTAACTGGCGTAATGCCTGAGTGTTGGCGTTGTGATCTGTGGTATCACCCCACACATTTAAAATCTTGCCATACGCGGACTCAGGTTCACTTTGATTGTTTTGGTGAGCGATGGCGCTCAGCGTCGGCATCGACCGATCCTTGAGGATAAACTCTGCCGCCATCGCGTGAGAAGTTAGATTACACTGCCTGGAACCGGGACCGTGATAAACCGTAGAATTATCGAGTTGCGAATAATAGGGAACATTTAAAATCACATCACCTTTGGGGGTGGGATTGGTGAATTCCCAGTGCGGGACGTAGATGTAGCCCTGCTTGATCTTCCCGATCGCCACATTTAATTTAACAAACCGATGTTGTGCTTTTTCTTCAGAGATCGTGTCCACTGCTAATTTTTGCCCCTGGTCTATCCAAGCAAATTCTTCAACATCTAAAGCTGCGGAATCAACTTGTCGGGATTTGATAATAGTTTTTCTTTTGGAATTAATGTACATAATTTTAGAAGTAGTTGTATGAATCGGGTGATCGATTATTCTTCAGATTCTTGCTCCTGAGCGCGAGGCATTTGTTGTATGTTAATTTTGTCGCTTACATAAGTGTCTCGACAAAACAAGCCTTCCTCTGTTTCTTCAACTTCGTATCCGTAGCGTTTTAATACAGCAAGTGCTACATTGATGTCTGCAAGTAATCCTGCGTGTTTGGCAAGAGATTGCAAGGCATCCATCTTGTTATGGAGCTTGAAAGATACCTTTGTTTCCCCTTTGAATGTCGTGGTACTGAACTCTGCTACGGCCTGTGGATGTTCCCATTCACTAGAAGGTTTAACAGAATACACGCCATTCTCGTATTTAATGTAATCTAGGATATTAGAAAGTCCAATAATTCCTAATTCAGTAAGGATTCTACTAGAGTCGATCGAAGTTTCTTTACCGCGCTCTTTTCGTAGGCGATCGATCTCTATTTGCACATTTACATTTGCAAGCAGTCGAGATGCAGCAGCACTAGCACTTTTCTTGTTTCTAGAGCGATATCCTGCTCTACTGTATGCAAGACTTGCGTTTAAATCTAATATGTATTCTTCACAAAACCGTTGCTGTTGCAAACTAAGTTCTTTTGTCTCTAGCTTGTTATTGGTTTTTCGTGGCTTTTTATTTTCTTCATCCATAAAATCACAAGAATCTTAAATTCGATCGCTCACAAACAAAAATGATACTTAATCCATTGGGTTCGCTGTCTCAACGCTAGTAATCTTCTCAACCCAGCGACAAGCACCTGAACCGATTGATATACGAAGCTTTACACTTCTTTTGGGCGATCGCTTAGCTCCCAAAATCTCTAAAATAATTGGCTTAATAGACTTTTCAGCGTGATCGATGCGTCTCGCTAGTGTCATTCGCTCCAATCCAGTGCGTCGTGAAGTGTCAACAGGAACTAAAGTTCCAGCATCAAACTCGTCGTGCTGACTGACCTCAGAAAGTAGCGAAAAAGTCATCGGATCGTCGGAACGAAAGATTAATTCCAGCTTAATTTTCTGTTTGTAGTTGCCAGAAAACTCAAGCCAAGCTTTCATCTTATGAGAAATGGCGACCCATATATCGTGGGCGATCGCATCATTTGGATTTTTTTGAACAATACCGACAATAGTTTGTGCCGCCACTTCTTAGCGCTTCCTTTTTGAACTAGATGAACTTTTTTCCATTTCTTGGCGCTGACGCTCGTATGTGTCCGCCAACTTTTTCACATAGTAGTTGCGGGTAGCAACAGGCATCCGCAACACTTCTTCGCGAGAACTAAATGGAGCTTGTTCGCCAGTACAGAGAAAAAAAATACTATCCTCACGATACTGGCGCTGGAGTTCGATATTCTCAGGATCGAACGGGACTAATAGGCCCATATAGAAAGGAGGGGAGTTGTCCCCACGGTATACCCTCCTTCCATTGGTAGCTGCAATTGATGCAATCCATGTCGATCTGCATCACGGGACCGGGCTGCAATTTTTCCATTGCATCGAAAACAGCTTTCTTGTCACGAGGCGAATTAATCAAGCGACTGTAGAGCTTCTTGTCGAAGAAATCTCCTTTGGGTGATTGATACGATTGCGACTCAGGGAAGGAGTGCATCATCGCACTGATCATATTCAGATTAGGGAATTTACCTGAATTCGGATCGCCCATCGTTTTGAGTTGATAAAACTTGAGGGGTCGCATCCGCACCTTGGTGATATGTTCGCCGGTAACAGTGAACCCATCTTCCAATACAATATCGAATAATGGTTCCTGCGGTAAATGCTGGTAGCACTTCACATCCACAGTTCCCAGGTCGTGATACGGCTGATTGTAGTCACCTTGATCTGCGTTACGAGTGTTGCAGTTTGGACACTGACCGCTGATGGCAATATCACCTTTGCCGTGGTAGGCACATCTCAACCCTAGAACCATCGAAAATACATCGCCTAAATCCATGCGATCGATCAAACGTCGCGGATCACTATCGAGTTTGTGGAGAGAAATTCCACCAATATCCCGGATAGCTGTCGGCAAAAACTGCCTCAAAGTTGAATATACTTTGTCCGCACCTTGTTTCTTAGATTGGAAAAGTTCTTCCAACATCACTTCTAAGTCGCCGGTAAACGGAGCCAAAGTATAAGAGTGTAGCCGCTGCCCTTCGTGAAAAACACCTGTCGGCAAAGTTTCACCGAGCTCAGAAAAAGGTACAGTCGTCAAAACTGCATCTTCAATGGCGATGCCAGTAACTTGTGGCGCAGAAGGCGTTTCCGGTGCAAAGCCTGCTGAATCTGTAGAGTTGTTGTCTTTTGTCATATATAAGTCACCGAAAAAGGAGCCTCCACGCTTTTTGGGCAGGGAGACTCCTTTTTCGGGTTATCTATTGATGAATTATTGCTTTCAATTCTAATCTAAAAACTTCCAAAGGTCAAAAAAGTTAACATTCGGTTAGCCAAGATCTGGTGCAATCTGGGTCTAAAATGCTGCTAAATCAACAATGTTGTTACCAAAAAACCGATGAAAAAGACTTTTTTTGTGGCGGGCGATCGGTGCGAAATCCCCTTTCGCACCAAAAGCGGAGAGCTAATCTTGATGCAAGGCAGGGTAACTAAGTTCGTTTTCACCCACGAGCAGTGTCCTAATGGTTATATCGAAACAGTCTCCGATCGTGGAGCAACATTCTGTGGAGATAGTCTTCGCGTTAAGAAATTTAGGTAAATTACAGTAATTTAACAAATAAACACTGTTTTTACCTAAAATAAGGCAAAATCCTGCATAAAGTATTGACAAACATACTACAAAATGGTATATTTATATTATGAAAAAAGGACAACAACCTTTATCGCAAGATATAAATAGTTCACAAGAAACCGAAATGAAAAAAGGTTAAATGAAAAATGTTCAGGTATCGCTCACTACTACGACAAATGCTAGTCACAGCACAGATACTCTCGCACAATGGTGTGAGCTAAGTGAATTTAGGACAGCCCGCCCAAACTTACTGGGTATTACAAGCAGATAATTTAAAGGGAACAGCGCTATTCTTGTGTAGCAGAAGCGTAGTCGAAAGACTTGCAGGTAAGACAAAAGGTTGATTTCCTCTCAAAAATCCACAAAACATAGTCTAAGAAATTCAAGTATCGTTCAATACGTTGATTGACATTTTGGCTTTAAGCTAAGCCAAAACACAGATACTCTACGCGGCGGACAACCGCGAGCTAAGTGAAAGAAAGTTAATTTCCACCCAAATCTACTGGGTACAGAAAATCTGTTCAAAGGAAAAACGCTTGTTTTGTGTAGCGGACGCCCAGAGTTCTGGCTAGTAGATAGAACCGTAAAGCCCTCAGTAATTATTAAAACCAGTTACTGAGGGCTTTTTGTTGTTTACGCATACTACGCAGAACTAACGTAGTTGACCAATCTAATTGCTTGTGATATAATAGATATATTCAACTAAAGGTAAACCGCCATGCAATTCACGCAAGCAATTGAAACACTCAATCAAGTAACTTTTGATTATGTCGAAAAAAGTGTACCGAATCACGTCGGTGAATATGCGACCTACTGGTTAGACGAATCACAATTCTTTACATTGTTACCAAGGATTTCTGGATGTGGATTTAAACCCACACTGGAAGAAACGGTAAGCTACATAAAGGAGCGTGAAGCAAAGTTATGTAGGTTGTACGAGGATTACAACAGTAATCCTTATTGCTCAACATGGTGGCATCTTGATCAAGACAATAGCGAATTAACTTTCGGTTATGAAACCTCTTCAGGCACTGTAATCGAGATGACATACTTCGCGAATTCAGAGAATACCACCTATTGCGTAGAACTTCCTTGTTCGCGCTTAGGAGGAAGCCACAGCGGATTGATTAATATGGTGCTGGCTGGGGCAACACCTCAACTGTTGGATATCAAACACAGCTTCTATTGTGTTGAACAACCAGAGTACGAAATCTATCGCGCTTGGTGGAATAGCACAAGGTTAGGCGAAAAACTTCCTGAATGGGAAGAATACGATCGCCAGCGAAAAGAAGCGGATATCGCAAATCAATTAGAGCGAGCCGCTAGACACGCCAAAATAGAAGCTACTGGAGTCGGTGCAATCGAAGAAGATTACAGCGACTGCGGAGAATACAACTACGACGATGATTTTGTCGAGATAGACTAATTATCGTTTGCAAAAGCCCTCAATATTTAAGAAATTAAATATTGAGGGCTTTTTTTTGCTTAAATCCGATCGCCCGCAATCAAATAACTACCCTCCGATCGCCTTTTTTTACTTTTAATATTATTTCCACAATGATACAATAAATACATTCAATTAGCGTAGGTACAAACTATGTCATTAACACTGAACATCGACGAAGATAATTACGATCCAGACTTCAATGAAGATGTTGAAGAAGATTGCGATGACGAAGCTTCACAAGTATATACCGTTATTCAATACACAGTACCCGAATGGGCATTGCCGTATTTGTTTAATGGCGATGCCACTGGCTTAGACTATAGCGACAGTGGTGACGAAGATCTAGCTGCAATCGTTAGCTTCCTCAAATCAGAAGGCATAGATGAATCTAAAGGTCACTGGAGTTCCAGTTCAGGAGAGAACGAAACGTACTTCAGTCACAGCAATGACATTACCAAACTTGGTGACAATGTTGTAGACATTGAATGGGTGATGTTAAAAGAATAAAAAAAGGGGGTGATCGGAATATTCCGATCACCCCCTTTTTTTATTTAAACTCAGCCGTCCCACCTTTAATAAACGCAACCGCAGCAGCAATCGCATACTCTGGCAAAGCATAAGGCCCTTTTAGGTATGGATGTTCTGGATTCTCGTTAAAACAACAATACCCCTTCCCAACTGATAGATAGAAACAAAACCCCTCACACCACGGTGCCTGAGTCACTTCAATATCGTAGACAACCTCGTTATATAAACAGCGCTTGCGGTGTGCGTTGACAACATCCAAGCCGCCGTAACAATCGGGACGATAGTTTTCTATGATTTTTGCAACAAGCGATCTATGACATCGCGATGACCTTGGCTCCCAGCACAACAACGTATTATCAACACGCGGATCTAGCGTTTCTAACCATCGGGCGATCGCGTCCCAGCGCTCTTTACATAAAACACGGTAAGTTGCAACAAATGCTTGCCAGTCTTGCTCTGTTTTGGGACTCTGCCTCCATAGGTTGACGGTAGTCCAGTCAGGGACTAGGAAAGGTAATCTGCGAATATGTCCTTTGAACCCTGGTGGTTCGCTGTTAGCGATACTGATTAATCCGCCAAACTGTTTATCCCAATTCTGAAAACCTGTAAGATATAGCATTAGATACTCCGTAAGCAACACTTTAATTGTAGCATAAGGTATAAGTAGTATTTAATCGATAATTATCGTATACTAATAAAGTAAATTACAGAACTACTGCAATGACAATCAGAAAGATTAAAACAACAACAACTCCTGAATGGACGGATGGTACAAACGTCTATCGCGGTGAGATCGAGTATGGTATGACGTTTATGTACCTCATGTCAGACCCGGCAGCACAGCCTTACTTTTCTATTAATGGACAAAAGTGGCGTCTAGCAGATTCACCATCATTCGCCTGGACTCCTGAACACGAAAAAGGAAACCATGAGGAAGTAATACTTCGTAGACCAGAATTTGCAGAGTTGTTACAGTTCAACCTGTGGAGACAAGATGGTCTACCTGATGACTACATGGAACGAAACAGAAGCTACTACTGTTGGTATGCAGGTCTTAGTAAGCCTTGGGGGGTAAAAAGACTGAGTTACGTAGAACGCATGGTCTATTGGAATCGGTTCCGAGAAAGAACACTTTTAACGTGTGAAAAGGAGAGGCCGACGATAACCAATCTAAAAGACATCGATCTAATAGACAAGTGGCTAGAGGGACGAAAAGAAATGCTTCAGTCTAAATTCTACGATACTATGAAACGTTTTGGAGTCGAGTACATTACCGAAAAGGAAATGTCAGTGTAAATAAAAGGGGACGATCGAATTAATTTATTCGATCGCCCCCTTTATTGTCTTTGCTAAGCCTAGTATGTTTGATACCATGTAAATAAATAGTGAGGAAATCTAATGGAATGTAATGCTGAAAACTGGCGGGATGCTTGGTTTCCCTATGTAGAGGAAACTGCAAGGAAAGAAGGATCGTACCGATATCCACTTGCACAAAAGCAAGACTCTACTGTCGGTAACGGTTTTTGGTCGGATGTAGAGTTTAAAGACGGTCTATGGTGGCAAACACTTTACGACGCAAACGCAGATCATGTAATTGTAAAAACGAAAAGCTACGAACACTATGTTGATGCGGTAGATGATTTTTCAATATACCCAAATCCTGAAACCGCTGGATTTGCTTACCAAGCAAGTTTGTATTGACATCAGAGTTTCTTCACGAGAAAAGTGGGCGATCGAATTAATTCGATCGCCCACTTTTTTGTTTACTCCACTTATTGTACCTGTTATTATATTAATAATAACTTTTGAGGAAAATCAAATGACAATTGCAACCAACATTCAAGGCGCTTTCTGTAATGTTGATTTTGAAAGCCAAAATCAACTTAACGATTTCATCCTTGATCTAAAAGGTCATGTTTTTCATGGAAACGACTTAACTTATGCAAACCTAACAAACGCAAACCTTATAGGTGCGAACCTGTATCGTACAACGATTGTTGGCGTCAACCTAACTGGTACTGATCTGAGCGATGCAAACCTCAAAGAGGTTAGTGGATTCGGTGCTACATTTACAGGCAGTTGCTTGGAAAATGCTGATCTGTCAGAAGGACAGTTGAATACAGCAGATTTTCAAGGCGCAAGCTTAGTAGGCGCACGACTAATATACATCTCCCTCAAGGAAAGTAACCTAGCGGAAGCGAATTTGCAAAATGCAAACTTAAATTTTGCTTTTTTACAGAAAGCGAACTTAACGAGTGCTGACTTAAGAGGCGCTGACTTAAGCAATGTTGAGCTGTCAGGCGCTTGTTTGACAGGAGCGAAATTAGAAGGGGCGATCGGTTTAGGAACCAAGAAAGGAGAAATTGAATTTGCTAAAAAATTATTAGCAATATTTAAATCTCGAAAAGGCTATCTTGAAATGGATAACTGGCATGGTGAAAACTGTAAAACGACCCACTGTTTAGCAGGGTGGGCTTTTCCAAATGAAACATTCCCAGGTGCACAAGCGTCCCGAATGTACCCCACCCTGGCGCAATTCTTCTTTAAGTCAAATGAAGAGGCTATGGATGCACTTCGCGCCGTAGCGTCGGGAGAACTATCGGTTTTTCCTAACTAACCCAAAACCACCCACATCTAATATATAGATGTGGGTGGTTTTTTATTGCGGGCGATCGCCCACGCCCCTTAAATACTCCAGTCCGGTTTAATGGTACAGTTCGCTCCAATACTCCAGTCCGGTGTAAGAAATATTCCCGTCACTAAACGCTTCTCAAGGGCGAATGTATTTTTTTAGCTTTTGCTAAAATTTTATTAAAGAAAATTAACAAGAAAGATAAAGCCCTTAGTAGATAAGCAAAGCGTTTAGTGACGGGATGGTTTTTTGAATTTTACTTGACCCACCCCAATTTGGCAAAAGTAGGGTAGTATAGATGTGATGGGCGATCGGCTTTTACGTAGGTCGAAGCCCAAAAAAATTAGCCGAACTCTTTGGAGGAGCGCGGCTAATAATCAAGTAGTTCTTTATTAATAATCCGATGTTAACACAATTTCAGCTAGATTGTCTACTTTCTCGATACCGCGCTCGGTTATGCGAATTTAAACCGAAGCAGGTTCTGACTTTCCTGGGCATTCTGAACGCATATATTTATTCAGCGGCGCTGAATTCAGGGGTTGCCTTCAAAGACGCCCGAGGTAAACGACACTTCGATCTCAAAGATATTGATCTATTTTTCAAAGCAGAGCGCACGGTTGTAACTCCAGCAGAATGGATTGCCGACTATCTGCAAGAACATTGGGAAGGTTTAACTTGGGACAGCCGTACTTCAG
>JACCDZ011667329.1_pt1 | contig 28192 bp, 22 predicted proteins | sample 7449551 | NCBI WGS metagenome assembly JACCDZ01 (sample SAMN15323452, study PRJNA562643) | freshwater metagenome | isolation source: river surface water | place: USA:Blue River Watershed | collected 2017-08-18 | reverse complement strand
TTTTAAGCAAGATTCTTTCAAATCATAGGGCAAATCCTGTCACAGAAAGCAAGCATCTGTCCACGACATCGGCCTACACTGAACACCTGATTTCATTTGCAGGACACCCCATGAACGCGCCATTGCCAGACTCGATTCGCCGAGCCCTCGAAACAGTCACGCTGGACGACAAATACAGACTGGATGTGGGCCGTGCCTTCATGAGTGGCGTGCAAGCCCTGGTCAAACTGCCCATGCTGCAACGCCAGCGCGACGCCTTGCAAGGCAAAAACACCGCCGGGTTCATCAGCGGCTATCGGGGCTCGCCACTGGGCAATTACGACCAATCGCTGTGGAAAGCCAAGGACCACCTGAAAGCACAAAACATCGTCTTTCAGCCCGGCGTGAATGAAGAACTGGCTGCCACCGCCTTGTGGGGTACGCAACAACTCGGTTTTGCACCTCCTGGCACCAACAAGTTCGATGGCGTGTTTGGCATCTGGTACGGCAAGGGCCCAGGTGTGGACCGTTGCTCCGACGTGTTCAAGCACGCCAACATGGCTGGCACCACCCCCTGGGGTGGTGTGCTGGCTGTGGCGGGCGACGACCATGTGGCCAAAAGCTCCACGGCAGCACACCAGAGTGACCACATCTTCAAGGCCTGTGGCCTGCCGGTGTTCTTCCCAGCGAGTGTGCAAGACATCCTCGACCAGGGCCTGCATGCGCTGGCCCTGAGCCGCTTTGCCGGCATCTGGTCGGGCATGAAGACGATTCAGGAAATCGTCGAATCCAGCGCCACGGCCCACATCGACCCCGAACGCGTACAAATCGTGCTGCCCGAATTCGTGATGCCGCCAGGCGGCGTTCACATCCGTTGGCCCGATACCGCGCTGGAGCAAGAAGCCCGTTTGTTCGACTACAAGTGGTACGCCGCTTTAGCCTACATCCGTGCCAACCGTCTCAACCACAATGTGATCGCCAGCGCCAACGACCGTTTTGGCCTGATCGCCAGCGGCAAAGCCTACAACGACACCCGTCAAGCTTTACTGGACTTAGGCCTCGATGACGACCGTTGCCGACAATTGGGCATTCGTTTGCACAAAGTGAATGTGGTTTGGCCACTTGAGGCTCAAACCACCCGCGAATTCGCCACCGGTCTGCGCGAAATTCTGGTGGTGGAAGAAAAACGCCAAGTCATTGAATACCAGCTCAAGGAAGAGCTCTACAACTGGCGTGACGATGTCCGGCCCAACATCCTGGGCAAGTTCGATGAAAACGAAGGCGATGTATCAGGTGGTGAATGGTCCATTCCCAACCCCAGCGAACGCAAGCTCTTGCGTGCCAATGCCGACTTGACGCCCGCCATCATTGCAAGGGCCATTGCCAAGCGCTTGAAGAAACTGGGCGTCGACAGCGACACTGCCGCACAGATCGATACACATCTGGCCATTCTGGATGCCAAAGAACAAACCATGGAAATCTTGACGCTGGGCACCAGCGCGGATCGTCAGCCCTGGTTTTGCTCTGGCTGCCCGCACAACACCTCCACCAAGGTGCCCGAAGGCTCCCGCGCCATGGCAGGCATTGGCTGCCATTTCATGAGCATCTGGATGGACCGCAGCACCGTGGGTTTCACCCAGATGGGCGGCGAAGGTGTGCCGTGGACCGGACAGCAGCCCTTCAGCACCGACCAGCATATGTTTGCCAACATCGGTGACGGCACCTACTTCCACAGCGGTTTGCTGGCTGTTCGCCAAAGCGTGGCCTCGGGTGTGAACATCACCTACAAAATCCTCTACAACGATGCCGTGGCCATGACTGGTGGCCAGCAAGTGGGCGAGCGCCCTGAAGGCCACAGCGTGGTGCAAATCGCCATGAGCATGAAGGCCGAAGGCGCTCAGCGCATCGTGGTCGTGACCGACGAACCCGAAAAATACGATGGTGTAACCTTGGCCGAAGGTGTGCGGGTGTTCCACCGGGATGAACTCGACCGCATCCAGCGCGAAATGCGCGAGATCAAAGGCACCACGGTCATCATTTACGACCAGACCTGTGCCACCGAAAAGCGCCGCCGCCGCAAGCGCGGCACCATGGTCGACCCCGCCGTGCGCGTGATGATCAACGAGGAAGTTTGCGAAGGCTGCGGCGACTGCGGCGTGCAATCGAACTGCCTGTCGGTCGAACCTCTGGAGACCGAGCTCGGCCGCAAACGCACCATCAACCAAAGCACCTGCAACAAGGACACCAGCTGCCTCAAAGGTTTTTGTCCCAGCTTTGTGACTGTGGAAGGTGGTCAATTCAAGAAGAAGACCAGCAAGGCCACCCATGCATTCTTACCTGCAGAGTTAGGCGCATTGCCTGAACCCACGTTGCCAGATACGACCCACCCATGGGGCACCGTGGTGGCGGGTGTGGGTGGCACAGGGGTCATCACCATCGGTCAATTGCTGGGCATGGCTGCACACATTGAAGGCAAAGGCATCGTCACTCAAGATGCCGCAGGTTTGGCCCAAAAAGGAGGTGCCACCTGGAGCCATATCCTGATCGCCAACAAGCAGCAAGACATCCGTACCACCCGCGTGAGCATGGCCGCAGCCGATGTGATTTTGGGCTGCGACCCGATCGTGACAGCTTCGAAGGAAACTTTGCTGCGCATGCGCGAAGGCCGCACCCATGTGGCGCTCAACAGCAGCAGCACGCCCACAGCGGCCTTCGTTAAAAACGGCAATTGGCAAAACCCGGCTGAGCAGTGCCTTGCCGAAATTTCCAGGCAAGTGGGAAGCGAAGGCGTCAGTGCTTTTGATGCCGATTTACTGGCCAAACAACTGATGGGTGACACCATTTATGTGAACCCCATGATCTTGGGCTACGCATGGCAGAAAGGCTGGATTCCCATGCACCGTGAATCGTTGATCCGTGCCATCGAACTCAACGAAGTCGCTGTGCAAAACAACCTGACGGCTTTTGAATGGGGTCGGCATGCAGCACACCATCTGGATGCCTTGATGCAGAAAATCCAACCTGCACAAACGATCCACTTTAAAAAACGTGAAACACTGGATGACTTGATTCAAAACCGCATGGTGCGCTTGACCGACTACCAGAACACTGCTTACGCCGAGCATTACCGTGTTTTTGTGGAACGTGTCAAAGCCGCAGAAGCACCACTGGGCAAAACCTTGTTGAGCGAAACCGTGGCACGCCAGCTCTACAAATTGATGGCTTACAAAGACGAGTACGAAGTGGCAAGGTTGCACACCCAGTCAGGTTTTCTGACCCGCATTCAGGACAGTTTTGAAGGCGACTTCAAAGTCCACTACCACCTGGCACCTCCCCTCTTGGCTAAACGCAACGCCAAGGGTGAATTGGTCAAACAAAAATTTGGTCCGGCCATGCTGACAGGCTTCAAATGGCTGGCCAAACTGAAAGGCTTGCGTGGCACACGTCTGGATATTCTGGGCCGCACGGAAGAAAGAAAAACCGAACGTGCCCTGATCGGTGAATACATGCAACATGTTGAGGCAACGCTACAAGGGCTCACTGCTCAGACCCATGCGCATGCGGTGGATGTGGCGCGTGTGCCAGAAAACATCAAGGGCTTTGGTCACGTCAAGGAACGCAACATCCGGGCTGCACGCAGTCTGTGGACATCGCTGAACAAAGTCTGAAAGACAAAGGCCACCTCACGGTGGCCTTTGTTGGTTTGTTGAATCCACCCGCAAGGCAGATCAAACAGCAAGACAAAAATCAGCGCGCATCAGGCAACTCAATTTTGACTTCCAGAACTTCCAGGTTGTCCTGACGTTCCAGATTGACCTTGATGTCGTCCTGATTGATCTTGATGTACTTGCTGATCACAGCCACCAGCTCACGCTGTAAATCAGGCAGGTAATCAGGTTCAGCGGCATTACGCCCACTGCGTTCATGCGCCAGGATGATCTGTAACCGTTCTTTGGCCACATTGGCGGTTTTCTTCTTTTCGCCCAACAGGAAGGAAAGAAAGGACATGGTTTATTTGCCTCCGAACAGACGTTTCAGGAAACCTGGTTTTTCGGCTTCGGTGAAACGCATCGGCTTGTCTTCGCCCAGGAAACGGTCAATCACATCTTTGTAGGCTTCCGACACATCGCTGTCAGCCATGTGGATCGCAGGCGTACCCTGGTTCGATGCCTGCAAGACGTTTTCACTTTCGGGAATCACACCCAAGAGCTTGATGCGCAAGATGTCCTGGATATCCTGCAAGGACAACATTTGGCCATCTTCCACACGATTGGGGTTGTAGCGGGTGATCAGCAAATGTTCTTTGATGGGCTCCAGACCCTCAATGGCACGCTTGGTCTTGCTGCCGAGCATGCCCAAAATCCGGTCTGAATCACGCACGGAAGACACTTCGGGGTTGGTCACCACCAAGGCTTCATCAGCAAAATGCATGGCCATCAGGGCCCCGGTTTCGATACCTGCAGGAGAGTCACACACGATGTACTCGAAACCCATGTCGCTCAAATCATTGAGAACTTTTGCAACGCCTTCTTGTGACAAAGCTTCTTTGTCACGCGTTTGAGAAGCTGCCAGAACAAACAGGTTGCTGCACTGCTTGTCCTTGATCAGGGCCTGATTCAAATTGGCTTCACCCTGGATCACGTTGATCAGGTCGTACACCACACGGCGTTCGCAACCCATGATCAGGTCCAGATTGCGCAGACCCACATCAAAGTCGATGACAGCTGTTTTAAAGCCTTTCAAGGCCAAGCCAGTGGCGAAACTGGCGCTGGTCGTGGTTTTGCCAACGCCGCCTTTGCCGGAAGTCACAACGACGATTTTTGCCATAGGGTTTTCTTTCTTGGGGAAGGATAAAAGCAGATCTAAGGTTTCAGGGGAGAAATCAACAATTTGTCGCCATCAGGCCCTGATTGCAAACAAACTTGAGCGGGCAATCCCAAAACTTCAGACGGTAGAGGATTTTCGCTGGTGCGGTACACGCCAGCAATCGAAATCAATTCAGGCTCCATGGATTGAGCAAAGATCATGGCCTTGGTGTTGCCACGAGCACCCGCAATGGCTTTGCCACGCAAAGTGCCATAGATGTGCACGGATCCATCTGCAATCACTTCAGCACCTGGGTTGACCATGGCCATCACCACCAAATCACGGCCCTTGGCGTACACCTGCTGACCCGAACGCAATGGTTTATCAATCACCATGGCCCCTAGCAATGCAGGTGCAACAGGAACTTGAACAGGTGCGGGAGCTTCAGCAACAGGCATAGAACGACGTACACGGGCATCTGATGCATCAACCAAGCCCAGGGCATGTGCAGTGGTCAATAACTCGCTGTGAGCCCCTTTAATGGCCAAAGGAACCAAACCTTGTGTTCGCAAGATGTTCAGCAATCTCGACAAATCAAAGTTTGCAGTTTGCGAATGGTCTGGTAGCGCACTGACATCGATCACCAAAGGATCGTGGTCAAAAAAACCTGGGCTTTCCGACAATTGTTGATTTAAGGCCTGTGACAGCGCATCCAGGTCAGTGGTTTTGAGCAACAAAGCCACCAATGGCAAATCAGCGCTTTTGATGTCGTAACAGTGTGAAATAGGTGCGTCTGAAACGGAGGCCATGGTGCCGAATGAGGAGGAAAGAAGCAAATCTTAACAGCGCACTTGTTATTTGTTGGTTTCTTATAGATTTAGATTTTAAATTAGTAGTAGTAGTTAAAGGCAGAGCGTGTCTGTGGGTAAGTTGATTTTTGATTTGTTTGACAATGACTTAGACAATTTTCAAGCTTGTGGGTGAGTGTGCTTTTGGCTTGTCATCAAAAGATGAACAACTTCACAAACAAGCACTTCCCTGTGGATAACTAGGGGGTTGCACTTTATTTATCCACAGCTTTATGCAAAGGCCATTTCAACCTCCAATGACCCACTGGATGATGCCTTTGGCCACAAAACCCAACATGCCAAAAGCCAAGCCTAAAAAGATGACAAAGGTTCCAAATTTTCCTGCCTTCGATTCCCAGGCCAGCTGTCCAATGATGAACAGCATGTAAAGCATGAACGCACCGACACCAACAGTCAGTCCAAACCAGGCGAATTGTTCTTCGGTAAATCCCCACATCACAGTTCACCTTGCTGGGGCATCCGCTCTTCAAGGGAGGAGACATCGATCAATTGTCGGTACGCATGCCAGCTGCCATGACCCAGCATGGGAACAATCAGGATCAATCCCAGGAACAGGGAAAAAATGCCCAAAAGACTGAAACCCATGATCAGGAAAGCCCAAAACACCAAAGGCAGGGGGTGAGTCAGAACGGCTTTCCAGCTGGTCAAAACCGCTTGCAGGACACTGACCTTGCGGTCCAGCAACAAGGGCATGGAAACCACGCTGGATGCGAAAACTGGTGCAGCCATCAAACCGCCCAGACCCAGCCAGATTTCAAAAAGAAAATGGTCATGGTCCAAAACCACATGTTGGATGAAATCCATGGGTGTGTGAATGGGCGCAGGCGCTAACAAGGTGATCAGTGCTGATGAAGTCATGACCCAACCCGTGGCTGCCAAAGCCAGTAACAGGCCAAAGCGGATCAGGCTCCAGTAACTGTCGGGTTGGTGGCGCAGCCGCAAATGCCATTGCGACCAAGTGTTTATCAACAATTGAAAATTCACCTTTTCACCACGTTCCATGGCGCGGCTCATGGCGTAAAGGCTGGTGGCCAACACCGGGGCGATGACCAAAAATCCGGACAGACTCCCTGCTAAAAGCCAGAAGCGGTCATGGGCAAGCCAAGTGATGACAGCACCCAAAATGGCCAGAACCAGTCCGTGGAGTGTGCTCAGCCAAGGCGATTTTGAAAAATCCTTGAACCCCAGAGCCAGCCATTGCAAAGGCTGGTCCAAAACGATGGCCAACACAGGAGGCAAGAAAGCATCTGAAGACGTTTTAGATGCAGAAAAAGCAGGTGGATGTGACATGCCACAAGCTTAACGAAACAAAAGTTTTCGTGGCTTGATGCAAGTCAAGACAAAAAAGGCTGCCCTGCAGGCAGCCTTTTTAAAACGAACACCAAGAATCAATGGTTGTGTCGGTGTCCTTCACCACCCATACCCATACCACGCATGGAACGGAATGTTTCGGTGTCAAACACTTTCTTTTGCTCAGGGGTCAAAGCGGTGTAAAAGTTTTTGGTTGCAGCAGCATGTTTTTGCATTTGCGCATCCATTTCCGTTCTGCGTGCCTCCATTTGGTCGAGGCGTTCAGGGGTCGTCAATTTTTCAAATGCTGCACGGTCAGGGTGAGCCATGGGTTCTTTGGGCATTTGTAGCGCTTGCTCAAATGTGGTCCAGGCAGATTCTTGCGTGGCTTGCAGCTTCAATTTCGACTTCAATTCGGCCAACTGTTGTGTGTGGCGCTGGCTCATGTGTTCACGCATTTTTTCCATGCGTTGAGGACGTGAGGATTCTGGGCTTGGTGCGGTTTGTGCCAACGCCAAGCCAGACAAGCCAAGCAATATGCTGGCTGTGATCAAAGATGAACGAAGCGATTTCATGAGAAACATCCTTTCAGTGATGGGATAAATGAAAGTGTGCGCTGCTCATGTGTCTGCGCTGTGCTTTGTTTGCAGCGAACTGTAAAGTTCAGCAAACATCAACGGAACTTCAATTGTTTCGGTTTTTACAGGTGTTGATGCCCAGCAAGCTGTATGGAGGGCACCAGCCCATCAAGCCTGTGGCCAAAGGCACAAGACCCAGCCATCCCCAGACACCGACCTGCCCTGTAGCAGCCAATGCCACCAAAACCAGACCGATCACGATGCGCAAGATGCGTTCGATACCACCAATATTTTTTGTCATGGAAGCTCCTTGGGATTAAAAAATCAGGCCGCGACGCGGTAGCCTTCTTCAGCAATGGCTTGTGCCAACGCCTCACGTGTTTTTTCAGAATCCACTTCGACTTTGTTTTGTGCGCGGTCAATGACGATTTTGGCTTGCGCATCAACGGCCAGCAAAGCCTTGGTCACCGCTTTCTCGCAATGGCCACATGTCATGCCTTCAACAGTGAAAATTTGGTTCATGATGTTGCTTTCAGATAAACCCTCACGGGTATGCTCAAAGCATAGTCCAAAACAGGTCTCAAAACATGACTTATATCAAGCCCGAAGCAGCGCCCATTGACATCGGTATTGGCGGCATGACGTGCGCATCGTGTGTGGCGCGGGTCGAAAAAGCCTTGAAAAAAGTGCCCGGCGTTGAATCGGCCACGGTCAATCTGGCCACGGAATCGGCACGCATCACGGTGCAATCTGCGGAGGTCACCGACGCCCGCTTGAGACGTGCCATTCGCGATGCGGGTTATGAGCCCTTGACAGCTCAGGCTGCTGAGTCGGCTGAACAAGCCTCCGCTTGGTCGGGTTTTGCGCCAGTGGCGTTTGGGTTGTTGCTGTCGGCACCACTGGTTTTGCCCATGCTGGGTGATCTGTGGGGCCAGCACTGGATGCTGCCCGCCTGGGTGCAGTTTGCATTGGCCACGCCGGTGCAGTTCATTTTGGGCGCCCGCTTTTACAAGGCCGGTTGGCATGCACTCAAAGCCTTGACGGGCAATATGGATTTGCTGGTGTCACTGGGCACCACAGCCGGTTGGTTGCTCTCGGTCTGGTTGTGGCTCAACGCGCATGAAGGCCATGCGCCGCATCTGTACTTTGAAGGCTCGGCCGTGGTCATCACCCTGGTCTTGCTGGGCAAATGGCTGGAGGCAAGGGCCAAGCGGCAAACCACAGAAGCCATCCGTGCCTTGCATGCTTTGCGCCCGGACAAGGCCCACTGGATCAGCGACGAAGGTGAGGTCGATGTGCCGGTGGCAGAAATTTTGGTGGATGACCTCGTGGTGGTGCGTCCCGGTGAACGTTTTCCTCTGGACGGCGAACTCATCGAAGGTCAGACCCAAGTGGATGAATCCATGTTGACGGGAGAGCCTTTGCCCGTGAGCAAAAGCATGGGCGCACAACTGACAGGCGGCTCCATCAATGGCGATGGTCGCGTGCTCATGCGGGTCACCGCCGTGGGCCACGAAACGGTACTTTCTCGCATCATTCGCCTGGTCGAAGACGCGCAGGCGGCCAAAGCGCCGATCCAGCGGCTGGTCGACAAGGTGGCCGAGATCTTTGTACCTGTTGTGTTGGTGGTGGCTTTGCTGACGCTGGCGGTGTGGATGTTCATGGGCGCCAGCTTTGAGTCTGCGCTCATCCATGCGGTGGCGGTGCTGGTCATTGCTTGCCCTTGTGCGCTCGGCTTGGCGACGCCTGTGGCCATCATGGCCGGCACTGGCGTGGCGGCCAAGCATGGCATTTTGATCAAGGATGCCCAAGCGCTGGAGATGGCCCATCGCGTGCAAACTGTGGCCTTTGACAAGACCGGCACCCTCACTGTAGGGCAGCCTCGTTTGATCGCTCATTTGCCAGCGCCCGGCACGGACGCGGCTGTTGCCTTGGGTTGGGCCGCCAGTGTGCAAAGTGGCAGCGAACATCCCTTGGCCCGAGCCGTACTCAAAGTGGCACAAGCGCAGGGCCTTGCCACCATCGCGCCGCAAGATCTGGCCGCTGTGCCGGGGCGTGGTGTGCAGGCGCAAGTCGAGGGCCGTCAATTGTTGCTGGGCAGCTTGCGTTGGCTCCAGCAAGAAGGCATGGACCCCAATTTGTGGGCCGAAGAAGTGAAAGCCATGCATGCGCAAGGTGCCACGTTGTCGGCACTGGCCGAACGCGGTCCCCATGGTGTGCAAGGGGTCTTGCTCATGGCCTTTGGTGATGAACCCAAAGCGGGTGCCCAGGAGGCTTTGAGCGCTTTGCGCGCGCGCGGGTTGAAACTGGTGATGATTTCTGGCGACAACCAGGCCGCCGCCGAGGCCATGGCTCGCCGCTTAGGCTTGCGCCCGGAAGACGGTGAGGTGCTGGCTGATGTGTTGCCTGGCGACAAGGCCGCGCAGGTGCAAAAACTGCGTGAAGGGGGCCGCATTGTGGCCATGGTGGGTGATGGCGTGAACGACGCCCCTGCACTGGCTGCGGCCGATGTGGGCATGGCCATGGGCAACGGCACCGACGTGGCCATGCACGCCGCAGGCATCACGCTCATGCGCGGCGATGTGGCCTTGGTGGGTGCGGCGCTCGACATCTCGGCGCGCACCGTGGCCAAGATCCGTCAAAACCTGTTCTGGGCCTTTGCCTACAACGTGGCCGGCATTCCGTTGGCGGCGATGGGTTACCTCAACCCGGTGATCGCGGGTGGTGCCATGGCGCTGAGCTCAGTCAGCGTGATGAGCAATGCCTTGCTGCTCAAACGTTGGAAGCCTGATTGAAGAATCCGACCTCGGGCGAAGACCCGGGGTGACCTATCGCCTGCGCGTAGCGCAGCCTGGAGGCTGGTGAACCTCGCATTTTCTTGACTTACGTCACGGCAGGCAAAGGCGCAAGCCATCACACTGGTCACCATTGAATTGGAGATCAGAACCATGAAAAAACACAGCAGCTTGCAAGTCATTCGTGATGAACACGCGTCATTGGCAGCCATGTTGCAGTCCATGCGCATGATGGTCGAGCGTGGCCCGAGCGATGACCGCCGGAACTTCTTTGATGTGGTGCGTGCGATGTTGTTTTACATCGACGAGTTCCCGGAGCGCTTGCACCACCCCAAGGAATCCAACTTGCTGTTTCCCAAGGTGGTCAAAGCCGCACCCAAGGTGATGGGGGCGATCGACAAGCTGGAACGTGACCACATGTACAGTGAAAAAGCAGCGCGCGATTTACAGCACTTGCTGATGGCGTGGGAACTCTTGGGTGCGACACGGCGTCAAGCATTTGAAGACGCATTCAAGAAGTATGTGGACTTCTACCTGGAACACATGAACCTCGAAGAAACCGTGATCTTGCCCGAGGCCGAGCGTTGCTTGAGCGATGAAGACTGGGCGATGCTGGACCAGGCGTTTGCTGAAAACGCCGACCCACTCACCGGGCACTATCCACCGACTCAGGAATATGAAAAGCTGTTCAGCTTGATCGTGACGCGCGCGCCCTCGCCAATCGGTTTGGGCTGAACGGGCTTAAAGAAAAGCCCCCAGGAGCTTTTGCTCCAAGGGGCTTTTTTTCACATCACGCCAAATCAGACGTGGTCAGAATCACTCTGCGGGCTTGAGATTTTCTTTCGAGAACCAGGCCACATACAGCACGGGCAAAACCACCAGCGTCAGCAAGGTGGCCGTGATCAGGCCGCCAATGACCACGATGGCCAATGGGCGCTGGGTCTCGGAGCCGATGTCGTGGCTGATGGCCATCGGCAGCAGGCCGAGTGCAGCCAGCATGGCGGTCATCAACACGGTGCGCAGGCGTTGCATGGCGCCTTCCTTGACCGCATCAATCACCTTCAGACCTGCGTTGCGCAGCTGCTGGAAGACCGACAGCATCACCACGCCGTTGAGCACTGCCTGCCCCGAAAGCGCAATAAAACCGATGGCCGCAGACACCGACAGTGGGATGTTGAAAAGCCACAGCGCCACAAAACCGCCAATCAGCGCCAAAGGCACATTGAGCAAAATCAGTGCAGCCGTTTTGAAGGAACCAAACGCGTCGAACAACAGCACAAAAATCAGCAGCAATGAAATGGGCACGACCACGCTCAGGCGTTGCATGGCACGCTCTTGGTTTTCAAATTCACCCGACCAGTTGACCGCATAGTTCTCTGGAATTTTCACGTTCTTTTCAACGCGCGCCTTCATGTCGGCCACCACCGAGCCCATGTCGCGACCCTTGATGAAGATGCCAATCGCCATGGTGCGGCGACCGGCTTCCCGGGCGATGTTCATGGCACCGCTGGCCTGGCGAATGTCGCTCACAGCGCCCAGCGTGGTGTAGCCGCCATTGGGAATGGCAATCGGTGTGCTGGACAACTGGGCAATCGAGCGGCGGTCTTCGGGCAGACGAACAGCCACAGCAAACTTGCGCTCGCCTTCCCAGATCTGGGTGGACGATTTGCCGGCCAAAGCCGCTTCGATCACGTCCTGGATGTCGCTGACGTTCAAACCATAACGGGCTGCGCGCTCGCGGTTGATGTCGATCACCAGTTGCGGCAACTCGCCCAGGCGGTCCACCTCGGCGCGCTGGATGCCTTTGACCTGCTTGAACTCCCGCTGCATGGCTTCAACCAGATGGCGCAATTCGGTCAGGTCATCGCCTGCTACCTTGACTACGATTTGCCCCTTGATTTGCGAGATCGATTCGAGCACGTTGTCACGGATGGGTTGAGAGAAGGCCGGGTCCACGCCCGGAATGACCGACAGGCTGCGGTCCATCTCTTCAATCAATTGGTCATGGGTCAAGCCCTTGCGCCATTCCTCGGCAGGCTTCACATCCACAAACACTTCGGCCATGCTCAGGGTTTTGGGGTCGGTGCCGTCTTCAGGCTGGCCGGATTTGGACACCACCGTGCGCACTTCAGGAATGGTCAGCAAGGCTTTGCGGGCCAGCTTCAGGACGTTCTTGGCTTCGTCCTGCGACACGCTGGCGGGCAAGTCCCAGTTGACCCAGAAGGTGCCTTCGTTGAGTTCCGGCAAAAACTCGGAACCCAGGCGAGATGCGGCCCCAATCGATATGGCAAAGGCCGACAAGGCGATCACGACCACCTTGCGGCGGTTGAGCAAGGCCCAATCCAGGGTCGGGGCATAAAAGCCCTTGAGTGCGGCCACCAGGCGGTTATCGCCATGGGGCAATTTGCGGCGCAGCATCCAGTAGGCCAGCAAAGGCACCAGCGTGAGCGAGAAGATCAGCGAACCGTTCAAGGCGGTGGTCACCGACAAAGCCATGGGCTGGAAGATGCGGCCTTCATGCCGTTGCAGCGCAAAGATTGGGATGTGCGCGGCGATGATGATCAGCATCGAGAACAGTGTGGGACGCCCCACCTCGTTGGCCGCTTCGGTGATCAGCGTCTTGCGCTCTTTCTCGTTCATGCCCTCGCCGCGTTCGGCCAGGCGGTGCATGATGTTTTCAATCACGATTACCGCACCGTCCACGATGATGCCGAAGTCCATGGCTCCCAGGCTCAGCAGGTTGGCCGGTACCCCCATGATCTTCAGACCCATGAAGGTGGACAGCAAGGCGAGCGGAATGATCAACACCACCGCCAGCGTGCCGCGCATATTGGACAGGAACATGTAAAGCACCAGTGCCACCAGCACCGCGCCCTCCACCATGTTCTTGAACACGGTAGACAAGGTTTTGTTCATCAGCCAGGTGCGGTCATAAAAAGGCACGATCTGCACGCCCGGCGGCAAGCCGCGCTCGTTCAGTTGTGCCAGTTTGTCCTTCACGGCTTTGAGCACCACGCTGGGGTTTTCGCCTTTGCGCATGATGACGATGCCGATAACAGCGTCGTCATCATTGTCCTGGCCCGTGGTGCCCAGACGCGGCACGGCGCCCAGTTTGATTTGCGCCACATCGCGGATCAGGATGGGTGTGCCGTTGCGCGAGCCCAGCACGATCTGGCCAATCTCTTCGGGCGATCGCAAAAGACCAATGCCGCGGATGGCAAATTGCTGTGAGCCTTGTGCCACATAGCTGCCGCCCGCGTTCGAGTTGCCTCGGCCCAAGGCGTCCAACAGGTTCTGGAAGGTGAGCTTGTAGGCGCGCAGTTTGTCCAGGTCGGGCTGAACTTCGTATTGCTTGATGAAGCCGCCCATGGTCACCACATCGGCAATACCGGGCACCTGGCGCAAGGCGCGTTCAATGGTCCAGTCTTCAATCGTGCGCAGATCGGTGGTGGACATGCCGTCACCGCGCACGCGGTAGCGCATGATCTCGCCCACGGGGGTGGCATTGGGGGCAATGTTGACCTGTGCACCGTCTGGCAAATCCACGGCACCCAAGCGCTCATTGACTTGCTGGCGCGCCAGGTTCACATCGGCCTTCTCGTCGAAGGTGATCACGGTGAAGGACAAACCAAACTGGGTGTGCGAGAACACGCGGATCGAGTTGGGCAAGCCGGACAAACCGGTTTCCAGGGGCAAGGTGACTTGTTTTTCCACCTCTTCAGCGGCACGACCCGGGTACAGGGCAATCACGGTCACCTGGGTGTCGGTCACATCAGGGAAGGCTTCAACCGACAGGTTCTTGAAGGCGATGACGCCCGCCATCACAAACAGCAAGGTGCCCAGCACGATGAACAGCGGCTGGTTCAGGGCATAGTGGATGAGCTTTTTCATGGCTTGGCAGGCTCATTGCTGTGTGCGGCGTCTTGGGCAATCCGCAGTTCCCGGGCCAGCAACAGGCCGTTTTGCACCACGACTTGTTCGCCTGATTTCAAGCCTTCGCCCAGCAAGACCTGTTTGGCGTCTTCATAAGACACCTTCACATCGCGGGGCTCAAAAACACCGGGCTGACTTTGCACGAACACATAGTGCTGGTTGCCGCGCAAGAACACTGCTGTGGCGGGCACTTGAACGACGCCCCGACCCACCTGACGTTCGTAGCGCACAGAGGCCAGCATTTCGTTCTTGAGCAAACGCTTGGGGTTGACCACGGTGGCACGGACTTTGATAGTGCGGGTGGTTGGATCGATTTGATCGGTCACGGCGTTGATGACGGCTTCCAGTTTTTGATCAGGCAAAGTGGGCACTTGCAACACCACACGGGCCCCGGGGCGCAAATCGGCCACATCGGCTTCGTGGGCATCGATCGAGACCCACAGCACACTGGGGTCAGACACCACAAACAGGGGCGAACCCGCACTGTCCGTGCGTACTTCCTGGCCGGGGTTGAGGTTGCGTTCCACCACCACGCCGGCCATGTCGCTGCGCAGACCCAGTTGCTGGTTCACGCCGCTGCTGCTGCCATACAAGCTGGTGCGCGCTTGTGCGCGGGCCACTTCGGCCTGTGTCCGTGCCGCCTCGGCTTCGGCTTGCTCCAGATCTTTGCGGGCCACCACGCCTGCTTCGAACAAGTCGCGTTGACGTTGCAAAGCGAGTTTGGCCAAAGTGGCCTCGGCTTGCGCACGCGAGGTGTCGGCTTGGGCCGCGCCAAATTCGGGCGAAGCCAGTTCGGCCAGCATTTGACCTGCTTTGACCGGCTGACCCACATCGGCGCTGATGCGCGTCACGCGGCCATTGAAAGCCGGAAACACGCGCTGCGTTTTCTCTTCGTTCCAGACCAGTTTGGCGGGCAGTTCAATGTTGATGCTTTCGGCCTGTGTGGCGGGCGTGCTTACCAGCAGTGGCAGCTGGGGGTGCCCTGCGGGGTAGCGCAGCTGCTTGTCCTGGATGATGGGCATGGGCGCCGTGGCCACGGGCTCGTGCTTGTCCTGGCAGGCGGCCAGCAGGGCGAGTGCGGCCATGCTCAAGAGGGTGATCGGGGTGCGTAAAGTTTTCACAGACGTGTCTCGCTCAGGAATTCAAAGGGTTCAATGGGGTGCGGGCGCTGCCGAGCGCAGCTGCCAGGTGCCCCATGCCTTGGCGTGCGCATTGCGCACCGCCACGGCTTCGAGTTGGGTGGTTTTGAGGGTGCGTCGTGCATCCAGCAAGTCGGTCAGCGTCAGGCCACCTTTGCTGTAGGCCGTTTCTGCTTGGGCCGCCACCTGGGTGGCTTGCGGCAGGATGTTGTTTTCAAAAATCTTCAGGCGCTGTGCGCTGGCTTGCCAGGCTTGCACCAGCGCACCCAGGTCGGCGCGTGCTTGCAGCAAGGTTTTTTGCAGCAGGTCCCGGCTTTGTTCTTCCTGCGCCAGTGCGCGGGCAATTTCACCGTCAAAGCGCTCCCAGCCGTTCATGGGTACCGAGATGCGCAAAGCCAGCAAGCGGGTGGAGGTGCCCGGGAAATGGTCAAAGCTGGTGCCCACGCTGGGGTCGGCTTGGCGCAATGCTTGTGCCGATTGCAAGGCCGCTTGGGCTGCGGCCACACGTTCGCGGGCGGCGATCACGTCGGGGCGTTGCTCGACCAGTGCTTCCAGCAACGCATCGGCTTGTGCGGTATCGGCTGTGATGGCGGGCCACTCGCCTTGCACTTGCCAGCCACCGGCCGGCACGGGCAAGCCGGTCCATTGCGACAGGGCCCAGGCGGCTTGCTGGCGGTCCAGCACAGCGCTTTGTTCGTCAGCGTGGGCGCGCTCGGCTTCGATCTGGGTGCGTGCGGCGTCCTGGGCCGACAGGTCTCCGGCCTTCAGGCGCAGCTGGGCGCTGCGGGCCAGTTGGGCAGCGCTTTGGCCGATGGCCTGCACGGCCTGCAGGCGTTGCTGTGCGGCCAACAGGTCGTAAAAAGCGGCTTGTGCACCGATTTGCTGGGTCAGCAAGGCGTCCAGGCTGTCGGCTTTGGCTGCTTTGGCGCTGCGCTCGGCGGTTTCGGTGCGCAAGGCACGCTTGTTGCCGCGCTCCCAGGTCCAGTCCAGGCCCAGGGATTTGTCGATGCGCTTTTGCGACCAGAAGGAACCACCGCCGGTGCCGTTTTGCAGGTCAATGGAGGAGACGCCCGCCGACAAGGTGGGTGCAGGCGCCCGGTTGGCGCTCAGCACATCGGCACGCGCCGCGTTCAGGGCGCGTTGGGCCGCCAGCACGTCGGGGCTTTGCCGTGCGGCTTGCAGCACTTGCTGCAGGTTCAGGGTCGAAGAGGCAGGCGCTGTCACGCTCAAAGCGGGGGCCGCAGTAGGGCTGACCGCATCGGCGGCCAGAACGCCGGGGCTGCTGCCCCAGGCCATCAGGCCACCCAAAAGAAACAAGTGTCGTATGCTCATTGCTCGTTTATCGGTGAACTGGCCTGACCAAGACCTGACTTCGGTGGCCGCATTTTGGAGATTTCAGGCGCATGCGCATTTTGTTGGTGGAGGACGATCCGGTGTTGCAATCGGTCATGCTGCGCAGCCTGGTCGACGCCGGGCACCGTGTGGACGCGGCGGGCAACTTCTCGACAGCCCAGCATTTGTGGCATGTGCAGCCCTATGACGCGGTGTTGCTGGACCTGAACCTGCCCCTCAATGAGCGCCGCGATGCCGAGATGGTCAGTGGTCTGACCTTGCTGCGCGAGCGCCGGGCCAAAGGCGACAAGACCCCGGTGCTGGTGCTGACGGCCCGCAACCGGACCGATGAGCGCATCGCCGGTCTGGACGCCGGGGCAGACGATTACCTGGGCAAGCCCTTTGAGTTGGCTGAAGTCGAAGCCCGTTTGCGGGCCTTGGTGCGCCGCAGCTACGGAGCCGATGACCAGACCCAGGTGGGCCATCTGGTGTTGGACCGCAAGGCGCGGCGCATCCTGATTCAGGGTCAGGAGTTGACCTTGCCCGCGCGCGAACTGGAGGTGCTGTGGGAGCTGATGAGCCCGCCTGGACGCACCGTGAGCAAAAAAGACCTGTCCAACAAACTCTCGGATTTTGAAGAAGCGCTGGCCGACAACGCGCTGGAGGCCTTCATCTCGCGCTTGCGCAAAAAGCTGGCGCAATCGGGGGCCTCGATCCGCACCTTGCGGGGTTTGGGCTACCTCATGGAAGAGGAGCGCTCATGAAATCGACGGGCATGTCCTTGCGGTCCCGACTGCTGCGCCATGTCATCTTGCCACTGGTCCTGACCTGGCTGCTGGGCGCCCTGCTGGCTTTGGCGGTGGCGCGCTATTTCACGCAGCAGGCGTTTGACCGCGCCTTGCTCGACGATGCTTATGCGGTGGCCAGCCATGTGCGCCATGCCGAAGATGGCGGGTTGACGCTTGGCTTGAGCTCGGTCGAGATGGGCAATTTGCTGTTCGATCAGAACGAAAACCTTTACTTTGCGGTTTACCTGGAAGATGGCCGTTTGTTGGCCGGTCATGCGGGCTTGCAGTTGCCGGTCGGTGCTCGCGCGGCTGCCAGTCCTTTTTTCACGGAAACCCCGTTTCAGAACCGAAGCTTGCGCGCGGTGGTGCTGGAACGCAGCAAGCCCGCCAACTTCACCGTTGTGGTGGCGCAAACCACGCGTGTGCAGGACCGCCTGTTTGAGCGCTTGCTGTTCATCTCGCTGGTGCCGCAGTTGCTGCTGGTTATCTGGTTGGCCTGGTGGTTGCGCCGGGCCATCCAGAAAGATGTGCAGCCTTTGATGGATCTGGAGAACGCGGTGGCGCAACGTGATGCACGTGATCTGACCCCGCTCATGATTTCCACCCGCACCCTGGATGTCCAGAAATTGGGCGAATCGATCAACGCCTTGCTCGTGCGCATCGAGCAAAGCGTGCGTGGGCAAAAAGAGTTTGCAGGCAATGTGGCACACGAGCTGCGCACACCGCTGTCGGGCATTCGTGCTTTGGTGGAATATGGCTTGGCCCAATCCGATCCGCAGGTCTGGCGCGAGCAATTGCGCGGCATCGCGCAAAGCCAGGAACGGGCCAGCCACTTGATCGATCAATTGCTGGCCCTGGCCTTGGCTCAAGAAGCGCAGCAGGTCCTGCAGCCGCAGCCGCTGGCTTTGGACGAGGTGGTGCGTGACAGCCTCATGCGCCACTTGCACCGCGCCGATGCATTGGGGGTGGACTTGGGCGTGGACTTTGAAGAAGGCCTGGACTTGCCGCTGTTCATCTTGGCCCAACGCGCTCTTCTTGAAGGCGTGCTGGACAATTTGATCGACAACGCCTTGCGCTATGGCGTGCCTGAAGATGGCGGTCTTCGCCATGTGACGGTGGCCATTTCTAGGCCCGAAGCGGGCGTGGTGTGCCTGTCGGTCATTGACAACGGTCCGGGCATCACCGATGTCCAGCGCGAGCGTCTTTTGCGACGTTGGGCCCAGGGCAGTGCGGGCGCAGCCCTCAAGCAGGGTTCGGGCCTTGGCCTGGCCATCGTGGCCGAGTACGCCCGCATCATGGGGGCTCAGCTGTCTCTGGGCCCGGCCGACACGGGCGCGGGCCTGAAAGTCAGCCTGCGCTTTGCGCTTCAGCCCAGCGTCGGGTAGTCCAGATAACCGGCATCACCGCCGCCGTACAGCGTGGCGCGGTCCAGCGTGTTGAAAGGCCCGCCATGTTTGAGGCGTGCGCCCAGATCGGGGTTGGCGATGAAGGGGCGACCAAAGGCGACCAGGTCAGCGCCTTCACGCAGGGACTGTTCGGCCAGCGGCAGGTCGTAGCCGTTGTTGACCATCCAGGCGCCCTGCCCGCCGCTGTGACGGTAAGCGTTTTGGAGGGCCGCGTAGTCAAAGGGCCCGGGGCCTTGTTGGTGGTCACGCGGGCCACCGGTTGAGCCTTCGATGATGTGCACATAGGCCAGGCCCAAGGGGGCCAGTTGCCGCACCACATGCTCGAACAAAGGCTGTGGCAAATCATCGCTGGCGTCATTGGCGGGCGTCACGGGCGACAGGCGAATGCCGGTGCGACCGCCACCGATTTCGGCCACCACGGCCTGCATGATTTCTTGCAAAAAGCGTGCGCGGTTTTCGACCGAGCCGCCATAAGCGTCGGTGCGCAGGTTGCTGCCCGAACGCAAAAACTGGTCGATCAGGTAACCGTTGGCCGCATGCACTTCCACACCATCAAAACCGGCAGCCACCGCGTTGGCGGCGGCGCGACGGTAGTCCTCCACAATGCCGGGCAGCTCGGAGGCTTCCAGGGCGCGGGGCGCAGACACATCGACGAATTGGGCTTGGCCATCGACCAGCAACACGGTTTTGCCTTTGGCGGTCACGGCCGACGGTGCCACAGGCGCCTGGCCATTGGGCTGCAAGCTGGTGTGCGAGATGCGGCCCACATGCCACAGCTGCATGACGATTTTGCCGCCCTCGGCGTGTACCGCATCGGTCACCTGTTTCCATGAAGTCACTTGTTCGGCGCTCCAGATGCCAGGCACATCGGCATAACCCTGGCCCTGATGGCTGATGCCGGTGGCCTCGGTGATGATCAGGCCGGCCCCGGTGGCGGGGTTGGCGCGTTGACGGTAGTAAGCGGCCATGCGGGCATTGGCCAGGCCCCCAGGGGCCCGGTTGCGCGTGAGCGGCGCCATCACGATGCGGGTGGACAGGCTCAGGGCGCCGACTTGGCAGGGTTCAAACAGAGAGGTCATTGGCTTATTTCTCAAAGTGATTTCAAAAAGGATCAGACGTCAAAGCCCGGATTTTCGCGGGCCAGTTTGCGCAGCAGCGAAGGCCAGACAAACGCTCCGCCCAAGCCGCCAGTTTGGACGCGCATGGCGTGAGAGATGCCGTCCAGAATTTGTGGATTGACGGCGGTCAGGTCTTGCGGTCCGGCTTGGCCAGCCAGTGCATCGACCTGAATGCGGCAGGTGTTTTCAAAGGTGTACATCGACAGGAAGGCGTCGGCAATGGTCTTGCCCACGGTGAGTAGACCGTGGTTGCGCAGCATCAAGAAGTTGGCGGTGCCCAGGTCGGCTTGCAAGCGGGTTTTCTCGTCGTCGCGGATCGCCACGCCCTCGTAGCCGTGGTAGGCCAGCGAGGCCAGCACAAAGGTGCTTTGCTGGCTGATGGGCAAAACGCCATGTGACTGCGCGCTCACGGCCACGCCTGCACGGGTGTGGGTGTGCAGTACACAACCGGCGTCGTGCCGTACCTCGTGTACCGCGCTGTGGATCACAAAGCCCGCCGGGTTGACCGGGAAGGGGCTGTCGTGCAGCTTGTTGCACTGCATGTCCACTTTCACCAGGCTCGATGCCGTGATCTCGTCGAACATCAGGCCATAAGGGTTGATCAGAAACTGTTCTTGTCCGCCAGTGACCGAGTCAGGCAATTTGGCGCTGATGTGGGTGAACACCAGATCGCTCCAGCCGTACAACGCCACCAGCCGGTAGCACGCGGCCAGATCGACGCGCAACTGCCACTCGTCGGGGTGAACGTTGTCTTTCAGGGAAGGGATCTCAAACGCCATGGCAAAGCTCCTGCGGGGTGGAATCAGAACAAGGCGCTCAGCTTAACCACAAGCCCGGGCGCGGTCAGACCTTTTGGTGACTGGGCGCGCCATCAGTCGGGGCGGGTTTGTGCTTCCAGCTGCGTGAGGTAAATGCGTGCGTACTGCCCGCCATCGTCCACAGGGCCGCACATGTCCCAAGACGCTTGCAGTTGACCGCAGACGGCGGGGCGGCTGGCTTGGCCAAAAATCTTGCAGCGCAGCGCCTCGTCCAGTTGCACGCAAGGCACACCCGCCGGTTTGCCGCCCGGCATGCCCGGGATGGCAGAGGAGATGGATGGCGCAATGCAGCAAGCGGCGCAGCCTGCGCGGCAAGTCACGGCCCTCATTTGGGCCACAGGACCCACAGCTGCAAAGGCTGTTTCATGCGCCCGGCCAGCTCGCCAGCGGCGGTGCCCGAGCCCGCATAGTAATCGGCCCGCACCGCACCGACGATGGCGGTGCCGGTGTCTTGTGCCAGCACCAGTTTGTCCAGCGATGTCACGGGCCCTTGCGAGCGCAACCACACCGGTGTGCCGTAGGGGATGCTGCCCCGGTCCACCGCGATGGAGCGCCCGGCGGTCAGCGGCACGCCTTGTGCGCCTTTGGGGCCGGGTGGTGTGCTGCCCAGGGGCAAGGCTTCTTCCTTGAAGAACACCACGCGCGGGTTTTGCCAGAGCAGCTCGTTCACGCGGGCTGGGTTGCGTGCGATCCAGTCCTTGATGCCGGGCCAGGACGCGTCGCGGATCAGGCCTTGATCGAGCAGCCAGCGGCCAATGCTTTTGTAGGGTTGGTCGTTGGTGCCCGCAAAAGCCATGCGCACCAGACGTTGACGGCCATCGGCCTCGGCCACATTGACCAAACCTGAGCCCTGGATGTGCAGGACCATCGCATCGACCGGATCGGCCAGGTACACCAGCTCTTTGCCGCGCAAGGCGTTGCGGGCGGCGGAGACGGTTTCCATTTCCTGGCGGCTGTACCAGGGCTTGCGCTGGGTCAGACCTGCGGGAGGCGCATACAAAGGCACGTTGTAGCCTGCGCGTGGTTGGCGTGAGGCGTTGAGCACCGGCTCGTAATACGAGGTGAGCAGTCCTTCGCTGCGTTGGTCTAGTGACTCCACGCGGTAGGGTTGCAAATTCTGGCGCAGCCATTGGCGCTGCGCCGTGGCAGAGGCGCTGGCGAGTTGTTGTACCTCGGGGCACAGGGTTTTCCAGGCGGGTGCGGGGCGCAGGCAGCTTTGTTGCCAGGCGGGCCAGGCTTCCTGAAGGTCGTCGTTGTCCAGCCCGGTGATGTGGGACCAGGGCACCGGTACCCAGCGACTTTGGTTTTGCGTGATCGCGGCCGGGAGCGGGCCTTCTGGCGCGTTGCTTCGGGCTGTGGGCCATGAGGTTTGGCGGCTTGGGCCCACGGCGCAACCGGCCAGAGTGCCTACAATCGCGGCCAATAGCCATGCGGTCCAGGCCGATCGCCATCGCATCAAAAGGAACATGTTCATGGGTTTGATTTTGCTGGAAGCTTTGTTGGCCTTGGTCGTGTTGATCGCGATCGTCTGGTGGACCATGTTCGCAGGACGCTCCAAAGGTGAATTGCCGCCGCCTTCCACGTCGAAAGACCAGAAAAAGGATTGAGCCGATCGCTGCGACTCAGTCGAGCAGGGTGTGACCACCTTCAAAACGCTTGGCATAGTAACGGTTGCTCAAATGGTCGATGCGCACGCCGGTGCGCTCGTTGCTGGCGTGCACAAAGCGACCATCCCCCACATACACACCCACATGCGAGTGTTGCGCGCCCAAGGTGTTGAAGAAAACCAGATCGCCGGGCTGCAAGCGTTGTGTGTCCACCGGGCGCGACAGCTTGCCCAGGTCGGCCGATGAGCCGCGCAATTTCAGCCCGGCCGCTTCTTTGTACACATGCGCCACCAGGCCTGAACAATCGAAACCCATGGCGGGTCCGCGGCCGCCCCAGGTGTAACGTGTGTCGAGCAAGGACATGGCGAACAAGGCCACGTTGTTGCGTGTGTCGTTGTGGGGTGAAGCCGTTGTGTTTGCCGCGCGCTCTGACGCTGTGTCGCGGGCACTGTAGGGTTGGGGCGTTGAGCAGCCGACCAGCCAGCCGGTCAGCAAGAGCGCCCACAAGGTCTGAAGATGCTTCATGACAGTGTGCGCAGCAAATTCGCCAGTTCAACCGCTGACTTGACTTGCATTTTGTCGAACACGCGGGCGCGGTGCACTTCCACCGTGCGCACGCTGATGTCCAGCTGGTCTGCAATCAATTTGTTGGGCAGGCCCTCCACCACCAGGTGCATCACATCGCGCTCGCGCTCGGTCAGCTCGTTCAGCTGCGATTGCAATTGGTGTTGCTGTTGGCGCGCACTCAAACGTTCGTGTGACAGGTTCAGCGCCTGCTCGATGCGGTCGACCAGGGCATTGTCGGAAAAAGGCTTTTCGCAAAAATCAAATGCCCCACGCTTGACGCTGTCCACGGCGGTCGGCACATCGGCATGACCGGTCAGGAAAATCACCGGCCAGGCGTTGGCAATGCCATTGGCCAGCAGTTGTTCAAACAAGGCCAGTCCGCTCATGCCCGGCATGCGCACATCGAGCAGGATGCAAGCGGCCTGCAGGGGCGCGTGCATGGGCTGGCCCATGGTCTTTTCGAGCATGGTTGTAAAAGCTTCGGCACTGTCAAAAGACTCGCTGAGCAAACGCCGGGTGCGCAACAGCCATGCCATGCCTTCGCGCACGCTGACGTCGTCGTCCACGATGTAAACCGTGCTGTCTTGGGGTGAGTACATGCGCGAATTTTAGGCGCTGACCGCCGGCTTGGCCGAGGGCGTGCTGCGCACGGCGGGCAAGGTGAAACGAAACACCGTGCCTTTGGGCGACTGCGCTTCAAAATCCAGGTGACCGCCATGCTGCTCGATGACGGTGCGGCACAAACTCAAGCCCAAGCCCATGCCTTCGGCTTTGGTGGTGAAAAAGGGCGTGAAGAGTTGTTCGGCCACGTCGGACTCGATTCCGGTGCCTACATCGGTGACGGCGAATTCCACCCAGCGCTGTTCGGCGTTGGCGGCAGCCCGCTTGGCTTGCAAGACCAGCACACGGTCAGGGCATTCGGGGCGGTCCATGGCCTGCATGCCATTGCGCGTCAGGTTGAGCAGCACCTGCTCCACCATGGTGCGGTCGCACCAAACGGCGGGCAGGCGTGCCTCGATGCGGGTCACGACGCGCACCTGAAGCTTGCGCGCCTGCAGGTTGACCAAGGGCAAAATGGCGTCGAACAGCGCGTGCGGTGCCACGGCTTCGCGGGCTTGATCCCGGCGGCGCACAAAGTCGTGCACGCTGTTGATGACGCGACCGGCGCGACCGGCTTGCTCGGCAATGCGGCGCAGCGCCATGTGCACATCGTCCATGCTTTGCGGCACGGCCTCGGGGTCTTGGAGCAGGTTGAGCGAGCCGTTGGCGTAGCTGGCAATCGCGGCCAGAGGCTGGTTCAGTTCGTGGCTGAGCAATGACGCCATCTCGCCCACGGTGGCCAGGCGCGCGGTGGCTTGCAAGCGTTCCTGGCTGGCGCGTGACAACTCTTCCACCCGGCGCTGCTCGCTGATGTCGATCACCGCGCCCATCCAGCCGGTTTGTTCGCCTGCGGTGCTGATGAGTGGGGCTTCGATGATGAGCACCGGAAAGCGGGTGCCATCGCGCCGCATGAACACCGATTCAAAACCCTCACGCGGTGGCACATTGCCAGCCATGCGGATGGCCTGGCGTTGCTTGTACTCGTCCACCATCTCGGGTGGCCAGTAAGGTAAGGGGGCGTTCTGACCGATCAGTGCTTCTGCAGGCAGTCCGACCATTTGGCAAAACGCCGGGTTCACGTAGGTGATGCGCCCTTCCAGATCGCGTGCCCGCAATCCGGTGACCAGCGAGTCTTCCATGGCCTTGCGAAAGGCCAGTGCGTCGGCCAGATCGCGTTCGGCTTTCAGGCGTCTGCGGGAGTCTTTGGCCAGCAGCACCATGACGGTGATCAACGCGATCGACATGGCGGTCACCAGGGCGGTGAGCACGTTGGGGAACAAATTGGGCTCGCCTCTGTGCCCGTCCATGCGCAACACCAAGGTGTTGCCGGGCAAGTCCAGCAGTTGTTGCGCGGTGAACACGCGCACCCCGCGTCGTCGGGTGCCAGCGATGGCCAGGCGGGTGCCGTCTGCCTCGGTGAACGACACTTCGTTGCGTCGGCCAAAAGTGGTGCCCAGTCGCTCCACCAGCAAGGGGTGCAGGCCGTAGATGACCACGGCATAACCGGTCAACTCGCCTGCTTGCGTCATGGGCAGACAAAGCTCCATGAGCTCGATGCCCAGGCCGTCGGGCTGGGGGACATAGTAGGTGCTGGAATAGGCGGGGCCATTGAAGCGCTGTGCGCGCTGGCAAGACTGCAGGGTTTCGTTGATCACCTTGTTGCGTGGCATGCGCGCAAAGATGGGTGCACGCAAGGGCGAGTCGGTGAACGCTTTCAGGTCCAGTTGTCGGTCACGCCATTCGATGCGCAGCCATTCGCGGTTCTCGCGCAGCAGACCCATGGCTTCGGGTTGCCAGGTTTTGATGTGGGTGTTTTCCGATTGCAGGGCTTGCAAGGTTTGCACATCGCGTGCAAGTCCTGTGCGGATATCGCTCACGGCGTCTGCGGTGTCGCGTTCCAGCTCGGCTTGCACCTGGCTGATTTCGTAACGTCCGGCAAGCCAGACCAAGGTGACCAGCACCGCCAGCACCAGCCCGATTAAGGCGGCCCACAATGCCCGTCGGCCAGAGCCCCAGGGCATGGCCTCATCGAAGGCGCGTACCCAAGCGCGCAGGCGCTGTTGAGCCGTTCCGATCATGGTTGCAAAAGCGCTGGGCATGGCGGGATCATTGGCCCTGAGCAGGCACAGCGCTGGCCGGTGGCGGGGCCTTGTTGTCCACGCGCGTGACGCGCGGTGTTGTCCAGCTGCCGTCGATCAGGAACTCCTGAGTGGACGCACGCGTCAGTGGACTTTGCAAATACAACTGCGCCAGGAAGGTGGTCAAACCGACCAGAGGATTGACCGCAATGCCCGCCACCAAAGAAGCGGTGCCGGTGTCCAGCTCTGGCAGGATCACCACGCGAAGTTGCTGGGTTTCTTTGGCGATGTCGGCTGAACCATCAAGTTGTACCACCGCGTTGACGCCCTTGATTTGCAGGTTGTGGGTGTTGGCGGTCCCTTGGTCAATGTTGACATGGCCGACGACCGAGTCGAAAGCAAAGCCCTCGTAAAACACATCGCGGAAATCGAGCAGCAAGCGCCGCGGCAAGGCCTGCAGGCTGAGCACACCCAGCAGCTTGGCGGCGCCGGCATCGGCCTTGAGGAATTGACCGCGGCCCATTTTCACGTCGAACTGTCCGTTCATGCTCGGGTAATGAAGGGCCAGGGGCGAGCCGTTCCAGCCGATGTCGCCCTCAAGGTGGCCGCTGCCACCGCGCAAGGCACCGGGCGTGCCCAAGCGTGCGAGCAAAGCACCCGCATCGTCTACCGACAGGTGAAAGCGCATTTCTGTTTTGCGCAAGTTGCTGCCTTCCGTGGCGGTGAGCCAGCGTCCGGTACTGCGCAGCGTGGCTTCGGGCAAGACGATGTTGAACTTGTTGAGTTGCCATTCGCGTGAGGGTTTGGCGCGGGACTTTTGCAACTCGCTGTTGACGGCTTCAATTTCGATGCGGCCCAGCTGCTTGCCGCGCAATTCGAGCTGCTCGATCACGATGTCCAGTGCGGGCAGATTTGCCGGTGGCTCGGCCAGCAGGCTTTCCACATCGGCTGCGGTCGATGGCGGCAGGTTCAAGCGGGCCAGGCGGGCATAAAGCTGGCCGGGTTGTTCACCCGATGGCTGGCGAAACTGCACGTGACCACTGAGTTCGCGGGCGTCCACGTTGGCGCGCCAGGTCAAACCTTCGCGAGAGCCACCGGCCACCACCTCGTGCAAGGTGCGGCCATCGGCGGTGAGCGTGTTGGCTTGCAGACCCATGCGCGTAGGCAAGTAGCTTTGCAGCGCGGCGTTATCGCCGGAAGCGGTCTCGCCGTTGGCGGGGGTGGGCCACAGCGCTTGCCAGTCGTCCACCGAGAACTGATCGAGCGACACGATGGCCGCGACGCCGGTCTCAGGCATCGGCGGCAAGAGATTGCTTTTGCCCAGAGCCATGCTGCCGCGCAGCACACGTGGTGTTGGCCCGGAGAGGTCGCGTACATACTGCACCGATGCCACCCGCCCCAGCTCGACCTGGATGTGGTCTTGCAGGCTCGCCCCCTGCCCTTGCACACGGCTGCGGATGTTCAAAGGCATGGCCACTTGTGCAGCTTTGCCCAATGGGGCGGGCAGCTTCAGCGCCAAGCCTTCGAGTTGACTCTGGATGGACAGTTCGGGTTGACCTTGTCGCCAGCCCAGGCTGGCGCTGTACGTGGTGCTGCCGCTGAATTGCCTGGCCAGCAGGTCCAGCGTTGGGAATTCCCGGGTTTGTCGCAGACCTTCTGCGCTGATCTCGCCTTGCGCGCGAAGTGCCAGTGCGGGCTCATGGGTCGTCGTGGGCTTCATGCCGCCTTCAATGCGCACCGGGCCACCGAGCCAGCGTGCCTGCACACCGCTCAAACCAAAACCGGACTCGCTGAACTGGATGCTGCCCTGGACTTTCTCGAAGGCGGGAACGGCCGGCGTGATCTGCAAGTTGTTGCCACCCATCACCACCGAGCCTTGCACTTTGCTGTCTTGTGGCCTGAGCAAGGGGATGTTCAGTTTGAAGCGGGTTTGGACATGGCCCGTGGCCTGTGTGTCGTGCAAGGCCTGGCCCAGCAGTTTGTCGATGGGGGACTTTTGCACCAGGCCCAAGACCTGGCTGGCGGGCCCTTTGGCTTCGGCCGAGACCTCCAGCAAAGCTTCTCGACCCATATCGGGGATCTGGGCCTGGATGCCCTGGAGTTGCAAGCCTGTTTTGGCGTCTGCTGCCCGAGCCTTGGCGTCGCTGAGTTTCATGCCCACACGATCAAACACCAGCAGGCCCGACAGGCCGTGCAGCCGAGGCCAGGCAGCGCTGCCCAGCGGCATCAGAGACGTGGGCACGTAATCCAGTTCCACATCGTTCAAGCGCCCCGCAAAACGGAACTCGCCCTCCTGCGGGTGCGCAAACGGCATGCGGGCGATGTCGCCCTTGATTTTGATCTGCACACCTGAATAAGTGCCTTTGACCACCGCATCGCGCACGTATTGACGCACCGATGCGGGCAACACGGTGGGCAGGTAGCGGTGTACCCGGTTGGCCTGAGCCTGAATGATCTGGCCTTGCAGGTCGAGCACACCCGGCTCGCCT
>JACCDZ010759736.1_pt1 | contig 28203 bp, 22 predicted proteins | sample 7449551 | NCBI WGS metagenome assembly JACCDZ01 (sample SAMN15323452, study PRJNA562643) | freshwater metagenome | isolation source: river surface water | place: USA:Blue River Watershed | collected 2017-08-18 | reverse complement strand
TTCTTGAAAAAAATGTATTATTGAAAATGTATTCATTTTTTCAGTGGATGTTGCAATTATCCTCAATCTTTTCAGCACCATTGATTGAGGAATGACCTGATAGGATACAAAATTTGCAGCACATAGGTTATGTGATCTTAGGCTTTAGAAAGAATTGCGTTGTTGGGTATTGGCAAAATACTCAGGTGGGTAAAAACAAAAAAACCAGCGATTAGCTGGCTGATGTTTTACTGACTACAGTCAGTAAAGTGGCGGAGCGGACGGGACTCGAACCCGCGACCCCCGGCGTGACAGGCCGTGACCACTTTCAAAAGTGTCTATAACCTCAATAGATGAAAGTGGTAACTAACTGTTTTTAATAGACGTCAGCCCCCTAGTAAGCCGGACATCAACCAAGATCTATTAACGCGGTGACCATGGACACAGGTGTCCAAAAAGCAGGCCGAGGGTCAGAGGTAAAGGTTGTTTTGATCAGGCTTGGTCTGAAAATTCAGACCATAATTTTAACACTTTGCAGAAAATGAGGAGGGAACTTGAACAACTCTTTCATTGCGGTCTGAATATTCAGACTCAGCTCCACTTTACCGGTAACAATTTGGCCGTAAGAACGAAAACCATCTTTTACCGCCGCAGAACTTTATTTTCACTTCAGATAAAGAAAAGCTCTGTATTGATTCATTTTTGTCGATGTCAAATTCAAGCAGGTCTGACTATTCAGACCTTAATTTCTGCACTTTTCGCCCATTATTTCTGCTTATGGCCATGCTTGACCAAGCTTAAAATGATGCGGGCTGAACGAGCCTATTTTTTAAATGGGAGAAAAACTGTATTGCCGGACGGTCTGAAAAGTAGGACCAGAAATTGAAGCCTACAAAAAGCACATCCTCAAAGCATAATACTAGCCTACAGTTGCTTCAGCTTCAGCCGCTTTTTTGTATAAACGTATTGCCGGACAGTCTGAAACTTAAGACTTTGCTGTATTTCAAAGATATAAAGCACTTGAGCTGTTAAATTTAACTCATTCAATAGCTGTAGATGATTTTTTAAACAACTGAATCAAAGGCAACAAGTTTCCCTGATATCCGGATATATTTGCATCAAGCCATGTTTGTTGAGAGACATATCTCCAGCTGAGCTCATACCCTGCTTGTAATGCCAATATTTCACAGAATAAACGCAGGCTTCTGCCGTTTCCTTCACAAAATGGATGAACAACGTTCATCTCACAAAAGAAGTCTGCCAAGCCTTTGACAAATTCACTATGGTTTAACTGGCGTAGATAGTTGTTTTTTTGTAATACGTCAAAGCACTTTAACGCGGAAGACAAAATAAAGCGTACGTTGCAGAAATAGGTATCCTGCTTTGATATGTCAACAGTTCGGACTTCTCCTGCCCACTGATATAAATCCTGAAATAAGTGGCGATGTATCTGACATAGAGCGTCAAACGTCAGATTCTCAAAATCAGGCTGGAATGTCTGTAGTCGATAAGATGTGAACTCAACTTCAGCTGCTTCTAAATCATGCCCGGATGTGAGATCGAGCAAGTTGATAAGTACGGAGGTGTTTGGGTAACAATAGGAATCCTGACCACCCCCGTATTTATCAGTCATTTAGCCCTTGTAACTCTTTTAACTTGGCTAACACTTTTGGATTCAGAGCGCTTTTATTCTGATTTGGTTTCAGGCCTTCAAGACGCAGGCTTTCATTGAAATTAGAAACCTTTGTAGCATCGAATCGTTTTTCTAACTGTTGTTTTTTCGTCATAGATGTATCTCTTGGATCAACGTACTGAGTTTAGCTGTTTCCGAATCGCTCAACAAGCTGGTAGTACGCCCCCTAAAAGCACAGAAAGTAAACTTGATAGTTTAACTTGCACTTCCTTGAGTTTCGTCGACTTGAACACTCGCTTATGTCGTTAATAACTGAATCAGATTTATCAAACGCCCATCACTCCACTACAACACTATACCCCATCGCTAAATAGCACTGCTTGAGGAAAGTGAGAGCCCATCTGATTTATCCTGGAAGGCGCGGACAACAAGAGTATTGTCGATGTTAGTCATGATTATGGAAGCAAGGGTATCTAGGTTGCTCTTGATGGTCTACAGGGCTTCATTCCGTTCCATCATCGGCAGAAAAACCAAGTCGATATCAACCGAAAGTCGAGGAAAGTCACGAACGAACAAATTGATAGCGGTTCCACCTTTGAGAGCGAAACAGTCGTGCCGTGCAACAAAAGGAATAATCCTGAGTAGTAGCTACACTTGTCGGTAGTAGTGGCTTTGTCTATTCATATTTTCACATATCCTTAGGCACTGTTATTTGCCAGGTTGGCTCTAGTTTGCCACCTTTGGCAATAAGTCGTTTACCGGTACCCAGTGCATACTGTTCTGGTGTCAGATTCTTGAGCCAGGCATGCTGATGTCTTCCTGCCAGCCAGAAAAAAAGCCGCTTTGCTTTAATACTACGACAAGCTTTCAGTAAAGCATTCAACTTGCGAGGAGAGAGGTTGTGTAATCCTTGCATAAGTTGGTCAGCATGTTCAAAGCTGATGGTATTGGGCACTGTAGCTAAGAGCTCCAAAATGGCTTTTTCTGGACAGGAATAATGTAGCGAAGGAAGTGATGCTTGCCAGCTATCTTGCCTCAAGTACTGATTGTCTTGCATTAGCATCTCTGGCCATAGGCGACGAGTGCCATGCCACTCAAATTGTGCTGGCGCATCGATTCTTGCCAGCCATCTAGGCAGCATCTCAGCAGAATAGAGGTGAACCCTGGGTTTGTTTCCTTTGGACAAGTAATGACCAAGTCCTTCCAGCTCTAATGCTGTCAGACCTCCTATATGAACAGGGATATCGGCCATTCGTTGCAACGAGGTAACGATTCCTTTCCAGGATAGTCTCGCTTCTTGTCGAGTGTAAACACCGACTGCGACAGGGATCAGCGTTTGGCTCCGTACTGCATTGTCCAGAAAATGCAGTTTGAGTCCTTGCGTCTCCAGCCATGATTTGGTGGCGAGCATATCCAACGGCAGCAGTTTTTGTAGTTGCTGCCTGGCTTCAGTGTTCAGCATGATTGGCCCACTTGGTTTATTAAAGTAAAGAATCCACCTTCTGAAGAAGGTGGCTTTGTGTTAAGCCCCTAAAAGGGGCCCTTTGTCTAGTCCAGTGCCAACTCGGCCTGCTCTTGCCGCTCCATCTTCTCTTGGTGTCTCACATAGCGTCGAATTATGTCTTCGTTTATTCCCACTGAATCTACGAAATAACCTCGCTGCCAGAAATGATTTCCCCACATTTTATTCTTTCTCAGATGCGGAAATTTACTGAACAACTTCAACGCTATTTTTCCTTTTAATGCACCCATTAAGCTGGAGATCGATACCTTCGGTGGAACTTGGATCACCAGATGAACATGATCGATCTGTACATTAAGCTCCACAACTTCACAACCCAACTGAGCACTGTAAACCTGAATACAACGCCAGACTTCCTTGCCTACATTGTCTTTTAGTATTCTGAATCTGTACTTCGGCGTCCACACAATATGTGTATTGACACCGCCAGAACACATGCGATGCTTGTTGATATCTACTCATGTTAATTACCTCTTTTGACTCTGCGAAAAATCAAAACGGCAATTAGCATGAGTAGGTCTGTACAGGCAAAGCCTTTTGGATGATAACCACCTACTGAAGTAGGTGGTTTAGGGCCGAAAATAAAAATACACGTTGTGTATTGACGTAATTTACAGATTATTCAAACCAATTCTGCTTTTTAGTTTGATAAAACCTAATTTTACGTTAATTATTGCCGTGAAAATTGACGTTTATAAACCACCACGCCAAAATTGACAATCTTGGTAATCTCAGTTGTATTTAAGAACTGCATCAGCTCGCTCAGCAACATATTAGATTACTGATTGATTGAAAATTTACCAGAATGGCCCATATTTGGTTGATTTAGCACTGTCTGATGAAAGCCGAAGCGTCAAAGCATCAGATACATTGGCTATCGAAAATGTATCAGGAAGTCTGCTGCAATCAAAACTCACCTCGTTAAAAGAGGTTTCAGTATCCTTTGCAAGCCTAGCTGAAGAAAAAGTTTTGTTCCCTTAGTTGTCATCAAGACTTGGTCTATACAGGTAGGACTATCTATTCATTTTTATCCCCTGCAAAAGATTATGCATGATTAATCCCTTACAGGGGATAAACCATAATCTATCCTCTACAAAGGATATATAGAGAGCAATGTTATGATTTTTAGCCCCCAGCAATTGGCCCATAAAATTAAGTTAATTCGAACTAGAGGCTGTTGATCTTTGGGTGAAAAATGAACGGCATAGCAACAAGGTATAATGGTTTCGCCAAAAATCAAAAATACCACCGAGAAAGGACGTTGCTATGCCAAGGACAATGCTAACAGATAAAGCCTGGGAAGCCCTAAAGAAAATACTTAAAGAGACAGGCCGTGTTTACAATAAATATGAACACCGAAATACACTGGAAGGCATACTTTATCGTATGCGCACAGGCATTCAGTGGCGAGATTTGCCTGAAAGATTCGGTCGTTGGAACTCTGTATTTAGGCGCTTTAACCTTTGGTCAAAGAAAGGTGTGTTACAAAAGCTGTTTCAAAGTATATCGTCCGATAACGATCCAGAGTGGTTGTTTATTGATGGAAGTATCGTCAAAGCGCATCAAGACAGTAGCGGAGCAGCCAGTAGTTCAGATGAGGCGATAGGAAAAAGTCGGGGTGGGAGTTCTACAAAAATTCATCTGGCTGTAGATAGCGGTGGGCTTCCCGTTTATTTTGAAATATCGGGTGGTCAGATAAATGACATTGTCCATGCTCAGAGCTTAGTATCCGCGGCCCCAAAGTCATGTAGTGTTACGGCCGATAAAGGCTATGACAGTGATAACTTAAGAGCATTTATTAAGGCAAATGGCAGCATTGCGAATATTCCAAGAAAAGAGAACAGTAAAACAGGGAATGGTCACATGGATTGGTGCCTTTATAAGTATCGGCACTTAGTTGAGAACGCTTTTTTAAGGATAAAGAGATACAGAGGTATCGCTACACGTTACGATAAACTGGCCAGAAACTACGCCAGCAATGTAGCGTTGGCATTTGTGATTATGTGGCTGCCGATGTATTGCTGAGCAAAATATGTGCAAAGATCAACAGCCCCTAGCAATAACTGGTCGCAAGCCGACATTGCCAAAAAAGTCGGGATCAAGCAATCGACTTTGTCGAATTTTGAAAACGATCCCGACCGCTGTCAATTACAGACCTTGTTTAAAATTCTGCAAGGACTGCACCTCTATATGGAGCTACTTGAGCAACCACAGAAATTAGCCTCCGATCCTGATGATGAGAACTGATAAATACCGTCTTTATCGCTCTACATGAACCAAACCTATGTCGGAGAGTTAATCCAGCAACCTAACGGCGCTCATCAACTTAGCTACGCCACGTCATGGCTTAAGGACAAAAAATCCAGGCCACTGTCACTGTCCTTGCCGTTACAAAAAGGCAAAATCAACTCGGAAAAGGTGTTTAACTTTTTTGATAATCTACTGCCGGATTCTCGATTAGTACGCCAGCGTATCATGCAACGATTTACCGCCCGTTCAAACCGTCCTTTTGACTTATTAAGCCATATTGGTAGAGACAGTGTAGGTGCAATTACTTTATTAGCTGAGCCACTACCGCCGATGGCAAGAGCCGAAAAACCTGAACTACAATTCGCCCCCCTTACGGCTACCAGGCTACAAGCGTTGCTACTTGGCTATCAGTCTGAAAAACCTCTGCGCATGCTGGATGATGCAGATGATTTTCGTATTTCTGTTGCCGGGGCGCAGGAGAAAACTGCGCTCTTGCACTATCAAGGGCAATGGTGTATCCCCAAAGGGATGACTGCGACTACTCATATTCTCAAACTACCGATTGGTGAGATTAAAGGCCCCGCTGCCACACTGGATTTATCGGACAGTGTCGAAAATGAGTGGCTTTGCATTGAATTAGCCCGTGAATGTGGTTTTGAGGTGCCTACAGTTGAGATTGTTAAATTAGATGATGTCAAAGCCTTAGCAGTGACCCGTTTTGACAGACGTTGGAATGCTGCACACAGCTGGCTAATTCGGCTGCCGCAGGAAGATATGTGTCAGGCGCATGGCGTTTCACCTGCGCTGAAATATGAAAAAGATGGTGGCCCAGGCATCAGAGACATAATGAAGCTGTTAATGGGATCAAGTAATGCACTGGCCGATAGAGACAGCTTTATGCGCTTTCAGGTGTTCCAATGGTTGATTGGCGCAACAGACGGTCATGCTAAGAACTTCTCTATCTATCTTGAAGCTGGCGGAACCAATCGTTTAACACCTTTTTACGACATTCTATCGGCTTCCCCTTTACTGGGAGGTAACGGCTTAGATATACGCAAGCCCAATCTAACTATGGGTCTGGCGATGGGCCCGACCGCTAGAGCACCATATAGTTTAAAAACTAAGCAGCCATAGCCATGCCGATATGTAGATTGGTGATGGCTGCGGTTCGGTTTAGATCATATTCATTTAATCTTAGTCCGATGTATCTGGCCCTGGGCTTTTTGCGGTTACACACAGATGCAAGTGCATGCTCTACTTTGGTTCTTTCTCTGGCTTGTTCCCGGCCTTCTGGTGTTTCCACAAACTCTCTTAAACCTTGTAGCATCTCTTCGTTTGCATGCAAGGTCAGCGTTTTTCCTGTTTTGGAGTCTGTGCATTGCGATTTCAGCGGGCAACTCTGGCAGCGTTCTTTGCCAAACCGGATCTGAGTTGGGGTTGCACTGTTAAATGAAGCGCTATGCCCTGCCGGGCACGTTGCCTGGCGGTTGAACAGGTCAATTTCAAACTCTTTTTTACTGAATTTACCTTTGTTGGTGGAGGTCCATGGCTTGGCAATCACCCGTTGCCCCTGTTGAGCCAGTTCGGCTGTCCATCCTGCGGCCAGATAACCACGGTCAATACTTAACTCCTTCACTTCTCCGGCTCGAAGCACCTTAGGTTTGAGCCATTCTGCCGCTTTATGCTCCGGTTCATTGGCGGGCCGCACGCACGTCGCAAGTATCAGCTTTGTGTCCATATCAACGGCTATGTGCTGTTTAAAACCGTTGATCGTGCGTGAACTGGATTTTCTGCCATGACGCATTGAATCATCATGGATGGAGATGAGCCTGTCTTCTGCGACTCCCTGCTTTATCCTGCTGCCCCCATCAGGATCGGGTTCAATGTTTTGTGATAAGACCGTGTCAAGCAAGGTCAGACAGGCTTTGAGTTCCTTGTGCTCCGTCACAGTGGAGGGCTGTGTACTAAGCCACTGCTGAAGCTGCGACACATCCTTGAGCAAGGTATTGATTGCGTTTTGTTTCTCAGCTGCGACTGACCAGTCAATATCCAGAGCTGCTTTCACACTGCTTTTCCCTATCAGCTGTGTTCCGGCTTCAGTCAGGATTTGGGCTTCCGTTGTCATTCGGATCCGTGCTGCACAACTGACCAACAGTTCTAATGCATGCCCAATCAAGTTAAAGGTGTCTTCCACCCGACCTGCACCTTGTAAGGGAGCAGAATCAAGTGCAATACGAAGTTGTGTATGACCGAAGCCACCAAAGTCTCTGGCGATACTGACGGTGTGCTCTAACAGAACTTCATCCATATTGTGCTGGACCAGGCGATGACGAAAGTCACACAACGTGCCCTGAGAAAAAGGTGCTGTTTCATCATCAAGGGAGAGGCAATTGAGGACCATCCGCCAACGCACGTCAAACATGGCTTCAAGGGCGGCAGTGACATCAGATTTTTGTTCATAGCACTGTAACAAAGAAGCCATGGCCAGCATTGCTGCTGGCACTGGGGGCTTACCTGCGGGGTGATCGGCATACAGCGTTAATAGCTTTTGTTCCATGCGTTCATCAAAAATACGATGGCGCTGTTCACGAAGAAACACGAATAACTTGCCGGAATTTTTGAGCTTAGAGCAGATGAATTTTTCTTTTTTGGAGAGTTCTGTGGGGCAATCCCACAGCCGGGAGGTAGACATGATCAAATACCTTGCTAATAACTATCAGAGTATTTGATCATGGAAAAGTGATAAAGTCGATCCCTGTCTGTTTTTTAAACTGATCGGTGTTCTAGTAAGGGTAAAAAATACAAACTAGACTTAATCCAACCCCGTCATTTCATTAATACAGCCAAGGCCACTGGTTTTGATCCAGAACGAATGCAGCAGATCATGGATGAATTTGCCGAAACCATGCGAGGCGCCATAGACCGGCTTCAGCAACGTATGCATGTACTCATACCACAACGGATCCAAACTGCGATTTTTGAAAACACCTTGCATCAACTTAAACGGCTGCAGAACTAAAAGTCTATTGCCACGTTATAAAAAGATCGCTATTGCTTTGCTATTAAGTACCAAAACGTTTTTCATTTAATGCATTTATTTTCAGTCATTAACTTAATTTAACATAGATTATTGACTGAAAATATTGACATTAATAACATTAGAACTAAGCTAATGCCAATAAAAACACTCAATAGAGTTTAAAATGCAGCAACTTTGTGTGCAGATATATATTGATAATCAGTGGCAAGATGCGATGCAACTGGAGTTTACCACCCCAGATGCTGGCAGAGCGGGTCCGGTAAAAGCTGCATATAGCAGAGCTTTTACTGCACGCTATTTTCAGGCTAGTGCCGCACATCAGGTATGCAGTTCCTGGCCTATCGAATTACTTGCGGTATACCGACATGAGCGCTGGCATGCGTGTATTGACGACATTATGCCGGCAGGGGCTGGGCGCAAACTCTGGGTGAAACAACTTGAGCTTGAACACTTGTCAGGCCCGGAGCAAGACTTTCAGCTTCTTCACTCTGGCACTATTGCCCCTGTTGGGCATCTGCGAATAAAAGAGTCCGTACAGCAGGTTGAGCAACAGTTAGACCCATCCCTGCGAGCTGTTCGTTTTGATAGCGCTGCTGTCATTGAGCGCGATGCCGATTTTTTACATTATGCCAGACAAATGGGGGCTATATCCGGCGGTGCGACCGGAGCTGGCGGGGAAGCGCCTAAATTATTGTTACGGCAAAGCTCAGACCATAAAATCTGGTTTGACCCACTACAACGGGACAATACCACCCCAGATCAGCATTACCTCGTGAAGTTTGCCAGAGGACAACGCACTGAAACGGACAAGGCCATTCTGCGTACCGAATACCATTATTATCAGGAACTGGCTGAATTAGGCATAGATACCATTGACACCAGACAGATGAAGTTAGAAGAAGGTACTCATACACCCTCCCTATGGTTACCTCGCTTTGATCGGGTCTTGGCCGGAGGAGAAATTCAGCGGCTAGCGGTAGAATCCGTTTATTCATTGATGAATAAAGGTCCTGGACAATACCTTGATCATCATCAGGTGCTGCAGCAACTGCTGGACATGATCCAGCCTGCCGACATAAATAGCTTTATTGCAGAATACCTTAAGCGTGATCTGTTGAATCTTTGTTTTGGTAATAGTGATAACCATGGTCGCAATATGGCGGTGCTAAAAAATCAGCAGCATATTGCATTAGCGCCGGTTTTTGATTTTGCGCCAATGAAAGCCGATGCCGAGGGTATTGTCAGAACTACAAACTGGAACAAAAAGTACCAGTTAGGAGGCGTTGTTGACTGGCTTAAACTATGCAGCTCATTTGATGAGTTTTCATTTGGCAGTCATGGCAATAAAGTAGATAGCGACCAACTTTTCAATGAACTCAGAACTCTGGCGCAAAAGATTATTGGCTTGCGTGAACGACTGGCAGCACGGGGCGTGCCTGCACTGATTTTAGATATGCCAGTAATGGGTTTTAATACACTGGATAAAAATCTTCAGAAGTGGGGCCTGGTATGACCGAAACGACAAAACCTCAGCGTATCAAACGCAAAGCGCTGCAGGAATTAAGCCCAAGCGAGATGGAACAACGTAAAACAGACATTTGTAATGCTTTAGTTGCCGGCACTATCAGCATGGGCCAGGCCGCAAAGCTTATCCGCATGGAACTCTCAGGCCTCAGCCAGCAAGAATTCAGTCGTTTTGTAATGCTAAGCCGGCAAACCATCAGCGACATTGAAAATGACAGATCCGATTTAACCATTCGCTCTGTCAATAAGCTGTTTTCCATTATTGGTATGGAGTTGAGGCTGGCACCGCAGCAAAAGTCAGCGCACTGAAGCGGCACCATGACCTCAATCTTAGTCATGGTGCAACGATCGTTCACAAAAACAACCTTAACCCAAGCAGCACTTTTTATACTTTTTACCACTGCCACAAGGACAGGGATCATTACGACCAGCCAGAGGTTTGCTGATCACTCTTGCCGGCTGACTGAGCAAAGCTTCGAGTCCACCCCATTGATCTACTAAGTTGGCATTGGCCTCTTTCGAACTAAAACCAGCCCAATGCTGCAGTGACATGATATCAAAGGTAGTTTGTACCCTGCCTGATGCCAGCGGCATTCTGACTTTGCTTAACTCCCAGTAGTTGATACTGCGACTGGCGATCACATCGGTATCCAATTTGTTCTGCCGCAACAGTACTTCGAAATCATGTTTAAACTGCTCTAACCCAAAAGCGATACAAAAATAGGCCAGGTTACTTAACGCAAAATCCTGACGTTGCAGCACCATGTTTTTGATCATGCCGGGGATGGCTGTCACCATAGCCGCTTTGTGCAGTTCTGCGCCTGTTTCAGATAAGTTAGCATCCTTTGCAGTTGCTGCCTGCAAGCTTTCCAGTTGAGCAAACAAAGCCTCAAGCGCAGCAGATTTCACATACATACCTGCTTTATCACTGTGTAACAACTGGATCAGAGGTTGGGCATCTCCCTGAGCTAACAAATAAAAAAATGTAGGCAAACATTCAGTTAAAGCATCTTCCAGTAGTTCGCTCAAATCAGAGCAAAAATCATCGTCCGCATCACAGAGTTGAAATACCTTGCCTGCAGCGTCATAAAAAGCTAAATCAGCGATCAGCATCAGACCAAAAAACAGTTGTTGTGATTGTTTTTCTGACAGCTGTTCTTTGGCGATAAATCGGTCCAAAAGTTGTTCTATCAAAGGCCAGAGTTCCGACCATTGTTCTTTAGCTGCGCTAACGGCCTGTTCCGGAAAAAATTGCCGTTCTGTTGTTTCGGCAAATTGCTGAAGAATTTCAATAGGGGTCATACTTTGTACCTGATGCATAAATAGCTGGGCTGCAGTTTATCAAACTGTCCCTACTGATCGCAGCCAAAAAATTTCGGGCAATCCTTAAATTCAAAAAATCACAGAACATGAAATCATAATGATTGCATCATTTTGATTTCATGCTAAGCTATTTCCAATCGTTTAGCATTGCAGGCGCTTTTATGCAGATATCAACTCCCTTACAGGCTCAGCTTACTCAACCGCAGCAACAACGCCTGCGCTTTATTGATTTTTGTTTGTATTATTTTGGTGAAATAGCCAGAGCTGATCTGATAGCCAAGTTTCAGACTGGTCTGGCGTCCTGCACCAGAGATTTGGCGCTGTATAAAGAAATGGCACCACAGAACCTTGAACTCAGACACCAAACCAAACTGTATTACCGTACAGCAGAGTTCAGTCCGTTGTTTCTGCATGATGACGCAGTGGTGCTAAACCGTTTGAGTGAATCTGCCACTGACTGGCTGCCAGAACGATTACAGCAACACAGCTACAGCCTGGATGCCATCCGTTTACTCAAACCCCGCAGCGGATTAGTACCGGTATTACTGCAGGCGATTTATCAGCAACAGGCGGTTTTATGCCGTTATGTGTCGTTAAGCTCCGGTGAGCAGCAGCGTGAATTGGTACCTCACACCCTGATCAACAATGGTCACCGCTGGCATGTCCGCGCTTTTGATCGTAAAAGTGGCCAGTTCCGGGATTTTGTATTAAATCGTTTACTGGAAGTAAAGCCGCTGCATAGTGCCCCAATGGAGGAACAACGCAGCGCAGATATAGCCTGGCAACAACTCTGTGTGATCCGGCTAAAACCTCATCCCGGCCATCTTTATCCACAAGCAATTGAACTGGATTACGGCATGCAACAAGGAACGTTGGAACTGGAAATACGGTCCGCTGTTTTAGGATATCTGATGCAGCAATGGCAAGTGGATTGCTCGCCTGACGCAAGCCTTGACTACAAGCAATACCCATTAGCCCTGGCGAATCAGGAAGTACTGACGCAACTGACTGATTTGACATTATTTCCCGGAGCTATCCAGGTATGACAACACTCAATTATGACTATTTTAACCAGTTTAAAGAGCAAAGTCTGGCGCTGAAGCTGCTGCGTTCTCCCCATTTCGCTTTGCTCACCAGTTTTTTTTATCGTGCTTTTATTCAATCTAACCAACGCAGTGTGCCTTTTCAGCAGTTGGTTGCCTTGTTGGATCAACACCTGTTTGAAATTGCAGAACTGGAAGGAGATGCACTTTATCCAAAAAGTGCCAAAGCCTATTTGGACGACTGGGTAAATAGTCGTGGCGGCTACCTGCGTAAATACCTGCCACAGCACACTGACGAGCCGGAATGTGACTTGTTGCCTGAAGTCGAAAAAGCGCTGCGTTATCTGGAAGATATGCAACGCCGGCAATTTGTTGGCACCGAATCGCGGCTAAAATTATTGCTTGAGATGATTAATAATCTGGTCGAAGGAACTGGTGCCGATCAACGCAGCCGCCTGTTGGCTCTTAAGCAACGTAAAGCAGAACTTGAGCAGCAAATTATCGCGGTGAAACTGGGTCAGGATGCAGGTTTTAGTGACACTCAAATCCGCGAGCGCTTGTTTTTACTGGCAGATGTATCCAGGCAGTTACTTGGCGATTTCCGTCAGGTTGAAGCCAATTTTCGCAGTTTAGATAAACAAACCCGTAAAACCATCAGCTTGAGTGGTGGCCATAAAGGCGATGTATTGGATCAGGTGTTCAGTCATCAGGACGTGATTGAAGCCTCCGACGAAGGCCAGTCGTTCAGCAGTTTTTTTGAGTTGTTAATGACCCCTCAACTACGGGATGGCATGCGAAACAATCTACAGACGCTGCTCACGCAGGAACAGGCCAAAGATCTGTTGCAACGAGATACCTTATTAAGCCATTTATACAAATATTTGCTGGAGGCAGGCAGCAAAGTCAACCAGACCCGGCAACACATCACTGATCAGTTGCGCCGCTACATTCAGGAACAATCTCAGGATAACAAGCGAATTCTGGAGCTGATCCGCGAATTTGAAGCCAAAGCGCATCAGTATCAGACATTGGTAGCCGATGACAAAACCAAAGCTGGATCCACACCTTTTAGCAGCATTCCGGGCTGGCAGGCGGATATTGAACCTATCTTTAGCAGGCAATTGTTTCAGCCCAGTCAAAGCGAAAGCTTCACAACGACAGAAGTCACGCCAGAAGGAGCCGCACAGGTTGATTTAACGGCGCTGTTTGCCTTAAGCCATATTGATGAATTGCAGCTGGAACGCAATATTCAAAGCTGCCTGCAACAAAGTACAGGGCAAGTGACACTGGCAGACGTGGTCACGCACTACCCGCTCAATTATGGTCTGGAAGAACTGGTCACTTATCTGAAAATTGCCTGTGAAGGCCAGCAAAACGCCAGTATCGATGAACAACAATTGCAAAGGATCAGCTGGCAGGCAGAATCAGACTTGCCAGCAGAACCGGGCTCTGATGAACCCCAGCCATCATTATGGCGTCAGGTACAACTTCCCACAGTCACCTTTTTGCGGAGTACAAAATCATGACAAACAGCACGCACGCCGTTACAACCTCTGACTCTGCCAACCTGACACCACAAGCATTGCGTTCAGAAGTACTGATCCGTTTAATGAAAGGCCCATTGTACCGGGCCCGTCACCGCCACTGCTGGGAGTTTTTACTGCGTGAACAGCACTCTGTACGTGACTATCTGTCAACCATTGGCTTAAGTCTGTTGCTGGATGACAGCGAAGGTTATGCTTTTTTACGCCAGCAGCAAAATGAAGAGGATGAAAGCGATGTCCCTAAGCTGTTGAGTCGCCGTCAGTTGTCGTTCAGTCAAAGCCTGTTGCTGGTGGCCTTACGTAAACGTCTGGCTGAACACGACAGTGAAGAAAGCGCGCCGCGCCTTATAGTGCAGCGACAGGAAATGCAGCAATGGCTGGCTGGTTATGCACAGGACGTCAGCAACGAAGTGAAGCAGTTGCGCGACTTTGACGCCCTGATCAAAAAAATAGCGGAGATGGGGTTTATCACGCCATTACCTAATCATCCGGATGAATTTGAAGTGCAACGTATTTTAAAAGCATTTATCAGCGCCGAACAAATCATCAGCTTCCAGCAACTGCTGGCATCAAAATATCAGTTATCCGATAAGGAGAGTCAGGATGAATAATGTGAGCCCATCAAAACCGCAACAAACTGGGCTGCCGGGTTTTCGCCTGCACCGGCTGGAAGTATTGAACTGGGGCACTTTTGATCAACAAATCTGGCAGATTGGTCCTGATGGAGATAACAGCCTGCTGACTGGCAATATCGGCAGTGGCAAATCAACCTTAATCGACGGCTTGACGACTTTATTGGTGCCGACCCGCAAACTGGCGTTTAACAAAGCAGCTGGTGCTGAAGATAAAGAACGCTCGCTGGAATCCTACTTTCATGGGTTTTATACCTCACAGCAGGATGAAAACACAGGCAAAGCCCGTTCCGTCGGTTTGCGTCAGGATCAGCACTATTCAGTACTGCTGGGACTGTTTTATGCCCGGGGTATACAACAATGGGTCAGCCTGGCACAGGTGCTGTGGCTTAAACCTGGCGAGCGTAAAGTGCGGCGTTTATTTATAGTCAGCGAACAAGCGCTTAGTATCAGCGTCGATTTTACTGGCTTTGGCCATAAAGTGGCCGATCTGCGAAAATCCCTGAAGAAAAAACATGTCGATACCTTTGACAGTTTTGGCCCTTATCAGCAAGCCTTTAGCAAATTACTGGGACTGGGTCCAGACAGCCGCGCACTGGAGTTATTTAACCAGACCATCTCGATGAAATCTGTCGGCTCTGTGACTGATTTTGTCCGGCAAAATATGCTGGATAGTCCCGATCTGGAAAGCCATATCAGTGAACTGGAACGCAATTATGAAGATCTAAAACGGCTTCACGATGCGGTGGTCGATGCGCGGAAAAAAGTGGATTTACTGATCCCTGTCGATAAATTCGGCCAGGAAGCCTTAACAGCGGCCAGTGAAAAACAACACTTTAGCGAAAGCCGTGAGCTGGCCGAACCTTTTATTGCCAGCCTTGCTACCCCTTTATATCAGAAACGTCTGCAGCAGCGACAACAGGATGCCATCAGACTGGAGGGCACCTTAGCGCAGCTGACGCAAACCCAGCAACAGCAGAATGTGCAGGCAAGTGAACTTCAACAGGCGTTGCAGCAACAAGGTGGGGGCCGGCTGCAGCAATTGCAGCAGGACATTGACCGCTGCTGCAAGGAACGGGATTCCCAACAGACCCAGTATCTGCGTTACCAGCAATTAGCGCTGGCGCTTGGGCTGTCCGACCGCTTAGCAGCTGAAGTCTTTCTGCAAAATATAGACACAGCTAAATTGCAGGTAGAACATTTTTGTCAAACCATTACGGGCTTAGAAACACAAAGCGACGCAGTGAAGCTGCAATTGCAGACAGAGTTACAACAACAGCAACAACTGGCAGCTGAACTCAGTGCGCTGAATAAGAGACAATCCAATATCCCGGCCAGGCAATTACAAATCCGTGAGCAGCTCTGCCATGCCCTTGACATACCGGAAAGCAGCCTGCCTTTTGTCGGTGAATTGCTGCAGGTAAAACCGAATGAAGTTCGCTGGCAAGGCGCAGTGGAGAGGGTGTTACATAATTTCGCGTTAAGCTTGCTGGTGCCGGACGAACTCTATAGCAAAGTGACTGAGTTTATTGAGCATACGCATCTGGGTGCCCGACTGGTGTATTACCGTATCCGACCGCAAAAACTGGCACTGCCTTCGCCTGCCAGTTCAGATTTTTTGCCAGCGAAGCTTGAGATCAAAGCCGACAGCATGTTTTACCCTTGGCTCAGTCAGGAAATAAGCCAGCGCTTTTTGTATCAGTGTTGTGACGACCTGGCAAGTTTTCGCCGCGCTGACAAAGCCATTACCTTGGCAGGGCAAATGAAATCCGGTCCGGAGCGGCATGAAAAAGATGACCGCCATCAGCTGCAGGATAAAAGCCGTTATGTGCTGGGCTGGAGTAATAAAGAAAAAATTCAGTTGCTGGCCGGCCAGTATAGCCATAGTCAACAGCAGCAAAAAAACCAGCAAGCGGCACTGCAAAACCTGCAAACCACGAAACAACAACAGGACCAACTGCGTTTTCAGGCGATGAAGTTATCGGATTTTGAACTGAACTTTGAGCAAATCAACTATCCGGCGCACATTCAGCGCATTGAGCAATTACAAAAAGAAAAACAACAATTCGCACAGAGTTCCACTCAACTGACCTTGCTCCAACAAGCCATCGCTGAATTGGAGCTGCAACAGCGTAAAACCCGTGAGACCCGGGATCAGGTCATGCTGGACACCGGCAAGTTGCAGGAAGAGCTCAGTACGCTTCATGCGATGCTCACTCAGCAACAACAACTGCTGACCACAGTGACTGAAGCACAACAACAGTTGTATTTCCCAACCCTGGCTGAGATGTTCAGCTTGTATGGCGCTGGCGATAAACTGCAACTGAATATGCTGAGTAATCAACTTAGTGCGCTGAGAACAAAACTGAATGAAAAAATTCAGCATTTAGAAGAAAAGCGCAGTAAAAAACAACAGCAGATGGTGAAAGCTATGGCCGAGTTTGGCCACCAGTTTCCGAATGATGTGACTGAGCTGGATCAATCTATGGCGGCACTGCCTGAATATCAGTCGATGTTACAACTGCTGCAACAAGAAGATTTACCCCGGCATGAAGCGCGTTTTAAAGACATGCTCAACCGGGATACGATCCAGGCCATGGCGTTGTTTCGTAGTAAACTCGATACCGCTGAAGAAGAAATTAACGCCCGCATCCGGCTGATTAATCAATCGTTGGTCAGCCTGGATTATCAACCCGGTACTTTTATTGAAGTCGATAATGTGCCTTCTACCGATGTTGAAATTCGCGAATTTAAGAGCCGCCTGAAACAATGTGTCGAACACAGTCTGGATGAAAACCTGTATTCCGAACAAAAGTTTGAACAAGTGAAATCGCTGATTGAACAAATGCGGCGTGAACCTAAATGGACACAAAAAGTGATGGATGTGCGGTTCTGGCACTTGTTTAATGTTAATGAGCGTTATCGCGAAGATGGCAGCGTGAAAGAATGTTACTCCGATTCCGGTGGCAAATCCGGTGGCCAAAAAGAAAAGCTGGCTTACTCTATTCTGGCTGCAGCGATCCTGTTGCAATACAGGCTGGTCGGTGATGACACTGGACACACGGCACAGCAACGACGTTTTAACCTGGTAGTGATTGATGAAGCCTTTGCCCGCGGTTCGAAAGACAGTACCCGCTTTGGTCTGGAGTTGTTTAAAAAGCTGGGGCTGCAGTTATTGCTGGTGACACCACTGCAAAAGCTGGATGTGATTGAACATTATGTGCAGCACGTGCATTTTGTTGACCAGAAAAATAACCGATCTATGGTGCTGAATATGACGATTGATGAATACCGCAGCAAACTTGCAGCGCAGCAACAGCGTCAAGCTTACGCCGGGATGTTAAAACCTGTTGTTGCAGAACTACCAAGCGAATAAGGACAACCGCTGATGTATGACGTAAAAGCCCTGCAACAAAAACTGCGCAAAAAATGGCAAAGCGGTTTTTTCCATCAGGCCTGGCTTGAGCAACAACCGGGATCTGCTGTTGTACTGCCTTTTCGGCTACCTCTTGGCAAACCAACAGATAAGCAGCTGCTGCATGATTTTGCTGTGCTACAGGACGAATTACGCCAATTTCGCACAGCGACCGCCAGCCTGGCCGAGGTCATTGTGGAAGAGCAGGAGTTTCAGTTTGCCAAAATGGGCCGGCATCGTTTGCCCGTGGCGTTACAGTTTCAAAGTTTTGACAGTATTGCGCGTTTTGTCGGCGAGCTGCGGCTCTGGAAACAATTTGTGCTGGATTGCCAATTAATCAGCCAGCAGTTACCAGAACTTAATCTATGGCTTGACCACAACTATGCTGTAGTGCTGCGTTATCAAGGTAAGTGGCGACCATTACTGGCGGTTTGCAGATATTTTCTGCTGCGCCCAAAACCTGCTTTGTATCTGCGCCAGTTAGATGTTCCGGGCGTTGATACTAAATTTATTGAACAGCATCAGCCTATTCTTGCCAATTTGCTCGACACTGTTCTGCCTGAAACCGCTGTCGACAGCGATGTGGATCCTCGTTCCGAGCGCGGTTTTGAGCGCCGTTTTGGTCTACGTTACCCACAGCCGATGATCCATTTTCGCTTGCTGGATAGTCAACTCAGTAACGAACTGGCAGGTCTGAATGAACTGGCCCTGCCACTAAACAACTTTTGTCAGCTTGATCAGCAGATGGATATGCAATTTCTGGATAAAATATTTATCACTGAAAACAAAATCAATGGGTTGGCTTTTCCACAGCAAAAAAACGCTATGGTCATATTTGGTCTGGGGTACGGCATCCACAGCCTGAAACAAGTGCCCTGGCTGGCCCAGCGTAAGCTATGGTACTGGGGCGATATAGATAGTCACGGTTTTGCCATGTTGGCGCAGTTACGCAGCTATTTTCCGACAGCAAAATCGCTGTTAATGGACGAAGCAACTTTACTTCAGTGCCGTGATTTATGGGGCCATGAGCCTACTGGCAGCAGGCATAAAGCCAAAACTCTGCCCAGCTTAACGGATGCAGAACAACAGTTGTTTGAACAGCTGCAAACCGACTATTGGGCGCCTGCTTTGCGGTTAGAGCAAGAACGGCTGCCATTTTCTCTGCTGACAGAAAAACTAATATCCTTATTTTAGAGGTCGTCACAATTGAATCAAAGGGCTAAAGTACTGATTAGCAGCATGAATATCGCCCTTGCTCATTGAAGATGCTTGATGGATTTTTTAGTATGCCTTCTAAGGCGCGGGCAACCAAGGACGCGATAAGGTCTCCACACGCTGTTCAATCCGTGTACGGATAATTTGTTTTAGCTTCTCGAAACCACCCACGCTATTGAAGGCCTTATCCATAGTTTTCAGCACTTTTGTCGCCAGTGTTTTGATAAGTTTTCTTGCCACTTTATCACCCAGCCCCAAAGCTTCAGCAAACAAAACAAAATCATGCTCAGTGTAATATCCATAGTTGCTGTAAGAGCTACTACTGACCGCGTCTTTCACTTCACTTTCTAACAGCCAGATACTGAGTTCTGTATTATCGTACTCACGATAGGGTGCGACAGACACCATGTCATAGATTTTGGTAAAGCCAGTTGCCGTGTCACTGTCAATTGGCCTTACCAAACTCATGTTTTTCATGTGCAAATCGTTATTTCCTACAATGTACGACATCAGGACGTGCAGAAATCCATCACGAAGTATGATGGCATGGTATCCGCTGCAAGCATGCGCCACTTTTAATGAATGTTCGTAGGACAATTTTTCACTACTCTTATGGCCGGGAGCCACATCCATCACTGAGGCTAAATCCTCAATAAAGCCAATCGATTGTCCTGAATTGTCTATGTCAAAGCGGTTAGTGACATAAGCCAACTCTCCGCAGGAAAAAGGAACCAGCGCATGATTTGCAACATTAAAACCAACTAATCGACAAAGGCGCATAATGATGAATTCGTTGACTGCCAGATCTGGCAAATCACGGGGCGATGGCTTAATGATGTAAGGCCCCACGCCGGTGCTAGCTGTTAATGTCTTTTTCGCTCCATATTTGTGAGTCAGAAACATTTTTGGTTGCACACCGGAGATTGATGCCCGTCCAAGCGACTTAATCGCTACTTCATTAAACTCGTCTCTGGCAAAGTCAATAGAAAACCCTTTGAGACTCTCTATTGGCAATTCGGAAACAGAAAGAAGTTGAGTCGGATCCAAAGGCTCTGGCAGCACTTTTAACGGGCCAATGAGTTCAGCACCATGCCCAAGCAGAAGACCAAATTTGTCATCCTGATCAAGCCTGGCCAGCATCGCCTGCTGGCGTTTCACCCAACCTTCACTCATCAAGTTAGTAAAGAACGCTGGTAAATGGTTTCTGCGGTAAGAGACAGTGGTTAAGGGAAGGTTAAAACCAATTTGTGCAAGGCCACTTGACAGATAGCTGTCGGCATACCGGAATTCATATTCGTATCCGGCAGTCACAAGGTATTCGGAAATAGTGCCTGCAAGCTGCTGGCCACAGTAGATGTAGCCGATGCGATTGAGCTGTGTCATGACTTAGTGCCCCGACGCTTGCCAACAAAAAGTTGCAAACCAATTGCACCCAATAGCGCATTCAATTTACCTACAGACACAACTTCAAGCCGGTCCCTTATGTTGTAGTAGGTCTGTGTTGAAACCCCAGCGAAATCTACAAGTTCGCTGATTGTCAGCTCCCCCATCTTTGATTCTATAATGCGACCGATAGAGTCAGCTGTAAGTGGCTGATAACCTGCAGACAGAGCTTGCTGTATCTTGTTCTGGATCTGCTCGTCCAGTTGCGTCATTAACTCAACTAGCCTTGCTCGTTCTTGTATGAGTTCAGGCAGTGGAGTACTGATGTTTTCTTGTGTTGGTTTTGACATCGGTAGCCCCAAAACTTAATCTGTAGATAACATTTTAAGAGAATAAAGAAATTTATTTATCTATAGTAAAACATTATCAGAGATAAGTTCTTTGTAAAGTCATTTACAAAGTAATTTGACAAAAAAATCTTCTATAGATTAAAAGTATGCAACAGTAGTGCCTATGGACAGTGACAACACATTGCATTTATTAAAGGGATTATTTTCCCTTAAACATGATGAGTATGGCCCTTCACTTTCACTTTAAAGACTCTGTAAAGCAACGCTATACCCCATCGCTAAATAGCCCTTTTCACGCTTTTTATACATTCTCTGAAGCACAGGGTGCTCATCAATAAAATCAAAAATCCGTACTTCTTGTTTATTTGCATAGTCTCGTTGCACCCGGCCTGCATATTGGGCCAGTGTTCCTTTCCAGGATAGAGGCATGGTAATAAACAGAGTATCAAGTTTTGGTAAGTCGAAGCCTTCACCTATGTATTTGCCTGTCGCTATCAACACGTCACAGTGAGCTAACTGACCTTCAGCCATTTTTCTTTCAGCGGCTTTCATACCTCCCGTTAAAACTGCGCATTGAATGCCTCTGTCAGCCAATAGCTTGGCTAGCGTCGTGGTATGTTGCTTCCGTTCGGACAGCAACAACGGCATCCGGCCTTCTTGTACCTCCGCAATCACCTTGTCGACAATGCAGAGGCTTCGTTGTTCATGTTCGGCGATCCAGCGATAAAGCTCACTGATGTGAGGTTGGTTCTCCATGAAGGGATCCGGTGGACTGAAGTGCAGTTGTGTAACATGCGCAATCTGCCGAAACTTGCCCTGGCTATCCTGCTGAGCTTTGTGACGAATTGGTCCGGCAAGCATCAGCATAATTTTCTGTTGCCCGTCCTGGCGCACTGGTGTTGCAGTTAAGCCTGTGATGTATTTAGCCGCGATGTCATTGAGCACCATTTCAAACCGGGGCGCACAGATATGGTGACATTCATCGATAATGACATAGCCATATTCCTGCACCAACGAATGAACAGTGTTGTCTTTTTTATCAATCAGGCTTTGATAAGTCGCTACATCAATACAGCCTGACAGCTTCTTTTTACTACCCGACCAGATACCGCATTCGACTCCAGCCAGGAAGGTGTTGATCCGCTGCTGCCATTGTTCAACCAGCTGTTTGCTATGCGTAAGGATCAAGGTACTGACATTGCGTTTAGCAATTAAGGCAAGTGCGGTTACCGTTTTACCAAAAGCCGTTGGCGCATGCAAAATACCTGTATCAAAGGCCAACATCGCATTCACAGCGCGCAGTTGTGGCTTGCGTAGCTCTGCATTCAAACATACCAGTTCTAAACTCTTGCCTGAATTCGTTCGATACACCAGGTCCACCCTAATGGCTTTCTCTTTACAAAGCGCAATCACGTCATCCAGGCAACCGCGTGGTAATGACAAATAACCATTCTCGATCTGCGCACAACTGATGAATCGGGGTATACCCTGAGTAGAAAATCGCAGCGCCTGAGTTTTGAAAAACTGTGGGTTAGAAAAACTTCCGATACGCCTGAGCATAGTGCTCAGCTTGGCTGGCAAAAGCGTATAGTTAAAATACAGTCTGTTACTGATCGTTATTTCCAACACCTCTGGATACACAGTGTCATCACTAGCACTGGTTTTATCCTGATATCGAAGCCAGGGCTGCTCATTAAATTCCGGGATTTCAGAATCTTTTATAGGTTGTGGCACTTCGCCATTTTTCGCGACAAATCTGGACAAGAGTTCATCTAGTTGAGTTGCCGTAATACGCCTTAATTGAGCTAAAAACAACCATTGTTCGGCAACAGGCAGCAATTGACTATCAACAAAAACACTACAACCCCGTTGCCGCGGCTGATGCTGTAGAGGCAACGCAATTAAGTTACCAAAGCCGCCATCAGGCACAAAGTCCTGATTGGGAAACATCCGATCATAGCTTTCAAAGCCAATAGCTCCCGACTTTTCCATGGCGAGATCTAACAACAAAAAACCCAGCTGTCTGGCTCGGCTTGCAGATACAGGTTCCTTAAAAAACAGCCAAAGATGAGCACCGTTGCCCGATCTGGAAATTTCTATCGCATTGGGTAAGTGAAGTTCTGCACACACTTCAGCTGTTGCTTTCACCGCTTCTTGCCAACCAGTCTTGTCAAAATCAAGCGCCAGAAAATGACATTGGTTGTCACTTTGCAGAACATAAAGGCCAATGGTCTGCTGACCCGTTAAATGCTGGTAAAGCTGATTCAGATCCAAGGGCTTAAATTGCTGAGCATTGCAATCAGTGCACTTTACCTGAGGCTTAAAACAAACACCTTTCTTCCATTCGTTCGCACAAGCCGGGGAATATCCAGAACGTCCCGTTTTGGCATTGTCCCAGCGAGTAGCAAATACATCATCACGCCCTTTAAATAAAGTAGAAAAAATAATGAGTCGTTCATGAGCCGAAAATGAGGAGGTTTGTTCTTGTTGGCTCAGTGGTTTCGTCTGGTCTTCAGTCTGTCGTGAACCTTGCAGTTGATGTTCCAGGTCACGCTGACGCTTTAACAATTGCTGCTTTTGTTTTTCCAGCTGGGCTAGTTGAAGGGTTATTTCATTAAGCTCATCGTGAATGGCCACTATTGCTTCTCGCTTTATTTTTTATATGACATAGGTTTAAGCCATCCGCTCAATCAGATCTTTTTTAGACTGCAATTCAAGTTGCATCGTTCTGGCAATGTCTTTGAACTCTGCAGAGATATCAGTATGAGTCAGCAATTCAGCCCAAAACTGCTCAGCCATGCCATAGGCTTGTCGCCAGTGTTTGCCTTGTGCCACTGGTGTTATTGTCAATGTATGGCTAAACGCCATAGCGCCACTGCGCAGTGGTGCGAATGCCATCGGCAACATATCGTATACAGGGGCTAAAGTAAGTTCACCCTCCCCAGCATAATAAAACGACAGGTTTCCCCCGTGCATATCTGTATTTGTAATCAAACGACCAAAACACCAAATAATACAGATAGTATCCGCATCCTCAGCACTAATAAGTTTGTCCTGCAGAAGATGTTTTGCAATCACTGGCCATTCTGCTGGTTTGCCTACAAACTCATGATTTTTTAAATAAAGAGCAGCCATGCGCAACGAAACTAAACCTTTGCGGCCAAGTGTCCCCACTCTGTCAAATCGCTCACAACTTAAAAAAGTACGTTGCTCTTGCATCACAATGTTTGATTGGGCTGCTGCAATTCCATGATTAGCCAGAGTATTCAAGGCACTATGCTCAGCCTGTAACAAATCAGCCCAGCGCAGGCTATTGGCGTTGACCGCAGGTTCAGTGAATTTGACTAACCGATGTTTATCATCGACAAAAGCACAAAACTTAGGTTGTTCGCCACCGGCTGAAGAGCCAACAACTTCTCCAGCCATTGCTTCCGCTGCAATTCGGGAAAAGTCAGCCACTGAAACAGCCACAAGTTCATGTTGTAACCATTGCTGATAACTTGATTCGCCAACCAACAAATGTCCTGGTGAATCACCTTTTGCATGCAACAGAGCACGAAAAACATCCTGATCATTCCAGTAATCGATATCTTCAGTGCTAACGATACCTCTGTGATACAAAGCTTTAGCCAGGTTTCTGCCGAGAAAACCTTGTGGTCGTAAATCTTGCAACCACCAGGGTAAATCGTCGTAATTAATATAATCAGCATCGCTTGGTCTTTTCACCACATAGCCATGAGGCATGACAGCGACCATTGCCCCGAAATACTCCGCTTTACCATCTACAGATACACGATAAAGAGCAGTTTCGGAATCCACGCCCCGACGTAGGTAATAGCGTGTTGAACGCGCACGCCCTGTTGTCACCAGCTTTGCTTCGAGTAACTTCAGTTGGCGGGTCACAGTGGAACGGTCACATCCACAAAAGCTGGCTATCTCGGTTGAACTTGCCGGATTACGCCGCAAAAAATCACTAATTGCATCAATAACTGAATTGGACATATGATTTAAAAACCAGATTTTACATCAACTTGTGAAAGAGTAGCACAAACATGCACCAGTTAATGCATCAATAATTGCATCAATAAAATCTAGTTTTTGAGTCGTGTTAATTAGTCGCAGCACTCAAAAGTATGGGCCGACGAATCGCCCATCAGGTAGTTGATTAATCTACCACCGATTTTTTGCAAAAATGTATTGCCGGACAGTCTGAAAATTAAGACCTTGCAGTATTTCAAAGATGTAAAACCTGAGCCGACGCACTCTGTATTTTGAAATTCAGACACAGCTGTATTCAACTCCAGCCACAACAAAAACCGGAAGAGCAAAGACGATGCAAAGAAACTAATTAATATACCCCTGTAGGGGATAAAAACTCATTATCCTTTACAAGGGATAATTCATAATCTATCCTCTGCAAAGGATAAAAATGAGCAGTGTTATGATTTATAGCCCCCAACAGTTGGCCAATAAAATTAAGTTAATTCGGACTAGCAATAACTGGTCGCAGGCCGACATTGCCAAAAAAGTAGGGATCAAGCAATCGACCTTGTCGAATTTTGAAAACGATCCAGACCGCTGTCAATTACAGACCTTGTTTAAAATTCTGCAAGGGCTGCACCTCTATATGGAGCTACTTGAGCAACCACAGAAATTAGCGTCCGATCCTGATGATGAGAACTGGTAAATGCCGTCTTTATCGCTCTACATGAACCAAACTTATGTCGGAGAGTTAATCCAGCAACCTAACGGCGCTCATCAACTTAGCTACGCCACGTCATGGCTTATGGACAAAAAATCCAGGCCACTGTCACTGTCCTTGCCGTTACAAAAAGGAAAAATCAGTTCAGAAAAGGTGTTTAACTTTTTTGATAATTTACTACCGGATTCGCCATTAATTCGCCAGCGTATCATGCAGCGATTTACCGCACGCTCAAACCGTCCCTTTGACTTATTAAGTCATATTGGTAGAGACAGTGTGGGTGCAATTACTTTATTAACTGAACCGCTACCGCCGATGGCAACAGCGGAGAAACCTGAACTTCAGTTCGAACCGCTCACGGATACCAAGCTGCAAGCGCTGCTGCTTGGCTATCAGTCTGAAAAACCTCTGGGCATGCTGGATGACGAAGATGATTTTCGTATTTCCGTTGCCGGGGCACAGGAGAAAACTGCACTGCTGCATTATCAGGGCCAATGGTGCATTCCCAAGGGGATGACTCCAACCACCCATATTCTAAAACTACCGATTGGTGAGATTAAAGGCCCTACGGCCACACTGGATTTATCGGACAGTGTCGAAAATGAGTGGCTATGTATTGAATTAGCCCGTGAGTGTGGCTTTGAGGTGCCAGCAGTTGAGATTGTTAGATTAGATGATGTCAAAGCCCTGGCTGTAACTCGTTTTGACAGACGTTGGACCTCTGCGCAAGACTGGCTAATTCGGCTGCCGCAGGAAGATATGTGTCAGGCACATGGTATTTCACCAGCACTGAAATATGAAAAAGACGGTGGCCCAGGCATCAGAGACATAATGAAACTGTTGATGGGATCAAGTAATGCACTAGCCGATAGAGACACTTTTATACGCTTTCAGGTATTTCAGTGGTTGATTGGCGCAACAGACGGACATGCTAAGAACTTCTCTATCTATCTTGAAGCTGGCGGCACTTATCGTTTAACACCTTTTTACGACATTCTATCGGCTTACCCTTTATTGGGAGGGCAAGGCTTAGATATTCGCAAGCTGAGTCTGGCGATGGGCCTGACCGCCAGTAAAGGTAAAAAGTACAAACTGGATCTAATCCAACCCCGCCATTTCATCAATACAGCTAAAGCCACTGGCTTTGATCCAGAACGGATGCAGCAGATCATGGATGAATTTGCCGAAACCATGCCAGGCGCCATTGCCCGGCTTCAGCAACGTATGCATGCACTAATACCACTACGGATCCAAACTGCGATTTTTGACAATACCTTGCAGCAACTCAAGCGGCTGCAGGGTTAGGTAGTTTGCTAAAACTTAGGGGATTTGGAAGTATGTGAAAATGGTTTTACAGTAGAAAAGCCAATCCATTTAAACTACCTTTCTCTGAGCCTGAACTTATAGAACGCCTTACCGATGACAAAACACAGGTCGATTTAACGAGTCACCACTGCACTGGCGACAGCTGAAATGAAGAACGCTACAAAAGGTAAAAGTCCGCTCGTGTGCGGCGGCAATGAGGATCATCGGGTGAAGAATACATTTTATAGTGCTGTCTTTATGGTAGGCGTTTACACCAACGTTGTTTTTGCATCACCTACAGCCAATGAATTCAACAAGTGCACTGAACTTGAATCTGCCTATGTCGCGTCCTGCCTTAGAGCAAACGACAAAAACTGCCTGATAAAAGCAGCAGAAGTAAAAAAACGCTGCATCAACCAAGTAATACAGCAACATAACCGTGATTCGCCAGAGCGCAAATCAACAGGTTAAAGAAATTACTGCTGATTTACAGCTGTGTTCTCAGTCGTTACTTACACTGGAATCCGGCAAAACGGTCCAGGAAGTAGCTTCATATTACAGGTTGCCTGAAATGTTATTACGTCAATGGCACAAGACTGCACAGGATTTAGCTGACCTGAAAAGCAGAAAAAATCAGTCTCGCCATATTAGTAAAGAGCGCCTGGGAGCATTTTTACCAGCCGCATTACATCATCGTGATGATCGGCATTTGTTCAGTGAGTTGCTCAGTGTTTATGAAAAAACAACTGAAACGTCAGCACTAGTAGAGCTGGCAGAACTCGTGTTACAACGAACTAATGCAACGCACAATCATATCACTCTGGTTACTGCCGACGAGTTAACGCGGTACATGCCATTATTCAAAGGTACTCTGCCTTTCATCGATATGCTGCAAATTACTGACAATAACGGTGAAGATATCTCATTAAAAGCACTCCATTTATCAAAGCACTCACCCTATAAAATCAAAATACTAGCCCGTAGTGCCATTCATGCAGATGGGACAAAAACTCAATTCCAATCAGGCTCACCAGCCTTTAGGCTGTTCTGTTATGTCGTAGTTATTTTTCACCGATGTCGAAGTGCCGCAAACGATGAAGTGTGAGTTAGGTCTTTTAGGGTGAATTAACCTCTCACCCTCCTCCCCTTTGCTTCTACAAATTTAATGAGCAAATACTGGCGCTGGAATTACGTGAGCATTAGAAATTACTAGTATACCTGAGATCGGTTTAACGAGCCATGACTGTAATAGCATTAAACTCCGCGTTAGTGATGTTCAGCTGTGGCTTATTGTCTTTCAATTGATAAGCAATGAGGCCTGCAATCATGTTCAACATAAAGCC
>JACCDZ010914617.1_pt1 | contig 28209 bp, 24 predicted proteins | sample 7449551 | NCBI WGS metagenome assembly JACCDZ01 (sample SAMN15323452, study PRJNA562643) | freshwater metagenome | isolation source: river surface water | place: USA:Blue River Watershed | collected 2017-08-18 | reverse complement strand
TGTGCGCTTTTTCCAAAACAAGGGTTACCTTTTTACAACGATTAAGAATTTGAACGCAAAAGATCTTTTAACTTACGATAAGAGTTATTCAAATGCTGTTTTGAGACCAAATGTAGAGCTTGGTAAAAAAGTTTGTTTTAATGATGCGATTGTTAATGGAAATTCTTTTACAAAAACAAAAGTTATTTTAAGAGAGTTAAATTTTGAAGAAGGTCAGTTGATCACTCCTGGAGACCTGGATACTTTTAAGCAAAGAATTTCAGTTCTCAATTTATTTTCTAACGTTAAAATTTCTCCTTTTATTTTAGAAGACCAAAAAGTTGATGGTTGTTATAAAACAAATCTTGTTGTTCAGGTAGAAGAGAAAGATTTTAGAGTGGTAGAAGTTGCACCTGGTTTCAGAACAGATTTAGGGGCCAAGATTTCGGCAGGAATAAGTCATAACAACTTTAATGGAATGAATCGTTCCCTTTCTCTTCGTGCACAAACCAATAAAAGATTTAACTTGGATGGATTTGATGATCGCAGAAGGCTCGATAAAAAAGACCTTCTTGAATATGGAGTAAGAGCTTCTTACGGCGATCCTTACATACTTCATGGCCTATTTAAATCTCAGGTCGAATTCGAAACGAGTGCTTCTTATCAGCGAAATCGTTATTATGGATTTGATGCTGATATCCTTAGAATCTCTCCTCAGATTGCTAAAACGTTTACGAAGTGGTTCTCAACTTCAGTGAGTTATCAGTACGAAAAAATAAATCAGTTTGATGCAACTGAAGCCAAAGACAATGATAACTTCTCGATTGGAGGAATTACGCCAACTCTAACTTTCGATTTTAGAGATGATGTCATTAATCCACGTAAAGGGGCTTTTTTCATGCTGTCTTCTGAGTGGGCCAATTCAAATTTTGGGGCCATTCGCACTGATGACTTAGAAGTTAACTTCATAAAGCTGATTAACCGCAATCGTTTCTATATCCCAATGGGTGACTTTACTTTGGCGATTTCTGTGGCGATGGGATACCAAAAGAACTTTGCTGATGAGAAGATCTATGAAAATGGGCAGCCTGTCTTAAACGCCAACGGAAAAGTTAAAACAAAAGGCTATATCCCAAGTATTAAGGTTTTTAGGCTTGATGGGTATGATGAAATTCGTGGTTACGACGAAAATGAGATTAACCGCGGTTTTGATGGGACTCCGATCGGTGAGTTGATTGTGCAGGGCGAGGCATATTTCACGGCCATCAAAATCGAGCAACGTTACAACCTGTCCGACAATATAAGGTTAGGTGTCTTTTTTGATGCTGGGCGTGTTTATGTTGATGATTTCAAACCCTTTGATCTTAGGTCATCTGTTGGGGCCGGGATTAAATTTGTGACTCCGGTAGGCTCTCTAGACTTTGATTATGGGGTAAAACTCCAAAGAAAAGAGTGGGGTCCATCGACGAGAGACTCGGTTGGGAGATTCCATTTGTCGATTGGATATTTCTAGTCGCGTAATTTTGTTTATATAAAAAGTATCTTTTCAGATTCTTTCTAAAGAATTGCTTGACGAGCGGCCTTATTTCTAGCTATAAGGATCAACACTTGCATTTTTCTGCATTTTATATTTGAATAAATACTTCATAAAATTGTCCTTTTATTGGGATGTTAATGAAGGGATCACTTAAGGGAAGCGTATATGTATACTCAAAAATCGTTCGTTCTAAAACCAGCTGAAGCAGACAAAAAATGGTTTGTAGTAGATGCTCAAGACCAAGTAGTAGGAAGACTAGCAACTCAAATTGCAGACCTATTAAGAGGAAAATTAAACCCAAAATTCACTTACAACACTGATTCAGGTGACTACGTTGTTGTTATCAACGCAGACAAAGTAAAGTTCACTGGAAACAAGTGGAATGATAAAGAATATTTCTGGCACACTAATTTCACAGGTGGAATCAAGAAAAGATCTGCAAAAGAGCAACTTGAAAAACACCCTGAGCAAATTATTATGGAAGCTGTTAAAGGTATGTTACCGAAAAATACTCTTGGTAGAAAGCAATTAACAAAGCTTAAAGTTTTCGCTGGTGCAAGCCACGATCACGCTGCTCAAAACCCAGTTGAATACAAATTAAAATAATAAAAGGATTATATCATGGCTGCAAAAGGTAAAACATACGATACACATGCTATCGGTAGAAGAAAAACAGCTGTTGCAAGAGTTTATTTAGCTCAAGGAACAGGAAAAGTTACAGTTAACAAAAGAGACATTAGAGATTTCTTTAAGCAAGAAACTAACCTTTATGTTGTTAACCAACCATTAAACCTAGTAAAACTTGCTGAGAAGTTCGACTTCGTAATCAACGTTGCTGGTGGTGGTATTTCTGGTCAAGCTGGAGCAATCCGTTTAGCTATCGCTAGAGCTCTTTGCAAAATCCAACCAGGACTTCGTTCTGAACTTAAAGCTGCTGGTTTCTTAACAAGAGATCCAAGAGCTGTAGAAAGAAAGAAACCAGGTAGAGCTGGAGCAAGAAAAAGATACCAATTCTCAAAAAGATAATATCTTCGACTTTTTGTCTATATACGAAAGCCCACAATTTTTGTGGGCTTTTTTATTTTTGAAGGTATAAACTCATAGTCCTATGAAAGAATCAACAGTTATTCAAATTCGTGGCGCTCGAACTCATAATTTAAAAAACATTAATCTCGATATTCCTATTGATAAAATCACTTGTTTTGCTGGCCCTTCTGGATCAGGAAAAAGTTCGCTTGCCTTTCACACATTGATGACTGAATCAAAAAGAAGATTCATCAATTCGCTTCCTACAGAAATGAAGTTTTTCTGGGAACTTTCTAGTTCAGTAAATGTTGACTCAATAAACCCTGTATTGCCTGTTTGGGGACTTCCTCAGCACAATCCGATGTTGAACTCGCGTCCAGTGAGTTTGGATGTTATTGGTGGCCATGAGCGCTTACAGCGTATTTTTATGGTGATGGGTGAGTACTTATGTCCAAAGCACCATTGTCCTTTTGAAAAAGTTTCTAGTTATGAAGCAGAAATTAAAAAAATTAGTAAGAAAGTAAATTTAGAAGAAGATGTCGCGCACGTCTTTTGTTTAAAGAATGAATATTTAAAACATGTTTCAAGAGAGTTGATGCCTTCGCGTTCTTATCAAGATGATGAGGTTAGAGCTTTTGATAGTAATGATATGTGGTATGAACTTTATAGAGTCAAAGGGCCACAACTAGAGAGTTCAAAAAATAAATTCAATGAATTTAATCTCTCGCCCCAAGCACCGATTCTAATTGCTCTGAATAAATCAACCAAGACTTTTGAATTTGAAAATAAGATGATTTATAAGTGTCCGTATTGCTCAGAAAGTGTTGAAAAAGTAAAAGAAGAAAACCTTGAAACTCTTTCTCCATTAAATGCCTTAGGGGCCTGTAGTCATTGCGAAGGGCATGGGGCAAATCTTGTTTATGATAGAAATAAATTAGTTAAAGATCCGACGAAATCTTTAAAAGAAGGGGCCGTTAACTTTTTAAGTTTTTCGCATTTTCTCCCGCTTTTTCCGACTTTTTTAAGAGAAGTAAAAAAAGCTGGTTTTGATGTAGATGTTCCTTTTGAAAGTCTACCTGATTCAATCTGGACTTTTTTATATGAAGGATCTGGAAAGTATGAAGGGTTTAATTCTTATTTCGAATATCTGAAAAACCTTCGTTATAAAAAGACGATTAGAATCTATTCTAGAAGTCTTCAGACAGAAGTTGAATGTCAGTATTGTGAAGGCACAAGAATTAATGAAACAGCTGGGAAATTAAGTTTAATTGCCAATTCTGAAGTCATTACTTTTAAAGATTTTTTAAAACTTAATTTTGATGATTCGTTAAAAAGTTTGTTAACAATAAAGAAAAATATTTCACAAGAATTGGTTCGCCAAAAAATTAACAGCACGTTTTCTAAATTAGAGAAGACTTATAAAATTGCCATCGATTTAGGCCTTGGTCATATTCAAAATACACGCAAAGTAAAAACACTGAGTACGAGTGAATATCAAAGAATTCTTCTTTCAAAGTATCTAACTTATGAAGGATCACAATCTCTTTTTATTTTAGATGAACCAAGTTTAGGTTTAAGTTTAAAGACGCAAAAGCAGTTGATGAAATATCTTGAAGAACTTAAAAATCAAGGAAATACCATTCTTTTAGTTGAGCACTCAGAATATTTAAAATCGCAATCGGATCACATTGTTCTCATGGGACCAGGAGCGGGTGAACTTGGTGGAGAGATTGTTTATCATGGGAAATATAAACCAGAGCATACTAAATTAAATTTTTCACCAATTGAAAAAACGAATATTAAAAAATTTATAGAAATCAATGATGTTAAAATTCGTGGTATTCATAAAAAAAATGTTAAGATCGCAAAAAATGTCATTAACTGGGTAACAGGAGAATCGGGAAGCGGAAAAAGCTCTGTGATTATCGATGTTCTTGCCAACGAAGTTCATAAAATGATTTCAGGCAAGCGTCTTTCGTTTGCCAACTATGAAGTAAAATCCATTAAGAATGCTAATGATTTTAGCGATGTCATTATTATTAATTCTAGTGTTGATCGAATTAGTTCTCGCTCAACTCTTGGGACATTTACTGATTTAGGTGTATATGTTCGTCGCTATTTTGCTAATCTTCCTGTTTCAAAAAGTTTAGGCTTAAAAGACGGTCACTTTTCTTCAAACTCAGAGCTTGGGCAATGTTCAAGTTGTGAAGGCAGAGGAGTGAAAACAGTTGAAATGCATTTTATGGAAGATGTGGAATTTGTCTGTGAAGATTGTCAGGGAAAAAAATTAAAACCATTTTATGCAGATATTTCAGATGGTGAAATGACAGCTTATGAAGCTTTTAAATTGCCGATCTCTAGAGTCTTAAATCGTATAAAGTTAACACCAAAAGGATTAAGAATTTTTGAATATTTCAAAATCTTAAAGCTCGATTATTTAAATTTAGATCGATCTTTGAGCTCACTTTCAGGTGGAGAGAGACAACGCTTGCAGCTCATTAGTTTATTAGATAAAAAAACTGAAGGGGCGTTGATTATCTTTGAAAATTTAACCAGTGGTCTTTCTCATCATGAATTACCACCACTTGCTGATCTTCTCAATGGATTGGCCAAGTATGATAATACAATTGCCGTCATTGATCAGAACCCATTACTTGAGCAAATGGCCCAGGTAAAAATTGACTTCGACGAATTAAAATGAACTAAAAGATATCTTTAGTAATGATTACGGCCTAAAAACCGATAGTTTACTTAGTAAAAACTTAAATATGGAAATAAGTTTATGAAAAGTTTACTCTCGATTTTTATGGTCTTTCTTTTTTTGATGCATCTATCGACTGCACAGGCCATTACTTATATTCCAATTTCTTTTGATAAATTAATGGATGAAACGCAGGCGATTGCAGAAGTCGTTCTTGTGACAAAACGTTCTTATAAAACTCCTCTTGGATTGATTAGCACTGAGTATACTTTTGAAGTCAAAGAATCTTCTGGATTAGAGGATTACTTGAATTCAACAAAGTTACTAAGTTTTTCAATGGTAGGTGGATCACTTGATGGATATACAACTCATATTGATGGAGCTCCAGTCTTTACAGAAGGAGAGGAAGCTCTCATTTTACTTAAAATTGTTAATGGCAATTTATATCTAAGCAATCTGGGAGTAGGAAAATATAAAATTCTCAGAAAAGATGGGGAAGTTTTTTATCAATCAACAATTTTTCCTGATGATAAAGAGTTAGGAATTGTTTCAAAAGAGAAGATGTTTGGTGGTTTAAAACTAGATCAAAAAGTATCCCCGGCAGAACTAAAAGATAAAACGACAATGATTAATCATCGTGAAGAATTAAAAAATAAGTTAAGAGCACCGGCCCAAGTTGAAGAAAAATCTCCTACTCTAGTAACGGGATTTATCTTGGCATGGTTAGTATTAATGGCCGTTTTAATATTAAAAAAGAAAAGAGCTTTTTAAGAATGAATAATATGAAATTAATTGCACTTTTTGTAAGTGCAATTTTTACTTTTCAAGCTTCCGCTTATGTTCACAGTTTCACTTCTAATTTAAAGAAAGTGAAGTGGAGTGTTACGGGCAATAAAGTAAATCTAGTTTTAAAGACAGCAAACACTCAAGGTTATAGTGATAATCAAGTAAAATCACTGGTTAACAATGCTGTTGTTCAATGGAATCAAGTTTCGGCAATGCAAATTGGAATCTATGATAGTTTAGATAAATTAAATGGTTCAATTTCTTTTGTAAAAGATGACAGTTTTGGAAGTGCTGTCGCTGGTGTGACTCAAGTTGTTTACAGTGATAAAACGGGATTGATTACAGCTGCAGATATTTTAATTAACGATTCGATGCATTTCGATGCTGGTAATAAAACCTCTCTTTTTTATTTGGGAAATGTGATAACTCATGAATTAGGACATCTTTTAGGGGCCAATCATAGTGTGGTCAATAACGCGACAATGTTTTATGCTCTCAATAGTGGCCAATCAGTATTGCATGCAGATGATAAGGCCAGTATTTATTCTCTTTATCCCAATACAAGTTTGCAAAAGGCTTCCTTGAAAGGAAATATTATTGGAGGCACTAATGCTATTGCTGTTTTTGGAGCTCACGTGCAGGCCATTTCAGAAAAAACTGGACAAGTGGCAGGTTCAAGTATTTCAGAAGCAGATGGAAACTTTCAAATTGATGGCCTAGATATTAATGATCGTTATTTCATTTATACTTCAGCTCTTCCGCAGCTCTCTGTTGGAGCTAAATATGCTAGGGCCCAGACTGATTTTTGTTATGGTTCCAAAAGTTACCGTGGGAGTTTTTATCAAACTTGTCATTCTTCAGACGATGGATTTCCACAAAGTTTTAATTTAACTCAAAGTAATGCTGTCGTTGATGTTGGTTACATAACAATTAAGTGCGCGCTTGATAATCCTTCAACTTATTTTGATCACAAAGATCCTTTGAATCCTTTCATGCTTTATGGAGTAGAAGGGAAAGCTCAGTCATCTTTTGTGGGACATTATAGTCGCAACGAAATGAATAATCCAAATGATGCTCCTATTTTCATTGATCATGTTGGAATTGATTTATCTGACAGTGCTTTTGACAATGTTTATACAGAGCTAGCTGGAAATGAAGATTTGTATGTAGAAGTCAAAGTGAGTAACCAAGCTTTTTACTCACCTATTGTCCATGAAGCAACCATGGATAATGTAACTAATGTTTCACAGGCTCATCCTAGCGTTGCTGAATTTGGAAAATGGAACAAGGATCTAGTTTTAAGAGGAAAGATAGATAAAACAGATAGAAGTAAGAAAATTGAAATTGCTTTAGCTCCTTTTTATAGTGGTTTTGGAGAAGGAGGAGTTGATTTTTCTCTTTATCCTGACTTTGAATCTTTCAAAGAAGATCTTTATTTCTATATTTTTAATTTTACACTCTTAAAATCGACAGATGGAGTGAATTTTCAACGTGTATGGTCTAAAAATCATTTTAATTCGGATAACTTGCTTTGCACTGATGCTCCACAGACTTATGCTTTGACTACATCGTTCCTCTACGGCGCAAGTGGAGATAGTAAAAAGTCAGAAGATAAAAGTGCTACGGGTTGTGGTTCGGTGGATCTAAATGGCAGTGGCCCTGGTCCTGGATCTCAATGGGGTTCGATGATTTTGGGAATGTTTTTTGTATTACTCATTTCAAAAAATTCTCTTAAGAAAACAAGGAAAACAACTTGGTAGATTAGGTTAAGCTGATTTATACTTAAATGAGTGTAAATATGAGTGAGGCCTATTAATGAAATATCTATTCATCACCTTGCTAGTATTAAGTAGCATTACTACTAGTTTTGGACAGGATCTATTAAAAGAAAGAATCAGAAAATTGACGACAAATAAAACATCAGTTTATGTTGAAAAGGGTGTTTTTCATAATGGCGCTAATAAGACAGAATCTTCAATCTTGTCTATCAGACAAAATTATAGCGACAAGCAAGGATACGAGAGAATCGTATTTGATTTTAGTACGAACAAAGTTCCTAAAGTTTATGGATATATTTCTAGTGAAACACAAAAAATCTCAATCGATTTCTTTGATACAAAAATTAATCCAAACATTAAGACAATTAAGAACACAAAATTTTTAGAGAAAGTTAATTTCTATCCTATTGAAGCGGATCATATTTCAGTAGATATGATTTTAAATAAAAAAGCCATTGCAGATGTTTTCATTCTTGAGAACCCTGGAAGACTCGTTATCGATTTAAAAAATTAATCAGACGGAGAATGTGAATGTCGGACTTAGACAATGATTTTCAAGTAAAGCTAAAACCATCAACAGGTAAAGACGATCTATCGAAATTACCAGAATCTGTCGTAATTATTCCAATTATGAACAGCCCGATTTTTCCAGGAATGATTGCGCCGATCATTTTAAGTGAAGACAAATTCACGCCAGAACTGGATGAGTCATTACTAAGAACAGGTTATGTGGCCCTTAACTTAGTAAAGAATGACTTAAAAGATGAGAATGGATCTTATATCGATGAAGACGAAATTGATTTCGAGAAAAAAGAAATTAAATCAAGCGATATCTACAAAGTGGGTGTATTCTGTAAAGTTGTAAAAAAATTAAAACTTCCAGATGGATCAGTAAACATTTTAGTCCACGGAATGAAAAGATACCGTGCTTCTGAAATTTTATCAGAGTCACCACTTCTAAGAACTAAAATTGAAGTTTTCGAAGATATTCTTGAAACGGATGAAGAGCTAGATGCTTATACTAGATCAGTCATCAATCAAGTTAAAAAACTCTCAGAAATCAATCCATATTTTAACGAAGAGATGAAATTAGCGATGCTAAATTCACCTTCACCTGGATCACTTGCTGATTTAGTAGCGTTTGCTATTTCTCTAGATATTCCAGAAGCGCAGGATTTCCTAGAAACTCTGGTTGTTAAAAAGAGATTTGCAAAACTTCTTGTTTATTTAAAGCGTGAAAAAGATGTTGCTGATATTCAAAAGAAAATCAGTGATGAAGTAAATGATAAAGTTAATAAGTATCAAAGAGAATACTTCCTTCGTGAACAGCTAAAAGTTATTAGAGCTGAATTGGGAATGGAAGAAGATGAAAAGTCTCGTGATATTAAAAAAATTAAAGAAGACATTGACGGTCTTGGACTTCCTGAAGACGTATTAAAAACGGCAAAAGAAGAACTAGAGCGTTTAGAGTTAATCCCAGATAGTTCTCCAGAATATAACGTTGCAAGAACTTATTTAAACTGGCTAATTGATCTTCCATGGGCAAAACAAACCGTTGATGACAATGATATTCAGGCTTCTCAAAAGATTCTTGATAAAGACCACTATGGTCTAGAAAAAGCAAAAGAAAGAATTTTAGAATTCTTAGCAGTAAGAAAACTAAAGCCATCTTACGATGGAACGATACTATGTTTAGCTGGTCCTCCGGGAGTCGGTAAGACTTCTCTTGGGAAATCAATCGCAGCAGCTCTAGGAAGAAAATTCTATAGATTCTCACTTGGTGGGATGAGAGATGAAGCAGAGATTAAAGGACACAGAAGAACTTACGTAGGAGCAATGCCAGGTAAGATTTTACAAGCTCTAAAAAGAGTAGAAGTAAATAATCCAGTTATTATGCTCGATGAGATTGATAAAATTGGAAAGAGCTTTCAAGGTGATCCGGCTTCGGCACTTTTAGAAGTACTAGATCCAGAACAAAACCATACATTTATTGATAACTATTTAGATGTACCTTTTGATTTATCGAAAGTTTTATTTGTGGCGACAGCTAACTACTTAAACGATATTCCAGAAGCGCTTTTAGATAGAATGGAAGTGATTGAGCTTTCTGGTTATACGTTGGAAGAAAAAGTTTCAATCACAACAAAATGGGTAATTCCAAGACAAATTAAAAAACACGGTATTACTAAGAATGATTTTGCTCTTTCTCAAAAAGTGATTGAGAAAATCATTGCTGACTACGCTCGTGAACCAGGTGTACGTGTTCTTGAACAATTTATTGCTAAACTTTGCAGAAAGGCAGCGCTAGAAAAAGTTCAAAAAGGGAAGAAGTTTAAAAAATTCTCTCCTGAGACAAAAGACCTTGAAGGTTTATTAGGTTCTCCACGATTCTATTCAGATGCAGCTGAGAAAAAATCTCAACCAGGAGTTGTAACAGGTCTTGCTTGGACTGCTTACGGTGGAGAAATTCTATTTATTGAAACTCTTCCATTAAAAGGAAAAGGATTTAGATTAACTGGTCAAGTTGGTGGAGTCATGAATGAGTCTGCAACTCTTGCTTACTCTTATGTGAGAAAATTACTTCAAGCAGAAATGGATCAGGGAACTATTGTTGAAAAGACTAAAATTAAGTCGAAATCAACTAAGAAAACTGAAATTATCGAAGTAACAAAAACAGAAGAGAAAGAAGATTATTTAGCAAATCATGAAATTCATCTTCACTTACCTGCGGGAGCAACTCCTAAGGATGGACCTTCTGCTGGTATTACAATGGCCTTAGCCCTTTACTCGCTTGCTAATAACAAACCAGTAGACGCAAACATTGCAATGACGGGAGAGTTAAGCTTAACTGGAAAAGTCCTTCCAGTTGGTGGGATTAAAGAAAAGGTTCTTGCTGCAAAAAGAGCGGGAATTAAAAAGATTATTCTTCCAAAGCAAAATGAGAAAGATTTAAAAGAAGTTCCAGAACTACATAGAAAGGGATTAAGTTTTTATCCAGTTGCTCATTTTGATGAAGTTTTAGAAATTGCTTTTGGTAGTAATACTAAAAAGAAGAAAAAATAGTTTAGAAATTCTATAAATTTTGAATCCTGGCTTTGTCCAGGATTCTTTTTTTGAGCTTATGAAAATGATTCATCAAAATGATTTAGGTCTTTGGAAAAAGAGTTTCAAAATTTTATTAGGGATTTGCTTAATCGGAGTAGGGATTGGTCATTTAACTTGGCTGAAAACAGATTTTTTTGCACAAGTTCCAAGATGGCTTCCTCTAGATGAAGAACTTGTTGTCATTTTATCAGGGCTTGTTGAAATTATCTTAGGAAGTGTTCTTATTTTTAAGAAAAAAAATGTAGATCACATCGGACTAGTCGTAGCTCTTTTTTTCATTGCCATTTTTCCAGGAAATATTTCTCAGTATTTAAATCAAATAGATGCTTTTGGATTAAACTCAGATAGGGCCAGATTTGTTAGATTATTTTTTCAGCCGGTTTTGATTTTAGGGTCTTTGTGGAGTTGTGGGTATTTTATAAGGATGAATATTCTGAGGTCTAAAAATAAATAAAACTTTCAATAAAAAAGCCCCGAATAAATCGGGGCTTTTTTTATTTTAATTTCAAAATTAAAAATTAGAATTCGTCAGAATCGTATTCAGAAATTGGAGCATGCTTAATTTTTCCAGCTGCAATTTCTCTTAGTGCAGTAACAACTTCTTTGTTTTTAGATTTAACTAGAGGCTCAGCACCATCTCTTAATTGTTTCACTCTTTTAGTTGCTAAGTGAACTAATTCATATCTGTTTTCTACTTTTTCTAAACAGTCTTCGATAGTAATTCTTGCCATTGGATATACTCCTGAGTGCCTTTTTAGGCCCTTTGAAAAAAATAATTTACGAACTTAACTTTATAGCTAATATCCCGATTTTTGTCAAAAGGATTGAAATTAATGTCTACTTGTCTCAAGTTCTGCATACAGCGCATCAATCTCATCTGCATAAGTTTTCAAGATTACTTTCTTTTTAAGCTTTAAAGAGGGTGTAATTTGTCCATTTTCAACAGTAAAATCTTGCGGAGCAATAAGAAATCCCTTAATTGTCTCGAATCTGGCCAATGTTTGATTCGTCTCGTCAACTTCATTTTGGATAATCTCAGTGACCTGCTTATTGCTAGCGATTTCTTCATAAGTTGCATTTGTAGGCAGTCCTAAAGTTGCAAGATCATCTTTAAAGCTATCAGGATCAATACTGATAATGGCCACTAAGAATTTTCTCTTATCACCAACCACCATTGCATTGGCGATATGTTTTTTTAGTTTTAGAGAGTTCTCTAATTTTTGAGGAGCAACGTTTTTCCCGGCAGCAGTGATGATGATATCTTTTTTACGATCAGTAATTTTGATATAACCTTCAGTTGTCAGCTCTCCAATATCTCCCGTTAAAAACCAACCATCTTTGAAAGACTCTTCAGTTGCTTTTGGATTTTTGTAGTATTCCGTAAACAGGGCCTGAGTCTTAATCATGATCTCGCCATCATCAGCAAACTTCACTTGAACATCTCCAAGTGGTAGACCAATTGTTCCTGGGATTTGTTTTACTACTGGGTTTAGAATACATGGAGCAATTGTTTCAGTTAATCCATATCCTTCTAAAATAGTTAAATTAGCATTTTGTAAGAAGACGATAATTTCTGGAGCAAGCGGAGCACCACCAGAAATTAAAAATCTGATTCTTCCGCCAAAGCGATCATAAATTTTGCTGAAAACTAATTTATAAGCAAGATTTTTTTGGATCACTTCAAATGATGTAGGAGCAATGTCATTGTTAATTTTTTCATAGTACTTTGTTGAAGCACCCAGTGCCCATTGAAAAACTTTTTGTTTAAGTGGACTTTCATTGGCAATATTTTCTAAAACTTTCGCATAAACTTTTTCAAAAATTCTTGGAACAGCTAATAAAACAGTTGGCTTTGCGATCGCTAGATTTTCTACAACTTTATCTATTGATTCTGCAAAGACACATTCAAAGTCAAAAATAAGATTTAACATTGAATCACATCTTCCAAAAACGTGAGAAAGAGGAAGAAAAGTAAGAGTTCTATCTTGAGAAGTCACGTTTACATTTAAAGTTGTCTTTACGTTATAAAGCATTGACGTAAACGCCTTATTTGTAACAACAGCACCTTTTGGTTCTCCTGTTGTTCCAGAAGTGTAAATGATAGAAGCAAGGTCATCACCATTAGATTGCTCTACTAAATCATAATAAGCCGCAGGGTTTCTGCCAAAAGTATCGCTTCCTAATTGCAGCAATTGTGAGTAAGTCTTAAAAATAAATTTTGAATCTAATTTACTTTGTAATTCACTGCTAATTTCTTTTTGTGAAATGATGGCTTTGATAAATTTCGCTTCATTTTGAACTTCAATAAATTTTTTAAATTGATCTTCATCTTCTAAGTAAAGAAAAGTCGCTTCACTGTGATTTAAAATATAAAGAACTTCTTGGGCCGTATATGTGGGGTAAACAGGAATAACTACACCACGAGCGCTTAAAGCTGCTAAATCCATTAAATGCCACTCTTTATTTGTTTGAGAAAGAATTGCTAGTGGCTTCTGAACTTCAAAACCTAATTGCACTAAACCTTGCGATAAAGAAGCAACCATTTTGAAGTACTCGTCATTTGTATAAAATTGTAATTGATTATTTTCGATCCAACCTAATGAGTTTTTAGAAGGAGTCAGAGAAGTCTTGTCTTTGAACAATTTTGCAATTGAGTACTGTAATGTCATATTTAACCTTTTAATTTATTTTAATCTCTCTTTTCTCATAACTTAGCTTTTTAGTTTGCCAACTAAGAATGAAAGGAGAGTTATATGAAAACCAATGTATGCAATTCCATAGTAATCTTAAGCGAGTGTCTCGGCAAATATCACGGCCCAAAAAATGAGCAAATCGGCCATAAATTTCACTTTATTGGCCATTACAAAGGTCAGAAAATCTCGCAGATAATTGCTGTGGATGATGCGGTTTGGAATTTTAACAAGAGTGTTAATTATCTAATCTTTGCAGAGGCCCTGGAATTAAAAGGGGCAAAACTCTTTATAAAAATTAAAAAAGCAGAGGAGCTTATTTAGTTTTTACTTCGACTAAATCACCAACCATAATCTTGGCCACATCTAAAACAGGAACATTATCACCTGATTCTAGTTTTTCTAAACGAGCAATGGCCGAAGCATCTTCGCTATGAATGATTTTTAGTTCACCTATTTTTACCTTATGATTAAAGCGATTTTTGTTCATGTAGGGATCAAGAATTGAAATAACCCTAAAAACATCAACATTTGATCCGGCCTTTAAGCCTTGTGTTTTTCCCATGTTGATATAGAAGTTCTTCTTAAGTTTTTCATCTTTTACGCCCATTGGAATGTCCTGAGAGATGCTGTAGATCACATAGTCTTTGGCAATTGCCATTGAGGCCGTGAAAACAAGAGTCACCATAAATAGCACAGGAATTTCAAAAAACTTTCTCATAATAAACCCAATATGATTTTTACTGATTTCTATTAACCAGTACTCACATAGGACTTATCGCGATTTAAAATGAGAATTTAATGAAGTGGCTTTTTTAGAGGGGAAAGGGGAAAGATCTTCCCCTTCGTCTTAGGTTTATTGTTTAATTTTGATGTATTTAGGGTAACTCCAGATCAAATCACTCGGGCGATAGTTCTTTAAGTAGTCATGATACAAAATAAAGTTTCTTGAATAATACTGGATAATCCAAGGAACATCATTGTACACAATCGCCTCTAATTGCTTAATGATCTTCTTCTTTTCTGGCCCATCTGGAAGAGCGGCCATTTTTTCATAAAGGGCATCGTACTCTTTGTTGTTATAGTAAGTCACGTTAGTTCCAGGAGGAGTATTCGTTGAAACTAATAATTGGAAGACATTCTCCGCATCTGGATAATCAAGAGTCCAACCATCTTGGAACATTTGTAGCGATCCTGTTCTGGCCTTCTCTAAAAATTTAGTAAATTCGTTTTGAACGATTTCAACTTTAATTCCAATTTGTCCTAGCTGCTGCTTAAAAAATGCAGTCTGTTGCAGAGAAGTTTGCGCCAGTGAGCGAGAATCAAAACGTAGGGGAGGTAAGCCCTTTCCTTCTGGATAACCAGCTTTAACTAGGTACTCACGTGCTTTTGTAAGGTCGTGTGTGTAAGGAAGAGTAGAGTTGGTATCATATCCAAAAACTCCCGGAGGAAGAATTGAATTGGCCTTTTGTCCTGTGTTGACTGTGAAGTCACGAATGTATTTATCCATATCAATCGCATGAGCAATGGCCTTGCGAAGATTAACATTCTTTCCCCAAACAGGATCTTGCATATTAAATGTTAGCCACCAAAATGTTAGGGTTGGCATTGTTTGCAGACGAACATTATTAGATTTAATTTCTTCTTTTAAATTTCCAACATCATCAAAAACGCGTGTGTAAAAATCGCGAGGAAGAACAATGAAATCAATTTTATGATTCATGAACATATCCCAACGAGTTTGATTGTCAGGCACAACATGAAAATGAACTTCATCAATAAAAGGAATTTTCTCGCCAGCATCTTTTAAATAACCACGAGAGTTGGCAATGCGATCCCCTTCAGAAGGATAATAGCTTTCGTGATAGTTTTTATTTTTTAATAAAGTAATTTCTTTCTTAGGATCGAACTTTTCTACGTAAAAAGGCCCTGTACCAATTGGTTTTGATTTTTGAGATTCTTCATATTCACCACCCAATAATTCTTCAGGATATGGAGAGATAAAACTTAGTGAGAGCTTGTAAATAAACTGTGGAGAAGGTTTTACGAGTTCAATAACTAGAGTATGTTCATCGCGCGCGTAAATTCCTTTGATGTCATTTTTCTTGAATTTTTCAAAGTCTTCATCAACCGCTTCTCTAAACTCATTGATTCCAACAATAAAACCATCAGCAACCCACCAACCTGTCGATTTGTAGGGTTTATAAGCAAGACGTTTAAAAGCAATAATAAAGTCTTCGGCCTTCACAAAGCGTGGCTTTCCACCAAAGGCCGGATGATCATGATACTGAATATTTTTTTTCAGCTTAATGATATATCGCTGACCATTGTTTTCTACTTTTGGCATATCAGCCGCAAGAAGTGGCTTTAGTTCATAGGGAGTGTTGAGATAGTGATATTCGTAGAGCTGTTCACAAACGTTGTAGATAATCGAGTTTGAAACGTTATCAAACGAACTGACAGGATCGAGACTTGAGACTTCAGTTGTAAGAGGGATATTTAAAATTTTGTCATTTTTAACAAACTCGTTTTTTGTACAACTTGAAAGAAAAATAACTAAACTACAAACTATCCCTAATACAACTTGTCTCATTGATCTCTATCCTAAAATCTTTGTTAATACAGTTTTTGCGTGAGCTGGGAACTTAGCAATATTTGCTGATTCTCCAGATCCTTGTGCCATATCTGGTTTTCCACCACCACGGCCATTAAGTACAGTCAGGATTTCTTTAAGAGCGTTTCCAGCGTTAAATCCTTGAACGTCTTTTGCTGCTCTTACCAGAACCGTTGCCTTGTCTGCACTTGTTGAATAAAGAACGATAACACCATTTGGATTTTTATCTGCAAATAAGTCAGAAAGTTTTCTTAAATCATTTCCTTCTGCTACTTCGATAATTCCAACAGCTTTACCATTGATTGATTCAAGTTTATCAAACATACCTTTTGATTCGATTGCTTGAAGCTTATCTTTTAATTGCTCAACTTCTTTTTGTTTTTCTTTTAAAGATTTAAACAGATCTTCTAACTTACCAATTACTTTTTCATCTTTATCATTAAATAGAGATTCTACTTTCTTTAATAAATCAGATCTGTGGTTTAAGTAATTAAAAGCTGTTTTACTTGTTGTAGCTTCAATTCTTCTTACACCAGTCGCTAGAGAAGTTTCAGTTAGAATTGTGAAAAGACCAATGTCTCCCGTGTTATGAACGTGCGTTCCTCCACAAAGCTCTGTTGAGAAATCACCCATTGTAAGCACTCTTACAACGTTTCCATATTTTTCACCAAAAAGGGCCATCGCTCCTTTTTTAACAGCATCATCCATTGACATACTTTCAGCAGCAACATTGTGAGCTTTTTGAATTTCAGCATTCACTAGTTCTTCAACTTGTTGAAGTTCTTCTTTTGTCATGGCTTGAAGGTGAGTGAAGTCAAAACGAAGTTTTTCACTTGTTACAATTGATCCGGCTTGCTTTACGTGATTTCCAAGAACTTTAATTAAAGCGGCTTGAAGTAAGTGAGTTGCAGAGTGGTTTCTCATTGTTAGAGCGCGAGTTTCAGCGTTTACAACAAGAGTATATGTCTTTCCAATTTCTAGAAGATCAGCATCTTCAGATAAATGAACATGAAGTCCATCAACTGGTTTTTGAGTGTCGTTAATGTTTGCGATGATGTTTTTCCCATCTTTAATCGCTCCAACGTCACCAACTTGTCCCCCTGATTCTCCATAAAATGAAGTTGTATCAAAGATTAAGCCTTTATTATCACCCATTGGAATGACTTCTAAAAGTTTTCCAGTTACTTCTAATTTTTCATAGCCAACAAATTTTGTAGCGCCATGTTTTTCTTTTGCTTCAAAGAAAACTTTATCAGAATTATCTAAGCCACCTTTCCAAGATTTCTTAGACTGTGCTTTTTGTTCGGCCATAGCTTCGTTAAAGCCTTTCTCATCAACTTTTAGTCCATGATCAATCACATACATTTCAGTTAAGTCAAAAGGGAATCCGTATGTATCATAAAGTTTAAAAGCAGCTTTTCCAGATAACACACCATTTGTGACATCTTTTGCTAATGCTTCATTTAAGAATTTTAATCCTGTTTCCAGAGTCTCTCTAAATTTTCTTTCTTCAAGTTCTAAAAGTTTTTCTGCAAGCTCAGCATTAGCTGCGTTTTGTGGATATTCAGCACCAAGAGATTCAAAAACAGCTGGAACAAGTTTATAGAAAGAAACTTGATTCACTCCAAGCTCATTTAAATACTTTACAGCACGACGGATAATTCTTCTTAGAACGTATCCACGGCCTTCGTTAGAAGGAATACCACCATCAGTGATAATCATCGTACAAGATCTGATGTGATCAGCTACAACCCTAAAAGCGGCTTTTGTTTTTTCATCACTTGTTTTTGGGTCGTATTTTTTTCCAGAGAGAGCTTCAATTTTTCTCATGATAGGAGAGAAGATATCTGTATCGTAGTTATTGTATGAACCTTGAAGAGCAGCAGCGACTCTTTCTAGACCAGCACCAGTATCGATTGATGGCTTAGGCAGAGTTAGTCTTCCTTCTGGCGTTTTTTCATATTGCATGAATACCAGGTTCCAGATTTCAACATATCTCTTTTCGTCTTCAAGAAGATCGTTTGGATCAACACGAACTAAATTTTTATCTGTGTAAGCTTCACCATGGTCAAAGAAAATTTCAGAACAAGGTCCGCATGGCCCGAATTCTCCCATTTCCCAAAAGTTGTCTTTGTCACCTTTGTTGAAGATTCTCTCATCAGTAAAGCCAGTTACCTTCTTCCAGATTTGTCTAGCTTCATCGTCCGAGTAGTGAACAGTGATATATAATTTTTCAGCAGGAATTTTTAATTCAACAGTTAAAAGCTCCCACGCCATCTTGATCGCGTCTTCTTTGAAGTAGTCACCAAAAGAAAAGTTTCCAAGCATTTCAAAAAATGTATGGTGTCTTGCTGTATGTCCAACGTTTTCAAGATCGTTATGCTTTCCACCAGCTCTTACACACTTTTGGATCGTCACAGCTCTTTTATTTTTAGCAACGGCCTTACCTGTAAAATAATCTTTAAACTGATTCATTCCGGCGTTGCAGAAAAGAAGCGTTTTATCGTTATGAGGAATGATTGAGCTTGAAGCAATCTTCTCATGTTGTTTTTTTTGAAAATAGTTTGAGAATTTCTCTCTGATTTCTTGTCCGCTTAAATAATAAGACATGGTCAAATCCTGTGTAGGTAAATTTGGTTATTTTTTAATAGAGTAATTTTACTTCGAGTGTTGAGTTTCTTCAATAAAATTGAGATTTTCTCTTAGAGAAGGGAGTCTGTATCCAGGTTATTTTGCCTTTGTTTGAGAATACGGAAGACAGATTGAGGAGAGTGTCCCTTAGAAACAGCGTAACGAACGGCTTTTTGGATCATTTTATTGCGTTCTTCATATTCAAGTTCTTGAAAATTAGAAGGGAGTTTAAGTTTTTTAGCTAAAAGATTATTTATTTGATCGACTTCTTCGATTTTGTGCTCTTCGAAGATGGAGTAAATAAGGTCAAAGTCAACAGTTAGCTTTTCGCTGGCGAGTTTTTGTTTTATGTAATTAGCAGAGCAATTTTTATGCATGAAGCCTTTTATACGAGCTTCAATATAAAAATCTTCTCTAAGATACCCACGACTTTTTAGTTCATTGATGGCCGACTCAGCTTCTTCTGGAGAAAACTTTTTCTCGCGCAGTTTTTCACGAAGTTTTACTTCCGAGTAATCGCGAAAGGAAAGAAGTTTTACAAGATAGTTATAAGCAATTTTAGCTGACATATTTAAAAACAAAAAAAGGCCTTAAACTTCTGAGAAAAGCCCCTGCATTCCAGGGGGTTCTCTTTTGATTTAAGGCCTTTTGAATAGAAACGATTAAATATTATTGAAGGTTTTTCTTTGATTTTTTAGCTTTTGGTGTGATTTCTCCAGTTTCTGGGTTGAAATCTTCTTCCTCTTCTTGCTCAACAGCAGCAGGGAATCCTTCAGCTAGACCAAACTTAACTAAAATCTTATTTTGGATTTCTTCTAAGATTTCTGGATTTTGTTCTAGGTGAGTTTTTGAATTTTCTCTACCTTGACCAATTTTTGCATTGTTGTATGAGAACCATGCTCCAGCTTTTTCTACAATGTTAGCGTTTACTGCTAAATCTAGAACGTCACCAACTTTTGAAATTCCTGTTCCGTACATAATATCAAATTCAGCTTCTTTGAATGGAGGAGCAACTTTGTTTTTTACAACTTTTACTCTTGTGCGAGAACCGATATGGTTTTCACCATCTTTAATCGCTGCTGTTTTTCTAATATCTAAACGAACTGAAGCGTAGAATTTAAGAGCGTTACCACCAGTTGTTGTTTCAGGGTTACCGAACATAACACCAATTTTCATACGAAGTTGGTTAATGAAAACAACTGTACAGTTTGATCTAGAGATTGATCCAGTAAGTTTTCTTAGAGCTTGAGACATAAGTCTTGCTTGGAGCCCCATATGTGAATCACCCATATCACCTTCTAGTTCAGCTTTTGGAGTAAGAGCTGCAACTGAGTCAATGATTAAAAGATTAACTGCACCAGATCTAACTAGCATATCTGCAATCTCTAGAGCTTGTTCACCAGAATCTGGTTGAGAGATTAAAGTGTTTGGAATATCTACTCCAAGTTTAGCTGCATATTGTGTATCAAGAGCGTGCTCAGCATCTACGAAAGCAACTGTTCCACCTTGTTTTTGGCATTCAGCTGCAATGTGAAGAGTAAGAGTTGTTTTACCTGAAGATTCTGGCCCGTAGATTTCAATGATTCTTCCTTGAGGAATTCCACCAACTCCAAGAGCAAGGTCTAAGCTTAAACAGCCTGTAGGAATAACTGGTGTTTTTTCTACTGCATTTTTGCTATCAAGTTTCATGATAGCGCCTTTTCCGAATTGTTTTTCAATTGCAGATAAAGCAAGCTCTAGAGCTTTTTGTTTTTCTGCTGATGCTGTTGCGCCTGATGCTTTGTTAAGTGACATTAGAATCCTCCGAGTGCCTTGTATGTAAAGAATAACTTCCGAACTAAGGTAGCATTCTTGTAATTAATAGATAACTAAAACTTATTCAAAATAATCAACATTAAAGCAGAATCAAATACTTGGAATCATTAGACTTATTAGGTCATAGATCAACGAATTGAAGCTACTAGAAACAGTTTTTTCTTACTATTAAGTTTGAGCGTAATTTTTGCGCAAGTCAAGCGTAAAATATGCGTAAGTTTATTTTTTTACGCTTTTTTTATGACACGAGATGGAATAGGTGATTTAAAAGCAGAAGCGTGCAACCTGCGTATAGACCAGAGATGACATCATCTAAAATAGTTCCTGCACCATGATCAACTTTTTTATCAAAGTATGAAGCAGGCCAAACTTTAATGATGTCGAAAAAACGAAATAAAATAAAACATAAAATTAAATTAATGAGAGTGTGTTGTGGAGTAAATAACCAAGTGACAAACATCCCAATTACTTCATCAATCACTATGAATTGTGGATCGTGAAGATTATATTTCTTCTGAACAATGTCTGCGATATAAGAAGAGAGAATTGTTAAGATTAGAACGAAAGGAATAAATAAAAAAAATGGCGGATTAAACGTACCAAGTAAATAGAGAAAAGGAGTAATGGCCAAGCTTCCCCATGTTCCTGGTGCTTTGGGTAAAAATCCTGCTCCGAAAAAAGAAAGAAATAATATTTCAGGTCGTCTTATATCTGGTCGATTGGTTTCATTCATATAATACTACTATAGCGCGTTTAATAAAAATAAGAAAAGGCATTTATAATGGATAGACCAACCTACCTTAATAAATATTTATTTGATTGGGAAGTTCTGGATGTTGTTGTAAGCGGTAAGTCTGCTTTTGATACATCAAGATTCTTAAAACCAATGAAAGATGTGAATGAGGTTCATGATTTTTTAAAAGCCTATGGCTTTGACAACAACGATCATGTTGCAAGAAGTGAGTTGTTTGGAAATTTTCAAGAAGCTATTCAGTTTGTAAGAAGATTTTTTTTAAAAGAAGGAAATCCGGAAGGATTAAATTTAAAAATTCCTAACTCACTAATTATGGTGAGTGATATCTCACAACTTTTTGTCATGGCTTCAGATAAGCATGAATCAAAAAAAGAAGAAAGACTGTGGGCCGAAGTTCTCTTAAAGATCATGCATACAATTATGCACGCGGATAAAGATCTTCGTTCTAACTATTTCAATGCAATTCAAACTCAAATTTTCGATCGTTTCTACAAACATATTTTTAGAGACCAAGAAGGAAAACTATTTATTGGAGAAAAAGGCACTGAAAATGTCGTTGCTCTAGTGGATTTTGAAACGAAATCAAAAAAGACTCGTGAAAGTATTATCATTAAACTTTTACATAAAGCAGAAAACGTTGCTGAAGAGCTATTTGATAGAGTTGGAGTACGTTTTGTCACTCATACTCGTTTTGATATGTTGAGAGTTATTAATTTTCTTTTGGATAAACATATTGTTATTCCTCATAATAATAAACCAAGCCGTTCATTAAATACGATGATTGATCTTCCAAAATTTAGAGAAGCTCATCGCCGCCTTTTAAAAATGGCCATTCGCAATCATTTATCAGAAGAGAGATTTGTTTCAGCGCTAGAGCGTGCCTGTGAAGATGCTGCTTTAGATGGGAAAAAATCAGAGAGAAATTCATTCTCTTCTAAGTCTTATAAGTCAATCCAGTTTACTTGCCGTCAGCTAATTGAATACAAGAATCCTTTCTTGCAAGAATTTAATGACCTGAGAAAGTTAGCAAAGAGAAATGAGCAGACAGAAAGTGAGCTTTCTAAAAAAGTTCTCAATATGGATATTTCTTTAGTTGCTAGAGATATTCGTTTTTTCTACCCATTTGAAATTCAAATCATGGATACAGAAGGCTATAAAGCAAATATGACAGGTGAGGCAAGTCACGAAGAGTATAAAAAAACTCAAGTCAAGTCGGCCATGAAGCGCGTCTTCAGAGGCTTAATTGAATTTCACAAACTAGATGTTTAAATCTTTTTAAAAATCTTTGATAAGAATAAAGATGAGCGCTCATTGATTAACTCTGGAAAATCTACCTGAGGAACGTGAGAGCCATCTTTTACGATATAGAGTTTACTGTTGGGAATTTTATCATTCATATCAAACTGCAAATAATTTGGAATGATCTTATCCTTATCTCCACCAATAATTAGCGTAGGAGCTTCAATTTTATCTAAATGAAAAGAAGCATCATGATCATGCATTGTCTTTAATAAATGAAAGAATAAATTCTCAGGAAGTTCACTGATTTTTTTCATATAAATTTGTACAAATTCAATATCAGTTTGTTTAGTATTAAATCCACCGTCAAAGATAGCTTTTTGAGCGACTGGATTTTTATAAGAATTTTTCCATAAGGCCTTATAAACATCAGGGAAGGCCTGAGTAATCATTTCAATATAAGGAAGAGTGATATCGACAACTCGAGAGTCAAACATAACATCTTGAGGAGGGACAACTGTGCCAGAGATGAGTACCATTGCAGAGACATCTTTTGGATGGCGAATCGCATGCTCTAGAGCAATATTCACTCCCATAGAGTGTCCATATAAAATAGATTTTTTTACACCTAAATGATGAAGAAGTTCATGCAGATCTTTTGAAACGTTGGCAAAGGTAAAAGTCTCTATCGGGATATCATTAGATGAAGCAAAGTGCATGCGATAGTCATGCAGAAGAATTTGGTAACCCATTTGCTCAAAATAAGGAATTTGATATTTAAAATGGTGGTGGCTACATAGCAATCCATAGATGAAAACAATAACAGGACGACTTGGATCAAATTCTTCCATCGTAAAGTTTGTTTGATAGAATAATCTGATTCCATCTTGAGTATAAAAATAATTAGGATATTTCTTCTCTAGCATATTTGCCTTAATTATTGTTTTTCTGCTTGGATAATTTTTTCTTCTATAAAATCCAGAACAAATTTTAAGTCACTACTTTGTTTTAAAAACGCTTCCATTTCGTCGGAAAGATCGGTTTCTGTATCTGTTTTTGCAAAATCCAGAACCTTTATTTCATGTTTACCAAAACTAATTAAATCCTGAATTCTTAAACGTAAAGAGCCTTTTACTTTTTTTCCGTTTAAAAAGAAATAAGACTGATCCCCGACGCTTTTAGCAATGAGGTATTGTCCATGGTGATCTTTAAGGATTGTGAGCAGAATGTATCGTAAAGGCAATTCAGAATCGACAAAAATGAGATCATTTTTTTTTGATCGGCCAATGTGAATTTGGTCAAATTCATATTCGTAGACGCCTGGAGCATATTGGTCGTTTGATTTAGTTACTTCAATTTTAATCATGGAGCTATTATATCAAATAAATAAAGATCTAGAGTAGGGTGGAAAAAAGGTCTAAACAGTATAAAGAATTAAAAGCTCTTGGGCATAAGATTCAATGGCCGCCAGAATTTCTTGATCCTTATGTTGGATTAATTCAATCAGATCTGATCTTGTTTGTTCCAGAACATCCGCATGTAACACTAAATTAGCGAGCTTCTTATTTGTCACACTTCCTGACTGATCTGTACCAAAAAGATCACCTTCTCCGCGAATTTTTAAGTCTTCTTCAGCGATTTTAAACCCATCATTGCTACTTTCGATAACTTTTAAGCGTTCCATACTTAGAGTTGAGATCTCTTTGTCGTTTACTAAAAAACAAAATCCTGGCTTATCTCCACGACCAACACGGCCGCGCAATTGATGAAGAGAGCTTAATCCAAATCGCTCAGGAGAAACAATGGCCATAACTGTGGCATTTAAAACGTTAATCCCAACTTCAATAACGCTAGTTGAAACCAGGATATCAATTTCATGACTCTTAAATTTTTTAAAGGCCGCTTCTTTTTCATCAGCTTTCATTTGTCCATGAAGAGCTTCAATGCGATGGCCTTTGAAATAAACTTTATATTTTTCCAGAATTTCTTCTAAATTATGGAAATCCATTTCAGGGTTATCATTAATCGCCGGAGTCACCACGTAGATTTGTTCATTTAAACTTAGACGAGTATTAATAAAGTTTAAATACTGCTGATAAGTTTCTTTTGTCACAATTCTTGTTTTATGACCTTTTCTTCCAGCTGGCATCGTTTTAATAATTGAAATATCCAAGTCGCCATACTGAGTAAGGCTAAGAGAGCGAGGAATAGGTGTGGCCGACATAATTAAGCAATGAGTGGCACTTCCTTTGTTGGTTAACTTCAATCGCTGACCAACTCCAAATTTATGTTGTTCATCAATAATCGCTAAGCCCAATTCTCTAAACTCAACACTTTCTTGAATCAAAGAGTGGGTTCCGATAATGAGATCAATTTCACCTTGTTTTAATTTTTCGTAGATGATTTTCTTATTTTTTGCGCTTGTTGAACCTAAAAGAAGTTCTACTCGCACTGATGTTTTTTGAAATAACTCAACCGCCCCTTGATAGTGTTGCAGGGCCAGGGCTTCAGTGGGACACATTAAAGCAACTTGTGATCCTTTAGAAATAACCATCAGAGAAGCAATCATCGCCACACTGGTTTTTCCACAACCCACATCACCTTGAATTAAACGCATCATTGGATGACCCGCCTGAAAATCTTTTTTGATATGATCAAGGGCAGTTTTCTGATCGACAGTTAGTTCATAAGGGTAAAGGTGACAGAATGTATTGTAGTCAGCATCGCTGATAAGAAACTTTTTTGCATCAGGTTTTTTTAAAAACTTTCTGCGAGCAAAGATTTTAATCTGCTCTAAGTAAAATTCTTCATAAATCAAACGCTGATTGGCCATTTGTTCAAGCTCAGCACTAGGTTTTATCTTGCCGTGAATCACTTTAAAAGCTTCAGAGCGATTGATGAAATTATTCTTTTTTACAAGAGTAGGGTGAATAACTTCAGGAATATTATCCCAAAGTGCTTTAGGAATTTTATCCAGGAATTTTTTCGTAATACTTCCGGCAACTGTATTAATTGTCGGATACTGGATTTTTACGTCTCCTGTTTGATTAAGAAAAATGCTAGGAGATTCCAGATCTTCCACTTCAAAAAACTCAGGGTTGGCCAATTGCTTTTGACCATTGAAGCTTGAAGCTTCACCCATAAAATCTATATAAGTACATTTGGAAATTTTACTGGTTACTGAGCCATAAGAGTTAAACCATTTTAGGGCAACGATCTCCTCTGAGAGGAAATCTTGAACATGAACAATGATGTTATAAAGCATCGCTCGCCCTTTTCCACGCGCTCTAAAATTGGGACGGGCCTGAACATTGAGAACTTTTGCTCTTCCAATAAAAATTTGATCGTCTTCAATATATTTAAAACTGCGCAGAGGAGGAAGCTCTACAACTCGTAAAGGAAAGACCCACATTAGATCACTTAATGTTTTAAGACCGGCTTCCTTTAATTTTTCAATGGATTTATTTTTTGTTTTCTGAGAACTCTGTCCTGACAAGTCTTCAATTGATGATGACCACGTCAGGACAGGAGAATTAGATTTTTTCTTATTCGATAAATTCAAATGATTGGATCTCGTATTCAATATCTCCTTTCGGAGCTTTTACAATAACAGTATCGCCTTCTTCTTTACCAATTAAAGCTTTTCCTAATGGACTTGTAAAAGAGATTTTGAATTCTTTAATATCAGATTCATCTTCTCCAACAATTTTATAAGTAAGAAGAGCATTCTTTTCTACGTCTAGAAGTTTTACAGTTGCACCAAAAACAATGCGCTCACTTCTAATGCTGGCAATGTCCACAACTCTTGAGCGCGCAAGAATTCCTTGAATTTGCGCAATTCTTCCTTCAACAATTCCTTGTTTCTCTTTAGCTGCATGGTATTCAGCATTTTCTTTCAAATCTCCCAGTTCTCTTGCTTCTGCAATGGCAACTTTAAGATCTTCTCTTTCCACTTTAATTAGTTGTTCTAATTCAGCTTCAAGTTTATTTTTTCCAGCTAATGTAATTGGCATTTCTTGCATGTCATGGTTCCTTTAAATTAATTTTTCTTAAATAGGGATGCGGCTAAGTCAAGCAGCTCATCTTTCGATGCTGCCTGACTTACACTGTCGGTAAGATTAAAATAGTCGCAAAAATTTGCTTTCTCTTTATCTGTGATGCGGTCTGCATTTGATTCTCTACACTCATTATAGCATTTAGGGTCATAGAATGAACACATTCTACAACAATGTAGGGCAGTAGAGCAATAGGGACATTCTTCCGTTCGCGTTATTTTAAAGGCCCCAAGAATGGGAATCGATTTTTGACATTTATAACATGTAATGTTTTTCATACGTTACCCTGCTTTTTTACTAAAATTGCCACTGCTGAATTAAACCTGCTTGAAAGTAAGTTTTATCAGTATTACTTGAGCTGACGTCTTGATTAAAGAAAATTTTTGGAAGATTTCGTTGGTTGTACTCGTCAATTGCACGAATAAGATTTTTTTCGTTATTAAATTCCAGAGTTCGCGCCAATAAGAAGTTTACAAATAAAGTGGCGGCCCCAGAAATGAGTAATACTTTTTGAGTATCGGAATCAGAGTTCACTACACCAGCAATCAATAAGCCGGTGCCGGCCGTTCCTAATACAGCTGTTTGCCACTTCACACCAGTGCCTGCTTGGTATTTATCCAGATATTCTTTGGCAATCGGGTCTTTTTCTAAGTGAAATCTAAGTCCTTCACCTTTTTCAGAGTTATTTGAATCGACTAGAACTTCTTGATAGTTGATAATTGCAGTTCGGCTACATGTTTGAGCTGCATGCAAAGTATTATTGAGAAGAATGAGAGTGATAAAAAAAAAATATTTCAAAGATACCTCAAAATGAAATTTTTAAGATTATAATATATCCACTCCCCATTCAAAAGGATTTTTATGGATTTGGTAAAGGCCGGTATAGGCATTTCAAAAACATTCAGAAACGTAGGAAGATTACAAGAGATTGTAATGGTTTTTGCAAGGCATGGATTTGACGAGTTTGTGCAGCAAAAAAATAACAAAGACCTAGGAAATATCGATATTTCTTCAGGAACAACTCCACTGAGTGAAGAATTAAAAAATAAGTCAGAAAAAGATTGGAATCAGATTCTTGGATTTCGTTTACGCAAATGTTTTGAAGAATTAGGGCCAACGTTTATTAAATTCGGACAACTACTTTCTACTCGTGAAGATATTTTTCATGCAAGCTTTATTGAAGAAGTAAAAATGCTTCGTGATAAAGTTAAACCAATTGTATTTGACGAAGTAAAAGAAACAATTGAACAGAGTTTGAATAAAAAAATTCATGAGGTTTTTTCTGAAGTTGAAAAAAATCCAATTGGAACAGCATCAATTGGCGTGGTTTATCGTGCAAAACTGTTAGATGGATCACCTGTTGTTATTAAAGTGAGAAGACCAGGGATAGAGAAAGATATTGCAACTGATTTTTCTATTTTGCTTTTTTTAACGAAAAAAGCAGAGGGTGTGAGCACAGATCTAAAATATCTGGGGATTTCTAGAGTTTTAAATGATTT
>JACCDZ010517565.1_pt1 | contig 28210 bp, 22 predicted proteins | sample 7449551 | NCBI WGS metagenome assembly JACCDZ01 (sample SAMN15323452, study PRJNA562643) | freshwater metagenome | isolation source: river surface water | place: USA:Blue River Watershed | collected 2017-08-18 | reverse complement strand
GATGAAAATTCGACTTGCCTAAATCGATACCAATGACTTGAATTGACATGATGGTTCGCCTCCTGTGCCTCGTAAACACTCTCAGCTTAGTCGCTGAGGAAAGAGGCGGACCATCTAATTAAACCAGCAAGCGCTGGTTTTTTTATATCACGAGAATAGCGGGGGGGGGACTTAGACACGCACCACCGAATTTTGATCCCATGACACGGGAGATGGCACATAGTCGTCAGCCGCCTCATCATTGCGCCAATGATCTGTTCCCAGTCGATAGCGGAATTGATAACTCGCGTCATTGGCTAAGGTGAGCGTCAGACTGAAATCGCCGTTTTTTTGCTTTTTCATCGGCTGGTCTTGCCAATCGGCAAATTCTCCGACGAGCACCACATGGTCGACATCCGTCGCCTGATCGGCAGGGACTAGAAACGTCACTTTGCAGGCAGGTTTAGTTTTCAGGTACTGTTTGCTGATAGCCATCACGAGCTCCTTTGATTTAAAAATCCTAACTAAGCACAAGCTAGCACAGCCACAGTGACAACAACATGACGTCAACCAGTGCAAACGTATGCTAGTGGCAAGACCACCCGAGTGCATCATCAGCCATGCCAAGTGCCACGCGGCATGCAGATGGATACGGGCGTATTGGCAGTGTAGATGAAATTTTCTGCAGTGTGCAGCGTCTACCATGGAGATGAAAAAAAGGCCTGCAGGTGCAGGCCTTTGACATAGCGATCTAATTAGAATCGATAGTTTACTTTACCGTAGATATAACGGCCACGTGGGTTGTACATGCTTTGTACATAGCCATACAAGTCACCATCGCCATCACCGATGGCAAATGGCGGTTCTTCATCAAGCAAGTTGCTGACACCCAAGGTCAGACGCGTTTTGTCATTGATGTTGTAATAGGCTTGTGTATCAAGCGTGTAATAGGCCTTAACCATCCGCGATGTATGCTCGGTGAAATCTAACGAGCCATCAAAATCGATATCTGGCGTGTCTTCAAATTCACCAATGTAAGCGACGGACGCTGTGACGCCATAACTATCACGGCTCCAATCTGCGCTGGCGGTCCAACGCGATTGCGGATAACGGTATTCGCCGGTGTAATCCAGATTGTCTTTTTCAAACTTGTTCAAATAGGTCAGATCTAAGCCAAGTTTTAACAAGCCCACATTGGCTAAATCCATTTTGTAGCTTGCAGACAGATCTACACCACTGGCTTCTTGCGAAGACACGTTAAAGAACGTGTTGTTGATGCGGTCTAACTCACCCAAGGTTTGGCCGGGTAACGGGGCTCGGCGCACACAAATGGTACTGTTTTGATTACCACATTCGGCGGCATACACACTACCAAACGGCACTTCGTCAATCTTGTTGTCTTGCTTGATGGACCATACATCCACGCTAAAATCCAGTGCTTCTGTAACTTCCCACACCGCGCCCACGTTAAAGCTGGTGGATTCCTCAGGTTTAAGATTTGGGTTACCAGCAAAGACGATGGTGTAATCCGTACTGGCGCACGCAGGGTTACTTGGCGTGCTGGTCGGGCAGCGGAAGGTATCGATAAAGAACTGAGATTCTTGGGATGGTCCTAAGCCGATTTGCGCCAATGACGGCGCTCTAAAGCCAGTTGCCCATGATGCCCGTAAGCTAAAGTCGTCACGAGGCGTGAAATGGAATGCCACTTTCGGGTTGGTGGTATTGCCAAAGTCACTGTAGTGGTCAAAACGTTCCGCCAGTTGCATTTCCAGTGTTTCAGCCAGTGGCACCGAGATCTCAACATAACCGGCATATTGCGAGCGAGATGCCGCGGCCGACACTGATTCTGTACCAAAGATCAAGCCGCGCTGGAATTGATCATCAGGGATATCTTTGCCGTTCTCGCTGCGGTATTCAACGCCTGCAGCCAATCTGACGGTGCCTGAACTGATATCAAACAAATCACCGCTGATCCGAGCATCACCCGCTGTTAAGTGAGAACTACCACGTCGAACCAAGCTGGTGGTAATGGCATCAATCACAGATTTCGCATTGGTCACTCCGCCAAATGGGTTGTAGCGGCCAGCGTTGATCTCGGCTTGCAGATAATCCGTGCGAACCCAGCCTTGGTCACGATCCCCTTTTTGAACCGCACCGCTGCGTCCTTTAGATACTGCGGCTTCCCAATCCCATTTATCGAGTTTGCCACGAACACCAACTAAGCCGCGCAAGGTGTCTGAGGTGATATCCCAACGGCGATTGCCTGCATCGACTGTGCGATAGCGGCTGATTTGTACCAACTTGCCCCATGGGTTGTTTGGATGATTGGCCGGCACAGAAAGCCCTGCACCTTCATCCAGTGGCGTTGCCGCACCGCCGGCTGTTGAGGTGTTGTGCTGTACTGCAAATTCTGCAAACAGCTCCAGATCATCGCCAAGCTCACGACGGCTGTTCACCGTTAATCCAACCCGTTCGGCTTGTGGGACTGCAATCGAGTGTGGGCCGTAGTCATAGACACAGGTTTGGCCTGCGGTACGATCCGCTGGGCAGCCAGGGTCGCGCGTGACTTTTCCATCGACAATAAAACGGCCTGGATAACCCCGGCTGGAGCGGAAGTCTTCACCGCCGTATGGGGTTTGATTGGCCGTCCCAAACCGGCCTAATTCAGAGTTGTCGATTTGGCTGTTGTTGAAATAATCAAAAATAAAGGTGGTGTTGCTCTTATCATCACCAGAGCCCCACACCGCATTGAAGGTGGTTTCATCGTAGCTTGGGCCTGTGGTAGCGCCGTAACCTGCGGTGATATCGGTGCCAACAAAGTCTTTACGCAAAATAATGTTAACCACGCCCGCGACCGCATCGGAACCATAAATGGCCGAGGCGCCGTCCTTTAAAATATCAATCCGCTCAATCGCGGCCATCGGAATGGAGTTGATATCGACGAAGGTGTTAGTAATACCTTCGGCAAACGCATTGCTTGCCACACGACGACCATTGATAAGCACTAAGGTGGCGTCTGAGCCAAAGCCCCGCAAACTGATGGCGGCAGCGCCGTTTGCCGTTGAATCTTGGCTGTTACCCCGTGTTGAGAAGGTGCCATTGCCTGCCGCTGGCATCCGTTCAAACAATTGTTGTAAGTTTTCAAAGCCCGAGTTGTCGATCATCTGCCGGTCGATCACCTGCACAGGTGACGGACCTTCGATATCGGTACGTGAAATATGCGAACCGGTGACTTGGATCCGTTCGACTTTGCCGGTGTCAGTTTTTGCTTTGTTATCGGTTGATTGGGCCATTGCTTGGTTTGCCACCAGCAAGGTACTGATCGCCAATGCCACTTGGCTTATTTTGAAGATGTTGTTCATCAGATTCCCTTTGGATGTTGTTATGTTTTGTTGTCTGTTTTGCAGACAATCTTGTTATAACGGATAAAAAGCGCAATCCAAAAGTGTAAATATGTTAAGAGATGTAACTTTAGCAACAGCTACGATGGGGCGGCGTTGGTGCGGATGGCATAAAAAAAGCCACTGGGTCGTGGCTTTTTGCAGCGGGATGGTGCGATTAACACTCGATAATATTGACCGCTAAACCACCTCGAGAGGTTTCCTTATATTTGCTTTGCATGTCACGGCCGGTGTCCCACATAGTTTTGATCACTTTATCCAGCGACACTTTGTGCTCGCCAGTGCCACGCAGTGCCAGTCGTGACGCATTGATCGCTTTCACCGAGCCCATGGCGTTACGTTCGATGCAAGGCACTTGCACCAAGCCACCGACGGGGTCGCACGTTAAACCTAGGTTGTGCTCCATGCCAATTTCGGCGGCATTTTCAACATTATCCACCGAACCACCGAGAATTTCGGTCAAGGCCGCTGCGGCCATCGAGCATGCCACGCCAACTTCGCCTTGGCAGCCGACTTCGGCACCCGAGATCGAGGCATTTTTCTTGTACAAAATGCCGATAGCAGCGGCGGTCAGCAGATAACGGCAATAGATATCTTCATTGACCGGTTGGATAAATTTATCGTAATACGCAAGCACCGCAGGAATAATACCGGCTGCACCATTGGTCGGCGCCGTTACTACACGCCCTCCAGCCGCATTTTCTTCGTTGACGGCCAGCGCAAACAAGTTGACCCAATCCATCACTTGCAACGGATCGGCGCTTTTTTCCGCCGCTAAGCGGCGATACAACGCAGGGGCACGGCGTTTTACTTTTAAACCACCGGGTAAAATACCTTCGGTCTTGATGCCGCGTTGAATACAAGCGGCCATGGTTTGCCAAATTTTGCCAAGACCGGCGCGCACCTCGTCTTCGCTACGCAGGACTTTTTCATTTTCCATCATCAAGGCTGCTATCGATAAACCATGGTCTTTGCACAGTTTTAACAGTTCAGCACCGGTATTAAACGGGTAGGGTACAGGGTGTTGGCTTTGGAAGTCTTTGGCGGCTTGACGCTCGCTGGCAAAGTCTTCGGCTTTGACGATAAAGCCGCCACCAATCGAGAAATAAATCTCAGAGAAAATGACATCTTTTGCCGCGTTATAGGCAATCAGCTCCATGCCATTGGAATGTTCTTTCAGCGTTTTACGACGATGGAACACGATAGCGCCATCGCGAGGAAAACTGGCGGTATGGCCGTTATTCATGGTGATCTGTTCAGTGTCTTCGACTGTTTTTAAAATCGATGGCACTTGGTCAGGATCGCAGCTCTCAGGCAAGTGGCCGCATAATCCTAAAATCACCGCTTTACCAGTGCCGTGGCCAATACCTGTTTGGCCTAACGAGCCATAGAGTTCGACTTTAATCGACGCCACGTCGGACAATACGCCGCTTTGCGCCAAATGGTCGGTAAATAAATTGGCGGCGCGCATCGGGCCAACCGTGTGGGAACTCGATGGGCCTATGCCTATCGAAAACATATCAAAAACGCTGATCATCATAGCTGTGTGTCGGTCTTGTTGTAGGGTTTTAACTATTGTACCGGAACTTTCAAACGCTTGGCAGCGCAATCCTAAATAGAGGCTGCTTGAAAGGTTGAAAAATCAGCTGGTTGGAGCAGTTTATGCTGGCAGGTTTCACCCACAGCAGTCGCATCAACTGAAGGACTGGCTGACAGCTTGTAGCAACAGCAACAAGCTGTTGCTGCTGATTTAGCGGCTGAGTTGCTGGCTGAGTAGCGGGGAAAGTTGCTGGCTAAGTTGACGCAAGATCTGCGCCGAGGCGCCCCACAACAAGCGTTGCTCGAGTGCCAAAAAGTGCAGTTGTTGCCATTGCTGACGTAGCAGCCAGTGTTCCGTTACCCACTGCCTTGACCATAAGGCCGTATCGACGGGAATGTACAACACCGATTCGACTTCGCTCGGCGATAGGGATAGCGGATAACCAGCCTTTAGCTGGGCCAAATAAGGCTGTACCAGATAACCAGTAGAAGTATTAATAGCGGGTAACTCGCCCCAGAGCTCGACAAACTCGGCGTCGATCCCCGTCTCCTCGAACAGTTCACGCTGTGCGGCTTGCCATGGGGTTTCTCCATGGTCAATGCGCCCGCCAGGAAAACTCAGTTGCCCCGGGTGATGTCGAAGCGTGAGCGAGCGGCGGGTGATTAAAAAGCACCACTGCTGTTGATGCCAACATAGCGGTAACATCACGGCCGCATTGATAGCGCCGATGGCCCCAGGGGTTGTGGGTCGCAGCAACGTAAAGCGGCTACGCAGCATGGTCAGCTGCTCGAACTGATGTGGTGGTGCAACAGGCTGCATTAAAGCGAGCGCTGCAAAGTGGCAAGAAGTGGCAGTATCTTCGATACCTTATCAAAGGTTTCTTGATACTCCAGCGCACCTTCGGAATCTGCCACAATGCCACCTCCTGCCCAGCAGTGGATGTGCGACGGCGTAGTCGACTGATCAACGACCAAGGTGCGAATAGCAATGTTGGTATCCATGTGTCCATGCAAGCTGATATAGCCAATCGCACCGCAATACACACTGCGGCGGTGGGGTTCTAATTCTTCGATGATTTGCATAGCCCGAATTTTGGGGGCGCCGGTGATTGACCCGCCCGGAAATGCGGCGGCCAAGGCATCCAGAGCGCTAAGGCCTGGCGCCAATTCTCCGGTGACAGTACTGACTAAATGGTGCACCGCTGGAAAGCTTTCGATGGCAAATAGCGCCGGTACTTTTACGCTGCCGGGAGCACTGACTTTACCTAAGTCGTTGCGCAGTAAATCAACGATCATCACGTTTTCCGCCCGATCTTTGGGGGACGCTGCCAGGGCCGCGGCGGACTCTGCATCCAACACCGGATCGGCAAAACGGGGACGAGTGCCTTTGATAGGCTTGGTTTCGATACGGCGATCTTTGACTTCAATAAAACGCTCAGGCGAGATCGATAACACCGCACCTTGTGGTAGTTGAATAAACGCAGAAAAGGGCGCTTGGTTGGCGTTTCGAACCTTAAGGTAAGCAGCCCAAGCACTGCCGTCGAATTTGGCACTAAAGCGTTGCGCCAAATTGATCTGATAACAGTCGCCACTTTGCAAATAAGCCTGGACCGCTGCAAATTTTTCAAGGTATTGCGCTTTTGTCATGTTGGCCTGCCACGGACTGACTTGTGGCGCGGCAATAGGCGTTTGTGGTGATTGTTGCCAGAAACCATGGTGCTGAACCAGTTCTAACAGCCTTGCCCAGCGTTTGAATTGCTGCTCTGCCTGCCCTGTCACATCGACAAAGTGTAAGGTCTTGGTGAATTTGTCGAGGATCAGCGCTTGTAAATACGCACCAAGAGCCACATCCGGCAGGCCAATGTCTTGTTTGGCCATGCTGGGTAACTTCTCCAGCACACGGCCCGCATCATAAGCAACCAACCCCAGCCAGCCGCCGACAAACGGCAAGTCCTGTGCGTCACCTTGCCAAGACGGTAACAAGGTGGTGGTCAGTTCAGACACCAGCGTAAAAGGGTTTTGCTCACGCTGCCACTGCGACGGGGTTTGCAAAGGCAATTGCAATGGGCAGGTTTGGATATGACATTGATTGCCCCAAGCCTGCACCTGCACGGCAGGTTGAATCACCAAGATATCAAAACGGCTGTTGGGATGGGATTGGGCTGCCGAATCTAGCAACATGGCATATGGCTGTGCGGCCACCACGCCAAACCATTCGCTGAGACTTTGAATTTGATGATCAATGGTTAAAACATACTGCATGCACGGGAACTCAATCACATCGCGGCACATCACGGGATTTTTAACAAAAGGCTCGTTAAGAATGCGGCTTTTCCCGTCAAGGCGGCTAGAAGCTTTGTTGGATGCGCGTTATGATAACAGCCCTGCTTAAAAAGAACAGCCAGCCCGGGCAAGGGGTTGGTGCAAACGGTTCCGGGCTGGTGAACTTCATCCGCCTGTCATGACAATGCGGCACGAGCCGCGGCTACTGCAGAAGGTACCCTATGACGGTCATTCGCCAACAAGACTTTATCGACAGCATCGCCGATGCACTGCAATACATCTCCTATTACCACCCGCTGGATTTTATCCAGGCGCTGGAAAAAGCCTACTACAAAGAACAAAACCAAGCGGCGAAAGACGCCATCGCGCAAATTCTGATTAATTCGCGTATGTCAGCGCAAGGCCATCGGCCGATTTGCCAAGACACCGGCATCGTCACTTGTTTTGTGAACATCGGCATGGACGTCAAGTGGGATAAAACCGACCTGACAGTGCAACAAATGGTCGACGAAGGTACCCGTCGTGCCTACATGAACCCGATGAACCCGCTGCGCGCGTCCATTGTGGCGGACCCAGCCGGTGCGCGTAAAAACACCAAAGACAACACGCCAGCTGTAGTGCATATCAACATGGTGGCGGGCCATCACGTCGAAGTCGCTATTGCCGCTAAAGGTGGTGGCTCTGAAAACAAAACCAAGATGGTGATGTTAAACCCATCCGATTCGGTGGTGGAGTGGGTGTTGGAAACCCTGCCAAAAATGGGCGCAGGCTGGTGTCCACCAGGTATGCTCGGCATCGGTATTGGCGGCACGGCCGAAAAAGCCGCGGTGCTTGCCAAAGAAGCGCTGATGGAGCCTGTGGATATTCAAGACTTGCTAGAAAAAGGCGCTGAAACCGCTGATGAAAAACTGCGCGTAGAACTGTACGACAAAGTCAACAAACTCGGTATCGGCGCGCAAGGCTTAGGCGGCGTTACCACTGTGGTTGACGTGAAAATCAAATCGGTGCCAACCCACGCGGCGTCTAAACCTGTGGTGATGATCCCTAACTGTGCCGCCACCCGCCACGTGCATTTCCATTTAGATGGTTCAGGCCCAGCCCAGCTGCCAGTACCAAAACTGGAAGATTGGCCAGAAGTGACTTGGGAGCTTGGCCAAAACGTCCGTCGCGTCAATTTAAATACGGTGACGCCAGCAGACGTGTTGGAATGGAAAGCCGGCGAAACGGTGTTGTTGTCAGGCAAAATGCTAACGGGCCGCGATGCGGCGCATAAACGCATTCAAGATTTGCTGCAAAGCGGCCAAGGTTTACCTGAAGGCGTCGATTTCAAAAACAAATTTATTTACTACGTCGGCCCAGTCGACCCAGTGGGTGATGAAGTGGTAGGCCCAGCCGGCCCAACCACGGCCACGCGGATGGATAAATTCACCGATATGATGTTAAGCCAAACCGGCTTGCTTGGCATGATCGGTAAATCTGAACGTGGTGATAAAACAGTCGCTAGCATCAAACAGCACAAAGCGGTGTATCTGATGGCCGTTGGTGGCGCTGCCTATTTGGTATCGAAAGCCATTAAACATGCCCGCGTGGTGGCCTTTGCTGATTTAGGCATGGAGGCGATTTACGAATTTGATGTCGAAGACATGCCGGTGACGGTTGCGGTGGACAGCCAAGGCAACAACGTCCATACCCAAGGCCCAGCGATCTGGAAAGTGAAGCTGGAAGAGATGGACAAAACATCTTAATAATTATAAAGATAACAACGCGCCTGCAAGGAAACTTCAGGCGCGTTTTTGCAACAGGAGATAAAAATGAAAAACGCCTGGGCACTTATCGTTGCCGCCCTTGTTGCGGGCAACGTATCAGCCAAGACCAATTTGACGGTAGAACACTTAAATAAACTGAATAAATTGTACGATGTGGTGGTATCACCGGATGGCCGCTATGTGGTCTATGGCCAGAAGAACGGTGGTTTTGCGCCCGCCGATACCAGCGCTGATCTATATCTGATGGATTTGCAAGACGGCAACAAAGTACGCCGTTTAACCTCCGCCGATGGCAAAGAGCACGACGTGAAATTCGCCAGTGACGGCAAGGCGATTTATTTCTTAGCCGACCGCTCCGGGTCCAGCCAAGTGTATAAGCTGGCATTAGACGGTGGTGAAGCGCAGCAAATCACCGATCTGCCGCTCGATGTGCAAGGCTACTTGATTAGCCAAGATCAGAAAAAAATCGTCGTGACCATGGACGTCAAGCCAGGCTGTGCGGACTTAGCATGTACGGTGTTGTTCAACAAAACGCAAGCTGACAAAAAAGACACCGCCCAGGTCTATGACCAGTTGATGGTACGGCATTGGGATACGTGGGAAGACGGTCTGAAAGTGCATTTCTTCGCCGCAGACCTTAATGGCAAACCAGTGAAAGATGCCAATGATTTAATGTCCGAATGGGATACCGATGTTGCAGGCACCGGTGAGGCGTCGTTTACGCCCGATGGTAACAACTTGGTGTTTAGCGCCAAAATTCCAGCGGCGGATCAGTCTTGGCACACCAATTTTGATATCTTCCAAGTGTCGCTCAAAGGCGGCAATAAGATTAACTTAACCAAAGACAATTCAGCCTGGGATGCCAAACCAAGCTTTTCGGGCGATGGTCGTTTTATGGCCTATTTGGCAATGAAAAAGCCAGTGTATGAGGCCGATCGCTTTGGGTTGATGCTGCTGGATTTAGCCACCGGCGAGCGTAAAGAACTAGCGGCGGATTGGGATCGCTCGATTGACGATTATCAATTTGCGCCTGACAACCGCACCTTGTACGTCACAGCACAAGACCTCGGCCAAAAAGCCATTTATTCGATTGACCCAAGCTTTGGTGAAGTCAATAAAGTCTACGGCGACGGCACCGCAGGGGATTTAAACGTCCGTCCCGGCCGGATCATTTTCACCAACCACACGCTTGGCTCGACCACGGATATTTTCCAGCTCTCGCTGCAAGGCAATGACGTGCGTCAGTTGACTAAGGTCAATGACAAAGCGCTGGCGGATATTCAACTGGCTGAATTTGGCCAATTTAGCTTCCCCGGTGCGCAAGACGAAACCGTCTACGGTTACTGGATGAAACCGTGGAACTACGAAGAAGGCAAAAAATACCCAATCGCCTTTATCGTGCACGGCGGCCCGCAGGGCAGTTTTGGTAATATGTTTAACTACCGCTGGAATGCCCAGCTGTGGGCGGCGCAAGGCTTTGGCGTGGTGATGATCGACTTCCACGGCTCGACCGGTTATGGCCAAGCGTTCACCGATTCGATCGCTCGCGATTGGGGCGGTAAGCCATTGGAAGATTTGAAAAAAGGCATGGCGTACATCACAGAGCGTCAACCGTGGCTGGATAAAGACAACGCCTGTGCTTTAGGCGCATCCTACGGTGGCTTTATGATGAACTGGATCCAAGGCCAATGGAGTGACGGCTTTAAGTGTATCGTCACACACGCCGGTTTGTTTGATATGCCAAGTTTCTACGGCAGCACCGAAGAGCTGTGGTTCCCAGAGCATGACATGGGGGGCCCGGTGTGGGACAAATCGACGGATTATTTCAAATTTAACCCAGCGCAATTTGTCGATAACTGGAAAACGCCAAACTTAGTGATCCACGGCTTAAAAGACTACCGTGTGCCGTACGCGCAAGGGTTAGCCGCTTATACCACGTTGCAACGCAAGGGCATTCCATCGCGTTTAGTCATTTTCCCTGACGAAAACCATTGGATCTTAAAGCCTGCCAACGCCGAGCGCTGGTACAACGAAGTGTTTGCTTGGATGAAGCAATACACCAAAGCCGCCAATTAAGGTGGTTGCTGCAAAGCCCGGTTCGCCGGGCTTTGTTTTATCTAAACTGGCGCATCGCTGATGAAAGCGAACCGACCAGCAGGTTGGACGTTTTTGCAAAAGTCGATGCGTCACCTTGCTTAAACTTGACGCTTAACGACCACAGGAGGTGAAGGTGGATTTTGCAGCAGTGCGTGACTATTGTTTGGCACAACCGGTCACTCGGGAAGATTTCCCATTTGGCCCAGATGTGTATGTCTATAAGACCCATGACAAATTGTTTGCTATTTTGGCCGAAAAAGCTGGGGTGGCGTATCTGAGCCTCAAAGCAACACCGACCGATGCGTTGATGCTACGCCAGCTGTTTAGCGCGATCCAACCCGGTTACCACTTGAATAAAAGCCACTGGAATACCATCACCTTAGATGGCTCAGTGCCGATTGGCGAGTTACAGCGCCAGATCGAACAATCGTGGCGCTTGGTGCAGCGTGGACTGCCAAAAAAACTACGTTTTCCTGGCGTCGATTAAGGTTTCTTGGCTGGAACCGTCCAGCCGGTCCAGACTTTGGCGGGTTGTTGCTCACCTAAAGTCTGGCGTTTGGGTCGGGTTGATGCGCCTGCCGATGCTTTGGTGGGTTTGAACGGTGCGGTCTGGTTGTGGTCAGCCTTCGGTTTGGCGTTGGCGGTTTTGCTGGCCACGGCTTGAGCGGGTTGACTCGCTAAGGTTGCTATCGTTCGATGCAAGGGCTCCAGATGCAGCTGTTGTTTGACAAACAACTGTTCGACTTGCTCTCGTGCCCACGGCGTTTTACGTAAAAAACTTAAAGCCGATTTGATGCTTGGTTCGTGTTGGAAACAACGCATCGGTAAAAAGCTGGCTAAGGTCGCAAAATTACCTGCGTCTTCGACCAGTAATTCCACGATGCGTTGTAAGGTAAATCCATGCAATGGATTATTGTGCTGCATGCTGCGCCTCAATTGGGCGAACCACGCCGCCAAAATCCTCGTCATCCGTGCCGATCATCAATGAAGTTCCTGGCATGACGCTGGATGGAGCCGCCAAGGCTTCGATTTTAAATCCATCCGCTTGTGCTGCAACTTTTGGAAATGGATTAATAAATAGCTGCTGCGGCGCGGTTGGGTCGAGCGTCGCCACCTTATAAATCAACGATTGAAACGGGCCTTGCTCACCTACGTCACGCACCGCGACGCCCCATAACTGATTGCCATCGAGATAGAGATCTGCGAGGTCGCGATGATACTCGGTTTTTGTCGCGACGGGGGAGACGATCGCAACCCGCTGTGGTTGCCATTGCAGATCGTTGGCTGCCAAATCTAATACACCCAGTTGCAGGCTTCCGGCACGGTGCTGATCACCACGCTCGGCCAAAATCAGTTGGTAGCGATTGGGCGATAACTGCTGACAGGCTAAGCCCTCGAACTGATCCCCTGTTTGCTGGGGATTGGCGTCATTGACCACAGGCAACTCAAAACTCTGCAGCACCGTGGCGTAGTTTTGTTCCAGTTTTACGTGGAACAACCGTCCAAATTCGCCTTGCCAAGTGCCTGATTCCGAGAGAAAGAACTCATTATTGCGTCCAGGGACGGCACAGATAGCCTCAAGGTCGTTGGCGGCTTGGCGATTCGGCCAATTCTCGACAGCAATGGGTGTGAATTTAGGAGAACCGGATTGGCTTAATTCAATCACACCAAGTCTGTCGCCACCAGTACTGATTTTTTTATCTTGCACCGCCAGATAATGCTTATCGTCAATTTTCGCTAAGCCACTGATGGCTGGCAGCCCAGTCAGTCCCTGCGGACGACGTAAGGTGAACCAGCGTGGGTCGAACTCGGTTTTAAACAATAACGACGAGTTGGTGCGGAAATGCTCGGCGTTGACATCGCATTGGATATTTTCGCCATAGTGTTGCTTCCATGGGTCATTGACCAGGTACATGGTATTGTCATGCACTGTTACGCCTTCCAGCGCGGTTTGTACCATCCGTTCGTATAATGGGCATAAACCACTGGTATCGGTTTTGACATAAAAGCTCAGCGGGTGCACAAAAGGTGCAACACGGTTGGTCAGATCAAAGATCCACAGTTGGTCGTCGTTACGCGCCACGGCTACCAAGTAGCCTGGATGTCCGGTCACCGGGCTTGGTAAAAACTCGAGATCATTAATCGGGTGGGGTCTGTCGTCTAATTTTGGCAAGGTCAAATTGGCATTGATCACCTTGACGAAGTTATCTTTCGCCCAAAAATCGGCAGTCAGGCGAGTTTTAAATAACGCCGGTTTGCCCGATAAATCCTTTTCCAGTGACAGATACAAATTTTGTAGATTATCAATGGCGAGGCCTTCGATGCCATCGTTGGGCTGATCGCCGACTTGCGCTTCTAATGGAAACTGCACTGGGCGAACCGCCGTGATCTCGGCGCGAGTCAGGGCTTTATCTACCGTGATCCGTAACAACAAGGTCGGATACTTGGTGGAATTGGTTTGTTCGAACTTGCGTGCACAGGTTGGACTCAGCTGAGCACGGCTGGCGTCCTCGGTCACGGTGATCAGAGTGGTATCATCTACCCTGTCCCAGGTTAAAGCTTCCAGATCTGGCGAATTGGCTAAGTAGTCGCCAAAACAGCCTTCGCGCACTTGTTTACTCAGCGTGATAGGTAAGCTTGGCGCATTTAATTGGCCGCTGGCAGGGTTGAAACGGAACAATTTCATGCGCATTTCAGGGGTCGCGCTTTGGTCCGCCAACATCAATAATTCGTCGTGGCGCCAGGTTAAGCCTGAAAATTGTGGATCAGGGATCACCTGTTGCGAAGTATCGCTAAGCCATACACCGGTTAATGCTTGCTCAGCACGAACAGGAACACAGCCAATCCAACTGGCAACAACTATCCAGGACGCGAATTTTAACTTCTTCATTAACCATCCAGATCTGATCTACACCGGGCAGACCGGCACAAAGCGGCTAATTTAGCAGATTTTGCCGATTAGGCATACAGCACTCGTTCAGTCTGGCTGAAGTTGAGACCAATCGCAATGTTGCTTTATTTCGGTGCTCGCGATGCCTAAGAACTAAATAGATGGGGAAACTTGCTGCAGAGGGGCAATAAAAATACGTCTTGGCTTGCTGGATCAATGAAGAACACTAACCGCAGGAGCAACAGGCACTGGTGCAATACCAGCGCCTGTTGAATCTATTTAATAGCCTTGTTCGTGCACATCACGCACGGCTCGGCCCGATGGGTCGGTCAAGGCTGCCATTTTTGCATCCCAAGCCAAAGCTTCAGGCGTTGAACAGGCCACTGACTTGCCGCCAGGCACACAGCTAATTGCCGCTGGGTGCGGGAAATGCTCTTCAAAAATGCTGCGATAGAAATAACCTTCTTTGGTATCTGGCGTATTGACCGGGAAGCGGAAGCTTGCCGTGGCCATTTGCTGATCGGTCACTTCTTTTTCGGCATAGGCTTTTAAGCTGTCAATCCAGCTGTAACCCACGCCATCCGAGAACTGTTCTTTTTGCCGCCACAGGATTTCATCTGGCAACAAGCCCTCAAACGCTTTACGCAGGATACCTTTTTCGATTTTACCGCCGCCGCACATCTTAGCTTCTGGGTTTAAGCGCATCGCTGTATCCATGAAGTGTTTGTCCAAGAAAGGCACGCGCGCTTCAATACCCCACGCCGACATGGCTTTATTGGCGCGGTTGCAGTCAAACATGTGTAAACGGTTCAGTTTACGCAACGTTTCTTCATGGAACTCTTGCGCGTTTGGCGCTTTGTGGAAATACAAATAACCACCGAAAATTTCATCCGAGCCTTCGCCCGACAGCACCATTTTGATGCCCATGGCTTTGATTTTACGCGCCATTAAGTACATAGGCGTCGACGCGCGGATGGTGGTGACGTCGTAGGTTTCCAGGAAATAAATCACGTCGCGCAGCGAGTCGATGCCTTCTTGCACGGTGAAATGCACTTCGTGATGCACAGTGCCAATCGAATCGGCGACTTTGCGCGCCGCAACTAAGTCTGGTGAGCCTTGCAGACCCACAGCAAACGAGTGCAAACGTGGCCACCAAGCTTCGGATTGACCATCATCTTCGACGCGATTACGGGCAAACTGCTGGGTGATGGCGGAAATCAGGCTGGAATCCAAACCACCGGACAATAATACGCCATAAGGCACGTCCGACATCAGATGCGATTTGACCGACTGTTCTAGCGCGGCTTTCAGTTCGCCCAAGTCGGCTGTATTGTTTTTCACCGCGTCATAACTCATCCAGTCGCGTTGATAGTATTTCACCAATTTGCCGACTTTCGAGTCAAAATAGTGGCCTGGTGGGAATTCTTGCAGCTGTTTACACACCGGCACCAAGGCTTTAAGTTCCGATGCCACATAAAGCTGACCGTGCTCATCGTAGCCGTAATACAGCGGAATAATGCCGATATGGTCTCGGGCAATTAAATAGCGCTGCTGCTCGGCGTCATACAGAATAAAAGCAAACATGCCTTGCAGCTTGTCGACAAACTCAGCGCCATGCTCAAGGTACAGCGGCAGGATGACTTCGCAGTCTGATTTAGTTTGGAAGCTGTAGTCGACATTTAAATTCTTTTCGAGATTCTTGTGATTATAAATCTCACCATTCACTGCCAGAATGTGATTTCGATTCGGATTAATCAGGGGTTGTGCACCATTTTCAGTATCGACGATGGCCAGACGCTCGTGCACGAGGATGGCATTGTTGTCATTCCATACGCCAGACCAGTCTGGACCGCGATGGCGTAATAACTTCGATAACTGTAGCGCCTGCTGGCGCAAGGCTTTAACATCCGTCTTGATGTCAAGCACCCCGAATATTGAACACATGGTAAAAACTCCGTTACGAATCAAGCAATTTAACTTTCATTTGGCAGTATGTACGTTCAGACGTACATCCTTGACTGTGCCAGCATGGTTAAAAATTGCAAGGCCTTTTTTCAGCAAAATTGCAAGTAAGTTAGGTCGAAAGCTTTCATATACAGGCTCAGCGGGGCTTTAGCAGTGCAAAATCAACGTTTTATTGCGCCAATGCTGTGGGAAACAGATTTTTTCCAGAAATGTCCGGCGTTTCAGCTGCTCACCACACAGTTTCCGTTAGTGCAGCAATCGGACTTTCCAAGCCTATCCACATTAAATAACTGGCTGGCGCAGCGCGCTGTGTCTGATGTGCGATTTGTCTCGCAGCAGGTATTAAATGACGATGGGCGTTATTACGAGACTTTTATCGCACAAACCGGTCAGATCCCAACGCGTGAGCAGAATTGGCATGATTTATTTGGTGCACTGATTTGGAGTTTATTTCCAAACACCAAAGCCGAGTTAAACCGGCTGCACCAGCGTGAGTTACTACTGCAAACGGGCAAAGAACGCTCCAAGTTGCGCCATCAACTGACGCTGTTTGATGAGTGTGGGGTGTTGGTGTTGTACACAGTGAAGACGCAGCCGCTGATTGATGCGCTGCGTGAGCATCAGTGGCAGCAAGTCCTGTGGCAGCATGCCGATGCTTGGCGTCACATTAGTGACTCAAACACCAGTGGTCTATGCGCTTGGAGCTTTGGTCATGCCAATTATGAAATGCTGACCCGGCCTTACATCGGCCTTACCGGCAAAATGTATCCTCTGCAAGTGCCTGATGATTTCTTTGCAAACCCCTTGTCAGTACAAATTCAATTCGTTGATACTGAACTTTGTAAACAATTTGCTAGTTGCACGGCGCCGTCGTTGCGGGCGCGAATGACACCACTTCCTTTATTAGGGATCCCAAACTGGTACTCACAACATGCTGAATTTTATCAGGACGACGCCTATTTTAGGCCCAAACGACAGGCAGGGCATGCATGATTGACGTCAAACATTTGTCGAAATCCTTTGCGGTCGCGGACGCAAAGAAGCTCAGTGACGCAGAAAAGAACGATGTGCGCTACTACGATGGCCGGTTCCATTCAGTCCGTGATGTGAGTTTTAGTTGTGACAGCGGCGAAGTGCTTGGCCTGCTTGGGCCAAATGGTGCAGGCAAAACCACCACGCTGCGGATGTTATCGACGGCGTTGCAACCGGATGGTGGCCAAGTACTGATTGATGGCCATGATGTGTTGACAGACCCGTTACAGGCTCGCAAGCGCATCGGTTTTTTATCCGCGAGTACCGGCTTGTATGGCCGCTTAACCGCCTTTGAAAACATCGCTTATTTTGGCCGTTTGCATGGCATGCCTGAACCTGTGCTACGTGCGCGCATCGACGAGCTGTTTACCATGCTCGATATGCATAGTTTTGCCAATCGCAAAGCCGACAATATGTCCAGTGGCATGAAACAAAAAACGGCCATTGCCAGAGCGGTTGTGCACAGCCCGAACGTAGTGGTGCTGGATGAACCCACCACGGGTTTGGATATTATGACCACCCAAACCGTGCTGGATTTTATCCACGGCTTAAAACAAGCCGGCACGCCGGTGATTTTCTCCACGCACCATTTAGATGAAGTGGCGACCTTGTGTGACCGCGTGGTGGTAATTGATGCCGGCGTCAGTGCGTTTGCTGGTTCGATTGCTGAATTTACCAGCTTAGCCGAGCCCGATGCACTGGGGCGCACTGATTTACGCCAAAGCTTTATGCGTGTGATCCGCCAGGAGATTTAACATGTGGCAAGTGTATTTTAAGGAACTATTGGAACTCTCACGCGATCGCAAAACCATGTTTTTTGTGATTTTGTTACCGATCATCATATTCCCAGTGCTGTTTGGTTTGATGGGGTTGGTGATGGCGAATGTGGTCCATAAAGCGCAATCGGAAGAGTTTCGTTATGTGATTGTGCATGAAGAACGAGCCCCTGAGTTTGCTAAGCGATTGTCTTACCATAAGAATTTTAAACAAGTAACCTCAGACGAAACCTCGCTTGAGGCGCTGACACAAGCGATCCGCGCCGGTAAGTTTGAGGCAGCGATCATCATCCCTCAAGATTTCTCCGATGATCCCAATGGCAGCAGCCAAAGTGAGTTCAAACTGATTTACAACGATGCCAGCCAGATGGATGTGCTGGGTTCGGAATTTACCAAACTGTTTAATACCTATCGCAATGAGATTCGTGATAGCAAACTGCATCAGCTCGGTTTAACGGCGGACAGTGCCAAGTCGGTGCTTGAACCCATCACCTTAAAAACCGTGAGTACGGCGGCTGAGCGAGAAAACCTAGGTGAAAAAATTGGTGGCTTTATCGCCTATTTGTTAGTCCCGTTATGTTTAGTCGGCTGCTCCTATCCGGCGATTGACATCGGTGCCGGTGAAAAAGAACGCGGCACGCTGGAGACCTTGTTGATTTGCCCGGTCAGTCGGATCTCGCTGGTGCTGGGAAAACTCTTTACCGTGCTGACCACAGGGTTGCTGGCGACCCTCATTACCGTGGCGAGTTTTGGTGGTTGGGGTTATGTGATTGGCTCACTGATGGGCGTTGATATCGTGGCAGAAGCGATGAAGATGTTGGGCGTGACGGATCTATTACTGATCTTATTATTGTTATTACCACTGACAACTGTGCTTGGCTCTTTGTTATTGTCGCTGTCGATTTATGCGCGCTCGTTCAAAGAAGCGCAAAATTACATCGGGCCGCTGAGTATGATAGTGATTATGCCGCTGATGGTGGCCTTGCTGCCTGGGGTGGAGCTGACTACAGTAACGGCGCTGATCCCGGTAACCAATATTGCTTTGTGCGTCAAAGAATTAGTCAAAGGCACCATGGACATGGGGCTGTTAACCTTGGTGTTTGGTCAAATGCTGGTTTTGGCGGCGGTTCTGGTGGCGTTTTCCGTGCATTGGTTCCAGCGTGAGAAGGTGTTGTTTCGATGAGCGACTTGTATTCGCAGCTGCAAGTTAACCCGTATGGCGGTTGTTTTTTATCGGCCAGCCAATTAGCTGGTGTTGGCACCGAGCAGCTGACCGAGCTACTTATTGAACTGCAAACCTGCCCCTATAAACTCTGCTGGCTGGAACTCGCGGCGTCCGACAGCGCGCTGGCGGCGTTTTTAGTCCAGAATGGATTTTAGTTTCATCATTGTCAGGCTAGTCAGCTGATGCTGGTGAAAAAGTTACAGCCCGATGCTTATTTGCCACTGGCGGCGACGCACACCATTGGGGTGGGCGCGGCGGTGCTCAACGCGCAGGGGCAGATTTTATTGGTGCGCGAGCAACCCCTTGCCGGTCAAGCGCCGGGATATTGGAAACTGCCCGGCGGTATGGTCGAGCCGCATGAGCATATCGAGCTTGCGGCAATGCGAGAAGTGAAAGAAGAAACCGGCATAGACGCCGAATTCGTGCGGCTGATCAGTTTGCGTCACCACCATCACGGCCAATTTGGCGCTTCGAATTTTTATATGGTGGCGGTGATGAAGGCGCTTAATGTCGACATCAAACACGACCCAGTAGAAATTGCGCAGGCGCGTTGGTTTACACCGACTGAGTTTTTCTCAGATGAAAAAGCAAGCCCATACAACAAGTTACTAGTTGAAGCAGCGTTGTCTGGCCAAGGGTGGGACAGTGTAAAAGTCGCAGGATACAGGCAAAGCCCAGAGCTTTACGAAATGTTTGTTGACCCTGCGGTGTTCGAGCGGCGGTTTGGTCAGTAACAGAGTCGTCTGCTGGTGTTTTGAGTTTGCTCAAGTGTGCTTGTGAGTGTGCGCAACGACTCCAGCTAACTGCAGCAGTATCAGATGCTCGATACTCAAGCGGTTTTTCGGGTGGTTGTGCAAAGCGGTTATGTAAAAAGTGCGACCTCGACAGGTTTGTTTAAATGACAGGTTGTTATGGCGATATGCCAATAAAAAAGCCAGCAGCTGCTGGCTTTTTAGTCAGTGAACGCGCACTTAGTTTTTCACTTCAAGGACGTCGGCCCACAGATCATACTCGTCTGCAGCCTCGACTTTGGCAACCACCACTTGACCTGGTTTTAACTCGGTCGCGCCGTTTAAATACACCACACCGTCAATTTCTGGTGCATCGGAAGCTGAGCGGCCAATTGCGCCTTCGTCGTCTACTTCATCAATCAGCACTTCAATGGTGCGACCGATTTTCGCTTGCAGGCGATCGGCAGAAATTTGTTGTTGCAGCGCCATAAAGCGGTGGTAACGTTCTTCTTTGATTTCTTCTGGCACTGGATCTGGCAATTCGTTGGCTTTGGCGCCTTCGACTGGGCTGTATTTAAAGCAGCCAACGCGGTCGAGTTGAGCTTCTTTTAAGAAATCCAATAACTCTTGGAATTCTTCTTCAGTCTCGCCAGGGAAGCCGACGATAAAGGTTGAACGGATAGTCAGCTCAGGGCAGATCTCGCGCCATTTGCGAATACGCTCTAGCGTGCGTTCGGCTTGGCCTGGGCGTTTCATCAGTTTCAAAATACGTGGGCTGGCGTGTTGGAATGGGATATCCAAATACGGCAATAACTTACCTGCGGCCATTAATGGGATCACATCATCAACGTGCGGGTAAGGGTAGACGTAATGCAGGCGAACCCAAATGCCCATGTCTGACAAGGCTTCACACAGCGCTTGCATCGAGGTTTTGACCGGTTGGCCATTCCAGAAACCGGTGCGGTGTTTAACATCCACGCCATAAGCGCTGGTGTCTTGCGAAATCACCAACAATTCTTTGACGCCGGCGTTTTTCAGGCGCTGCGCTTCATCTAACACTTCACCGATTGGACGCGATACTAAATCACCACGCATCGACGGGATGATGCAAAAGGTACAACGGTGGTTACAACCTTCAGAAATTTTCAAATAGGCATAGTGCTTTGGCGTTAATTTGACGCCGGTGTCTGGTACCAGCTGAATAAACGGATCGTATTTAGGTTTAGGTACAAACTGATGCACTTGGTCAAGCACGTTCTCGTAAGCATGTGGGCCTGTGATGCCAAGGACATTGGGGTGTACTTGACGGATCTCGTCTTCGCGTGCGCCCAAGCAGCCAGTCACAATCACTTTGCCGTTTTCAGCCAGCGCTTCGCCGATGGTGTCGAGCGACTCTTGCACCGCGCTGTCAATAAAACCACAGGTGTTAACAATAACGAGTTCAGCATCTTCGTAGCTTGGAACTATGTTGTAGCCTTCGACTTTTAGCTGAGTCAGGATGCGCTCTGAATCGACTAAATTCTTTGGGCAACCAAGGCTTACGAAACCGACTTTAGGTTGTGACATGGACTTGTGACCTAGGAAAAATTGGGGCGCATATTCTAACGCAGCTTGACGTGCACGACTAGCGCTTTTCGGAATTCTGTTTGCTGTGATTTTTGTCTAGCAGGCGATGGTGCGATACCCATGTATCTCTTTTTGAACGATACTCCATTACGACTGGTGCGAGCTGACATCGACGGTTTAACACAGTCGACTAATTTGTTAAATGAACATGCGGTTGTGACTGCGGTGACCGACGGGCTATTCTAAAAAATCAAACAACCGTTTAAAAAAGTTGGTCCGACCTCTTGACCCTTTCTAGATTCAAACGTACATTTCAAACATCTGTTTAAATTGAGTCTGGCATGAGCACTAAACAACAAACCCAAATTCGAATTTTAGAAGCGGCAGAGCATTTGTTCGCCGAGACTGGCTTTAGTGCGACATCGCTGCGGCAAATTACTAGTTTGGCAGAAGTAAACCTCGCGTCGGTTAACTATCATTTTGGTTCAAAGAAAGAATTAATCCAGGCGGTTCTGCAACGCTACTTGGCGGTGTTAATGCCTCGGCTCGATCAAGAATTTACCCGCTTGTTGGCCAGCCAGCAGCCGGTGAAACTGGAAACGGCCTTGTCGGTATTCGTCGAACCGTTACTTGAACTTGAACGGGTGCGCCGCAACGGCACCACGCTGTTTTTACAGTTACTGGGCCGCGGTTATACCGATGTGCAAGGCCACTTGCGCTGGTTTTTTAACCATCATTATGGCCGCACGCTGGACAAATTTGTGTTGTTGGTGCAGCAAAGCTGCCCGCAACTGCCTGCCAGTGAAATTTTCTGGCGACTGCATTTTTCACTGGGCACCATCGTTTTTACCATGGCTTCCAGTGAAGCATTAAAGGATATCGCTGCTGCTGATTTTCATGAAACCGTTGAAATCGATGGTGTGATCACGCGGTTGATCCCGTATTTAGCTGCGGGGATCGCAGCACCGCTGGCCTCGAGCTAGCAACGAATTCGGCTGTGACCCAGCCGGCAAAACAACACTCTGTCATTACAATTTAGGAACGCCTTATGACCATTCTAATCGTGCTGTTGGTTGCGTTGGCTGTTGTGCTCGGTGTCTCTGACATTCGGCGCAATTTCATCACAAAACCTATTTTTGGCATTTTCAAAAAAATCCTGCCGCCGCTGTCGGACACTGAACGCGAAGCGATGGAAGCAGGGGATGTCTGGTGGGACGGTGACCTGTTCAAAGGCAAACCGGATTGGACCAAGCTGCATGCTATTCCAAAACCACAATTAAGCGCGGAAGAGCAAGCCTTCCTCGACAATGAAGTCGAAACTCTGTTGAAAATGCTCGACGACTACAAAATCGTACAAGAGCAGCGTGATTTACCGACTGAGGTTTGGAATTACATTAAAGCCAATGGTTTCTTTGCGATGATTATTCCAAAGGCCTACGGTGGTCGTGAATTCTCCGCGATTGCCAACTCGACCATTGTGTCGCGCATTGCTACACGCAGTTTAACAGCCGCCGTGACGGTGATGGTGCCTAACTCGTTAGGCCCAGGTGAGCTGTTGATGCACTATGGCACACAAGAGCAAAAAGATCGTTGGTTGCCAAGCTTAGCCGCTGGTAAAGACGTGCCATGTTTTGCCTTGACAGGCCCAGAAGCCGGTTCTGATGCAGGTGGTATTCCAGATACGGGTGTGGTCTGCAAAGGCATGTTTGAAGGCCAAGAAGTCGTCGGTATTCGTTTAAACTGGGACAAACGTTACATCACCTTGGCGCCTGTCGCCACCGTACTGGGTTTGGCCTTTAAGTTATACGACCCAGAAAAGTTACTGGGTGACAAAGAAGATATCGGCATCACCTGTGCGCTTATTCCAACCAGCCACGACGGTGTGCAAATTGGTGACCGCCACTTCCCTATGAACATGGCGTTTATGAACGGCACGACCTACGGTAAAGACGTATTTATCCCGCTCGATTGGATCATTGGCGGCCCTGCGTACGCAGGTCGCGGCTGGCGGATGCTGGTTGAGTGTCTGTCGGCTGGTCGCGGTATTTCTCTGCCAGCGCTTGGCACAGCCACCGGCCACTTGGCGACTCGCATGACCGGCGCTTACGCCTATGTTCGTCAACAATTCGGTTTATCGATTGGTAAATTTGAAGGTGTGCAAGAGTCTTTGGGCCGCATCGGTGGTTTAACGTACTCTCTTGAAGCAATGCGCGTGATGACGGCAGGTGCGATTGACCTGAAATTAAGCCCTTCTGTGGTAACGGCGATCGCCAAATACCACATGACGGAAATGTCTCGGACCTTGCTAAACGACTCGTTTGATATTCACGCTGGCCGTGCTATTCAATGTGGTCCGAAAAACTACTTAGCGCATGGTTACATGGGCGTGCCGATTTCTATTACCGTGGAAGGCGCCAACATTTTAACGCGCAACCTGATGATCTTCGGTCAAGGTGCCACGCGTTGCCATCCGTACGTGTTAAAAGAGTTAGAAGCGGCAGCGAACCCAGATGCGGAAGCTGGTTTGAAACAATTTGACGAGTTGTTGATGAAACACGTTGGCTTTGCGCTTGGCAACACCTTTGGTGCCCTGTTCCAAGGTTTAACCGCAGGTAAATTCAATAGCTCGCCAGTGTCGGGTGAAACTGCGCAGTACTACAAGCAATTGACTCGCATGAGTAATGCCTTAGCCTTGTCTGCGGACATTTCAATGCTGATGTTAGGCGGCGATTTAAAACGCAAAGAGATGCTGTCGGCGCGTTTAGGTGATGTATTAAGCCACCTGTACATCGCATCTGCGGTATTGAAGTTCTATGAAGATAACGGTCGCCAAGTGGCAGACTTACCATTCGTGCATTACGCCTTGCAGCGCAACTTGTACGAAATTGGTCGTGCTTTTGCTGGTTTCTTCTCCAACTTTAGCAACAAGCTGGTCGGTTCGGTGTTAAAACGTTTGGTGTTCCCATTTGGTATTGGTTATGAGATGCCAGATGACCGTTTGGCGATGGATATCAGCGATGCGTTGTTAAAACCGTCGGTGATCCGCGACCGCTTAACCCACCTGTGTTACTTGGGGGAGGGGAAAGACGACCCAACGGGTTCGATGGAACAAGCCTTTATTGCGGTGCATGAAGCGCAACCTGTGCTGAAGAAAATTGCCCAAGCGCAAAAAGAAGGCAAGTTGCCACGTAAGTTGCCATTAAATCAACTGATTGCCAAAGCAGCGGAGATCAACGCTATTACTAGTGAAGAACAAGCGCAGTTGGAAACGATGAACGAGTTACGCTTTAGTGCAATCAGCGTCGATAGCTTCAAGCCTGGCGTACTCGAAGGCATGGCGCTGAAAGCTTAATACTGTCGATGGATTGAAAAAGCTGGGGAAACCCAGCTTTTTTTTGATCTGAAAGTTGGGCATAGCACTGTGGTTTGCCATCTTTCAGTGTCGCTAGGTGATTGCTTACATCCTCACATATTAAAAATCACTAACATAAAGCACGAGGCCTCAGTTACAATCAAAATAAGCATTTACTGACATTTTTGACATATTTTGTTACAAATGACAGCGCTGGTCATTTTCTGTTTTTTTGCGTAAAGTAACTGCATTCTCGGTCACTCAGAACGCCTAACTAAGGCGCGTAATGGAAGTCGTATGTTTGGATCCGTCATGCTAGACCTGCAAGGTCTAGAAATCACTCAAGAAGAAATCGAATTACTGGATCACCCGGCCATCGGCGGGGTGATTTATTTCAGCCGTAACTATCAAGACAAAAAACAGTTAGCTGAATTAGTCCGCCAAACTCGCAAGGCTGCCCGTAACCCATTGTTGCTGGCGGTGGATCACGAAGGTGGTCGAGTACAACGCTTTAAACATCAATTTACTAAAATTCCAGCGATGGGGCAGATTTTCCCAGGCGCCGAGCAACAGATGCCTCAAGCCAAGACTTATGCCACTGAAATGGCCTGGTTGATGGCACAAGAAGTGTTGGCGCAAGATATTGATATTTCGTTTGCGCCAGTCGCTGATATCTGGGGCGTCTGTGATGTGATCCGCAACCGCGCATTTCACCAAGATCCACATGCAGTGGTCGAACTGGTCGATGCCTTCTGCCAAGGCATGCATCAAGCAGGCATGAAAACCACCGGTAAGCATTTCCCTGGACATGGTTCGGTGAAAGAAGATTCGCATTTGGAATTGCCGGTGGACCGTCGCTCGCAAGCAGAGATTGAAGCGCTGGACTTGCTGGTGTTTCGTGAATTAGCCAAGCGGCAAGCCTTGGATGCAGTGATGCCAGCGCATGTGGTCTATCCGGCATTTTGTGACAAAGCCGCAGGGTTCTCCAGCTACTGGTTACAACAGGTGTTGCGCACGCAAATGCAATTTGACGGTGTGATTTTTAGTGACGATTTAGGCATGGCTGGCGCTCATCAAGCGGGCAGCTATCAGCAACGCGCAGCGGCGGCGTTAGACGCGGGTTGTGACATGGTGTTGGTATGCAATGATCGCCAAGGCGCCTTTGAAGTACTGGATACATTGCCGCAAGCGCAGTGGCAACATACCAGCGCGCGCATCGCTAAATTAAAACATCAAAGCACCGTCACGGATGCCCAGCTTGACCAAAGCCCGCGCTATCGCGACGCGGTGCAATTGGCGGCACGACTGTGCGATGTGTATGTTGAAAACAGCACGAGCAGCGCCGGTATTGTCGAGCGCTCATAAGTCTTGACGACGTTCATTTTCTTGCTAAAGCCAGCAGTTCGCTGGCTTTGTTGTTTGTATTGATGTGATTGTCTGAGGAAATGCTGCGTTGCACGACTTGCGCTTGACCTAACGCGCAAAACACGGCACAACTGAGTTTTTCCTTTGATGTAAGTGATGGTCCCGATGATTACAACCCGTATTGACGGCTTAAGTCTGCGCTTGGCAGACGCGAGTGATGTTCCAACTATTTTGCAGTTTATCCGCGCGTTAGCAGAGTATGAAAAGTTGCTTGAGATGGTGGTGGCGGACGAAGCTAAACTGCATGCGACCTTGTTTGGCGACAAGGCGTACGCGGAAGTGGTCATTGCTGACTACCAAGGGAAACCTGCCGGATTTGCGTTATTTTTCCATAACTACTCCACGTTTTTAGCCAAGCCGGGCATCTATCTGGAAGATTTATTTGTCGACCCGGCACTTCGCGGTAAAGGCATTGGCAAGGCGCTTATTACGTATTTGGCCAAGCTTGCGGTAGAGCGCGATTGCGGGCGTTTAGAATGGTCGGTGTTGGACTGGAATCAACCGGCGATCGATTTTTATCAATCGCTTGGCGCCGTGATGCTGCACGATTGGCGGATCAATCGAGTCACCGGCGAGACGCTGCAGGCGATGGCGGCGCAGTTTCCGGCGGCTGGATAATCGTCAACCAACACTGCAAGGTTGACGCCTTTATCGTCAAGGCTCGCCTCTCAAGGCCCACCACTCAAGGCTATCGTTGCTGCCTTGAGTGGGAATTTGACCTAGTGGACTTACGTGGTGGGCTTTAGTGCGGGTGTTAGCTCGTAACCTGACGCGCTTAGCGGGATTGCAATGCTTGGGCGATACGATGCACGGCCTTGATTTGTGGCCCTTGGCTATTGCCATAGTCCGGCCCCGTGTAACCCCACCAATCCCAGCAGCCGTTGGGATTAAAAGGGGACAGCATCGACTTTTTGGTTTGGGGGTATAACACCACCAAGTCATTGCTATCAGCATATGCATTTAGCCCTGTGCCTTTGGCAAATACATCGCCAATGGCTTCGGCGTTCTGCTTGCAGCCATGAAACGCGATGTGCAGTTGACAGGCCTGACCGGCCGCGCATTGTGTTGGAACATACAGAAAACCTTTATCGGCAAGACTACTGGCGGTCTCACCGCCAAGCGCTTGCTGATCAATCTCCAGCAGTGTGCCGCTGGCCTGTTGCAGCGCTGGTTTTAGCGCAGGGTACAAGGTTTTTAGTAAAGCGCCTGCTGCATCAAACTGGCAATTCCCAAGAAACGGCGATTCGGACGTATCACAGCGGGTGCCTGTGGCTAACGTTGGGAAATGATGTGCAAATGGTCGGTTGTTGTCGTAAGTCACCTTGGCGCCAAGCTCTTGATATTGCGACACAAGAGCATCGCTAACCACAGCGCCGACGGTTTGGTCCAAGCGGCCGTGCAACACATAAACAGGGGTGTTTCTGAGCGCCGTCAATGGCGGTAATTTACCTAAGGCCACGGCAGCATCCATCGCTTGTCGTGCTTTGGTCAGATCAGGCTTGGCATCTGGTTTGGCCATGCAATGCGCCAAGGCCACGGATAAATCGCCCAAGGCGCAGCCCCAAGGCCCACCAGCAATCAGCCCAACGCCTTTCACCTCGTTGCTAAACGACAGATGGTATTGACTGGCCATATAAGCACCACTGGAGATGCCAGACAGGGTCACCGCATCGCCTAATTGCAACGGCGGTAAGCTAGCAGCCTGAGGACTGGTGATGGCAAGAGCAGCCAGTGCCGCGATAGAAATGGTCGATACACGCATGTCTTTCACTCCAAGAGCTTTTTAGGCATAGTGTTGCCATTACATGCTGAGGTCAATAGTGCTTTGGTACAGTCTTTGTTAGGCGGCGACGCGCTGTTGCTGGTGCAAGCTATTGTTTTATGTAACGATAGTTAAAAATTTTTAGGAGCAACTACATGCGTGACACAAGAATAGATTTTCTTAGGTTTGTGGGTTTAATAATGATAATTTTTGCGCATGTCAACCCTCCTGCAGTTCTGTTTCAGCTTCGAAATTTTGATGTTCCCTTAATGGTTCTGATCTCGGGGGTATCATTTGTAAGCGTAACAACAACCACACCTTCCAGCATGGCTGTCGTTCCAATCAATACGGCAGCAGCGTAGCTAATGCTTGTGTAGTGTTAGCTGTTGGCAGTTTTTCAAACAACTCATTGAGATATTTG
>JACCDZ010691312.1_pt1 | contig 28233 bp, 23 predicted proteins | sample 7449551 | NCBI WGS metagenome assembly JACCDZ01 (sample SAMN15323452, study PRJNA562643) | freshwater metagenome | isolation source: river surface water | place: USA:Blue River Watershed | collected 2017-08-18 | reverse complement strand
GAATTACGGCTGACGCCTGATAATTCACTTATTTGAGTAGCAGATAAATCTGCTACAAAATACCTGATTATTTCTCTAAATTTAACTTCAGAGATTTTTGAACACTTAATGTACTTATTTATTTGAACCATGACAGTATCTTACCACATCTTTAAATGTGCTTTGATTGTCTAGCCCCTAAATTAAATCTAAAGACACTGAAATCAATAAATTATTTGCGAACCTTTTTTACCTTCTTGCTCGCTGTTATCATATTAACTCTATTCTTCTGATTATGCTTGATTGTAACCACATCTTTGTGGCTAGTACTTATTCTATAATCAACCGTAAATAAAACTACCGCCAACAGCATTGACAAATCATTCCAGAAGAAATAACGCGCAGCATGAGCTGGAATTAAAAAATAATAACTAACCATTTGTAATAAACTAGATAACAATAAATAAAATGCCAAATTATAATTTCTGCCAACTATACAACCTAGTAAGACTGCAAAAGTAACACCAATCAAAAATAAGCTAAATAAAAACTTCATATCATAATGCTGATAATTGGCAATCATTGCTAAATTTTGTTGAATTTGACTAGTGCCATCTGTTGGATACCAGTACTGAAAAAATAAATCATTCGTAAGAAATCTAGCACGATAAGCCATATACACTAATGGATAATGACTAATAGCTCCCAACCATTCCCGTTGAATATTTTGTGCTTCACTCTGATCTTTAGCTAAATGCAATGTTTGCGGAAAACCAGCCCATGGATTAAATACCGCATCTAAATTATATTGATTAATGATTTGATCATTACATAAATTATCACGGGAATCCTCACTTTGTGTAACAAAATTAGTTAAATTTAATTTAAAATCATGATTGGTATTACACTCAATGTATGCCATGTCCCCAAGCATAGCAAAAGTTTGCAGGTAAACTTTCTCCGCTGAAAAAACCTTATACGTAATAACATTATTCAATAATAAATAACCTAAGATTGTAAACAAACTAAGTGCACTTACTATTAGAGTTTTGCTGCGGAATTTATATTTTTCCCCCACAATCTTATTAAATGCTAATACCACCATTGGTAAAACTGCGAAAATACCATTTAACCTAAAACCTACCGCTAGAAATAAACAGGTAAAGTACACAAACCACAGCATGATTTTGTAAGGAGTCTTTTTAACAAATTCTTGGGCAAGATAAATCGCCACACAATCAATAAAAAAACCAGTATATCCAACATCTTTCCACACAATTGCCAACTGTGTAAATAACAGTGGATTAAAACAAAACAAAATTAAGACATCATTTTGCCACTGATAATTTTTTCTGAATAAATAATAACTAATATAAATGAGACCACCATAATAGGTTAGCATATTCATGATGAATGCGGCACTTTTTACCTGAAAAATATTCCACCATAAAGTAAATAATGGTGGCTGCCAATCCGAATAATGATGGATAAGAAATTGTCCGTAGGAGTTATCTCCATCAGCACTAGGAATACCAGGAAAATAAATTGCCACAGAAAAAACCAGCAGACCAATCAGAAATATTGGTGAAGCAATTTTAAATTTACGATTAAGTAATAAATAAACTCCACCGATAAGCGCAATGTAGAATAGATCAGTAATAAAAATTTGTAAATATTGAGTAGAAATCGTCTGACTAAAATCTACATCTGCCACAGCATTATTAAAAATTAATCCCATTACCGCACGGTTAGAGCAAATCAAAATAGTACAAATAGCCAACACGCACCAACTAGTCCAAATTACAGCTGATTTATGCATCCACGCAATTTTAGGACTAGATGAAACATAGCATACCCCAAGAAAGGAAGAGCTTAATGAAAATAATATTAATAAAAATAAGAGCATAATTTCTCCACATGCTGCATTATACAAACTTAAATAAATGGTTTTTTAGCTACTACAAAAATATTTTTACCAAAGAAACCCTTAAAAAGTAGATCGGTTATCTTATTTAAATGAAATAATACACGATCATAGATCCATAAAGATCGATCGGAAGGTAGCGTGTCAGATTTTGTGATTAATTTAAAAATCAACGCCAAAATACCACCAAATGAGTCACAATAATATGATTCACAAACATCAAAACCACTGCTAATTAGCTTAAAATTTAAATCTTTCTTGTTATAGCGTCGAAAATGCCCAACGCGATCATCAAGCGCAGTCCAAAGCACACTTAATGCTGGTACATAAATAACCAAACTACCACCAGGGTTTAATAATGAATAAAGTTTCTGAACTGAACCAATATCATCTTCTATATGTTCAAGAACATTAGACGTATAAATAAAATCATATTTAGTATTTTCAATAAGATCCACCGATTGAAAGCACACTACCTCACAGCTACGCAAAATAGCACTTTGTTGTGGATCTAACTCGACAGCATCAATCGGCAAATTAACTTTCTGTTGGATCTTCTTTAGCAAAGTTCCTGTTCCAGCACCAAAATCCAAAATTTTTAATTTACGTTTAGGTCCTATTTGATCAATAATTTTTTCACTTAGCCAATTATTGTAATTCAATAAATATTTTTCATTTTGATCTAATAACAAAGCTCCAGAATAAGTGCTATTTTTCTCACTTTGTTTCACATCCATATTTTTATTCATATCTGAGTTATTACCCTTACCAAAACTCAATCAATTAAAAAAGTAGTATAGTAACAACCTACCTAAACTCAAATATATAATATGAACACTGGTACGAATCTAAAAATCTTCACAATACTATAACCATAAACTTCATTACAGATTTATAGCTCACAACCGCAAAAGATTAATTATTACGCGTAATAACTAAACCCCCCGATACTGTAAAATATATAGTGCAATAGAAAAATACATTGATAACGCTGCAAGCACTACAAAGATATGCCATACCATATGCGAGTATTTAAATTTGCTAAACGCATAAAATAAAGCTCCCATAGTATAGATTAATCCACCTGCAACAAAAAATATCACACCCATAAATGGCAATTTGGCAACAATTTGAGGTAATAAAATGACCGACAACCAGCCCATTAAAACATAAATTAAAGTACCAAATCGTTTAAACCGACCAGCATAAATCGCTTTAAATACAATCCCAATAATGGTTATCACCAATAATGCTGCATACGTAATATACCCGCGTGGTGTCTTAAGTAAACTAAACACATACGGCGTATAAGTCCCAATGATTAGAATAAAAATTGCGACATGATCCATCCGCTTAAGTACATCACGTGCGGTATGATTTACCATTGAGTGATATACCGTACTCATGGTAAACATAAATACAATCGTAATACCATAAAAAATAAATGCAACACCATCAGCAGCATCACCATAACGTCCAGCAATCCAAGCTAGACTAATCAATAAACCAATCCCGATCAGTGCACCAACACAGTGACTAACGGCATTACCAATATCTTCGCCCAAACTATACGGAAATAACCGTGCCAATTGCTCTGGACTATAAACCTTACGCTGTGGTTTAATAAGTTCCTGTTTCATTTACCTAAATTCCTTAACAATTTTCATATAATTTACCACGTGGCAAATTCGGTTGTGTTTTAAAACGTTTATGCATCCATAAATACTGAGCTGGATGCTTCATAATCATTTTTTCAATTTGACGATTCATGGTCTCAACATCGGCTAACACATTCCCAGTCGGATAATTCTCTAATGGCGGAGAAATCTCCATCACGTAATGATTGCCTTCACGATATGTTGCAACTGGGATCACTACAGCATTCGTCAACTGTGTTAATTTTGGCAAAGTATCCAAAGTTGCACAAACTGGATGCGCAAAGAATGGTACATAAACTGAATTTTTCTCATCCATATCTTGATCAGGTAAATAATAAAATGGAATCATGGTTTGCGTCATTTTGCGTACGATGCTTCGCAAGCCTTCTTGCCGAGAAAAAACTTCGCCACCTTGATTTTTAATAAACCGCAGTCTCGCGTCTTTAATTCTTTCATTCAAATAAGCATTACGCTGTGCGGAATAAACACTATAACCAGGAGTCTCCAAAGTTAAACGATTAGCACCAATATCTAAACTCAAAAAATGCGGCACAAGATAAATAACCGGGCGAATACCACGTACTTTGGTATAATTTTCTAAGCCTTTAATCTTAATTACCCGGCGTAATTTTTCTGGACTAGCATAAAACAGCCAGCCATAACAAAATGCAGAACACATTACTTCCTTAAAGTGTTGCATCATTAATTTTTGCTTATCCTTTTCGCTCATTTCAGGAAAACATAAGTTTAAATTAACCAAGCCGACATTACGGCGCTTCTTAATACAATAATAACCTAAAAACCCTAATATACTACTCAATACATTAATGACCGGCATCGGCAGACTACTTAACACGCGTAGTATTCCTAAACCAATTTGTATCAATAATTTCTCTAATCTCATTTAACACAAACCCTTACATAATTGCAACATGCTTCTCTTTATTCAAAATCTAATGATTACGCTCTTACCAAGAGCTAACACAATAATAAAACCTTTAAGTTACACCAGTCCAATTAATTTTAACAACTTTCGTACAACTTACCACGCGGCAAATTTGGCTGAGTTTTAAATCGTTTATGAATCCACAAATACTGACTTGGATGATTGTTTATCATCACTTCAATCTGTCGATTCATAAAGGCTACATCAACCTCAAGATCACCACTTGGATAATTCTCCCAAACTGGGGTGAATTCAACCACATAGCTATTTCCTTCACGATAAGTTGCCATTGGCATTACTACCGCATTGGATAACTTGAGCAATTTTGGTAACGTATCTAAAGTTGCGCAGTTCGGATGTGCAAAGAATGGCACATAAACTGAACTTTTTTCATCCATATCTTGATCTGGCAAATAATAAAAAACAAATTTATTTTGTTTTAGCTTCTTGACTATTTTACGTATACCCTCTTGACGAGAAAAGACATCACCACCATTCAGACGCGAAAATCGCATCCTTGCTTGCTTTATACGCCTAGATAAATAGGCATTTCTCTGCTGAGAAAATATCGTATAACCTGAAATATCCATAGTTGAACGATGTGCACCAAGGTCTAGCCCCAAAAAATGCGGAGCTAATAAAACAACTGGTTGTTTTTTATAATATTGTTGTAAATTTTCCATGCCTCGGTATTTTATTAGGCGTCGAATTCTATTTTCACTTGCCCCAAACATTAAGCCGTAATTTAGACCAGTTATAAATAACTCCGCAAAATGTTGCCGCAAAATCTTCTGCTTTTCAACTAAGCTTTTTTGAGGAAAACACAAATTCAAATTTACCATACCAATATGACGGCGCTTTGACATTAATTTATACGCAATTAACCCCATAACTGTGCCAAATAAACGTGTTAATGGCATTGGCAGCCAACTTGCTAAACGCAAAAAACCAATTCCAAGACTAATCAAAATCTTATTAAACATAACTACTCTTTACAAACGCGGGTGAAAGAAGGTAGTTGATGCTAATAACTAACGGATCACATCTTTTAATGGCTAGCAAATGCTAGATGATTGGCTTTGACTTGGCGCTTTCTGGATGACGGAAGCGATCATACGACCAATAATACTGTTCTGGTGCTTCACGGACTAATAATTCAATTGCACTGTATAACTCTTGCATAATATCATGAGTTTCATTATTGCTTGGCTTAAATGGAATACATTTCGAACTAAAGCCTGCTTTTGTACGTAAATTTTGCACAATAACCACGTGCGTATTTGGCATTTGGCAAATTTTAGCCGCCAATGAAGTGGCATAAACATCTTGCCCAAAAAACTTAACCCACTCACCATCACCACCTGATGCAACATTATCGGGCAAGACGCCAATGCACCCGCCATTTTTTAAATGTTTAATCAAGCTAATCACACCCTTACGAGTAGTTGGCACTGGTGTAATATTATTTTCTGTACGTCCCGAAAGCATAATTTCTTCAATAACTGGATCTTTGGAGGGTTTATACAAAATCTGAATATTCATCGGCAAATGATAAGCAAAATATTTAACTGCAACTTCAAAATTACCAATATGTGGCGTTAGGAATACCACATTTTGTCCAGCTTCCATCAAACGCTTTACTTCATAAAAACTCTCATCAACACTGGATAATTTATCAATTAAACGCCGATCTTTACGCCAGGCAATTAATGCCGCCTCAACTAAAGTCATACCCAAAGCTTTTGCAGTATCACGTGTCATCTGCTCAACTGTTTCAGGAGTTGCCAAGCCTGTGATCAATAAATTCTGCGGTAAACGCTTTGCTGATTTATTAGATAAGCGCAGAGAGATTAGCCCAACTGTTCCACCTAACCAGCGAATAGCACAAAGCGGAAGTCGTGATAACAAGCTAAGTAAGCTTGTAATTAATATTTTTTTCATAAATGTAGACAATTATTCACAGGTTAAAATAAGCCTTGATTTTACCATAAGCAAATCGATAATATTAAAGCTAATTATAGTTAATTTTGAAGTAATCACACTATTTTTTAATGAATCAAATCAATTAAAAAAAATTTACTCTACCAAGATAAATCACATGAAGCCCATCTAAAATGTCGAGAGGTATCCTATTAAAAATAAATATACAGCCTAAAAATCAACTGGAGTATAATTACTTCACAAATTAATACCACCATTAACTCAATTATAGAGTGAAATATATGATAAATAAAATCTTTCCTAAACAAATTGACAATAATTACACCGGACATTCACTAGCTAAATATGTATTTGTACTTATTACCATCGTTACCCTAGTCAGAAGCTGTATTCACATGTTCGCACCAGATGGCGGTGCACAAAGCATTGCGACTATACCGCTCAATGTTTTTTCACATAATGCGGCTGAAACCATTATATTAATTTTTAATTTATGGGGTCTTTCCCAAGCAATAATTGGTATTATTTATGTTATAGTTATTTGGCGTTATCAAAAATTAATTCCTTTAATGTACCTGCTAATGATAGTTGAATACACATTTCGCATGCTTTTTATGTTCCTAAAACCAATTCATGTTACTGGTCATGCTCCTGGTCATACAGGAGATTACATCATGATACCTTTAGCTATTATAATGTTAATTATTTCACTAAAAATGAACAAACAAGCATACTTTACAGCCTAAAGTCAACCATATTGGCTAAATTTCATCAATAAAATAACTAGTCAGCTTTAATCGCATACAAAGACCCCAGTAAAATAAAGATTTTATTGATTAATCTGGCTATTGAACTGTATAATGCACTACTAGACGTTGTTAAATAACCGAAGTTTTATACGTAAAACTTTGATAAAAACAACAAAGTGGAAACACAAACAAGTGCTCAAACTAAACTATTTCGGGAGGATTCAAATGCGTAAATTATTACTACCATTGCTAATAGTTTCTGGTTTTGCTATTGCCAGCAACGTGGACATGAATAATTTAGCTTGTGGGGATTTAAAAATCAATTCTGCAACTACTTTGAAACAGATCCAAGATAAATGCACCGTACACAAACAACAGATGGTTACGGATGGCCTATATCTAGGCTTATATGAAGTAAGTTTTACAAATACAGCGACTAATCAAAAAGTTATTTGTGATTTCGCACGCCAAGATCCTAATCAAGTTGTAAATGGCTGCCGTTAAAACGGATAAACTCACTCAAAAATAACAAAAATAATCATTTAATTCAGTCAATTACGGAGGACTATTATGCGTAAATTATTACTTAGTTTATTAATGTTGCCAATGATTTCATTTGCAAGTGACTCCCTAGACATGAGTAATTTGAAATGTGGAAAATTACAGATTTATTCATCAACTACTTTGCAAGACGTTCAAAATAATTGTTTAATTCGTCGTCAATTCCCACATACCAAAGTACAAACAGAGACTCCACAAGACTTCACTTGGATTGATAAGTTTCCAGGAACTTACGAAGTTCAATTCTTTGCAACTACACCTAATAAATTACTTGTACGTTGCGACTTTTCTGGCGAAGAACCAACAGCTAAGTTACTTGGCTGTCGTTAATCTAGTATAGTCATTAAAACAAGCCTCTGAAATCTATCAGAGGCTTATTCAATAAGTGTTCACCAAAAATATAGAACAAAATATATTCACAAAGTTAACCCAATATAATTCTTATACCAAGAACTATAAAGATCACCCCAACTAATATATTAATCAACCGCTCTTTTTGCAAATAAGTGCTCTGCACTCGTGAATAACTAAAAACTATGCTAACAGCGGAAAACCACAATAATGCCATAATTCCTTGCCCAACCACAATCGCAACATTTGTCACCAAGCTCGGATGCTGTTGTTCAGTATAAGTTAAAATTGCAGCTGATAAAGTATATAACTTAGGATTAAATAAATTAGTCAACAGACCATTTTTAAAATAACGCCATAAATGCACACTAGTATGCTTTTCACCAAATAATTGTTGGTGTTGAGATTTATTACGAATACTCAAAAAACCAATGTACATTAAATACACACCACAAATAAGGCTAAACGCAACTTTAATTACATGATAACTAAATAAGATCTTTAATCCCAAAACAACTAAAGTAAACGAGAGCAAACAACCACAAGCAACACCCAAAGCTGAAGCCAATCCAGCGCCACGCCCGTGACGTAAAGAATTACGTAAAACCATTACAAAATCTGGACCAGGTGACATTACTGCCAAAAATAATACCACCAAAGTCTTAGTTAATAATTCAAAATCAATTAACATTTTACACCTTTACTTTACTGCAGATTCTTGGTAGCGTTGTGGTTTAAATAAATAACGGAATAAAAATCCTCCAGCAAAAATACATAAACTACCAACCAAAATAGGCAAGCGTGGATGATGACTTGCCATATAACCCGCTAAAATAGCCGGAATTGCTTGAGCTAAGGCATTGGCACTAGAACTAATTCCCATGGCTTCACCACGAATATTCGTCGGGGTTACACGAGTAATTAATGCAGCACTAAATGCAAATGTCAAAGCATTTGACGCAGCCATAAATGGTGGAATATAATAAATCCAATTTTCATGGGTTACTGGAATAAAATAATAAGCTAATAAGCATAGCCCAGTACCAAACAAAGAATAGCGCAATACTTTATAATCAGCGATTTTACCTGACAAACGACGAACCAAAACTCCTTGCGCCAAAATAATCATGATTCCAATATAAGCAAAATAATTTCCAATATGACCTTGAGTAAAACCAAATTGATCCGCAAGAATCACACCCCAGAAAGTGGTATAAAAAGTAAAACCAGCATTAAACAAAAAAGTCGCAGGAATAATGTTCTTTAAGCCAGTTGAACTAAATGCTTTAATCACATTCTGGATTGGTCGAGTAATATCAATCCGTTTATCACTCCGAACCTTCAGCGTTTCAGGCAAAAACTTAAGCACTAATAATACATTCGTAATACTTAATATGGCAGCAAACCAAAATGGGGTTGCAACATCAAACCAGCTAACTAAACCAGCATCAGATAATTTACCACCAATAAATGGTCCAATGATAAATCCAAGACCAAATGCCATCCCAATTAACCCAAAATTTTTAGCACGATTTTGCGGACTACTAATATCACCAATCACAGCCTGTGCAACAGAAATATTTCCACCAGAAGCACCATCTAATGCCCGAGCAATAAACATTAATGGTATATTTTTACTCAATACACCAAGGGCAAATAATATATAGGATGCTGCAGTTCCACTAATAGATAACGCAAGTACACGGCGCCGTCCATAGCGATCAGCTAATTGACCTAATATTGGTGCACAAAAAAACTGTGCTAAAGGAAAGCTGGTCATCAACCAACCCAACATAATAAATCCCTCGGCAGCACTCCAGCTATCGGGAGTTACACGAAATGGTGAGCTTGGTACAACTAGCATAGGAAAAACTGGAATTAAAATGCCAATTCCAAGCATATCAATTAAAATAGTTAGAAAGATCGTCCATAAGATTTTTTTATTTGTGACTGGTGCTGACATGGCAATAAAACCTTTTATAAAGAGGTCTAGATTATAGCATAACAATAACAATCAACAGTATGGGGTTAATAAATTAGAACATAGAGGTAAAATCACAAAAACATTCACAGACAAGTACATTGAATGCATCATATTTACCAATTATACACATCTTTTAATACATATCACTCCAAAATAAACGCAAGTTTTACAACTAATGTTATAAAATTTGTACGCTTTTTAACATGTTAATACATACAAATATGCTACAATACTGTCGTTAAAATTATATACTTTTGAATTTATATACATGGGGAAATTGATATGTATTTAGGAATTAATGGCAAGAATGCTAAAACCCTAGTGATTTCGTTAGGTTTAGCAACTATTCTAGCCGCTTGTGTTAACGATAACAATGCAGGTGGATCAACGCAGTACTTAACTGCGACAAGCCAAAAATCTGCAGTTAAGGGATTACAACTATCAACAACTACTGACTACTCTACACTGCGAGACGTTGCAAAAGGTAACGGAATTTACGTAGTAGTTGGAGATAATGGAACAATCGTTACTTCTAAAGATGGTGTTAACTGGCAGCCTCAAGATGGTGTTGTCTCAGAAAACTTATCTGGAGTTACTTATAATACAGCCAACAAATTATTTTACGCAGTTGGTGATGCTGGTTTAATTATTTCATCAGCAGATGGTGTTGAGTGGACTGTATATAAAAACCTAATCCCATCGGTAAAACTCAACTCTGTAATGAGTGTTAAAGGTGATGAGGTTATTGCTGGTGAATCGGGTAATATTTTTGAAATTGCAGTAACTAGCAAACGTGGTATGGTTACAGTTAGAAGTCTTGATGAGGCGGCAAACGCAACCTCAACATCTTTTAATGGTAGCGATACAATGGTAATCGGAACTGCAAGCGGCAGTTTATATTATAAAACTTATGGTACATTTAGTACTGCAAATTGGTTACGCACTAAAACATTTACTAATATGCCTATTTCAGATATCTCTTATGATGCAATTGATTCATGGATTACAGCAACAACGTTAAATGGAGCAGTTGTTCAATCTTCTGATGGTAAAACTTGGTCATCACCGATCTTGGTTGATCCTATGAGTAAAGCTACAATTAGCTTAAACTCAATTGCAATTGAACCATTAACCGATCGTTTCTTGGTAGTCGGTGGCGATGAGAGACAAAATGATTTTGTACGTTTTAGCTCAGACTTTAACCAATGGTCGACTGATTCTTTACCAGCTAAATATCAAATTCAAAAAGTACGTTGTTTCGATGCAAGCTCTTGCGTGGCTGTAGGTGATAAAAAAACTTTGGTCGTAGCAAGCAAGAAAAGCGATTTATCTGGGATGGATTGGAAATCAATTGATTTGATTCAACCACGTGTAGAACTAAAGTCCCCAATCGATAATTCAATTGATAATAGCACACAACCAGTGATTAAACTTGGTTTTAACAAACATGTTAACAATGTTAGTGCAAATACTATTTCCTTACACGAAGGAAGTTCTACTGGTCCAACTATTCCTTTAAGTAATATTACGACTTCTGAAAATGACTTTGTTTTCAATCCATTAGTAAAATTAAATGATTCAACTAAGTATGTGGTTGTAGTTGCGGATGGTATAACGGATGATTCCAATTATAAAACTCCTGCAACAAGCTTTAGTTTCACAACTGGAGACTTCACGGCGCCAACCGTGGCTGAACTTTATCCCGAAAATGGTTCAACTGATATCCCTGTAAAACCAATGATTAAATTGAATTTCAGCGAATTAGTAAAAAATGTTAATACAACTAACGTAACATTACACCAAGACTCTCCAACTGGCGCGCTAATACCAATTAGTGATATTACGCAAGATGTAAATAATGTTTATATGTTTACGCCTGCTGCTGCATTAAAAGAAACTACTAAATATTATGTAGTGGTTAATGGTAACATCACTGATTTACACAATAATAATCTGGTAGCAACGCAGTTTAGCTTTACCACAGGTGATTTTACGGCACCAAGCGTGGCAATATTATCGCCAAGTGACAATGCAACTGGTGTTTTAACTACTGCGAGTGTACAGATCAAATTCAGTGAACCAGTATCAAATGTAAGCAAAAACACCGTTGTAATTCGTGCTGGTTCAATTACTGGTACTGCGATTGCCCTTGAAAGTGTAACCGCTCAAGCAGACAATGTTTATGCATTCACACCAGTCGCTGGTGCATTAGATACTGATACTAAATATTATGTTACTTTTAATGATGGTATTACAGATAAATCAGGTAATGCTTTAACTAAAACTCAATTTGCATTTACAACTGTAAAACCAGCTCCGCAAAATATTACTTTCTCACCTATCGTTGGGGTTAAAGTTGGTGGCAGCTTCGATTTAGTTATCAATACTAATTGGGCAGAATCAGTTGAAGTGACATTACCAAGTGGCATGACTACACCTGGCGCTCAATCTAAATTTACTTGTACTGCAAATCTAAGCTGCAAAACAACAATTACAGTTGCAGCAAATGCTACAGCAGGTAACTATTTAATTCAAGCAGTTGGTTTGAAATCAGCGTTTAAATATGTAGGGACGGTTCCTGTGACTTCATTAAACAGTTATTTGGCAAGTGTTTCTAGCAAAAGAAGTGCTGAAATTTGCCAGTTAACTAGCACTGGTGCAACTGGATGTACTATTACTGACCTAAGCTCAGTTTCTCCTTATGGGTTTTATGGTGTTGCTATATCTCCAGCTGGCAACTTATACTTGTTAGGTGCTGGTGTATACAAATGTAATATTAACAGTATGAAGGTTACAGGTTGTGTTAAACAAACTGCTGCGGGTAACCCTAGCTCTTCAGTTACTGCTGGTGGAGCGTTCTCGGTGGATGGTAAATATTTCTATTATAATGATATATCTACAAATTCAGTAAATATGTGTAAAGTATCTAGCAGTGGCGACTTAACTAGCTGTGTTGTGGCTAAATCTGGATTACAAACATACGTACAACGTTTGACATTAAATTATAATGGTGACCGTTTGTTTGTCAATACTGGTGCTGGAGTTGTTTCTTGTATTATTGACAATGCAACTGGAATGTTCAGTTCTTGCATCGTAAACCCAACAGCCGGTGGAACTGATGTTTGGGGAATTAATTTTAATCTGGACAATACACGTATTTATACCACTACTATGTATACAATCAATATGTGCAATTATACAAGAGCAACCAATGCAGTATCAGGATGTACAGCTACCTCATATGGGACTCGTGTAACAGGTATCGCGTTTACACCAACTATGGTCATTTTAGCTAATCCAGATGCTTCGTACTTACAAAAATGCACTCAGGATAGTAATGGAAAAATTGTGTCTTGTGCTGCATTACCAGGTAGTACAATTACATATACAGAGGGACTGGCTATATTTAACTAAAACTTAACAATAGCTATGCTTAAAGCTAATACTTTAAGCGTAGCTTATCTGTGATAATATACTTAGATTAATATGGTTCTTGTGGGGATATTTTAAGATGAATTTTATGAATAGACAAATTCCTTTATTGTGTAGCTTAATATTTTCTGCTGCATTATTTGGTTGTAATGGTGGAAGTAATGCCAACAACTCACCGACTCTTACCGCTAATTCTGTTAACACTAACAAATCAAGCACAATTAGCCTACAGGCAAATGATGAGATTAGTAATATCGGGAACACCGCTGACTTACATGCGATTGCACACGGTAAAGATATCTATGTTGCAGTTGGGGACAATGGGCAAATTGTAACTTCTTATGACACAAAAAACTGGGAAGCTCAAGATTCGCATGTGACCATGAATTTACATGCAATTACATTCAGTGAAAAATTACAAAAATTCTATGCAGTTGGCGACGATGGTTATGTTTTAAGTTCAAGTGATGGGATCAAATGGGAAGTTAAATTTCCATTAAACCCATCAGTTGCACTATATAGTATCATGTCAGTTGGTAACGGAATAGTAATCGGTGGTAAAAACGGAGTTGTCTTTGAACTAACTGTTGGTGCCCGTGGTAGTGAAACAATTGTAAAACGCGATGTTCCAGGAGTTGGTAATGTTACTGCCATGACTTACTTTGGCGATAAAATGCTATTGGCGACATCAAATGGTAGTATCTTTACTAAACTTTATAGTGTTTGGTCTGTTCAAAATTGGACCAAAGTTACAACTTTGGGTAATTCAGCAATTAATAGCTTATCCTACGATCTGCTTGATGACATGATTATTGGTGCTAATGCTGCTGGGGAAGTCTTCTCGTCTACAAATGGTCAAGAATGGAGTAAACCGATCAAAATTAGTAATTATCCTATTCATGACTTAATTCTAGATGATGTTTCAAATGACTTTATTGCTGCTGGTGGCGACCCAAGCAAAGCGCTTATTTTGTCGAGTAATAACTTTAATACTTGGAATACAATTACGTCATCTTTAAATAAAGACATCAACAGCTTAAGATGTTTTAATACTGGTGGTACGTCGTGTGTTTCAGTTGGCGATGGTGGACAAATCGGTTATGTTATCAACCGTGATCCAATTTCGCATGCAATGTTCTTAGACGCTGCGAATACGGTAAAAAATAATGCGGTAGCACTACTCTCTGAGCCGGATAGTTTAGATTATACTTCAGATAGACTATTTAACATTCAACAAGGTGGTTTTGGTCTTAAATCATACCGTGTGACGAATGTTAATAAAGGTAGTACTTTAACTATTCAGTCAATTAATTTACCTAATGATTCAGAAGTATCTTACGATTATACACGAGCTACTTGCTTTAATGGTAAAGGATCTTCTGCTAAAGCAATCACCAAATTAGCATATGGCGATAGCTGTACCATTGTGTATAAATACCAGCCAGTATCGTATCAACCAGCTAGCTGGTTCCAAAGCTACGCAACGTTCAAGGATCAAAATGGTACTGTTGTTGATAGCAATCTTATCAAAACACCATATTCATCAGTTGGCAATTAAGCGTAACGATCTAATTGCAAAAGGGTAAGCTATTTAGCTTACTCTTTTTATTTAAGAAAAGAATATTCTGTTGCTAAGTGCAACGGATTTAATTCACCAAATGAATTTTAGTTAAATCTAAAAACACACTCAATATTTATAATCTAAATTATAAAAGTATACACTTAAGTATGTTACTAATAATTTATTGAGTTATTTAAGATTTATACCAGCTGACTGACTTGAATAAAAAAATTTTAACCATATTTTTAGATGTTACAATTCAACATTAAAATTTTGCTTATGTTCGTAATTAAATTAATCCTTTATTTAACCAAATTTTATAGGAACCTCTCGATGCTGAAGCAACTTCATGCCAAGACCCGTTACTTATTGACTTTTTGCTTAGTGGGCTTATTTTTTCTTATAAGTGCTTGTAGTAATGGTAATAATTCTAACTCATCGTCATCTGGAGCAAGTAGCTTTATGATCGGCGGTAGTACCAGTCAAATTAGTCAATTATCTTCTGGCAATAACTTACAGAATTTGCAAATTCCTTTGATTAATTATTCAGCTACAGTGTATGGTGGTGGTTCTTATGTGATGGTTGGAACTCAAGGAGTAATTCTTAACTCAACAGATAGTGTTCATTGGAAAGCTCAAACAAGCGGAACCAGTACAAGCTTAAGAAGTGTAACTTATGGTGGTGGTAAATTTGTAGTTGTTGGTGATGAGGGAACTATTTTAACCTCCTCCACAGGTGTTGTCTGGACTCCTGTTGTTAGTGGAGTACATAATTCATTTATTGGTATTAATTATTTAAATGGCAAGTTTTTTGCACTAGGAACTGGTGGGATTATTTTGAGCTCAAGTGACGGAAATACTTGGAGTCAGCAAACTAGTGGTGTAAGTACTAGTTTATACAGTGTTAGTTATGGTGCAAATAAATTTGTTGCAGTTGGCGATGCAGGAGTTGTTTTGACGTCAAGTGATGGGGTTACTTGGGAGAGTCATGATATCGGCACATCAAGTAATTTGCGTAGTATTACTTATGCGCAAAATATGTTTGTATTAGTTGGTGCAAGTGGAATTATTAAAACATCTGCTGACGGAATAACATGGGTGAATCAAGTCAGTGGTGTAACAGTTAATATTATTAGCATAACTTATGCGTCAGGTCAATTTGTCGCAGCTGGTGTTTCTGGAACTATTTTAACTTCTTCAAATGGGATTTATTGGACTTCACAAAATACAAATACTTCAACATATTTAATTGGTGTTACCTATGGTGCTGGACAATTTGTAGTTGCTGGTTATTCAGGTACAATCCTGACTTCTCCAGATGGCGTTACTTGGACGGCACAAACTAGCAGCTTACTAAATAAGATTGATAATGTTGGCTTTGGAAATGGTGTATTTGTTGCGATAGGTAATTATGGCACGATTTTAACTTCTAGCGATGGCATATCGTGGAGCACTCAGCATAGCGGCATTATTGATAATTTGCGTGGTATAAAATATGGTGCAGGTAAGTTTATTGCAGTTGGAGAAGATAATACAGTTATCGTGTCTGAAGATAACGGTGTAACTTGGACTCGTCAAAATAGCGGCACTACCTCAGTAAATTTTGGTAGTATCACTTATGGCGCTGGTAAGTTTGTTGCAGTTGGTACGTCTGGTACTTTAATCACATCACCAGATGGAGTAACGTGGACAGTTGTTAAGACCACTAATAGTTATAATTTTTATAGTACGGCTTATGGTAATGGCACCTTTGTAATCGTTGGTGAGGGTGGTAAAATTTATACTTCTTCCGATACCGTTACTTGGACGGAACGAGTAAGCCCGACCCAAAATAATTTACGTGGAATTACTTACGGTAACGGTATGTTTACTACGGCTGGCAATGCAGGAACAATTTTAACCTCTGTAGATGGAATTACTTGGACGACTCAAGTTAGTGGAACCAATGATCCATTTTTAAATATGACTTCTGGCGCTGGTTTGATTATGGCAGTTGGTGACACTGGTATGATCCGTACTTCTACAGATGGAGTTACTTGGACCGCACAAAATAGCGGATCAACAAATAATTTTAATGGTGTTACTTATGGTGATACAAATAATTTATTTGTTGCCGTTGGTGATTTAGGAACAATTCAAACTTCTCCAAATGCAACCGTTTGGACATCACAAGTCAGTGGTACGTCTAAAAATATCTATGCGACAGCTTCCGCTGGAACAACTGCAATTATGGCTGGCGATGCTGGTGAGATTTTAACTACTACCAATGGTATCAATTGGTCATCTCAAACTAGTAACTCTACCGCAAATTTATTTGGTGCTACTTATGGTAATGGTAAATTTATTGTGGTAGGTGACCTAGGGACTATTTTAAGTTCAGTTAATGGAACTACTTGGGTAGCACAAAGTAGTGGTACTACAAATAATTTAAGAGGTGTTAACTATGCCAATGGGCTTTTCATTGCTGTTGGCGTAAATGGCACTTTATTAATTTCCGTTGATGGGGTTACTTGGATAACACAAAGTAGTGGTAGTGCCAATGAATTACATAGTGTAACTTACGGCGCTGGTCAATATATTGTGGTTGGTAATTCAGGTACGATTCTAAGCTCAATTGACGGTATTAGCTGGACTGCTCAGTCAAGTGGAGTTGCGAATGATTTATTGAATATCAAATATGCTAATGGAGGTTTTGTTGCAGTTGGTAGTGCTGGCGTAGTGTTAACTTCAGTTAATGGTGTTACATGGACTCAGCAAGTTAGTGGCACAGCTAGTATATTACATGGAATAAGTTATTTGAATAATCAATTTATCGCAGTTGGTGATGATGGCGTGATGCTAAGTTCGACTAATGGCGTAACTTGGACTTCATTGCCAATTTTAAATGGTGTAACGTCATATTCGATTACAACATATTAATCCTAATTTCTTAAATAAAAGACCTCCAATAACTACGGGGGTCTTTTTATTATTAGGTAATAAGACAATTAATATAAATATTTTATCTAAATAAACTTAGGATCTCTTCTGGATAATTTCAATCGTAGATAACTATTTTAATTCTGCTAAACATTTAAGATCTTTTTATCTCAAGTTTTGGCCGCACTTTTATAAATTAAAATAACACAATAATTAATGAACCAGCAATAATTAATGCACCTCCTAATATGCTTGACCAACTAATTTGCTCGTTAAGAACCAAGAAACTTAAGAAGATCGTAATGGCTACACTTAACTTATCAATCGGTGCAACCTTGCTTGCTGGACCTAATTGTAGTGCTCGATAATAACATAACCAGGAAAAACCAGTTGCTATCCCAGATAATCCTAAAAAAATTAAATCCCAATTTGACTTGAAGCTAATTTTCTGCCATTCACTTCGTGTGGTAATAATTAAAGCACTTACTAATAAAATAATAATCGTGCGAATAAAGGTTGCTAAATTTGAATTAATGTGCGAAACACCAATTTTTCCAAAAATTGCGGTTAAGGAAGCAAAAAAAGCCGAAGCTAAAGCATATATTAACCATTTGGGTAAAGCATGAAGGGACATTTGAACTCCTAAAATAAATTGTAAACAGGAGCCATTGGTCAAAACGACGATTAATTAGGTGAGCACCTCCACCGGATAAGGGGAGTATTTTAGCATAATTAAATTATGGGACTCCTGTCCAAGCTTAAACATGGTTCCAGAAATTTGCAGAACAAATTAATATTAACCTAATTATTAACCCCCAAATATTATTACATAATTAGCGTCTTAAACGTGCAGGGAAAAAAGTAACACTCTCACCATCTTCCAAAGGTAACTTGAATAAATTATCCATAATGACAAGTACTTGGCCCAACATAGACAGATCCAAGCTAATTTCTTTAGTTAATAAATGCTCAAGTAACTCCTGTTTAGTGACAGTCATAGTATAATGATACGGAATTGGGCGACGCGTAGTCGTTGGTTTTATCTCACGAAGAAAGTTAGTAATAATTAACTTTACTTGATCAATATCATAGCTCATAATTGGTAACTTTCAAAAACGTAAGAACATCGAAATTAAAATTCAATTTACGCAATTTTAGCATAGTTAAATATACTCACAGCAAGACTATTTAATCTAAAAAATGCTAAAAATATCTAGCTTTTACTTCAAATAGATATAATCATGTTTATGCTAACTAATCAATTATAGATAAATTTTATAAACTCCAATGCAGCAAATTTCTTTACCATCGCGTAAATAAATTACATTCATGATAAACTGCGTGAAGTAATTGCTCACGATACAATATTAATATAAAATAATTTAGCATACTCAACATTTAAATGGTTAATCATCATGAAATATAAATCAGTCGTAGTTTTTGATATTGATGGAACTCTTGCCGATATAACACACCGTCAACATTTTGTTAAGGGCAAAAAGAAGAATTGGCATGGCTTTAATCAAGCGATGATAAATGATACTCCCAACACCGCAATCGTGGCACTCTATAAGGCATTATGGGATAAATATTATTTGATCATCGCCTCAGGTCGCACTGATAATTATCGCTCACAAACCGAAGAATGGTTTAAAAAATGGCAAATTCCTGTCAATGAAATTCACATGCGAAATTTTGGTGATTATCGTGCAGATGATATCATCAAAGAAGAAATTCTGCACCAATTACAAAATAAAGGCTACCAAATTCAATTTGTAGTTGATGATCGTGATAGCGTAGTTGCCATGTGGCGAAGAAATGGTATCACCTGTTTACAATGCAATTATGGTGATTTTTAAATAAACGTTTCAGAATCAATTATGCATTACTCAGAGCAAATGCTTTAATTATTTGCTCTGGTAGATATGGTCTACGGCGATTATTTTCATCAATACACACGCAAATATTGTAACCGATAACAACTACCGTACCATCTAATTTCTTCACCACTTGCTTAAATCCAAACCTAACGCGCCCTTCTGGTACCAAGACTGTTTCAACAACAAAATAATCCATACTTCTTAAAGAATGCTTGAATTCTAATTGGCTACTAATTAAAAACAAATTCTGTCCATTCTTTGCCATCTCAACAAAATTAATTCCCATTGCTTCAGCAAATTTATGGCGAGCATGTTCCATATAGACAAAGTAATTAGCATTATTCACCACACCTTGCACATCCAACTCACTATCACGCACTTCAAAACTAACCGTATGCATTTATAACCTTTCTAAAATCACATCTATTGTAATAATCGCTCAAAAACACAATCACATACACGCTTAATTATAACAAATACGTGATAAGTTTATTTACCAACGCTAAAAATTAGCCATCATTAATTAATATAAAACTGAATGAATGATTCTCTAAAAACCCTTGGGAATTTATCACTATTGCTTATCGTCACTCTGCTACCTTGCGATATTTGTCCGTATCTATAGATGTTACAACGTATAATAATTAATCAATAAGGTCATACTTTCTCAAAATAGCTAATTATATTGACACACCTTATAGTTTCTACAAGATATTTTAAAATTCTTATCCGCACAATCAAATCAAATAAAACCCAGCGCCCAAATGTCAACATTATGGCATGTAATCGATTTAATGGTAGTGGTTATACCAAATTTAATTGCTTATACCAAGTTCCTAAAAAAATCAAGATGTGCCTTCCCCCGCGTTTAAAACAATGTATTTACCATGGACAAAACAAACAACGCAATATGCAGTTATTCCAAGTGGTTCAAGTGCAGAATTTGCATTTAATTCTAGTTGTGATGATAGTGAACACTTAGAGGGATTTGAAATTAGAAGCTCTGATAACTACAATAAGCTGTATGTAATGGGTACACTGTATCAAGATATAAACGAAGGTCTATTTAATTATTCAAATCACATAAATATTAGTTCAATTGGAGCAGACGTGCTAACTAATGGACATATATCTCCGTTCCAAATAACTGTTTTACCAATTAATCAATAATAATTATACTTAAATAATATTTTATGAAAGAAATTAACATATGAAAAAATTATTGTGTGCTTTATTACTAACTTCTTCTGCAGCTTCTTATTGCCATACCAGGTAATGTTCCTACGTCAAGTAATTCAGTTGGAGTAGCTTCCATAAGAGGAAATTTTATACAGTTATTGTCGACCCAAGAAATAGTGATACCACAATATCAATTTGGCAAAGTGAGGATCATTGGTGGGATAATCCTGGATGGTGTGACGGAGCAACAGATAAAAAAACTCCATTAGATATAGAACCAGGCAAAATAAAAGTTTTTTGTGCGGGAAATACTTCCACCATGTCTGGTGCAAATGCTGATCGTATTCTTTATAATTGGTGGACAAAACCTTCTTCGCACAATTGGCATTATTCAATAAGTACGTCTTTTTCATCATACGAAGATCTTGATGGCGAACTAGGATTAAATACACGTCACTCAAGTGATGTATTAGATCATTATAGTGAAGATATAATGCCAGATTTTATTAAAAAGACGAGCACGGATATGATCGCGGTATATACTGTTATGAATCCTACCACAATGAGCGTATCTTGCCATGCTAAAGCATTTGGGTCTACTGATTACAAAGATCTTAAAAATCCTACATACTTGGAAAATCTACTGAGTACTCCAAACCAGTGTCCAAATAAAAATGGTGGATTAAAAATTATTAATATTGGTAAATAATTCCTCTGACTCAGGATAGCTTATGCTAAAAATATTAACTATACGGTAAAAAATTAATACTTGCTTATCTCTGAATCTTTATTTATACCCATAAAACCACCTTATAAAAGCTATAAGGTGGTTTTATTTTTTTACTAAGAACAATTATAACACGAAGTAAATTAAAAAATAGGGTAACATCACCCTAGTTTCAAACTCCAATATAAAATTAAAGTTTTAATTTTACAACCTCAGATGACTCTGCAGCCAAAGATGTTGTAATTGACCAATTGCCTTTCCCAAGAGTTTTATCAGCACGCCCAGTAGTCTCATAATCACCGCTTGAGAAACGCTCAAACTCTCCTTCTTTATTAATACTACCTTCAATTTTGATTGAATTATGATTATTAAACATTAAATTCTTAGCGCTAGCCCGTGTAGCATCACCAGCAAGACCATATACACCAAACTCCATTCGTGCTTTCTCCGAGTGTGCATCTGAATGATAAGCTTGTAGGCGAACACAAAAAGCTTTCCCTCCAGCCAAGGCTACATAACTATCGACCCGCGTATCACGACTCGGAGAATTAGCCACACTAATAAACTCTGATTGAGCATTAATCATACTCGCATAACCACCGCTATCTACTGAACTCCAGTTCTTAGTAGGTAATCCCGCCATGGTAGTATCTTTATTATTCGTGTATTTTACTGGATAAAGATAGCTATTCGAATCAAACTTAATCTCAAACGCACGATAATCACGTCCGCTAGAATGATATGGTCGTAAAGTAAAAAACTGATTATCAGCAGCTTTTATCGTATTCCAATTACGCCCAACGTCATCTTTACCTACATTACATAAATTGTTGATATCTGTATCTTTAAGATCCGTAGTTGTCGTGCCTGTCTGTGCATCTGACTTCAACTGTTTAGACTGTAAATCATAATAAATTCCCGCCACCGCATAATTGGTAATTTTACCAGCACCATTCATAACATACGGAATATCAATTGAAGTGTTAACAAACGTAGCTGCTTGATTTGAAGAATTATATGCTTGTAAACAGCGTGCACTCAAAGTAGCAACTCCAGTGCGATCTTTGACATTGTTGAAAGTAAACCCACTAATAGTACAAGTTCCTGGAGTTACTTTAGTTTGTTCAATATTATACACAAAACTATTTTTATTTAATAAATGACGACCACCACTATTCTCAAATGCTCCATCAAGTAAGGTGTAAACTTCTTCATCATTAATTGGCGCTAAAGTATTTTTAACATTTAATTTAATGTTTTCAAAAATTGGTTTGTAAACCATATTCAAATTTTCTACCGATTTCTTAAACCCTGCCAAACCAGCTTCATTACTCAAAGTCACACCAACCATTGCTATAGTCATATGATGTGCATAAAGATAAGCTAATTGAGCTAACTGAATATTATAGAGTTCTTGCAAACCACCAAAAATTTCACTTTTGGTAATCAAAAGTTGTCCGTTGTACTGCGTAATTCGATTAAAGAAATCCTGATTGACAGATAAATTAGAACCAAGTGCTGCTAAATAAACTTGTTTATTACCCTTAATCTTTTCTAACAACGCCGATGAATTATTACTTTTACCAAATTTACCCACAAATAAATTAAGCAGATCTCCTGTCGAAGTATCAATATTTGACTGAAGTCGTTTATTATTATTTAAATTAATGTTTCGACTTGCTTCCAAAGCTTTATAAATTGCTGGAGAGTTTCTATCATCAATATCAACCGATTTAGCATAATTATATAAGGCTTCTAAATCTTGAGGAGTTCCAGCCCCAAATAAATTTAACGAACCACTCCCACCAGACAAACGCTGATATTTTACTTTGATGTCCAAAGAAAAATTATGTACTTGATTAAAATCAGATTGCAAATTGTCTAATGAAATTGCTGTAAAGAATCTACTCAAGGTTGAACTAGTGCTCGTACTTACGTCTAACACATGCCTTAAATCAGTACCAATCTTATCTAATTTCTTATCCATTTCTTTTAGCTGTTCTATCACAGGATCCTTTTTTTCACCAAAAATCGCTGTCAATAATTTATTAAACGCTACTTTAGAAATAAATTTCAACGGACCTTTTGGCAAATCAAAAGCCGCTTCCATCATACCTACACCATAATAATCAACATTAGAACGAATATCAGTTTGATTTTCTTGACTATTTTGTACCACTAATTTAGGCACAGTTGATGTCGTATAACTATTATTGCCAGAACGAGTAGAATCATTATCATCACCAACATTAGGAACACAAGCACTTAAAGACAAACTTAAACTACCACCGACCATTAATGCGCAAATTAATTTATTTAGTTTCATGATTTTTCCTTAAAGATTTTTTATGATGCACTAGCTTTTTGCTATAGGAAGTATTTTATCTATCTGCCAAAATTTTGCGTATCGTCAAATTTGTTAGGTCTAATCACTTTCAAATTTATGATTTATATAATCCAACTGGAAATAATCAAGTATAATCTACTGATTAAATTTACCTAAATACCAAAACCAAGAATTCATCATGAGGTTCTCATCAACTTCACGAAGCAAACATTAAGTTAATTAAAATATGGAAAGTTAACATATCATGACAAAACTAAGTACCGCTGAAAAACATACTTATCTCCAAGAAGTTATCCTACCTAGCTTTGCTCCAGCAATTAATCAACCAATCTTTTCATGTCTATTTGATGAGAACCTAGAAATTGTTATTTGTACTAATCAATCGGCCAACTCAATTGGTTTAGCAAATTGGCAAGAAGCCGTCGGTAAAGGTTACAAGGATACTCCAAATCTTGCCAAGAAAATTTGTGGAGACAAATATACTGCAGAAAATCAAGAGGAAATCCATAAATACGCAACAACTATCTTGCAAATTCAACATAAAGTTTTTCAAAACAAACAAGTTGTGAGCTTCTTCGATTTATTACCATATAATGGTACCTTCAAATCCTATTTGGTAACATATACGCCAATCTTTCATGCTAATGGAGAGGTAATTGCATTACAAAGCTTTGCTCATGAATCCAAATTTTTTGGCTTCCAAGAGCATTTCTTTCAATTAGCATCTGATCCACTAACTAAAAAATATCGTACCGAGAAAAATCTCAGTCGCCGCGAAACTGAAGTAATGTTTTTGCTCGCAAATGGATTAACTCAAGAACACATTGCAAAAACGCTGGGTTTAAGTAGAAGCAGTATTGCAGCCGTAATCGCAAATCAATTAAGCGAAAAATTTAATATCCCAGGCGCTAATACTCAGTTATTAAGTAAGATCGCTATTGAAGCTGGCTACTTTGAACAAATCCCCGAATCACTTTATCGACCATTTGTCGTATCGTTATTACCGGAATAATTACTTTCATTTATACCAACGATACTTCAATCCACAACCCTAAAAATCTAATAAAAACATCGTAAGTTGTACTGATTTTATCGAGTATATTTGATCAATCTAGATCAGCTTAATTAAGCCATGCTAAAATCACGGCTAATTAAAATTACAGCGAAAGAATAGCATGGCAGAACAATATACAGTTACGGTTGAATCGGTAGATTATGAAGGTAAGGGAATTGCTCGAATTGATGGCAAAACTGTTTTTGTCAACGGTGCAATGGCTGGCGAAGAAGTCCTGATTGAAATTGTTAAACGCAAACCAAGCTTTGATCGTGCCAAATTGGTCGAGATCCTACGTGCTAGCCCAGATAGAGTAACTCCAGAATGCCCAAATTATGGCGTGTGCGGTGGTTGTTCAATGCAACATGTCAGCTTCGCTGAACAAATTCGGATTAAACAACAGGTCTTAATTGATAACTTGCAACATTTAGGTAACGTTGCAGCCGAAGAAATTATTGCACCATTAGCAGGCGTAGAATGGGGCTACCGGCACCGCGCACGTTTATCAGCACGTTATGTAGCGAAAAAAGGTGGCTCTTTGGTCGGCTTCCGTGAAAAAGGTGCACCTTATGTTGTCGACATGAATCAGTGCTTAATTTTACCACCGCATGTTTCAGCTTTGATCACACCATTACGTGAATTAGTTAGCGCATTAAGTATTCGCGATAAGATTCCACAAATTGAAGTTGCCGTTGGAACTCAAATTACGATCTTAGTAATTCGTAATATGGAAGCGTTAAATTCAGCTGATGAACAAATTATCCAAGAATTTATTACAAAATATAGCAACGCAGAAAATCCATTACAAATTTGGTTACAACCTAAAGGTCCAGAAACCTGTTATCCATTTTACCCAGTTGAAGCTGCCAAACTTAGCTACAGCATTCAACATTACACGATTGATATGCCATATAACCCAAGTGAATTCACTCAAGTAAACCCGTATATTAATGAAGAAATGTTGAAGTTATCAATGGAATTACTTGCACCACAAGAGCATGAAGTTATTGCAGATTTCTTCTGTGGTATCGGTAATTTTACTCTGCCAATCGCACGGATGGCGAAACAAGTAATTGGAATCGAAGGCGCTGATGCTTTAGTTAAACGCGCTAAACAAAATGCTGTCCATAACGGCTTAGGCGACAAAGTTGCTTACCAAGTATGTAATTTATTTACTATTGATGATGTCTGGTTACAAAAATTAGGTAGCTTTGATAAATGGTTAATTGACCCTCCTCGTGATGGAGCATTTGAATTAGTTAAATCAATTACACCACAATCGGCACCAAAACGAATTGTCTATGTCTCATGTAACCCAGCAACTTTGGCGCGTGATGCTGGTGTATTGGTACATACTCATGGTTACCGTCTAGTTAAAGCTGGAATTATGAATATGTTCCCACATACGTCACATGTTGAATCAATTGCGTTATTTGAACTCAATTAATTAAGAGTAATATCACTCACCAAAATACCGCAAACAATAGTCAATTTTACAATTAAAACAGTAAACTAACGGTTGTTCTCTGGTAGATTCAAAACCAAAGAACAACTATTACCAAGAATACAACATAATGATTTATAATACAAAGTGGCGGCATAACCGCCGCCGATAAAAAGATTATGAATTAGATATATTCTTTATCCAACCAGATTAGTTGAATATTAAAATTGATTATTTAGACCTGGTTAGAATTTCATCACAGTGGCTTTATTAGAATTTCCACCATCCATATAAACCACATAAGGTTGATTAGTAGCTAGGTTGAAGGCAATAGTAGTGTAGCCAGCGATACCTGCCGAAAACCCTGGGCTGCCAACGTTATTCCATGTACCATTGAAACTCATTACAGTAGCTTTACTAGCGTTTCCAGAATCCATATAAACTACATACGGTTCATTAGTAGCTGGATTAAAGGCAATCTTGGTGAATTCAGCTGGACCAGACGAAAAGCCCACACTGCCAACAGTAACCCATAACAAGGTAACTCTATCAAATTTCATTACTGTAGCAAAACCACCAGTTGACATATCTCGATAAACCACGTATGGTTCATTCGTGCTAGGATTAAATGCAATATCTGTATAAGTAGCACTACCTGCAGAAAATCCAGCATTACCAACGTTAGACCATGTACCATTAAATTTCATTACCGTTACTCCACCAGCATTCCCACCATCCCGATAAACCACATATGGTTCCTTCGTAGCTGGGTTAAAGGTAACAGAAAGATAAGGAGCTGTAGATGCCGAAAACCCAGCATTACCAACATTTACCCATGATGAGGTCACCGATTCAAATTTCATCATTGTTGCTTTATTAGATCTTGTACTATCCTGATAAACCACATATGGCTGATTAGTAGCAGGATTAAAAGCAATAGTTGTATACTCAGCTTGACCAGCCGAAAATCCAGCATTACCAACGTTAACCCATATTGTACCATTAAATTTCATTACGGTAGCTTTGCCATCATTTCCGGCATCCTGATAAACTACATAGGGTTCCTTCGTAGCTGGGTTAAAGGCAATAGCTGTATAATTAACAGTATTCGCTGAAAACCCAGGAGTACCAACGTTAACCCAGCTAGTTCCATCATATTTCATTACGGTGGCTTTATTATCATTTCCAACGTCTTGATAAACTACATAGGGTTGATTAGTAGTTGGATTAAAAGCAATAGAAGTATAGTTAACACCACCAGCAGAAAACCCAGCACTACCAACATTAGTCCATATAGCTGGAGCCAAAACTGTCACGGTAACTGTGTAGTTTTGGGTGCTGCCATTAGCAGCAGTAACTGTATAAGTTACGGGGCTGGTGAAGTTATTGGGAGTTGTTCCACTGACTTGCGGAGTTGCATTCACTGCAACACTACTTCCATCGGTGGTAAAGGTTGCTATCAAATTAGTCACATCTGTACCATAAGGCATTTCAACTGCAATATTTGTTCCGCTAATAACACCAGTTGTACCATTTAACGAATATGCAGTAATTGCATTATCTGAAGGTGTAGCTATCGTTACGATCACAGTATAAT
>JACCDZ010411765.1_pt1 | contig 28236 bp, 30 predicted proteins | sample 7449551 | NCBI WGS metagenome assembly JACCDZ01 (sample SAMN15323452, study PRJNA562643) | freshwater metagenome | isolation source: river surface water | place: USA:Blue River Watershed | collected 2017-08-18 | reverse complement strand
CTTTGCTCTTGTGATATGAAATTAAGAACATCACCATTCCAAAAAAAACCTAGTTTAGAAATAGCTGAGAAAAAATAAATAAGTAGAATCTGCCATTTTAAAAATGTTTTTCCTTGGTGACTCTTATCTGGTGGAGCCAAAAAAATTGTTGATGTAACAATCAAAATGAGAAGTTTTTGATTTTGAAAAAGCTGAGAAATACCCATTAGAATTCCGATAGAAGCTAATAGTGCACCTACTCTTCGGAAGCGAAATGACAGAATACCTAAAGCCCCTAAAAAAACGAAAGCAAATTCACAATAGAGTATATTTAAAGGATAGAGAGGGACAATATCATAATGTCGCCATGGATAGGCTTCGCCCATATGAATCCCAATTCGATTTAAATAAAAATCATCAACAAGCTTGGCAAAAAGGGATAAGGAAATTAAGTAGTAAAAAATGGCAATGTTATTTTTTTTTAAGAATGCATTGATTTTCAGATAATTCATAAACACCAGATTTAGTTGTAAGAGACCACGTATGAGCTCTATTTTGTTTTCGGCAAACGAATCTTGCAATATCGCCTAATGTGGATTCATCGACAAACCAATATGTCTGGGGTAGGTAGTGACGTAAGTCTATGTTTGTTCCCTGTGAATCTGTCATGATAAATGTTTGTGGTTTGTAAACTGCAGAAAACATTTTCCATGATGGCAAAGTTGGAATGAAAAAAGTTGCAATTAGAAGATAGATGATCTCAATCCATATTATAATCCTAACTTTACTTACATTCATATTTTTCCTTCTAGTCCTTTGTTTATTGTACACACTTTTACATTCATTTGTTTCTTGTAAGGATTTGTTATGTTTATGGAAGAAGGGGCTCTTGATCCATCGGAATAGTGTAAGCATTTACATGAGAAAAATTATCTAGATTATCTATTTTAAAATTATACCAGACTAGATTAAAAAAGATCTTAGTCTAATTAGAGATCAAAACAGTCCAAAAATGCCCAATGAATCATTCTTGTAATATTTCCGTTGAAGATTGATTTTCGGCCTTGAATTTGCTTTCATCTTTTTAGTTTTTGAACTTTCAAAGTTCGTTGAAAGCATGAATTTAAGGAGGAATCTATGGCCACAATTACCAGTGACGGTTTGTTTGGTTTTTCAGAAAGTATTTTTTCACCAGATGTACTACAAAGAATGAGCCGAGAGATTGATCAGCCTGTTGATCAGACGAAGTCTGGATTAAAGGCAGCTATTCCCACATTATTGATGGGAATTGTAAAAAAGGGATCAACACTAGAAGGTGCGCAAAGTATCTTTGATATGGCAAAATCTACAGTCGATGCAGATGGCGCTGTAAAGACAACAAGAAGTGGGAGCGATTTTTTACATGGCATTTTTGGAGGTAATTTAAATTCAATTATTTCTAAATTAGGTTCAACTGTAGGAATGAACTCTTATAGTATTTCTAAAATGATGGGTGTTGCAGCTCCTCTTATAATGGGTGCTTTAGGACAAAAAATCAGAACAGATAATTTGTCACCATCAACTTTAATGTCTTATCTATCAAGTCAAAAATCTTCTCTTGCAGGATTATTGCCTGCAAGCTTGTCTGGATTAATGGCGGGCCCTTCAACAACATTTGCAAATAACAACACTACAAGCTATGCCACTAACAGAGTAGATGAAGGATTTAGTTGGAAAAAATTAGTCCTGTTTATTTTGGGAGCATTATTTTTAATCTGGTTATTCTCTAAAATTTTTATGAAAGAAAGATCTATTATGGATACAACTGCGCCTGTTGCAACAACGACGACCAGAATGAATACAACAGAAACAGCTGATGGCCAATTACTTGGTGGAACTTCCGCCACTCAACTTTCATCACTAGAGGGATATTTAAGACAGACTCCTGCTAGTGGAGCATGGAAACGATTTAAGTTTGATAAACTTGTTTTCGCAACAGGAACAACTAATTTAGCTACAACTGGAGCAAGAACAGAAATCGATCAGATCGTCGATGCAATGAAAGCCTATCCATCCACGACAGCGAGAATTGAAGGATTTACGGATAATGTTGGATCAACTGAAGTAAATCAAAAATTATCACTAGATCGTGCAATTGCAGTTAAAAATGCAGTTGTTGCTAAAGGTGTAGATGGATCACGAATTGAGGCGGTAGGTATGGGATCTAAGAATCCAGTATCAACAAACGATACGGCCGCGGGAAGATTACAAAATAGAAGAATTGAATTTGTAATTAAACACTAGGTAATAATAAAAAAGGCCATCATTAAGATGGCCTCTTTATTTTATCCTCTTTGGAATCTAGGATTACTGTTTGGAACTACTGGTTTTGCTTCGCTAACAGTCAGCGCTCTTCCACCAAATTCGAAACCGTTAAGTTTCTCAATTGCTTTAAGGGCGTCTTCATCATTTGTCATTTCGATGAATCCAAATCCTTTTGAACGGCCAGATTCTTTGTCCATGATGATTTTTGAAGAAGCAACAGCACCGAATTCTTCAAATTTTGTTTTTAAATCAGTTTCTTTCGTAGTGTACGGTAAATTTCCAACATAAAGTTTCTTGCCCATCTTACATTCCTCCAGGCGACAAAGTAGCCACTGTCCTAGGGTAGTTGCAAAAAACCAGCTCCTGAATTGTAGCGAATTAAACGTTATAGACGTTAACAAAAGCCATAAAGTAAATCTATTCTGCCCCAAAAAATTAAGATAAAATTAAGAATTGTAAAAGGACAACATTTCAACAAAGCTGAGAACAAAAATAAAGGTATGGTAGAGTTACTTCAAATAATAATTGGTTTTTTCACGGGACTCATCGATTCTGTCGTTGGAGGCGGAGGATTAATTTCTCTTCCTTCAATTAGCTTCTTTTTAGGTCCGGGGGTTCAGAGTATTGCGACTAATAAAGTTTTGGGGTCGGTTGGAGCTTCCGTTGCTTTATATGTTTATGCCAAAAAAGGCTTTCTTCCTTTAAAAAAAGCACTCCTTTTTTGTGTGATTGCAGGAATTGGGTCTTTTTTAGGAAGTAGCAGTGCCCACTATATTGATAGTCGTTTTTTTCGTTATCTATTTCTTTTGATTTGCCCGCTTATTCTGTGTTTGATTCTTAAAAAGGATTCACTATTAGATGAAAAGAAAGTGAAATCAGATAATAAAGTTCTTTTTCTCTTAGGTGGATTGTTTGCAGGATTCTATGATGGATTCTTTGGGCCAGGTGGAGGAACAATTATGTTTCTCTCTATCTTTTTATTTACGCCCTATTCTCTTTTACACTCAATTGCGATTTCTAAATTGGCCAATACCTTTTCGGCCACAACAGCATTAATTAATTTTAGTTTTCAGGATGTGATTAGCTGGAAGCTTGGTTTAACGATGGCCATTGGAATGGTGTTTGGTGCTTTTATGGGGGCCCACTTAACTGTAAAAAAATCTACGTTAATTATCAGACCCCTTTTAATACTAATTGTCTCGCTCTTATTTTTTAAATTACTTTTTAATTATTGAAGTTTAACAAGCTCTTTTGTGAGTAGATCTCTTAGCTCTTTTGGCAAAGGAGAATAAAGTAACTTCTCACTATATTCTTGTCCCTCGTGAACTGCCCAGTTTAAAAAGCTGGCAAGCTGTTTATTTTTGTCGCTCTTTTTTGGAACTAAAATATAAGTATAAGAGCTAATTGGATAAGCCCCTTCAACGTTAGCATTTAAAATAGGATCAGTAAGTTTTCCACTTTTAAAGTTAAGTGCCATTCCAGCTTTGGAAATACTTTGAGTCGTTGGTTCAATAAATTCACCTTTTTGATTTTGAACGCTCATGACTTGTAGTTCTGCATTGATGGCATAAGCAAGTTCAGTATATCCTAAGGCCCCTTCAATTTGAGAAATAAGAGCGGTCACTCCTTCGTTTCCTTTTGCTCCCACTCCAGCTTTCCAACGAATACTTTTGCCAGCGCCAAATGTTTCTTTCCAAGAAGGAGAAGACATTGAAAGATATTCTGTAAAGTTTGCCGTCGTTCCTGAGCCATCACTTCTGCGGATAACTAAAATATCATCTTCTGGAAGTTTAATAGAGGGATTCAATTTTTGAAGTTCAGGATCATTCCATTTATTAATTTTTCCAGCAAAAACGTCTGCGAGGATTTTTCCTGAAATTTTGAAATGGTTGGGAATTTTATTGTGATTATAAGCAATCGCAATTCCCCCTAAAGCACTAGGGAATTGATAAACTGGCACTTTTGCCTTTTCTAAATCTGATTGACTCATGGGGTTGTCTGAGGCACCAAAGTCTACTGTTTGGGCCTGAACTTGTTTAACTCCCCCACCGCTACCGATAGATTGATAGTTGAATTCAATGTTGGGATTTATTTTGCGGTATTCAGCAAACCATTTTGAGTAAAGGGGATAAGGAAATGTGGCCCCAGCTCCCGTAATTTTTTCGACAGCAGCATGAGCATTTGATAAAAAAAGTGCAATAGTTAATAATTTAAGCATAACTAACCCTAAGCTTGAGTAAGCGAAACACTTCAATATTAAAAAAGCTCAAGGCATATGTCTTGTTAGTTTTTAATTAAAAGTTCTATCAGCAAAATAATCCCCTTCTAATAGGCATTTATAGATTTGTTGAAGAATGTTAAAATAGCTAAGATACTAGAAACCCTCATTTAAGTTGCATTATGGATAATATTAAAGAAAATTTTAATTCAGAAACTAAGGCCATTACTTTTTTGTTCAAGGCCCTCTTCTTCTGTCTGCATTTGGCGATTATGACAGAGTTTTTCAATACGCCGAAATTCAGAATTGGTCTTAAGTTTGTTTTTTTCATTTGGTTTGCGATCCCTTATTTGAAAACAATCAAGAATCGCTATTACACCTATTGGACTTTCTCCATTCTTTTATTGATGTTTTTGCTTTATAGCTTTGTGGCCGATTATCAAAACGGACATGAGCACATTGCTTTTTTATATGGAATGTCTTGTGTCATCTTAGTTTTAAAAATGTCTTTTCTCTACTCGCCTCTTTATTATCCAAGAGTCAGCTGGTGGGAATATGATTTTAGATACAAAGACGATTTAAAAATCAGCATTCAATGCGAAGGAAACGAATACAAGGCCAGACTCACAGATTTAAGAAGACAGGCCGGATGTGTGGCCGCTTTTGAAGAACTAAAGATTGGTGAAGAGATTGTTGTTAATACAGAAGCATCGAATGAAAAAATTCTTCTAAGAGCAGTTGTAATGACGAGAAGAAAAGATGTTATTGGACGCCCAATTATTTATGGGGTGCAATTTAAGTTCGACAACAAAAGAAATAAGACAAGATATAAGCAATTAGTTAAAATGTGGAAGAGCGAAAAGCACAATAAGAAAAAGATGAAGTTTGCCAATGTTTAATGATTTTAATTCACATGTTTGGATGATGGAAGAAGCTTTGAAAGAAGCAGAGAAAGCTTATCGTGAAGATGAGGTTCCAATTGGAGCCATCATCGTAGATAAAGATGGGCATGTGATTGCTAGAGCGTACAACCAAAAAGAAAAAACCAGCAATCCTTGTGGGCACGCAGAAATCCTTTGTATTCAAGAAGCGACAAAGAAATTGAACAATTGGCGTTTAAGTGATTGCACAATGTATGTCACTCTTGAGCCTTGTCCAATGTGTTTAAGTGCCATTCAACAAACTAGATTAAAACAAGTCTTCTTTGGTGCTTACGATGCCAAAGGTGGAGCACTTAGTTTAAATTTTAATCTTCATCAAAATAAAAAACTAAATCACCAGTTTCGAATCGTGGGTGGTTTAAAACACTATGAATGTTCAAAAATTCTTTCGACTTTTTTTAAAGAGAAAAGAGTTTCTTATAAATTCTAATTAGAGGCCATTAATGACAACACAAAAAGAATTCTACCTAATCGGATGGGAAGCAAGAACAAATAATGCTGTTGAGTTTGCAGGAAATGGAATCATTTCTAAAATTTGGGAGCGAGTGTTTAAAGAGAATTTAAAAGCGCAAATTCCTAATTCGGAAGATGAAATCATTGCAGTTTATTCTAATTATGAAAGTGATGAAAATGGAGCTTATGATTATTTTGTAGGCTATAAAGTTGCTCATTTAAATAATATTCCAAATGGCCTTGAAGGCAAGAAAGTCTTAGCTGGAAATTATCAAAAATTCAGTACAAATAAAGGGCCAATTCATCAGGTTGTTCCCGAGGTTTGGGGAAAGATTTGGCAGGAGACGAAAGGAAAAAGGGCCTTTAAAACTGATTTTGAAATTTATGGAAATCAGGCGCTTGATCCTAATAGTGCTGTCGTTGAAGTCTTTATTGGTTTGAAATAATGTTATTAAAGATGGCCGAAATGTAGATGTTTCTATTATTCAAGATGATAAAGCCATTGGAATCATGAACTTAGTAAAGACTTGAAAGGGTTTCAGAACAAAATAAACTTGATATTTGGGCACTAAAGAGACCAGAGTAATCTTACGATAAGCTTTTCATGAAAATAAAGTCGATCTTATTTGTCTGTATTCTTTCTCTTTACTCTTTTGTTTGCTTTGCAGGTCAAAAAGCGCTTGTGATTATTGATCTTCAGCCTTTTTTTGCAGAAAGAGCAGATTATAAGGCTTATCCAGAAAATACACAGCTTGCAAAAGATCTCATGAAAAAAGAACTTGAAGCCATTGAGATGGCGAAAAAACAAAATATTCCCATCATTAAGGTTGAATATGAAAACGTGGGAAAGAGTTTTTCTGAAATTGATGAAGCTCTTGAAGGTTATACAAATCAAATAACCATTCTAAAAAATACAGATGGGCTCTTTGATGAAAAGAATAAATCATTAGAAGAGGTAAAAGAATATTTAAAAAAGCAAGATATTGATACTCTTATTATTACAGGGGCAAATGGTTTTGCATGTGTGTACTCTACAATTGAAGGGGCCCTGAGAAATAATTATAATGTCATCGCTTACTCTGGCGCTATTGCTGATTTTAACTATGAGAGAATCATATTTCCTTTTGGCAATTTGTATAATGCAGCTAAAGAGCTGACTAAACCAAACTGCAGTGATTGCACTTTTAAGAACGTGACAGAAGTAGAGCATCTCTCTTTGGAGATGATTCGAGATTCTCTTGATAAAAATGACGAAGACAAGAGTGTTAATAATACAAATAGAGCGATGAATAAAGACATCTCTCCAGAAGCTTCAAAACAAGAGCTTAATGGTGCTAAAGGAAGATAGTGTATGAAAAATAGAATGTTACTTTTATTGTGCTTATCTCTTTTTTGCTCAACTTCTTTATTTGGAAAAGAACTAAAAGATGTCGCAGTTTTAGAATTAAAAGAGCAAGATGAAAAAGTTGTTGTGAAAATGCGTCCGGCCGGTGAACCGGAAGAGTCATTTTTTTATGTGAGATTAAATAAGAAAGACCCGACATTCAAAGAGAAATACCAATTGTTCAAACAGAAGATCGAACAAAAAGCAGATAATAAACTTAATCTTGAAATAAAATCATTTAGCTCTAAACTTCCTGGAAGTTCATATCCAGCTGAGCATGTTACGATTAAATAAGTGTGTTAAAAAATTAATAGAAAATTTCAATAATTGCCAATTCAGGAGAGCAATTGAATCTTATTGGTAAGATGGATGTCCCAATTCCTCTTGAGACAAAAAGCTTAGATTTTTCTTTTTCAAACCATCCTAGATCATAGTTGCTTGTTCCTTTGGGAACCCAGAATGGTGAAAGAAATGGAAATCGAATTTGTCCGCCATGGCTATGACCAGCAAAGCTAAGAGGAATTCTTCCTGCAACTTTGTCAAAAAAGATAGGAGAATGGAAAAGGCCAATAAAAATCTCATTTCTGTTAGGTTTTGGAATTAAGTCGATTTGTGGCAGTCCTTCTTCGCTATCATCAAACCCAATCAACCAAAGATTCTTCTCTATCTGAAAAGTTTTATTTGTAAGATTATAAATGTTATTCTCTTTTAAAAGCTTTTCGATATTTTGAATTGGTTCCCAATATTCCCAATTTCCAGAAACATAAAAAACTCCTTTTGGTGCTTTTAGTTTTTCTAAAACAGATTGGTAGCCTTTTTCTGTGCCAGATGGTGTTGCAATATCTCCCGTGATAATAATGAGGTCAACATTTGTTGTTTTGATTGTGTGAATAAGCTGTTGTTCTAATTTTCCTAAGCCTTGGGTATGTAGATCTGAAATATGAGCAACTCTGAGCTTTGTTTTTCCTGGCCCTAACCTTACTTGGTGATTAGTCACTTCTAAGGTTGTGGTGTGATGATATAGATAGCATCCAAATGCCATAAGAAAGATTAGAAAAAGAATGAATTTTTTCTTCATAGATATATAATAGCTGAATATGAATATTTTGCCTAAAATTTATACTTCAATAATCTAGATTAGTTCAAGCTTTTAGAATCGTGATAATCTCATGAAGACTTTGAATTTCATAAGTCGGACGATAAGCAGTTTCATTGGTAGTTTTATCATGATTATACCAAATCGAGTCGATTCCATAACTAATCGCCCCTTTTATGTCTGCCTCTAGCCTATCACCAATAATAATCGTTTCTTCTTTTGAATACTGTGGAGTTTTGTCCATTGTATATTGGAAAAAGTTAGTATCTGGTTTTGCAAATCCACACTCTTCAGAAACACAAATGAAATTGATATAATCTTTTAATTCTGATTTTTGAATTCTTGTTAATTGCGTGGCCATCATTCCATTTGTGATAATAGAAATGTTTCCAAGCGGTTTTAGATATTTTAAAACTTCAACAGCACCCTCTTTTAAAACGATGTTTAGAGGAAGCTGAGACATATAATAATTGGCCATCTCATCAGCAGAAATAGTTAAGCCAAAAACATCCAAAGTTTTTTTGAAACGCTCTGTTTTTAAAAATTCTTTTGTAATTAAATTTTGCTCGATCTTCTTCCAAAGAATTTCATTTTCAATTTTATATCTTTTAAAAAATTCATCATCAGAATTATCAATATTAAAATATTGCATTGTGATCTCTAGGCTCAACTTCTCAGAAGCCTGAAAATCCAGAAGCGTATCATCTAAATCAAATAAAAAATTGCGATATTTCAAAGGAAAAATCTCCAATAACAAATTAAGAGTTTCTATTTTTCCTCAATGATATATAATTGTTTTGTCTTAAAGGCCAATCATTACGAATCAAGGAAAGATACTATGAAGAAATTTTATTACGTTGCTCTTCTGGCACTTTTTGTCTCTTGTAAAAGTATGCCAACAAAACAAGTTGAAGCTGAACAAGCAGAGAAAAAAATTGTAAGTTATGACGCTGAATTAAGTGGATTTCAATATCCTTATCCGACGTCAACCTTCTCTTTTGAGATTCACTTTCAAAAAATGCAGATGACCTACATGGATGTAAAACCAGCTGGTAAGTCTGTAAATACAGTTGTTTTATTTCATGGAAAAAACTTTTCAGGCTACTACTTTGAACCAATCATCAAGCAGCTAGTTGCTCGTGGGATGAGAGTCATTGTTCCAGACCAAATTGGTTTTGGGAAATCGACAAAACCAAACTCTTACCAATACTCGTTTCATGTCTTAGCTCAAAATACTAAAAAGCTTTTAGAGTCTATTGGCGTAGAGAATTTCACTCTGGTTGGACATTCGATGGGAGGAATGGTGGCAACTCGATTTGCTCTTATGTACCCAGAGTCTGTTCAAAAACTTATTTTAGTGAATGCGATTGGTTTAGAAGATTACAAAGTGCTTACTCCGTTTAAAGGTTTTGATGAACTTTATGCGGGAGAATTAGAAAACAACGAAGATAAAATCCGCAATTACCAAATTCAATTTTACTACGATGGAAAATGGAAAGAAGAGTATGAGCCAATGATTCAACCTGCTATTGGTTGGACAAATGGCCCAGATAAAGCACTCATTGCTAAAAACGCTGCCATGACATCAGAACTTATTTATACTCAACCAGTGGTTTATGAATTTAAACAACTGAAAATGCCGACAACAATTATTAATGGATTGCGTGATAAAACAGCCCCTGGAAAAGCTTGGGCGCCAAAAGAAAATCAGGCCCTTATGGGAGACTATCCTCGTCTATCACGTAAGGTAACGCGTATGATTCCAAGTGGAAAATTAGTGGCCCTTGATGGCCTTGGACATATGCCTTTTGTTGAGGACTTTGAACGCTTTATGAAAGTCTTTGTGCCGGAGTTATAATCTTGACACAAAGGGATTAAATCCAATAAGATGCCAAAGGTAGTTAGGGGGCAGCAAGAGTATTCTCGGTGAACCCCGCCAGGCCCGGAAGGGAGCAACGGTGTCCGTAGTTGCTTTGTGCTGTTTTCCTAGCTACTTCTTTAATCATTTCGTTTACTAATTCCACTAAATTTAATACCTTTTAAGCTAGAAAATTTTTTCTTCTCAATTGTAATTTCCATTGAAGGACTAAAATGTCGTATCAAGTATTGGCCAGAAAATGGCGCCCTAAAAAATTTCAAGATGTCATTGGCCAGGAACATGTGACCAAGTCACTACAAAATGCCATTGCCAACGACAAAATCGGGCATGCGTATATGCTAGTTGGAACTCGCGGTGTGGGTAAAACATCGGTGGCGAGAATTTTTGCAAAGGCCATCCGTTGTGAATCAAGAGCAGCAGATCAAAATGCTTGTGGAGAATGTCGTGCCTGTTTAGACTTTGATACAGAAACGTCGATGAACGTGATTGAAATCGATGGAGCTTCAAATAACTCTGTTGATAATATCAGAGATTTAATCAGCAACGTTCATTATCTTCCGACTTCAGGAAAATATAAAGTTTATATTATCGATGAAGTTCACATGCTATCAGCAAACGCTTTTAATGCTCTTTTAAAAACATTAGAAGAACCACCTGCCCATGTTATTTTTATTTTTGCAACAACTGAAGCTCATAAATTATTGGGAACAGTTCTTTCTCGTTGTCAGCGTTTTGATTTTAAAAATGTACCAACAGAAAGACTTGCTCAACATGTAAAAGAAATTGCGGCGGTTGAAGGTGTAAAATTTGAGAACGATACAATTATCACTCAGATTGCTCAACAAGGTCGTGGTTCGGTAAGAGATACTCTTTCTCTTTTAGATCAAGTTTTAACATTCAGTGAGAACTCATTTATTTCAGAAGCGACTCTGACTTTTTCTTTAGGAATTGCCAGCACTAAAACGATTGGTGAATTAAAGTCGGCCATCTTAAATGAAAATACAGAAAAAGTTTCAGCAATTTATAAAGGACTTCTTTTAGAGAACGTCTCAACTAAACATATTCTTTCTTCTCTTTTGGATGACCTTTCAAAAGAAATCACAGTTAATAAAAACTTTTCAAAAGCAGAGTTAATCTGGGTTTATGAAACAGTAGCAAGAGAGACAACGTGGATCTTTGATTCGATCTCTCCAGATAAAGCAGTTGAAGTGTTGTTGTTAAAAGTAGCACTCAGAAGAACTTTTTTTTCTAACGTAAAAATTTCTTCCAACTCAACTCAAAGTGAAGTTGTGGTGAAAGAGAAAGTAGAAACAAAAGCAGTTGAATCAGAAAAAAAAGAAGACTTAGCTCCGATTGAAAATAATATTGTAAATGCCTTTGAAGAATTAAAAAATCTTGCTGGGCAATTAGATGAGCTAAGCAATACTCCTGTTGTAAAGGCAGAAGTTAAAGAAGAAGTTGTTGTAAAAGAAACAGCACCAACTCAAAACAATGAAGAAAAGTCGTGGGAAGGATTTTTAAAAGATCTTCTGAAAAAATCTCCGGCCACAGCTTCTAATCTAGAACAAGGAAATATTTTAAAACCAGTAGAAATCAACAGTGAATATCTTAATGTTGAAATTGGTTTTGGATTCTCTGGAGAAGTTTTCATTGAATATCTTCAAGAAGCAGAAGTGTTTCAAAAATTAGTAAACAATCTGGCAAATTACTATCAGATTGATGCCAAGAAAGTGAACTTACAGTTTCAGAAAGTAAATTCAAGCACAGAGTTTGTTTCGAGTGCAGATGAAAGAGAACAAGAGGAAAAAGTTAAGCATGAGCAACTCGTGCAAGATTTCAAAAGCAATCCTCTGTTAAAAGAAGCAGAAAAAATTTTTAATGCAAAAATCGATAAAGTTATTTTAAGTACAAATACGAATAAGGAGTAAAAATATGAAAGGTTTACAAAACTTAATGAAGCAAGCTCAACAAATGCAACAAAAAATGTCTACGCTACAAAAAGAGCTTGAAGCACGTGAAATCGAAACTTCTTCTGGTGGTGGAATGATTAAAATCAAAATCACTGGTAAACAACAAATTACAAGCATCTCAATCAACAAAGAATGTGTTGATCCAAACGATGTAGCAAGTCTTGAAGACCTAGTTAAAACAGCTGTAAACCAAGCTGTAAAAGAATCACAAGATATGGTTTCAAGTGCAATGTCAAAAGTGACAGGCGGATTAAATATCCCAGGAATGTTCTAAACAATTATGGAATTACCAGAAAAACTTTTAAATACAGTAAGACAGTTTGCTCGCCTTCCAGGTGTGGGTGAAAAAACTGCTCTTCGCCAATCTTTGATTATGACTAAATGGTCGAAGGCCGATCTTGTTGCCTTCTCTGAAGCCATCAAAGGTTTAAGCGAATTAAATCATTGCCAGAAATGTGGCATGTATTGCGACGATAAGTTTTGCAAAATTTGCAGCGACGTTCATCGCAATCATTCTTCTGTTTTATGTGTCGTTGAATCGGTGACAGACTGTCTGGCCATCGAAAGAAGTGGGCACTTTAAAGGGAAGTTTCACATTTTGTTTGGGGTTTTAAATCCGCTTTTAGGGGTTGGGCCTGAAGAGTTGAAGTTAGAAGTTTTAGAAGCTCGAGTAAAAGAAGAAGAAATTACTGAAGTTATTCTTGCGGTAAATCCTTCTGTTGAAGGGGATGCGACTTGTTCATACATTAAACAAATCTTGCCAGAGACAGTAAGGGTTGAAAGAATTGGATTTGGAATTCCAATGGGTGGAAGCTTAGAGTACGTTGATTCGTTAACGATCACTAAGGCCCTGGAAAATCGAAGAAACTTATAATGGGGAAAAATGAGTAACCTGACACAGAAGATTCCACAATTTGTTAAAAACTTTTTTGATTCATGTGAAATAGATGAAAAAATAAATCGTTTTTCTTTTTTTGTTATTCGCCAGGACGGAGTGGTTTTGTATAAGAATAAAACTTCGGCCAATAAACTTGATGATACTTCGATTGGAGCTTTGTTAAGTGGTGTATGGCAAGCTTCTCGTGCTCTTGCTGGTTTTATTCCTAAGAATAATAACCAAGAAGGTTTCCGTTTAAGTTTCGATACTTCTTCTCAAGGGATTTACATTGTTCCTGTTGCTTGTGAATCGGATGAGCTTTATATGGGTGTGATTTACCACGAAGAAGTGAATCCTGGTTTTTTAAAAAATAAGATGCGTGATTTAGCGATGAGCTTTTCTAATTTTTTAGAAGGCGAATTTAAAAATGCCAGCGTCCAAAAACCAGTTATGAAAGATAATACTAACAAAGCTGAATTTTTATTCTCTGATATCTCAGATGATGAAATGGATCAGTTATTTTCATTTGCTAAAAATTAGGATCGAGCATGTCATTTGTAAATTACGTTAATAAGGAAGTTAATTGCAAGATTGTTTACTATGGCCCAGGTCTTGGTGGCAAAACGACTAATATTCAATATGTTTATCAGAAAACCAGCGGTGATACGAAAGGAAACATGGTTTCTTTAAACACTGAAAATGAAAGAACGCTGTTTTTTGATTTCCTTCCGTTGGATCTAGGCGAGATCAGAGGATTTAAAACAAGATTCCACTTATACACAGTTCCTGGACAAGTTTTTTATGAAGCTTCTAGAAAACTTATTCTAAGAGGAGTGGATGGAATTGTGTTTGTTGCTGATTCTCAAGTAGAGAGAATGGAAGCGAATATGGAATCCCTTAAATCATTAGAGCAAAATCTAATCGATCAAGGGTATGACATTTCAAAAATTCCTCTTGTTATGCAATGGAATAAGCGCGATCTTCCAAATACTTCTTCGATAGAAGATTTAAGCCAGACGCTGAATAAGTGGGGAGCTCCTGAATTTGAAGCTTCGGCCGTAACGGGTAAAGGCGTTTTTGATACATTAAAAATGATCTCAAAATTAGTGTTAATGAATCTTAAAAGTGGTCTAGAGTAATTTTTTATAATTTAGAAAGATAATAATCGCAGACATAAGGGCTTCTTGATCGTAAAGGCTTGAACGAGAACTAACGAGATGATGGCCCTTAAGTACTCCCAAATTTAATCCATTAAAATAAGCCGGGAAAAGGGCGTTTTCAATATCCACTACCCCATCATTTTTCTTTGAACTATTAAAGAGTGCTTTTGTTAGCATCATATAGATGTGAGATTCATGCCATTCAGATTCAAAGGCCAGAGCGCTATAGAAAATATTTTTTGGTAGAAGTTCATGGTTTTTGTTAAACCAGCTTTCACGAAAATCTTTTGAAACAGATTTCTGTAACTCTTTAGCGAGTAAATCAATTTCTTTTGAAATAAATGTTTTTGCAACTGATTCGGGAACTTTTGCTAAAGTATTAACAATCTTTAAAAGCCTGTGATTAGTATGCTCACTTCCCAAAATAGGAGAAGCAATAAAATGAGCGCCAATAACTTGCGGAGGAATTTTATCGCGATACTTTTTTAAATAATGAAGAAGATCAATTCCACCTTTGGAATAACAAATAAAAAGTAATTTATCGTGAGGATGATTGTCTGCCCACTGTTCAATCTGCTCTTGAATTAGCTCAGCATTTTCTTTAGAGCTTTTTCTTCCTGAAACATTGGCCGAAAAAAACTTGATTCCAAATTCATTTTTTAAATTCTCAGCACCTCTAGCAAAGGCCGGAGTTGAGAAAATTTCATTTAAAATTCCAGAGACTAACACGATCGTCAGGCGAGGTTTTTTTAAATGGAATTTACTAGATAAATCTAAAAGATGACAGCGGACGATATCGTTATAAATGGCCTTAAAGATGGCTTCATCACTGTACTTAACTTTTTTTTGATTAATAACAGCGGCGATAATTTCATCAGACTCACTGTTGGGAACTTGTGAACTGTCGGGCATTATATTGAGATAACTTGCCAGTAATTGAAAACTAGAGCGACTTAGCCAAATTGAACTATTGGCAAGTTTTAAAACTAACTTTAGAGCTCCCTTTAAATTGCGTTTTTCCAAAAGACGTTCAAGGTGATAGATCAGCTCATAGCGAGAAGTATCAGCAGCATACTGTAAATATTTCTTACGATTGGCTATTTGGCCATTATAGTCACTAAATATTTTTTGTAATGAGCGGACAACTTCCATCAATTATCGTTCCCTAGAAGTAATAATCAGTGTAAAATCATCCCATAACTATTTTATAAACTCAAGTTGAGAAGAGTGTCAGGGGTATGTAGGATGAGCGCAATTAAAATCGCAATTATTGGTGGAAGTGGTGTCTATAAAATTGATGGAGTTCAGGTTGTAGCAGAACATAAAGTGAACACGCCATTCGGTGCACCAAGTTCAGAAATTATTGAAGCGACTTTAAATGGAGTTTCTTTTTATTTTATTCCTCGCCATGGAAAGCACCATAATTTTACTCCAAGTGAAGTTAATTACCGCGCCAATATCTTTGCTCTAAAAGAATTAGGGGTTGATTATATTATTTCTGTTTCAGCGGTTGGATCACTAAAAGAAGAACACGCACCAGGAAGTTTTGTCATTGTTGACCAATTCATTGATTGGACAAAAGGTTTCAGAGAAAGAACATTCTTCAATAAAGGATTTGTAGCACATGTTTCTTGTGCAGAACCAGTTGAAAAACAATTAGCAAAAATGATGGCAGAGTCTTGTAAAGAAGCAGGAGTTCCTCATCATCTAGGTGGATCATATATCTGTATCGAAGGGCCACAGTTCTCTTCAAAAGCAGAGTCAAATATTTATAGAAACTTTGGTGCTGCGGTTATTGGTATGACAAACGTACCAGAATCATACCTAGCAAAAGAAGCGGGAATGGCATACGCAACAATCGCAATGGTGACAGATTATGACTGTTGGAAAGAAGAGCACTGTACAGTTGAAGAGATCATGAAAGTTGCTGCAAAAAATAATCAGCAAGCTCATGGTGTTTTAAAACTACTTCTTCCAAAACTTCATAACAACCAATTCGCCTTCAAGAAAGAAAACACATATGCCTTAATGGCAAAGCCTGCAAACTTAACAGCAGAACAACAAAGAACTCTTGAAGTATTATTAAAATAATGAGCTACACAAAACATTTTACAGTTATGAAAGATGAGTGCGTTTCAACATTAGTTGAAAATGCACCTCTTGATCAAAAATCATATTATGCCGATTTAACATTTGGTGGTGGCGGTCACTCGTTTGAGTTTTTATATCGCAATCCCCTTTTTAATGTTCGTTCGACAGATCAAGATCCAGATGCACTGAAAAATGGTTATGCTCGAATTGCTGAAGAAAAAAAAGAAGATCAAATTAAGCTTATTGAAACAAATTTCATGCACTTTTCAGATATGATCAGAGAACATTCTCCGGAAGTGTTTCAAGCTGGAGGATTCCAAGGAATTCTTTTAGACCTTGGTGTTTCTTCTCATCATTTTGATGAAGGATCGCGCGGATTTTCATTTCGTTTTGATGCCCCTTTAGATATGAGAATGAATTATACTTCTGATGAATTCATGACAGCTGCAGAAGTTGTAAACTCTTATTCAGAAGAAGAATTAAGAAGAATCTTTGAAGAGTATGGCGAAGAAAAAAACGCTAGAAAAATCGCAGCCAAAATTGTTTCAGAAAGAAAAACAAAGGCGATTGAAACAACCAAAGAATTAGAAAATATTGTTTTCCATTGTTATCCGAAAGAACATCGTTATGGAAAAACCAACCCTTCTACTAAAGTATTTCAGGCCCTAAGACTTGAAGTAAATAAAGAACTTGAAGTATTACAAGAGACAATTAATCAACTAATCCCACTCTTAAAAGTTGGCGGACGCTTAGCGATTATTAGTTTTCACTCACTCGAGGATCGAATTGTGAAGAATCTATTTCGCGATGCTCAAGCTTCAGAAGAATTGCCAGTTGAAGTTTTAACAAAAAAACCAATTTTACCCACAGATGAAGAAATTTTAACCAATTCTCGCTCAAGAAGTGCTAAACTAAGAGTATTAGAAAGAGTTTCAGCTAAAAAAAGTAAAAATAAATATAAAAACTAAATATTTTTAAAAGGCAGTAAATCAAGGAGTGATTATGGCCGGTACTAAAAAGAGTGTTGCAAATAAACCCTCGATTGGAAAAAAGATAAAGGAAGTTATCTTTAGCTCACAAGGTTTTCCAATCTTCCTTTCCTTTACTTCTCTGGCCGTTTTATTCGTTTTGTTTCGTATGAAAAACGTTGAAATGGACTACAAAATTACAAACACAAATCGCGAAATTGAAAAAGTCTTATTAGATAATAAAGAACTAAAAGCGAAAAAGGCGAAGATGTTGTCTCCTGAAAAATTAAGACAACTCGCTAATACGCATAAGCTTGATCAACCGTCGCAAGAACAAATTATTGTAATTCCTTAAGAGAACTAATAGGCCTATGAATAGAGTAGAAAAGAAAAGAATTGTTTTTGTCTTTACCTGTTTTTGTATTTGCTTTCTTTTAGTTTTAGGGAAAGCATTTAAAGTCATGCTGATCGATTCAAAAGATCTAGTGGCCAGAGCAAACTCACAGTTTTTAAGACAGGTAACCCTTTATCCAAAACGCGGAAACATTTATGATCGCAATGGAAATCCATTAGCGCTGAATGTTCAGACGTATAGCATTTTCACCATTCCGAAGGCCGGAAAAATTGATTACGGAATTTACAAAAGACTTTCTCGAATTGTTCCAGAGCTTTCATACGATAAAATGTATGATGACGTAAAAAAGAGAAAACGTTTTACGTGGCTTGGAAGAAAACTGAGCTTAACAAAACAGCAATTAGAAGAAATTAAAAACATCAAAGGAATCTTTGTTGAAGGAACTCCAGAGAGAGTTTATCCAAATAAAGAACTTCTTTCTCAGGTTATTGGTTTCATGGGTGTAGATAATAACGGATTATCTGGACTTGAGTATATGTACGATAAAGAACTAAAGGGAAAACCAATGACCCTGAAGTATATTATCGACAATAAAGGACGCGCCGTTAAGTTTGAAAGCCATCAAGATGTAACAGCTCAAGCAAAAGATATTTATCTGACAATTGATAAAGACATTCAAGCAATGGCCGAAAAATATATTAAAGAAGCTGTTATTAATCACGATGCGACTAAAGGTGGTGTCGGAATTATGGATGCAAAAACAGGTGAGATCATCGCTATTGCCAACTACCCTACTTTTGATCCAAACAATGTAAAAGGCTCAGCACCAGAAGCAAGAAAGTTATCGTTTGCGATTGATCCTTTTGAACCAGGCTCAACATTTAAAATTTTCACCATTGGTTCTGCTTTTGAAAATAAAGTGGCTTCTTTGGAGTCAAATTACTATGCAGAACAAGGAAGAATGCGCGTTGATAATCACTGGATTAAAGAAGCTGAGTCGCATGAAAAGTTTGAATGGATTTCAGTAAAAGATATCATTAAGTATTCTTCAAACGTTGGAACGACAAAAGTTGCTTTTGATCTAACGTTCCCAAAATTTAAAAAGACTTTAATTGATCTGAACTTCGGTAAAAAAACAGGAATTGAAGTACCTGGAGAATCTCGTGGAATTTTCACAGAAGCAGAAAACGTCACTCCACTTAGTTTAAGTAACATCAGCTTTGGTCAAGGGATTGCGACAACTGGGGTGCAAATGCTGGCAGCTTATGCGGCGATTGCTAATAACGGAGTTTATAAAAGACCAACTTTAATTAAACCGGACATTGAAGAAAATCCAGACGCAGCTGAACCAGACTCGGAAGTAGAATACAAATCAACAAGAAGAGTTTTTAGCGAAAAAACAGCGAAAGATTTAACAAAAGCTCTTATTACGGCAGTTAGCGAAGGAACAGGAAAAGCAGCAGCAATTCCTTATTATCAAATTGCAGGAAAAACAGCGACAGCTCAAAGAGTTGATGCAAGCGGCGGCTATAAAGGGTATGTTTCTGGTTTTATCGGTTACCCTGTAAACGTAGAAAATAGATTCGTCGTTGCAGTTTATATCGATAACCCAAAAGCCAATGGCTATTATGGGGGAAAGGTTGCGGGGCCAGTTTTTAAAAAGATCACAGAATATATCTTATATAAAACAAAAGATATTCATCAGCTAGCTGAGCATAGCAGTCCTAAAAATGATATCAAAACAGTAAAAAACAATATTGATATCATTCAGGTAAAAGAGTCAGCGACAAGATCTGTTACACCAGGAATTATGCCAAATTTCATTGGACTAGATAAAGTAAGCGTGGGTAATATTGCAGAGAAACTAAAAGTTGAAATCAACCAAAAAGGAATGGGCGTTGTTGTAAAACAAACACCATCTGCTGGGGATGCGATTTCAGAAAACACAACAATTTCTTTGGAGTATAGGCCACCCACTTATGAATAAGTCACAATTTTTAGACAAACTAAAAAATCTCATCCTCGTTAAAAATCAAATCACAGATAACGAACAAGAAATTAAAGATATTACAATTAATCTCCAGCAAGCAAAGGCTGGAGATATTGTTTTCTACAAACTAAATCCAGCAACAGGTCTTACGGATTTCGAAAACCGAATCAAATCGTCTCATCCTTCTTTAATCGTTTTAAGTTTTGGCGCTGAAAAAGTTGTGAAATATGACAACTGTATCTTCATTGAAGAAGATAAATTTCTTCAAGCTCAAAAAATCATTTTAGATGAATTGTATCCAAACAATAACAAAATGAAGCTAGTGGGGATTACTGGAACAAATGGAAAGACAACGTCAGTAAATTTATCAATGCAGATTTCTACGATGCTTGGCCATAAGGGCATTTCTGTGGGAACAATTGGTGTTTTTGATAGTCAGGGAGAAGTTTATCCTGAATTTGGAACAACAACTCCTTCATATGTAGATATTAGAAAGATCATTAATAAATTTCAGAATAGCTATGAAGCTTGTTTCATGGAAGTAAGCTCTCACTCATTAGTGCAAAATCGTCTAAATGAATTGCGCTTAGATGCAGGAGCATGGACCAGTTTTTCTCAAGATCATTTAGATTATCATCAAACAATGGAAGACTACTTCAAAGCAAAGATGCTGTTAGAGAAAGTTTATTTAAAAGAAAATGCTTCAGTGGTTGTTCCAAAATTTGAATCAGAAATGATTGAAAGAATTCTAAAATTTAACCCGAATGCAAATGTAAAAGTTGCGAAAACATTAACAGAAAGAAAAATGGATAAATTACCACTTTTCTATCGCTCTAAATATAACCAAAGCAATTTAGAAATCTCTTTAGAGGTAAATGAAATGCTATGGGGAAATTTAAAGAATATTGAAATTGAAAAAATTCAAACACCAAAAGGACGTTTTTCAATTATTGAACTAGGCGATGAATCGATGGTGATTGTGGATTATGCTCATACACCAGATGCTCTAACAAATATTGGAAGTGCCATTAAAGAAGCTTTTCCAACTCATAAAGTAACGGTGATTTTTGGTTGTGGTGGAAATCGCGACAAAACAAAACGTCCAAAGATGGCAAAAGCTGTAAGTGCCTTTGCAGATAAAATGATTATCACTTCAGACAATCCTCGCAATGAAGCGCCAGAAGACATTATTTTAGATATTATTAAAGACGCCACATTTGGTTATGAAGCGATTGTTGATAGAAAAAAAGCAATTATATGTGCGCTAGAAGAATGCGAAGAAAATGAAATCATTCTAATCGCAGGAAAAGGGCATGAGTAATACCAAGAAGTTAACGGTGTAAAACATGACTTCAGCGATTTCAAAGTTGTTGAAGATTATATTGAGGAAAATTCATGATCTCTTCAAAGTTATTAAAGAATGTAAAAACAATCCAAACAATTCTTAATGCTAAAAATAAACATTTAAAAGAATTTAAATTAGATATCTCTACCGATTCAAGAACAATTGCAAAGGGCCAATGTTTTGTGGCCTTAGTTGGCGAAAACTTCGATGGATTTAATTATCTGGAACAAGTTTTAAATGCAGAAGCTAAGGTGGTGGTTTTTACAACAACTAAAGAGCGCGAAGAATTACTTCCAATGCTTGCAGCAGTTTATCCAGATGTGGTTTTTATCACGGTTGCGGATACTTTAACTTTTATCCAACAGCTTGCCCATGAGCATATGCTTAGTTGGAAAAAAGCAAAAAAATCTCGTTTAGTTATCGGGATTACCGGATCAAATGGGAAAACAACTCATAAAGAAATGGTCTTTGCCCTTTTAAATTCCATTTTTCCTAAGAAAGTTTTAGCGACAAAAGGAAATTTAAATAATCACATTGGTGTTCCGCTTACTTTATTTAATTTAAATAACAAACACGAAGTGGCCATTGTTGAAATGGGAATGAGTGGTTTTGGAGAAATTAAAGCGCTTTGTGATATCGCAGATCCAATGGCCGGAATGATTACGAATATTGGGGCCGCTCACATCGAATTTTTAAAAACGATGGAAAATATTCTAAAAGAAAAAGGAAGTCTTTACGATGCTGTTGTAAAAAATACTAAAGGCAAAGGAACTTTTGTTGTGAATGCCGATGATGAGTATCTAAGAAAGCTTCCAAAATCAAAGGGCCTTCTGACTTATGGTGAAAATAATGGCGACGTTCGCTTAGAAATTTCAGGCCAAAATCTTCATTTGAAAAATAAAAACTTAGACATTTCTTTTACAAATAACAATTTGCCAGAGTCACATAATCTAAAAAACCTAGCTGGAACTCTACTTTTTTGTGTGACTTTATTTCCAAAGTTTCAAAAAAAATTAGTTCAAGCGGCCGCAAACTATACTCAACCTTCGATGAATCGCTCGCAGTGGCTAAATAATATTTTTCTGGATGCTTACAATGCTAATCCAAGTTCAATGAGAATCTCACTTGATTCTTTTGTAAAGGTAATGAAGCAAAAGGAAATTTCTTTAGATGATTGTTACTTTGTTTTAGGTGATATGAATGAACTGGGCGAACATGCCCCGAGTATGCACGAATCAATTGGAAAGTTAGTAATGGATTTAGGGATTCATCATGTCGCTTTCATTGGAAGATATCGTGAATTTTATCTTCGTGGTTTTAAAGATGAGTGTTTAAGTTATGCAACTAAAGAAGAATTTTTGAATGAATGGAAGGACATCCAAAAGCAATATAAGTTTATTTTTATTAAGGCTTCGCGTTCATTAAAACTAGAAACACTTGTAAAATTAGATTAGAATTTAATCATTTTAAAATTAAACGAGGAAAGTAAGGATGCTTTACCATTTTTTTAACCCGAACAGCCATTTATTCAACATCTTCAAGTACATTACCTTCAGAACTTTTGTTGGCTTTTTATTAGCGACAATTATCTCGATTATTTGGGGTAAGTATTTTATCGACTTCATGAAAAAGAAGCAGTTTGGTCAAATTATTAGAGAAGATGGGCCAGAGTCTCACTTTAAAAAACGCGGAACACCAACAATGGGTGGTGTTTTTATGCTTGGAAGTATTTTTCTTACAAGTATTATTTGCGGAAACTTTTTTTCAATGCCCTTAAAAATTACTCTTGGCGTTACGTTTTCATACTTCATGCTAGGTTTCTTTGACGACTACATGAAAGTTCTAAAGAAAAATACAAAAGGTGTTTCAGCTAAAGGAAAACTTCTTTGGCAGTTTTTGACTGCTGGCGTTGCTATGTACATCATGATCTCTCAAGGTGTTATTTCAACTCAAGTTTACTTTCCATTCTTGAAAAATCCTCTGCTTGATCTTGGTTACTGGTATATTTTATTTGGTTCAATCGTGATTGTTGGTTTCAGTAACGCGGTTAACTTAACAGATGGTCTTGATGGATTAGCTGTCGGGCCAATTATGATTAGTGCTGCGGCACTTGGAATCCTGACTTATGTAACAGGACACAAAGAATTTTCGCAATACTTGTACATTCCTTATATTGATGGAATCGGTGAGTTAACAGTTTTAAGTGCGGCCATTATAGGTGCAGGAATTGGCTTTTTGTGGTACAATTCTTATCCAGCTCAGATATTTATGGGTGATGTTGGATCGCTATCTTTAGGTGGGACACTTGGAACGATTGCGGTACTTGCTAAGTCAGAATTTTTATTCGTAGTGATTGGCGGTATCTTTGTAATTGAAGCTCTTTCTGTAATTATCCAAGTTACTTCGTTTAAGACTCGTGGTAAACGTGTTTTTAAAATGGCACCTATTCACCATCACTTTGAAAAACTGGGATGGCCAGAGACGAAAGTAACGATTCGTTTTTGGATTATCAGTTTGTGCCTGGCGATTATGGCACTTTCGACGTTAAAAACGAGGTAACTTAAATGGAAATGGAAAGATTTAAAGGTAAGAAAGTTCTTATCGTAGGTATTGGTAAGACAGGTTTCTCACTGATTAATTTTTTTAATAAGCTTGAATGTGAAATTCGTGTAACAGATATTAAACCGATTTTCGATTTAAATAAGTCTGTAAAAAAATTAAAAAAGATTGAACCACCTTTAGAGATGACTTTCGGGGAACACAGAGATGAAGATTTCCTGGAAGCAGATGTTATTGTTTACTCAGCAGCAGTTAATCCAAGTCTTCCACAATTAGAACTAGCTCGTAAAAATGGAAAAGAAGTTTATTCAGATTTCGCTCTAGCTTACACTCTTTGCAAAAAACCAGTGATCGCAGTTTGTGGTTCTTACGGACGTACAACAATTGCTTCAATGATTGGCTATACGCTTAAAGTTGATGGTAAAAACGTATTTGTTGGTGGAACAAGCGAAATGCCATTTATTGAATACTGTCTACTTCCAAATCCAGATGACGTAGACTTTGTGGTTGTTGAAGTTTCAGCAACACAAATGAAATCACTAAAAGAATTCCATCCAAAAGTAGTGATCTTCCCGAACATCGGTGAGAACTATCCAAAGACAGCGTTTTCTTCTGTTAGTGAATACATTGAAACAAAACTTTCAATTATTAAAAAACTTTCACCAGATGACGTGTTAATTGCCAACTACGATACACTAGCAAACAACAACCAAATTAAGAATGCAAACTGCCAGCTATACTGGTACTCAAGAAGATCTTTCGTTGCTCTTGGAGTAATGAACGAAATTCAAGGAACGCATTTCTACGATAGAAGAATTCACTCAAACATCAACTATCACTCAGAATTTGTTGTTTCTAAAATGAGAATCGTAGGTCAAGCAAATCGCGAAAACCTAATGGCCGCAGTTACAGCATGTAAAGCACTTGATGTTTCTGATAAGGCAATTCAAACATGTATTGAAAAGTTCCCAGGAATTCCAAATAGATTAGAATTTATCATGGAAAAAAATGGGGTGAGCTTCTATAATGATTCTAAGGCAGAAACAATGCCAGAGATGATTGCTTCATTAAAATCGTTCAAAGAGCCGGTTATTTTAATTGCAGGTGGAAAGGATGATGAAGATATTAACTTTGAGCCATATGCTAATGAGATGATTGGTAACTCTAGAGTGCTGGTTTTAGTTGGTGAGTGTAAAGAAAGACTAAACCGTGCGCTTGGTGAGCATAACCAAACTTACATTGTGGGATCATTCGAAGAGTCTGTATTATTTGCGTACCAAAAATCAAGAACTGGTGACGTAATCCTACTTTCTCCAGGGAACTCAGCAACTGACTTTTTCCGCGATTATGAAGAGCGCGGGAACTATTTTAAGAAATTAGTTTACCAATTATAATGTAAATAAAACCAAGGAGCGGGAAGATGAATGATATCGTTGATAGAGCTGTATTTAGTAGTCTTCCCTTTTCCGATAAAGTCCAATACGTTTTTGAAACATCGCCTATTTATTTCACTCTCTTTATTCTTTCTGTTTTCATTATTCTTTATTTAACATTCATGAAATTTGTTATTAAAAAAGAACTACGCTTTAGAATGATTTCATTGAGAGTTAATCAATTAGTTTTATCAAGTATTTTGATGTTTGCTTCGCTTACTGGATGGGTTGCAGAAAGAAAATTCTCAGGGAAAATGGGACTTTTTCTTTTCATCTTCTCTTTCTTTTTTCTTTCTCTGGTTGCCTTAATGTTTAGAAGCAGCGACCGCCGAATCGATAGATAAGTTTAGAATTTCCTTTTGCATTTTTCAAACTTTGTTATTCTATTAGTATGAATGAAGAAGTTAATATTTTAGACAGTCTAGTTAAAAAGTTTATTTTTATTTTGGCGATTATTATAACGATCGGACTAATTATGGTCTGGTCTTCAAGTTATATCTTCGCGGCCGAGTACTACGGGACTCCTTATCATTTTATTATCAGACAGCTTATTTATTTAGTTCTGGCCATCATGCTGATGTATGGAATTTCGCAAAGTAAATATACATTCTGGATTAAGTACGGGCCGATCATTAACATGGTGGCAACGGCGATTCTGGCCTTTACTCTATTAAAGAGTTTTGGATCAGCAGTAAAAGGGGCGACTCGTTGGCTTTCAATTGGCGGATTCACTTTCCAGCCAGGAGAAATTGTAAAGTTCACAGTAATTCTTTCTTCGCTTTCATTCTTTGAGCGTTGGAATAAGATGACTAATAAGGAAAGAGCAAAGCATGGGGCTTCGATTCTTCTGCCTATGGCCCTTTTGATTAAACAACCAGACTTTGGAACTTTCTTTATCTGTTTTGTTGTAATTTGTTTTGTGTGTTTTTTAAGTTCATTCCCTAGAAAATATTTTTATTACTCGATGCTGGCCGGCTCTATCGGTGGTGTGCTGGTTTTATTATCGCAGGCCTATCGTGTAAAAAGACTTTTAACTTATCTTGATCCTTGGAAAAATGCCCAAGGTTCTGGTTTCCAGATCATTCAGTCTTACTTGGCCTTTGCGAACGGTTCGGCCTTTGGACAAGGTTTGGGAAATAGTAACGAAAAATTATTTTACCTTCCGGAAGCTCATAACGATTTTATCTTTTCTGTTATTGGGGAAGAGCTAGGATTTTTAGGAGTGTGCGTTCTTATTCTTCTTTTTGTTATGTTCTTGTATTACGGCTTTCGATTAGCATTACAAGTACGCGATAGATTAGGATTAATTATTGCTTCTGCGGTGGTCTTTGTTCTAGGATTGCAGGCCCTTTTAAACATGGGAGTTGTTCTAGGATTGTTACCAACCAAGGGATTAAACCTTCCGTTTGTAAGTTATGGTGGCTCTTCTCTTTTATGTAATTTCTTTGGAGTTGGACTTCTCCTTTCAGTGATTAAAGGTTATCGTATGCAGATTACAGCTGCTGAAGAAAATGTATCAAGTTCAAAGAAAGCGTCTTCTAATAAAGACTCTAACTTTGAAAAGGCAGAGGTGTTTAGCTAAACCCTTATGAGGAGACTATATGTTTAAAAACCACTCGGAATTAACTCATCAACAAGCAAAAATCCATTTTGTCGGTATTGGTGGAATTGGAATGAGTGGGATTGCAGAAGTTCTTCTCTCTCTTGGTTACCAAGTTTCAGGGAGTGATGTAAGCGAATCAGCAAACGTGACTAAGCTTAGAAACATGGGGGCCACTGTTCATATTGGCCACAAAGAATCAAATTTAGAAAACGTAACAGTTGTTGTTCATACATCTGCCGTTAAAGAATCAAATCCAGAAATCATGAGAGCTCGTGAATTAAATATTCCGATCATCAAAAGAGCAGAAATGCTGGCAGAACTAATGCGACTAAAATACGGATTAGCTGTTGCTGGAACTCATGGAAAAACAACAACGACTTCATTCTTGGCAACAATTCTAAAAGAATGTCAGATGGACCCAACTTATATTATTGGTGGGATCGTTAAAAACTTAAATGGGCATGCAAAAGTGGGAACAGGTGATTATCTGGTTGCTGAAGCCGATGAGTCTGATGGATCATTCCTCCATTTAAATCCAGTGATGTCTGTTATTACAAATATTGATAACGATCATATGGATCATTATGGAACAGAAGAAAATTTAGTAAATGCTTTTATTGAATTCTCTAACAAGGTTCCTTTTTATGGTGTTGTTGCTTTAAACGTACACGATGAAAAGTCGATGAAAATTAGATCTCAAATCAAACGTCCAACTGTGACTTTTGGAATTGAGACAGAAAGTGATTTTGAAGCGAGAAATATTGAATTTGGATATTTTGAAACTCAATTTGATCTTTACTATAAAGGTCAAAAGCAAACGTCTGCCAAAATTAATCTTCCAGGTCGTCACAATGTTTTAAATGCTCTAGGAGCAACTGCTCTGGCATTTCATATGGGACTTAGCTTTAATAAAATTACAAAGGCCCTATCAAGCCTTGAAGGTGTAGGAAGACGTTTTCAATTGTTGTTTAAAGAGGGAACTTTCGAGTTAGTAGATGATTACGGACATCACCCAACAGAAATTGCTTCAACTTTAAAAATTGTCAAAGACACACGTAAAAATTCTAAAAAAATTGTTATCTTTGAACCTCATCGTTATACAAGAACTAAAGATTGTTGGAATCAATTCCTTCATTGCTTTAACGATGCAGACGAGTTGTATCTTCTGCCAATTTATCCAGCAAGCGAAGCTCCGATTGATGGAATTGATACAGATCGTTTAATTGAAGATATCAATAAACTTCATCCTGGGTTTGCTAAAAAAATTCCAAGCATTGATGAGCTAGGCTCTACGATTGCTTCCATGAAACATGAAAATACGATTGTCGTAAGTTTAGGTGCTGGAGCGGTTGGAAAAGCTTCTCGTAAATGGGCCGGAGTAGAATAGTAAAACGCTTCTATCGGGAATTAACTTTTTTTCAATTCATTAGACTTTTTGGATGGGCTTTCGTAGCATGAATTCATGAAGTTAACTGATTTTATTAATCATCCAGATGTTCTTGTTGAATTGGACAAAGATCTCCAAAAATATTCAACAATGAGACTAAAAGCAAAAGGCGATCTTTTGACAGTAAAAACTGTTGAGGCACTGAGCTTTTTAATTGGTGAATTCTATAAAAGAAACATTCAGT
>JACCDZ010444666.1_pt1 | contig 28274 bp, 42 predicted proteins | sample 7449551 | NCBI WGS metagenome assembly JACCDZ01 (sample SAMN15323452, study PRJNA562643) | freshwater metagenome | isolation source: river surface water | place: USA:Blue River Watershed | collected 2017-08-18 | reverse complement strand
GGCGAGATTCGTTTGTTTTTTCTGTTTTCTTTTTCTTAATTAAGTCCTCAGTCAGTTAAAGTCATGGTGAACCGGATGCCTGCTTTCTTGTCGGCCTTTCTGCGCGCCTTGCTGCCAGCGGGTAATGCTTCGCGCTTATCGGCCTTGGTCATTGGCTGGCTGGCTGATTTTTGCTTTTTCATAATTCAGTCCTCAGTAGTTTCTAGAATAAATGGTTTGAAAAATAAACTTCCGTCCGTTGCGTCCTTTCTGTTTTATTTCGTGAGCGCCACCGAACCAACAACCGCAGCAATCATGCTCACAGGAACAGCTCTGCGATTTAATCCCATGAATGACGGCACGCGCATCTTTAAGCGTTACCGGAGCGGTGAATGTTGCGTAGTGCCACTGCGCTGAATGCTCGCAAATATCATCCTCCACTAATTCTGATCCGTTAATAATTTTTAATCCGATATTGCTGCCGCGCTTGTCTGTCAATTCTTCCCACTCGTCAGCATGTGACCAGTCGGCGTTGTATCGGAAAGTTCTGCGTGCTGATACTTCGCTATAGATTTCCATGTCAACCTTCCTCATCTGAATAGTCAAACTCAAGAAAGCCTATTTTGTTTTCTTCTTCATCATAAATAACCATCGATCCATCCATTGCCAAAATGTTGCAGTCGTCGCCATCATCAAGATCGTCTACAATTTTTCGCAGGATCATTTGCAAGCGATTCGGTTCAGATTCAAGTTTTTTATCTTCGAGAGTCAAAGTAATTTTCATAAGTCAGTCCTCAGTAGTTGCGGCTCAGAGTGAACCAAAAAAGGCACTGCCGTTAAGCAATGCCTTTCGATGTTTTACTCTGGATAATTTTTCGCTTCACAGCGTTGGCACAACCTTCACAGGTTTTGCTTTCGTTTTTTAAGTTGTTGTCGCTTCTCAGCGAGTGGGGTTTGCTCTGCACTTTTTTGGCTGATCGCCTTGAGCCTGCATCACTGACAATTATCGTCTGCCGTTGACGTGTGAAACATGCCGCTTACCAGCGGTTCCGAACTTTCTGCCCAAGGTGCCTACCGGCAATGCCTTCGTGAGTCGTGGGGGCATACTGTGGTTCGTTTATGCAATACAAGGCACTTGCCCTGTTGCGTCATTATATACAACCCACTCGGTTTGTAAACCACCATATAAATCAACCAGTTACGGCAGGCGTGGGCGCGGATCAGGCATAAAAAAGGGCGCTTGAGGTCGCCCCGCGTCAATCATACACGCCAAGGCAATGGCTAAGAAAAAAGGATACCGAACTGACGAACCGCAGAAAGCACAGCATTTGCCAGCACTTCGGCCATGCCGTCCTCTTTGCACCAGCGGTATAAATCGCTATCTGCGTTCAATCGTTTTTGCTTTGGTATCGCGCCAATAGATAACAATTGATAGAGAGCATCATGCCCCGCGCTGCCGCGCATAATTTCCTTGGTGTCTGGACAGAAGGTAGCGCCGTTCCATGCGTAACCTTTTTTGAGTATCAATCGGCCATCATCCCATAGAGTGATGTACTCAGTTTTGCAAGCGATACCGCGAATGGAAGTTTTAAGAGTTAACGAATCGGTCAATCTGTACTTACATTTTGCTAGTGACTCGTATTTTATTTCCACATCGACTTCACTTCTTGGATTATTTCTACAATTGATTTTCCGCGCATGCGTTCAAACCAGACGAACACGCCGCCAATCAAACACCATGCAGGCAAGCCGCACACAAAAGCAATTCCGATCAGCGTATAAACTTCATTGCTGACTCCAGACATATCTCCAGACATTGCGGCAGCAACTATTGCATCGACAAAACCAAAATGTTTGCCAACATAATCGCCGCCGCAGATCGAAGCCATAGCAGTAGACATAAGGCACACAAACAAATTGCGCTTTCCATCCGGTGCAGTAGCAGCCATCACTACCGATACACAACCAATAGCGCCGACAACTAAACCTAAAGCAGTATATTCTACTGCTGCTAAACTTGCTGCCTTGCCTGCTGTACCCGCTGCTACTACACCTTGCGCTGCTTGTTGTGCATCGTTCATATCCACCCTTATTCCCCTTGTGCGCTTCATGCGCTTACATCATTAAACTTCTTCTGGTGCCGGTGCAGGATACAGATCAACAAAATCATCCGGCACACCTTCGCTCATGGACATGCCAGCAACGCTGTTTTTTACCAGCAATTGCACGCCGTTTCCTTGATCGAATTTTATGAATGCGTTCGGATTGCCGTTGCAACCATCGGACGGCTCCATCGTTACGCCATCGCGCACAATTACACCGCGAAAAAAATGGCCGTTATGCTCGAACGGATGAGTGAATAAAATTTTTGCAAGAATCATGTGTAGTTCCTCATTTTATGGTTTGTTTATTGCCTTCCAAGTTTAATACCAAGCCTGCAGAAACGCCAAGCCTTAAAAAATAATTACTGCCGACTGATCGTTAGATGATCTGCACCATAGGCTTTCTGTGCCAAGCACAGCTATCGCTTGAGCAGTTCCGGTTATTGTTATTCCACCAATTCCATCTGCAGGAGCAGGAGCGCCAACTTTTACTACGCCAATAATCGGTGAGTTTCCAGCGGCTTGAATGCTGCCAGTAAATGCACCGCTGGCAATACCGTTATAAACCAGAGTCCATGCTTGTGTTACTGCTACAGGTGCGCGAGTTGCCATAATAATTTCCTCGATCAGTATTTAATTATGTAGCTAAGAGCCACGTTCTTCGGTCTGGTTTCAGAGCCACCAGTGCTGCCTGTTGTTTTTCCTGCTCCGTTATACCAGACAGCACCACCGCCTAGACTAAACGTGGCATTGGCGGCAGCGAGAGTGTGATTGTGCGACTTGAACGCGTCTTGCTGATCTGTACCGAACACACGACCGGAGTCAACACCGCGACCAGCATCGAAACCACGAATAAACATACCGCGCAGATCAGGCACTTCACCAACGGCACCGAACTGTGTGCCGCACAATGCAATGAGCGCAGGAGATGCGCCCACCGAGCCATCACACAGTTGCCAGCCTGTCGGCGCTGTAATGGATGGATAAGCAACAATCGAGCCCACAGGCGCAGTGATAACGGCTGCGACTTGGTTTTTTACAAAAGCAGTGGTAGCAAGTCGTGTCGAGTCATCACTAGCTAATTGTGTCGGCGCTGTTGGATTGCCGGTGAACACAGGCGAAGCTCGCTCGATCAGACGGTTATACGGATCGATCATCGTCCATTTTGTTGCATCGCTTGGCAGCGCAGTATTTGCATCTTGCAGACTCATAAAAACATATTTAACGCCGGACACATCATACAAGCACATAGCATTTTTGGCGTAAGGAAACGGCACGCCGCCATTGTCTGCAGTGGTAATAAAATCAGGAATGGCATTTTCTTGATATTGTTTAAGCGCGGCAGTCACTATGTTAAAAAGATAGTTCATATTGCCGCGATCTAAACTCAGTCCGGTAGTGTTAGGGTCTTGGCTATAGCGTGAAGGATAACCAAAATCAAAATTCACCGAGCCGCTAACATCGGTTTCTGGAACAGTAGTTTTGTCGCCGTTAATAGCGAATGGCGTTTTGATGTAAGTCATTATGTTTCTCTCCTAAAAAAGTTCGGCAATACTGTTGGTTCAAAATTCAAGTTCTTCTCATCTGGCGGCGCGGTAGCATCAATATCAAAACCAAAAGAGAAAGTTTCCTGAACAACTATATTCATTTTTACTCCGCTCGGCCTGAGTAAAATATCCAACTGATTAAAAGCACTTACCAGCGATGGAGAAATGTTGTTCTTAAAATAATACGTCATGCTCATGTCGTAGTTATCTTTTACCCATGCTTTATTCTCACCGAATAAATAAATCAGCATTCTGTTTATCAGCGTAACGCTAGGCCGCATGGTTAATTGAAAGAAACGGCACTGCAATAAAATCCTTTGCTCCTCAAGAGAAAGCCCATCTATTGTGCCATTATTTCCAACGGCAAAGTTAGCTTGGTAAAAATTATGAGAGTAGCCATTGTATGGCTGCGGAGGCGTAATGACCGGCAGCGAGTACGGAGGATCAGCTAAACCAAAAGCCGGATAACCGGATGGCGAAGGGTCTTGAGTCGTATAGAGCGGTACGTTAAGAATAATTGACCAAATATAAAGACCGTCCTTGGTCGCTGTCGCCAGATTAAAAAATCCAGCAATCCATGCGTCGAAAAGCTCTGAGCAATACGCATCTACCCATGCCTGCTTCTGCAGCACAAGCGACTCCAGCGTTGCGGCTTTGTTGTACTGCCAAAGCAACGCCTGCGCTGTGTCGATTTTGAAGTCAAATTCTTTTATCTTCATGCCACAGTGACCGCTATGTTTGCTTCGGTTATCAGAGCTTTTTTATTCGTGTCTATGCTAATAGTGTAAAGCCATGTTGGACTTACGTTTTCAAGTGCCACTTGAACATTGCTAACAAATAGCAAAGGCGTTTGTGAAGTAATCGCGCCTGACAATTCAAAAGCAGAAACGTCTACACCAATAGTCAAACCAGTCTCTCCATTTATTAAACCGTTCGCATAATCCAGAATGGCTTTTTTCACAAGAGAAACTGGATCAGATACACCGCCGCTTGCTCTTACAGTAACGCGCACCATCACTGGAACTTCGTCTGGTCGATCAAACTTAACAGGATAAACCTGTCCTGTAGAAGGGCTGGCGACATTGACAGTCACGCTGCCATTCCAGTTGCATCCTGCAGATTTTCCATAGAGCAATCCTTCTGCAATTTGTTGATCGCTGCCACCATCAACGCATACCCATATTGAATGCTCGACGAGAGAAATTCCTTCGATTACTTGAGTAAAATTCTCATAGTTCTCAAGCAATCGCACACTGCGCACACCGGCAAGCGCATAAATATAAGACATGATTGCTTCGTTAATGCCTGCGCCTTGTACCGCTAACTCATTGCGTCTTTGTGAGCGCGTGGTTTCGTCGCTGGCTTTTTCTGTGCCGATATAAAAAGCATCGTCTGGATTGTTTACGGTCTCCCAACCTACAGACGTGACTACGATTTTTGTCAGCATGTTTGCTACGCACTGAATAGCCCCGCTTTTTATTGCGCGAAAAACTCCAATGCCTTGCCCTGCATTATCAAGCACGACTGAATTGACCAGAGCAAACTGTTCTGCGTCTGCATCATCTATTGCGGCGATCGCACCTGCTGGAATAATGGCCGATGGAAAACCAGTCAGCAAAACATTGTCTACTTCTGTGTGTGTTTCTTGCTCGCGCTTGCCGCCTGTCAGCGCATAAATAGCGTCCAGAAAAATGCCTTCGGCGATGTTGGGATTTATCTGGTTGAAAATTTGCAGGATATTTGACAGAGCGCCGACTCGGTTCAAAACTTCCTGCGTCATTAGAACGCCTTGCGGAGTATCGGGAGAAAGAGATAATCCCGCGCCGAACGCTGCAATATATTCTTGCTGCACTTCATTTTGAATTTCCGAAGTTTCAGCAACGAGTACCCCTTGCGGGACTATAAAATCAATTTGAGCCATCTAAAATTGCCTCACCGTAAATCGTCAGAATTTTTGCTTGATAAGAAACGCTGTCGCTAATAATTGCAGCGTCAAAAGAAATTACCGCTTTCACGCTGCTAACGCCTAGCAACTGTGTGTAAGCGGCAGCAATGTATTGTGGAAGTTTGCTACTGCTACGCCAGATAGTTTCAAAATTCGGCATGCCAAGTTGCTGATCCAGAACGCACTCGCCCTGCATAACCTGCAGGCGTTGAGCGCATTGCTGCAACGTAGAGTCAATGTCGTATGCCAGTACCATATTGCCGTGCTGATCTAGGAATAAATCATTGTCTGCATTTACTGCAAAACTTATCTCTGTAGCCATCAGTTATTCACACCAATTGTTCCAGCAAGAGCCGTTCCTGTTCCATGCGTATGCGCTTTGAGTGATTTAGTTCCAGCAATCACGTTGGTTGTACCGGTAATAGTTCCGGCTACAGTAAGATTACCACTCATAGTTACCGTGGGCGAGTCTATCGAAACGCTGCCAGATGCGGTCACTTCAACATCGGGAGAGGTCACAGTCGCTTTTGTGGTTGCATTCACTTCTACTTCTGGAGAATTGACCGTTGCTTTTGTGTCAGCGTTCAAAACGATCTCAGGCGCGTTCACAGTCACTTTATCTGTAGCGGTCACGGTTACTTCGGTTGCGCTTACAGCGATGCGCGTGGAGCCGTCTAGCGTGGATAACACTACGGAATCGGTGTCTGCGCCATAAATGGTATAGCCACCGAGAGTTTGCGGCAGAAAAAACCCGTTATTGAATGAGTGCATCCGATTAGTATTGGGCTGCTGCTCGGCGCTGGCCTGCAGATACAAACTAATATCGCGATCCACTGCTTTGATCCAGCCAAGATCACCGGCCTTTATCGGGAAGTTGAGCATGAAGCCGCCACCGGCTATCTGAAAAACCGGCACAGAAGCGATCTGAGCGCGACTAATCGACTTGCCATCCGTTCCTACCATTTTAATCATGGGCTGCACTGTGGCGCGATTGCTTGCCCTGTCGTATGCGATAACGATAGCAGGCAAGCAATTGTCCATGCCTTGCATAGTTTTCTTCTTGAAGTTCGCCAGCATGCCCGTCAGCGAGCCATCGTCTGCAGGATTGCGGGAAGGTTGATTATCGAGCAATGGCTCTGGCGGTTTACTGCTCGTCATAATGAGTACACTCAGCCATATAGTAAAAGTCGTTATCTCTCGACGCTACAGAAAAAGACAGCTTGTAAATTATATAAGTTCCGTCAGCGGTCGGCGTTGTCTCGCTGATTATTTGCAACGCACCGCCTAGCTTTGTGCGCGGATCAATTAAAAAACGCACTTTAATTCCTTGCTCGGTGAACTCTGGTTTTCCAACCATGCCTGAATTTTTATTCAGAACGCGCTTGAAGTTGGGAATGGGCAAGTGAATATCTTTAACGATCAGCATGCCATCATCGATATAAGCACTCACAGCACCGGCATCGCCTAACTCATCGATCTGGCCTAGTGCTGAACCTGTGTAAGACGTGTTAGTAATCTGTTTATCTTTTGCAGAAAAACTTAATGCAACGCCTAAGTCCTTTGCGGTTTGTGCTGCAAGATCAGACAAGTTCATAACCGGCAATCCGGTTTTGGAAACAATGCGGCCTTTCTGATTGTCCAGAGTAAGAGCTTTGAATGTGATCCAAATATCCTGCGAGTCGTCGTCTGAACTCATTGATACATCGCCAGAGTCAGCAGAATCGCCTTTCTCTTTTTGCTTTCCTTTTTTCTTTTTCTTGCCATCGTCCGGCTTATCTTCTTTAACGCTGATCGATTGACCTAACGCGCAGTAAGCAAAGTCGCCTTCAAACAAGCGGAAATAACCGTATGACTCGCGACCGACTTCAAGAAAGAATTGTTTTTTCTTATTGTTTTTATTGAACGGCGAACACTCAGTAAGTAAATAGTTTCGAGTATCTCGATCAAGATTGGCAATGGAAATTTCGCAAGTGTTGCTGTTTGCGTTGGCGTACTTTGTTCCCTTAGCAACAATGGCAAGGTTCTCGTAAACTTTGATCTGGCCGTTGATCTCAAAACCGACTCGAATTAAACGCTTATCGAGTACGAGTTCATCAACATTTTTTTCTGCTGCTGCTTGGTTCGGCATGTTAGAAATTCGATGGAATAGGGAAAGCCGGTAACGCAACATCAAAATCTTCCGCATAAATTAGCAAAAGTATTTGACTGGTTCCGAACTTTTTATAATCAACCAGTTCGTTATCTAGGCCATAGACCATAAAATATCTGTCTGGCATTGCATCAACTGGATAAACTATTGGCGTATTTATTACAGCTCTCGCGCCGAGAACTATATCAACATTGTCCACCACAATATCAAAAGACACAGTGCCTTTCCGCGTTTCTATGCGGATTTCGTACTGCACTTCGCGATCTACAAAAGTGATTCTCTGGTTAGGCGTTGCGTATATTGGTATGGTTTTCATAGCGCAGCCTTGAGCCAGTCTTTGCCCTGTTTAAGCAAACCATTTTCTCTGACTGTTTCCTGAACCGCTGGAGAAGTTTGCGAGGATTTAACTTGGCCTTTTTCTTTTGTCGAGGCATTTGTTTTTTCCTTCACCTTACGCGCAGGCAAAGGCTCAAAAAAAGCCGTAACAAATTCTACTTGCTTAAAGCCAATAGTAATTTTCAGAGTGTCCAGATCGTCCGGCGTTTCTTCATGCGGCAAATCCACCATCATCATGTTCGCGTAAGATTGGGCGCGAGTGTAAATATAAAAAAGCGTGCCTAGCAGATACGCCTGTTTGATTTCTTTATAAACGCTTTGATATTGTGCGCCACCGATTACAAAATTCATGGTGACTTCTATCGGCAGAATAATTCTATGGTCAGTAATTACCGCGCCAGTTTCTAATGGATGCTCCATATTTTTGCTCGGCTCACTCACCGAACAATTTAATGGACGCGCATCAATAAAAACCTGCTGCCAACTAGCATCCCAAATCCCTACAGAATCTTCCTTGCTAGTGTTTATGTTTTTAATAATGTCTACTAGGCTCATATATGCACACCATCATCGTTCTGTGCGTTGGCATCGTTGATCGCCTTGGTGATCGCATCTTGCACAGCAGTACCAATTCCAGCGGTGTCGCTGGCTTGTGTGTTCACTGTAACATCGCCCACAGAAATGTTTGCTGGCTGTCTATTTTTTTCTGCCTTCGCCATCTGCTCAACTTTTTGTGCGCGAGCAAGGTCTTTCAGGTTTTCATTTAACCCGCCGAACGCATCGCCCCAACCGCCTGCAAGATTTTTTGCAACGCTCAAAGGATTTCTCATATTGATGTTTCCAGCGCGTTCTGCAATGCTATCAGTTGCTTTTTTACCGATTATTTTTTCCGCAACGCTTCTGCCTTTCGCAATGATTTCTTGAAACCAAGTTTTTAATTCAGTCAGGCGCTCTTTTATTCTGTCGATGGAATCAAAAAGATTTTCTTCAAACGTAGTCCACGATCCAAAAATATCGCCCATCACTGACGGCATGCCTTCTTGCCAATTTTTTATATCTTCATAGATCAAAGCGAATGCCGCAGCAATTAAAACTGCAGCGAGAATCATCATCAACATAGGAGCCAGTGCTTTCCATGAAGTAACGCCAACGGCTTTTGCGATCGCATTTAATAATCCGAACTCTTTTACCAGAGTAGCCATTGCGAAAACCGCTTTTCCTGCAATAAAAGCAGTGTAAGCAGCTCCGAGTGCCATGATTAAATGCTGGTGATCTTTGATGTATGGAATAGCCGCCTTCAAAAATTCGCCAACTTTTTTGAATGCAGGAATTAAAAACAACGCAAGCTGTCTCCACAATCCTTGAAAAGTTCTATGCAGCGAATCGCTTTCGTCGTCATACTCGGCAATTAGTTTCGCATCTTCATCTGTGAGCTTTCCAAATTTTTCCTGCTCTTTGATAAGTTTTTGCAATTCTTCACGACCGCCGCGCAGAACGGAAATAGTAGCGGGATCAATACCTAGCTTTGCGCCCTGTCCTTGTGCTTCGCCTTCGGTCATTTTAGAAAGCGCGTCTGCCAATGGATTGATTAGCTCCATTGCATTGTTATAACTGCCTTCGTTTATTCCCATTTCTTTGAAAAAATCGTGAGCGCGACTTGTGCCTTTTACTTTGAACATTTCCATGTTCATCTGCAAACCTTGCAGCGTGTTTTCAAAGCCTTCCGCGCTTCCTCCTGCGTCTTCCATAACTCGAGACACAACATCAAGATCGCCAATAGAAACGCCCATGCGATCAGCAGCTTCGCGTGTGCGGTTCATTTGCTCGGCAGTAGAAAATAATTTTTCGTTGAGCGTGGAGATTGCAAGATAGCCGCCAACCATCCCTGTTGCGCGACTAATTAAACCAGCAAGTGCGCCTTCTGCTTTACCAGCTTTCCCTGTAACGCGAGTTAAAGCATTCTCGGCATCGGATGAATCGCCTCTCAGTTGAAAATATAGTGACTCAATGACAGACATTTTTTTTCACCTTTTGTGCTTTTTTTCGTAGTAGTCATTAGCTGCCCACTCGTTATAGCGCGGAATTACTATGGCCTCCCATATTAAAAACGCATCTTCTATTGAGTAGATTGTTCTGAGTTCGTGGAGACTGGCTTTGCCGCTGCTGACAATTGTTCCTGTAATCCCATCACAATTTGCAAAATTTTTTGTGGGAGCATCGCTTGTAACCTTGTCAAGAAAGGCGAGAGGCTCCCTTGTACGAAAAAACCTAAATTGTACTCCAGCATTTCCGTTTCCAATTTAACGCCCATAGCAAAGTCTCCGCCAATGTGATTATCGATTAGCGTCTGAGTTGAGAGCGGAATTTCTATTCCGTCTTTTGTAACTACGCAGACATAAGCCATCATCTTTAAGTAGAGATCATGGTTTTTTTCGTAGCTGCCGAGGAACGGTGCGCCGGTCGGAAAGTATTGTGTTAATACCTCACGACCTGCAGCACCGAACGGCAATTTAGAAATGCGGAATTTTTTAGTTCCGCTTTCACCAGTTACTTCTATGTCCTTCGGTTGCAATAACATTTTTTTTCCTCGTCATGTGAAGGCTTAAATTAGAAGGCGCGTTTAGCATCTTCAAAAGTAAAGCCGTAGGTTTTAGTTTTCATGCGACCGGCGCTGGCAATGCTGTTGCTCGGCATGCCGTCTGTGATGATCCCTGTGGTAAGAACGATCGTGCGGCCATCTGGATATACACCAGTCAGCGTTATCACATCACGCGCTCCACGATGGCCTTTTGCCACTCGGTTTGCATCAAACAGAATGCCGAGATTCACATCATCAATGCTGTCTGGAATCACGGAGATAGTCATTTTGATCGGCATTGCTTTCGACCATTTAACCATGTCGCCATTCACGCCCATCGCCGCTTCTGCAATTTGCATGGACGGAAGATCGAACGGATCGCCATCATCTGCAAACTGAGTAATCGGGAAACCAGCCGGATAAGTTTCGCTGGCAATGAGCCAAACTTTTAAGCCAAAACCTGAAATATCTTGAGCCATTTTTTTTCTCCCGAAAAATTAAATTAGAACGTCCGAGCCTTCAACTTTGCGGATCGCATCGTCTTTGCTGTAGACCAAAAGATAGCGAGCTTTGTAGTCGCCGGTAATGGTATCGCGCTCAATGAAAACATCGAGCCAGTAGCCTGTATCTTGCACTTGTCTCCACGAATCAGGCGAGCCAGTGATGCTAGTAATATAGGCTTTCTGTGTGTTGGTTAAAATTTTGCCAACACTGATTACTCCGTTGTACAGCGCAAGATTTACTCGCGACTGAATAGTGGAGAGAATCACACCGCGACCCTGTGCGTTTGCACTGACTTTACCCAACGCAAGAAGGATATTCATCAAAGCAACGGCAATGTATTCCTTAAACCAGATTTCGTTGGCATAAGTTCCAATGTCTGTCGCATCATCTGCACCGCCAGTCATGTAACCGCGCTGATAGAACGAGATCAACTTTCCGGCGGTTTGTGTTGCGCCGTAGTAGTTGATTCTAAAATTGTCCAAAATATCGGAGAGAGCAGTATCAAAAACTATTGGCTGCACATCGGCTTGCTGGAACATGTAATTCTGCGAAGCGTCTGGACGATTAAAATCAGTAGCCGCCAGAATTACCATTGGGATCAGCGCAGCAGTCGGAGTTACTTCGGACGGATTAAGCGGATTTTCTATCGCAGTAGTTGCTGTTCCGCTCAGACCAACAATACCATCGAGGTTTTGTAAATTGGATTGAGTTACTCCGAAGCAAAAAATAAAGTTGTTATTGTAGGAATTGTTCTCCGTTGCAATAGCAACAACCTGCCCTGCGGTGAGATCATCAATGAAAAAGAAACTTCCAAAATTGTTATCGTTTTCCACGTCTTTAGCAAAAGCAACATCTGGTTCTTGGCCTTTTGCGCCTGCAGAATTGAGCGCACAAACCTCTGTGTAGACAAGATAAGCGCCATTGCCTACAAGACCTCTCCAGCGAATCAAATTGATAGTGTCGTTATCGCCAGAAGCGCCATCGGCATACACTTCGACAGGCGTGTCAGTGTTGTTTGTTTCGCCGCCTGTAAAGATAAAATTGCTGCCATCACAAGTTACAGTGCAAGCAGTCCAGTTCGCACCGCTAGACGCTCCCACAGCGCGGATAGCCGCTTGCAGTACCGCAGCAATATCTGCGTAAGTGACTACTGCAGAGAAGTCCATGCCTGTGATGATGTGACGAGTGCCAGCGATAGAAACACCAAAAGCTGCGCCGACTGTTAAAGCAGCAAAGGAAGCAATTGAACCAATTTTTGAGCCGCCAATAATGATCGGCGCAGTGTTGGCAGGATTCCAACGCGCAAAAGAAATAAGTTTTGGTCTGGTAACTTGCTTGCCGATAAAGGAGAAATAGAACTGCGCGTAAGCGTCTTCTTCTGTTCCAGAGCCGAAGTATTTTCTTACGGATGCAGAATCAGAAAATTCGATAACGCTTCCGGTTGGTATCTTGACGTTCTGATCATAAAAACGGCCACCGAATTGTCGAGCAGGAACTTGATCAGCTCCACCGACTCGGCTAACAATATCAACGTATTTCTTAAAGCGAATAGCCATTTTTTACACCTCGTAAATTTCTGCTGTAATGTCTGTGACAATTTCAGCGGTTGATAAAATAATCTGCTGGTAAGTAATTGTAAAATCAAAAGACGGAACTTGCTCGTTCTTATCTTGATCGTCTACAACATACCCAATCCGCAGTGGTTGAACTCGTAAAATACCAATGCTCTCAGCACGCAGCTTTTCAATGACCGTTCCAGTCTGCATTATGGCGGCTACTCTGTCCACATAATCAAACGCTGTAAGAGCGTCTGGATCGGCAGGATTTTGTAGAGCCAGTGCATCGACTTGATAGGTTCTCTCCAGCCAGTACGATTCTCGCTTAATCATTTCAGAAGTGAGTTCGTCAAAGTAACTCACGTCCTCGGGAAAACCATACCGCTTACTATCGATCGAATGCAGCAGCACAGTTGCCTTCAAGGGTGCGCCTTGCTCGGTCGGCTGGTACGACTGCTGCACTTCTGCATCAATGCCCCACGCCGTCAAGCCTTCGCGAATAACGCGAAAAAGCACCGCCATAATTTCGTTATCTGTTCTCATACTGGAGCCACCGGCATTTCCACTTGTACCGCAATCAATGCCACCCAACCATCGATATTGAACCAAGCATCTTCACCGATGACTTGAAACCGGCGATTGTTCCAGCCAATTTGGTCGGACGTTCTATCGCGAGTCACGTCGATCACATCGGCAGAAACGTGGATCGAGATATAGTTTTTTGCGTAGTCCAGACCTTGCTGCTGGTATGCCTTGCGCGGAACCGCCTGTATCGAGCCGTACAGCACGACCGGATCAGCGTATGCAGTCACATAGAGGCCGCGCTCATTGTTCGTCCTAGAAGCATAGGCGTAGTAATCGAACGGCTGCGAAGCGATTACCGATAGCGCCATGTTGAGCAGGTTGCCAGTTGGCACAATCATCTTGCTTTCCTTGTGCCGACTTCATGCGTTACAGCACCAAACATGATGCCGGTGTCTCGCAGTGGTTTTTCTATCCCTGCGGTTGATCCTTTGCCACCGTTCGCCAGTCGTCTTTTTCTGGCATCAATGGTGGCAGTCTTCAATGCCGGAGTGCCGACTTCGGAGATCGTTTGCTTCACGTCACCGGCTGCAGCAGAGCCTACTTGCTCGAACACTTCTTCTACTGGCAATTTCCCCCGAGCGGCCAGTGAAAAACCTTGTGCTGCTGACTTTGCCCACTTATCGACTTCGGTGATAACAGTAGGTCGCATGAAAGGTCGCATGGGAATATTACCCTTCGGGTAGCCGTACTCCTGAATCGCAGCAACGTATGCAACAGGTGTGCCATCGTCATAACGCGAGTTTTCAAAAAAACCTACGCGAGCTTCCAGCGTGTCGATTTTTTTTAATGCACGATCGAAGGAGTCTGATTGTTTTGTTCTTTTGATTGAGCCTTTTATCATTGCTCTGCACTCAATAAAAAACGCCACCAATTTTGCGAAAGCCTAACCGTTCCGGCAGTCCACCAACTGTTAAACCACCAACGCCTTTGACACTTAGCAACGCTGCAAGCTGCGCTCCGTAAGGTGTCATGTAGAGCCAGTATTGGAACTGTGTCTTGGCAGGCGGCGGCATAACCGCAACCGTAACACTGCCAACCGTTGCACTGGTCACTACGCCTACGCTCTGGCCGTTTGCAACCATCACGCCGAGCTGTGTCATGTGCGCGGTTAAAAGATTCAAAGCGCGGTCGCGGCTTGCGCCAAAAAGATAACCGTAATTTACGTCACTGATAATGCAAGTAGAAGCATCCCAATAGCCTTGTAACATTGGATCGGGATACTTCGACTCGTCAGCGAATGCAGGAAAGGCAACGCGAAAAGCAGCAACATCAAAAGTGATTATCGCGCCGACTGTCATGGTTAATCTTCTTTAGCTTTTTTGTTCAGCTTCGGTTTGTTTTTGCCAGTGAAGCTAGCATCGGTCAATGGAGCAGATTTATCTTGCTTCTCCATGCTGTTTGCTTTTTTCTCTGCGCTCACTTCGTCTTTATCGACGCTAATAAAACCGCGATCTTTGTGACGGATAAAAGCAGGATTTTTTAACAATTGTTCCAGTTGCTCTTGAGTGACTTTTGTAGCCACTCCGCGAGGAGTCTGAAAGTTTTTGCCAATGATGTTTGCACCGCCGCGAATGATTGCAATTACAGTTGAATTTTTCAAATCGCCACCGCCATTGTGCCAGCTAGAATATGCTTGATCGGATGATGCCGTTGAGTAAACGTAAGGCATGATATTTTTCCTCTGGAGTTGTCATGTGCTGAAAAGAGCGAGTGGCGCACATGACTACACCACCCGCTTCTCCAGTTTAGTTGCTAATTTCTTAGCAACCGTAACGCCGTACTACCGCATAAGGACGCTTACACATAACGCCAGCAGTGGCATTGGTGTAGTCTTCTTCATACGCTTTGGTCATCTGCATAACGCCCAAGGTTTGAAACTTGGCAGGCACTACCTGAATGAAAGTGCGCTGGTCGTCGCTACCAGAATCGGCAACGCTTTCTGCGTAAATGTAGAACACATTGTCACCAGCATTCGCATCATCAAGCTCCGGTGCAGAAACAATACGCATGCGGGGATAAGTCATGGTCAACCATTGCTTAACGCTTTGGCTTCCTAACTCGTTTGTCACTGACAAATAATCTACAGACGCAGTAGCGATCGCCAGAGTCAAATCAGTGCGCTCTGGATCGATTAAATCCTGAGACTGTAAACGCAGTGCAGACAATGCAGAGCGGATATCAGCAGTGATTTCCAGAAAGGTTTTTGTAGACCATTCGGATTGACCGCTTGCACCGTTCGGCAAGTTTACATAAGCAGGCAAAGATGGATCGTTCAGGAAGCCATAGGTTTTGCCCAGACCACTGTTGTAACCATAAAAGCCAACCAAGTTGCGTTGGATTTCCAATGCGTTTGCAGCGGCAGCACGTTTGCTGTCTGCGCTCGATACGCGCATTGCTGCGGCGCGAGCTTCTTCCAGACGACCAACTTGCATGCCTTCTTCAAAGCGCACAACTTCGCGATATTCAAAGTTCACGTTCCAGCTCGACAATGGCACTTGCGTATTGTCGCCATAAGGAACTGCGCTGCCGGTTTGTTCCAGCACGCCTTGAACTACTTGCTCGCTTTCCCAACTGCCTTGCACAGAAATACCGACAAGATCATCAATGCGACGAGGCGCAGTAATGACTTCGACAAAACCCGCAAGCCATGCTTGCAGGAATTGAACCGGAGTGCCAATGCTCGGAGTAGTGAGCGGTGAAGTCAAAGCCACTGCAGCATCGCCAGCGTAGAACGTGGCCATTTTTGCTACATCACGCTCGTCCAAAGCAATGCCCAAGCGAGCAAGGTCTTTGTACTTTTTGTGATCCGTGAACTTGAGAGTGCCAACTTTGCGAGCCGACAAATAACTTTTCTCTGGTGTACGCATTGTCTACGCTCCTTAGTTGGTAAGTTGAATGAACGCCAATCCCGCAGACGGGATATTCTGGCGAACTACTTTGGTGTTGGGAATGAAAGCCTTGCCAACGCCTGCCACAGAATTAGCAGTCATCGCAGCACTCGCAACCGTTGCGCTTGTGTTCAGGTTGTAAGTACCAGTGCCGCCAGTGCCAGTGCCGAGAGAAATAATCTCACCGATAACTTGACCGGCTGCATTTTTCACTGTTGAGCCGACACCCAACACGCCAGCGGTAATTGCTGACACTGTGAGAACGGTGGTGGCCTGCGAAGCGGTGAATGCTGCTACAGGTGCAACTGCTGACAATTGGCCGTCTGCGGTCGCGTAGGCAACATTGTCGCCGATGTTTGCAGCGTTCAAGAGCGCCACGATCACAGTACCCATTTTCAAGAACTCGACTGTGAGTTCGTTAGGCAATACCACGGTCGGAGCGAGAGGGCCACCTGCAACGGTGCCGCCGCTGGCATAGATCAACGAGTCGATCAAGATACCGGCAAAATCACCCGAGCCACCGGCAACAACTTCGCCTTGATTCGCTGCTACTGCAGTGAATGCGCGGCCAATTACGTTGTTAGCAGGATTGACTGTTTTCAGGATATTTGGCTCGGCACGCTGAGGACCGTCAAAAATTACTTGTCCAGCAATGCCGATAGCTTGAACGAGGCGAACTGTCTGTTGAAAACTCATATCTGTGTCTCCCTTAACGTGCAAGAAAGGCAGAAACTTCGTCAGAAGTGTCGGCGCTATCGTTAGCAATTACTGGTTTGCTGACACCTTTTGCCGCAAGGAAGCCGGTAAGCACTGCTGCTTCTTCGCCTTTGCCACAAACGATGCCAAGTTTTTTCACGCCGTACTTAGCAACTTCGGCCAGCGTCATTGCTGCGCTATCGAATGTGCCAACGTGAGCGGAAAGTTTTTGTGCCAGAGTATCGCGCTGAGAGATTTCTCGCATGATGGTGGCGCTATCCAGAGCAACGACTTTTGCTTTCTGCGGAGCTGATTTTTTAGCTTGCAGCATTTTGATAATGGCAGCAGAGTCGCCTGCTTCTACCGCTTTCTTCACTTCTGCTTCTTCGGCATCGGCAGCGGCCTTATCTTCTTCGGCAACAACTTCTTCGTCGCCAGCTTCTTCTTTTGGCTTTGCTTCGGTGTCGAGTTCGTCAACAACGGCATCTGCCGGTTTCAACTTGGCGACTACTTCTGCAAGAGCAGCAATCTGTTTTGCCAGACCTTCCAGCGTTACCGCTTCGTCTTCGCCTTCTTTTTTCTTTTCGATTTCTTCGGGCATAAATGCCTCCATAGAGTCAATAGTGAATGTTAAATGGTCAAGCACTGCAATATCCTTACCCATTCGGCCTTCTTTTACAAGCGCAAGATGATTGCCGCGAATATCTCGCTGAATAGCATCATACTTCTCGCCATCGAAAACTCCGCTTGTCATGTCATAAGTGCAGCGGTATCCGCAGGATAATTCCCGCTTTCCGTCTTCAATCATTTTTGCCAATTTGTCAGAAAACACCTTTACGTTGCCTCTGAGAATGCCTTTTGGCTTATCGAAAAAAACTTCGTCGCCGATAACTCCTTGGATGCCTTTTTTTTCTGCTGGCGTTAATCCTTCGTCTGCAGAGCCTAAAAGTTCATGCTCGTCCACCCAAGGAATAAGTCGGAAAGAATCAATGCACTCGTCCGAAGCAAGCTCCTCCTCGGGACGATACACCATAAAGATTTTGTCTGAGTCGTCACCATCAAGACCGAGCTGTGCGCCGCTGTACGGGAAAACACCGACCTTGGATAAAGGATTGCCCTTGATCTCATACCAGCCATTTACATCTGTCTGTCTTGCGGTTGCTTCGGGCATTGCGCTACCTGATAACCAAAATAGTTGCTCTGGAAAATATCTTACCTGCATTTTTTTCTGGAGTCACGCTTCATCCTCGTACTGATCGAAGTCAATAATCGGTTTCATAGTGCAGCCACAGTTAGGCAAATCGCCAGGCAATCCCCGCTCCCCTGTTTCCTGATCAATGATAGGCGGGTTATCAATCTCGAATATCCCGCCGTTTAATCCGGCTGGCGTGTAGTGCATGTGATACTCGCGGGGATTTGCGCCACCGCCACTGTGCAGCCATTGAAACTTGCGCATGCCGTTTTGTTGCATTCGCACTGCATTGATTGATGAGTAAGCCTTTCGCGTTTGATCGAGTGAAAGATTGCGCGCTTGCCGCTTTGACATTTCACCGATTTCCATGAGCTTTGCAGTCATGCCTGTCATGTCGCCGCCACGCGCTCCTGACTCGACAAACATTTTCACAACACGTTCATGATACTTGTCAGGGATAGAAGTTATTTTCTGCGCGTTCTCCCATAGTTTGCCTTTTACTTTAGCAGTAATTTTAGGGTCGTCCATGAATGTCATTTTTAGTGAGAAGTCTTTTGATATTTCCTGCAGCGTTCTATTGACGTTAATCGCGCTCTCTCTATCAGTGAGCGTTATCATTTGCTTTGCTGCTTCGCCACCTTTCTGCTTAAACAGATTTTTCCATTGCGACTTGCCGAGTGTTGCTTTATCTGCAGCGAGTTTTTTTGCGTTGTCCTGAATTTTCTTTTTGACTTTTTTCTTTTCGATTTCTGCTTCTGCTTTCGTAGGAAATACGCCTAGAATTTTTCCATTGATCTTTACTTGCCACTCAGAATCAGAAAGGCGTTTGATTTCCCAATCGTCATGCGCATCAAAACCTACTGACTTTTTCAATTCTGCCAGTACACGCCTCTCTGTGTCGGCAATCATTTTGTCAGTGAGAGAAATTAAAACTTTCCCGAAGCCGCGCTCTATCGTGACCGGATAATGCAACGCACTACCCACTGCTAACCCTGTGGGTTTTTTTGCAGCAGGCGGAGTGCGTTTTACTTTGCGTTTTTGCTTCATGCTTGAGCGTCAGGTTCTTTTGGCAATTCATTAGTGGTCGGTTTAATCGTGAAGCCTTCGCCTGCATTGCTCATAACCAACTTGGCATCTTCAAGACTGAGCGAGAAAGCAACCATCAACATTGCAACGCCCGATTCTCTCGGCAACGTACCTGCAGCAACGCTCTGGACGATCGTGACCATAGAAGAAACCTGTGCGCCATTGAATGCTTCGGCGCTGGTAATTTCTTGCTGCATGCTTGTTGGTGCTGTTTCTACTGCCTGTGCGTTCGCGTCTGGCAAATCCTCATCGGTGAAGTCATCATCGTCCATCGGAGCATCTTCGCTCTCCAGACCGTTGTAGCCGGATGTTTTGTCGGCGATCAATGCGTTGCGAATATCATCACCATTTACCGCGCCGGTCATTTGTAATGCCTGTGCTGACTGCGCTTTCTTCAAGTTAATATCGGCCAACTCTGTTTCCGTCAAACTGTCGAGCGGTTTCCAGTTCGCTTCAACAGAAAAAACGCCATATTCTTCAAGCTCAAGATCAGATCGGATTGCTAACTCGTGGTGACGTTTGAGCAATGGAGTCATCTCGTTTTCTTGTATCGTTTCCAGATATTCGTGATAGGTTGCTTCTTCATAATCGCCAGTGCTATTAAATCCTTTTGGCACTGTGCCTAACAATTTTGCCGATGGCGTGTTAGCGATCGCGGAAACTATCTGGTACTGCGTCATTATCAGATCATCAAGATCGGTCAGACTGGTATCGATCTCGCTGAGTTCTTCATTCAAGCCGCACACTTTGACTTGTTGATTATCGCGGTAGTGCAACCAAGTGAGTAATTTTTTCTCGAAAGTTACTTGGTCGGCCATGACTGCATCCATGTCCACTTTAAGAACGGTCGTGCGCTTTGTCATAGCCAGTAATGGCGCTTCGTTCGCTGTGCGTTCTGCAGCGTAGACACGCTCAAAAATTCGCTGTGGCAAAGAAATACCCGCATAGATATAACTTGGCTTGAGAATATCTGCCACGTCAGTTGTGCGAATAATCACAAGATGGCTTCTGTGGTACAGCGTGCCGTTTACCATCCACCAAGTCGGTTCGTAAAAATGTCTGCTCGCCATGTCTGCAGCCGCTTCTGCGTCGAGCTGTGGCGTGATCCAGTAAGGATCGATCTGAGAAAAGCCTTTGTAACTTCCGCGCTTAACGCCGTCGAGATTAAAAGGTTTTTTGTAGTAGTCTGGATCGTCGCTTTCTACATGGAAGATAGCAATGCGAATGCCGAACACTCGATTGAATTTTGCGAACTCGACCAATTGTTTTTTTATGTTGTGTTCTCTATCAATTTGCTTTAACCGATCCAATGCTTCTACCGGAACTTCTGTGCCATCGTTTACCGTCAACTCGTAACCTTTACGCACTGCATCTGCAGGCGCAACCGAGCATGCCTTATCGACCAACCAATGCTGTGCAATGATCGCGCATGCTTGATAACCGATAAAGCCTTGGGCTACATACCACGCAAATAATGCTTCCGGCAGTGTGTCGTACTGTCCGGTGTTGTATGCAGTTTTAACTGGTATCGGATTGTTATCATCAAGCGCCACGCCTTCTAGCTTTGGTATCGCTTTCAATGCCGCATCTTTCAAAGAATCCATGTAGGTTTCTATAAGTGCCTTTGATGATGGACTACGCAGTTCGGTATGCGTTGAGAAAAAACCCTGCGCTTGTTTTACTTCTGGTGGAATTACCTTGGTGAGAGGCATTTTCTTTCCGAACAATTTTCTTAAAAAATTCATGTAAAAAATCCTCTAACTGTTGACTGCAGAAATGTTTTTATAGCATCGCACATCGGGTCAATCTGGTCATCGTTGGCATGACTATCGTCCGAAGTAAACGCCTCACACTCAGCAATGAACTCTGCAACCCAAGGCGCGTCGATCGGTATAAGCACGTTGCCAATCTCAATATGAGCCACTACGTCCATGACTCTAGTGTACTTGTCTACGGTGCGAGTGATAGGAAAAATTGGCAAAGAGTATGGCGGCTTGCGAAGTTCTTGGATCAAACCTGTACCGCTCGCTGCATCCTCAACCATGATTTTTCTAACCGGCTTGGCTTTCCATTTGGCATAGAAGTCGCACATGCGTTGCCGCAAATCCTGAGACTCCCACTTACCACGGATCAAGTCGAGCAGATAGATTCTACCATCGGTGCCATGCGCCCAACATTGCATAACCGTATAGTCGTTTGCCGTCTTGGTTTTGTTCGCGGTGTCTACAAAGATCATAACCGCCTTGATCGGTGGCAACTCACGCCAACGCCCGAACCAATTTCCGCTGATTATCTCGCCGCCTTCCACGATAGGTGATTGCTGGTACAAAGATAACCAACTGGTCGTATCAAGCAACGACTTACGTTCCAAAAGGAACTCCAGCGACTTGTGCTGCGGGAATAACGGCTCGCCTGTCTTGCGGTGCTTTTCGTCGAACTCGGCAATGGCGCGATACTTGAGAACCTTGGTCGATGGATATTTCTGAATCAACCGCCCGATCGGATCGTCTATGTGCCAACGTGTGAGAATGCAAAGCAAGCAAGCGTCCTCACTGAACCGAGTGAAAAAATCATCGGTGAACCATTCCCACGCGCTGTCTCGCTTTGTGATGCTGTTCGCTTCTTTGCGGCCTTTTATCGGATCATCAATGATTCCAATATCCAGACTCTCACCTGTGATGCTGCCCTCGACCGTAGTGTTGCGGAAGTAGCCATCGTGTCCTTGATATTCAAGCACCGTTCTGTTTCGCAAATACTGGCCGGAGATCGTGACTACATTGCTCTCGTTAATGCTGGTCTCTGGAAAGATGCGTTTGTATATCTCACCATCGTAAATGCGCTGCAGGCGCAGGTTAGCGCGTATGCCAAGGCGTTCGGAAAAGCTGGTGTAGATTGTTCGCCAGTCGGGATTTCTGCCAGCGAGCCACGATATAAAATCCACAATGATTGCTGACTTACCATGCTGCGGCGGTGCTTCGATAACCAACTTCGGACGAGTGCCGCTTACAAAATCATCAAAGAACGTCTGTAACGCGCTGCAGATTTCGTCCTGAAACCAGCCGCTTTTCATCTTCGGGTTTATCAAGCGCCGGTAGGTTTTGAAGCACGTCCGAGCCTTGCGGATATGCAGCTCAAGTTCTAACTCGAATCGTTCGCGATTACTTAGGCGCGTCGAGGCCATGCTTAATGCGCTCCGCTTCCAATTCGTCGTCCGTCATTTCTCGGGGGCTCATGGTGCGATCCGAACTGGTGTGATCCAGCACTTGCGTTTCTTTCCATCCGGCCTGTGTTTTCAGGAAAAATATCTGGCTGGAAGTGTCACCGTTCTTTGCCTTGGTGATTAGGTTTTGAGCGACCACAGCGATCACTGACGCTCGACCACGCTTATAGGCTTCGGAAACCTCTGGTTGGCGTTTGAAAACTTCGTGCATCGTTGTCTCGCCGCAACCAAAATAGTCGCCCATCTGCGCTACAGTCATCATTGCTGCGAAGCCTTCTACCTTTGCGGTCATCACTTCATCGAACACAAATAGCGGCCTACCGCCGCCTTGTCCTTGCTTGTTATCTTCTGGAGCTTTCTTCTTGGTCATGCCTCACCTTACACCGAGAAACTTGTGTGTCTGTACCGATACGCGCCAACCATTTTTAGTCGCTTCTTCAACACATAACCGAGTCGCTTTCCCGTTCAGACTCAACGGCTGCAACCAGACGGAGCAACCGATAGGCTTCCAAGGTAGCACCACTTCCTGCAGGCGTTCAATGTCCATCATTTTCCCGACCGGATGCTTGATCTCATCTGCGCGGCGAATAGCAGACAGCAGCAACGGCTTTGCCATGCCGATCTTCGGGCTGACAGTGACCCATGCGTTATCCGGTGCCAGCACTTCATGCGTGCCGCTTGTTTCGATCTGTACGGTGCAGAAGTCGTCTGCTGTGAGTGCTTCAACCAATGGGCGCAAATCGTATAAGGCTGGCTCGCCTCCGGTGATTACAACGTGCCGCGCCGTGTACGTTTTGACCAGTTCGAGTATCTCCGCTGCAGTCATGCGCGAAAATTTATCCGAGTCGGTTATTTTGGCTTTCATTTGGGTTTTGGCGATGATGTTTTTCTCGTCTACTTCCCATGTGTGCTTGGTGTCACACCAAGGACAGGCTACTGGACAGCCTTGCAACCGGATAAAAATCGAAGGCGTGCCGGTGTACTGCGCCTCGCCTTGTATGCTCTCGAACACTTCATTGATTGGATAGGTAAGCATCGCGGTCGGCCTCGGCATTTTTGATAGATTCCCATGGAAAAACGATCCAGTCGGTAGCGTCTGCGCTTGCTACATAATCGGAGAACTCGGCTCGCGGATTTATCCGCACCCAACACAGCGCAGCGGCTGGCGTGAATTTTTCGAGCATGGCAAGGCGCGTCTTACCCGAGTCGATAATATCGTCTATCCAGACCATGCCATCTTGCGGCTGCATGGTAAACGGTCTGCCTGTCGCGTGACTGAGCGTTACCGCAAGGATCAATCCACCTCTAGGCTCGCCATAGATCGGCGCGTGCGGAGGCGTACAGTTGCGAATTATCATGGCCAGATGCTCAACGGCATGATCGAACTGTTCCCACGTTAAAGCGAGTAGGTCGCGCTGCATTTGGCAGTCTCCTCAATGCGGATTTGTGAGCAGGTAACGCCTGTGCCTTCCAGTTGCTTCGGCGCGATAACGGTCGCCAGATACTCGGCCATGTTTTCTGCGGTCGGATTGAACGGCACCAGCACAATACTCGGGTCTGCGAGCATGACCATTGCGGCCATTGCGTCAGATTCCCAAAGCAGCATCCGGTGATCCCACTCGGTTTCGAGCCATTCGCAGAGGCGTTCTTTTATCACGGTGAAGTCGATCACTCGACCAACGCTGTCCAGTTGATCGGCGGTGCAATCAAAATGGATGCGGTAATTGTGGCCGTGAAGATGTCGGCACTTGCCTTCGTGTCCGACTACACGATGACCGGCGCAAATATCATGGTACCGGCTTGCGGTTATTTTTTTCATTGGTAGCCCTGTCCTTTGATGATGGAAAAGAACTCAGCACGCGCTGCAGGATTGTCCATAAACGCGCCGCGCATAACGCTAGTAGTCATGCTGGTTTTAGATTCGCGCACTCCGCGCCATGTCATGCACAAGTGACTGGCTTTGACCACGACCGCCAGACCCTTCGGTTGGATCAGGTTTTCGATATAGTCGGCCAGTTGCACAGACGCTTCTTCTTGAATCTGTGGCCGCGCCATAACCCAATCGGTTATCCGGTTAAATTTTGACAGGCCAATGACGCGATCCGATGGAATAACACCGATCCATGCCTCGCCAATAATCGGCACCAGATGATGACTGCAGGCAGAACGAATAGTCACCGGCCCCACTGTGTAAACCTGATCCAGATTCTTCGCGTTCGGAAAATCGGTCACAGCAGGCGCAGGCAAGTAGCGGCCTTTGTACACTTCGCGAATAAACATTTTAGCGACTCGGTTTGCTGTGTCGATTGTGTTGTGATCGTTTTCGGTATCGATCACCAGCGACTCCAGTAAGTCCTGTACGCGCTCTGCTACTTCGCCCTGCAGCAAATCCAGATCGCCGTCGATCAAGAAAGGAGCGATGTTGTCATTCGCTACAAACGTCTTTCCGGCACTGATAATGCGCTGGCGTATTGCTTCCGATGGTTTCATTATTCAGCTCTCAAGTAGTAGATTGGATCGACAACGCCTGCTTGCTTAAATCCTTCGGCACGCAGTACGCAAGAATGGCACTCGCCGCAAGGTGGATAGACACCGGCATAGCATGTGTGCGAATAAGAAAGCGCATCCATGCAGCCGTCCATAGTCATAGCGAGATCGATACTTTGCTTCTTGCTCATGTGCAGAAGCGGTGCTTCAATTTTGAATCTATCAATCAACCCGAGCGACTGGTTAATGGTTTGTTGTTGTAAGGCAATGAAGTCGCTGCCGCAGTCAGGATAGTTCGCTGCATCGTCTTGGCATACTCCGGTGACAATACGATAGCACTCATGCTGCAAAGCTCTGTTAGCAGCCACAGTAAAAAACAAAGCATTCCGCATTGGAACAAACGTGAGTTCTAATCTGTCGCCAATGATTTTTTGCATGGCTTCGTGACTGTCGTACTGCTCAAGCGCAGCCGTTGGATCAATCAGCGGTGAGCGTGAAAGCAGCAAGCCACGAATATCCACGCGCTCATGATGCACCCCTGCTATGCTTGCTATTTTCTCGGCACACTCTAGCTCAATTCGATGCCGTTGCCCGTAGTCAAACGATATAGCCGCCACTTCATCAAACGCTTGAACAGCCAAGAACAACGCCACGGTTGAGTCTTGACCACCTGACAATACCACTAATGCCTTGCTCATAATTTTTTCCCCGCCATAATTTTATGCCAGCCAGCAGTAACAAGATCGCAGTCATGCGCCGATGCTATTGCCAGATAGCAGATGGTATTGATATTTTTTAGAACGTCTTGCTGATACTTAATCCAAGAGACTACGCCTAGCTTTCTCAAGATGCTGCTGCCACCCTTCCAGTTATCTTTTTGCAGTATCTCGTTCATATTGAAACCAAGATCGGTGATCTGTTTTATCAAGGTATCATCGCATCGCTGCATAAACTTCTGTCTGTTATATTTTTTTACTACACCGAACCCAGAATAAACATGGACGCTGCCATACATTCCGCAAGCAGCCCAAGTGGACGAGTCGCATGAGTACGGACGAAAATGCTTTAGCCATTCAAAGCGAGTGTAGCCTAGCAAGTGAACCTTGCGACCATTAGCAGCAGTCATTACTTCTTTAATTCTGATTTCTCTTTCAACGCCAATGCCTTTGCCTACCACGCCGCCCAAGCAAATTATCTCGCTGGTTTCGTAGTAGCGATGCACAGCGTCCACAGAATCGCCTGGTGTTATTACTGGGATTGGATTGTACCCGCGCTCAAGCATGGTTTCGTAGTTGCGCTGACTGCGCTCTGGATCGCCGATAACATCAAGCACTATGTATTTGAAGTTCCGCAATCTCAACGAATCAATAAACTTGCAATAGTCATCCAGCTTAATAATTTTTCCAGTGTTGTGCGCGGTGAACGCGCCACTATCAAGCAGGAAGTTTAATTGTCCATTGCTTTCTTCATCAAATTTTTGCAGCTTCTGAATGAGTTTCTCATTCATATATGGATAAGCAGCTAGCAAAGCAAGGTCTGTATGCTTAGACAATTTTAACGCCCTCGATGCCGCTTTCATCAATAGCCCGTTGGATCAAATCAATCATGGCATCTTTGTCTAACTCGTTCTCACCTTTGATAGCAAAACGAAAGCCGCTTGCTTCGCTTTTATCAGGAACTTCTAAATCAGTGTTCCATCCATTAACAATGTGATCTATTTCCGTTGCATCAAACCCGAGCAATTCAATATCAAAATCAACCTCCTGTAGCGTTTCTATTTCGACTTTCAGTGCTTCGTAATTCCAACCTGCGTTTAATGCTAATTTGTTGTCGGCAATTACATACGCTCTCCGCTGCGGCTCTGTGAGATATGGCAATTCAATACAAGGCACTTCTTCAAGTCCAAGTTTTTGCGCGGCCAGAACGCGACCATGACCGGCGATGATGCTGTTCTCGCCGTCAGTCAGAACCGGATTAGTGAAGCCGAACTCCTTGATGCTCGCCGCAATTTGCGAAACTTGTTCCGGTGAGTGCGTGCGACTGTTCATCACATAAGGAATAAGCGACTCGGTTTTAATCATTATGATCTGCGGTTCTACTTGTTTCATGTCATTTTTCCAAGTGGGTTTTTCTTAGGCGCTGACTTACTGCTATGCCTTCCATTGCTTGCGAGAAAAACAGATCGCCATGTTGAGTTGCTAGTGCCTGTGTTGGGTAAATATATTCTGAGGCTCCAAGTATTTTTCCGTTGTAAGAAACAACAAATCTCCAGCCGCTCGATCGATAGTCAGTGTGAGTCATTTTTCTTTTCCGGCTTTGCTTTCTCTACAACTTGCTCGCCGTTTATGTCTCGGTAGTCAACACAGCCGCCAGCGGTAATATAGGCCAGCTCATCGTCGCGCAATTGTTGGCGCTCCTCGTTTTTTTGTGTCATTGACTTTCTTGGTTTAAGATCGGGCATGGTATGGAAATCTCTTAACGCTGTTAGATCGGCATCACTATTGAACTTTGCAACAATCCATCCGTGGTGCTTCATAAATTATCCCCACTGTGCCGCTATTTCTTTCGCCGTGGGCGCAAAACTCATAAAGGCTTGGCGGCTTACCTTGTCTCTGCCTCGCGGCAGTGACGTTTTCTTTTTTACTCGTCCGAGCATTGTAGCCGATTTCTATGTTTGACTCTCGGACGCGAAGGAACACTATCGCCACTTTCATTTGTTAAATGCAAATTTTCCCATGCTTTTTTTTTCTTCATAAACTTCAAGAATAAATAAAAATCTCGACCAATAAATAAAGCGCCAACTGCGCTAATTATGGCAATGGCAATATCAATGGAGTTCATTTTAATTCCTCAAAGGTTTTTTTACTCAACTGAAAGTGCATACCGTCAGGACGCGACCAATCGCCACCCCAATCAAATCCGGCACCAGTGAAGCAAGCGACAACGCTCATGGGCATTGTTGGTTTCTGCCCCATGCGATTCCATGCTGCGTTTATATCAATCGCCACGCCCCAACTGTGAAGGCTTGGCGTTCCACCGTTTCTTTTGTTGCGGATATTAAAACAGCCGTCAAAGGTTTTTAATTCATTAACCGAGCCGGATTTTATCAACGCTTCAAATGCGCGAGTGAGTGGCATCACCATTGCTTTGCTGCAGTAAAGTCGTTTCGGTATCGCACCAATCTCAAGATACGTTGGCACGTCCCATAAAATCATGCCTGCTTCTTTTTCTGGTGCGCCATATTTATTCAGTAAATCCAGATGCGATAACAAACCCATTTTGCTCTCCTTGTTTTCGGGCGTAGTTCTACCATCTGCGATTGCTGTTGTCCATTGCTGCTATGGTTTTTGTGCCGGTCAAATCCTAGGGGCCAATGGGGGGCAAATGGGGGGGCGGGGGATTGTCCTGCCTATAATGACGGGGC